>ERZ1090865.30-NODE-30-length-104885-cov-8.484441_pt1 | contig 104885 bp, 91 predicted proteins | sample MGYA00478478_ERZ1090865 | MGnify/ENA primary metagenome ERZ1090865 (study PRJEB33644, sample SAMEA5815715) | chicken gut metagenome | biome: Chicken; feature: Gastrointestinal Tract; material: Caecum | place: Ireland | collected 2019-01-01 | study: A study of the... | reverse complement strand
GGGAGCTACAGCCGCAGTCCCTTCACATCCTTGATCCTGCTTAAAATCACATGGCTTTCCAGCCGGATCACGCCCGGCAGCCGGTTCATCTCCTCCCGGATCAGCCGCTCCATTTCCTCCTGTCCCGCTGCCACCGCATGGACATGGAGCCGGCAGTTTCCCGTCATCCGATAGATCTGCGTCACCGCTTCGTTGGCGCAGAGCTGTTCCGACACCTCCTCCAGGGCCTCCGGCCTGGTTTCAATATCGAAATAACAGGATACAGCGCCGCTGATTTTCTGGGGATTGACTACCGCCGTGTATTCCTCGATTATTCCGCTCTCCTCCATTCCCTGGATTCTGGCCTTTACGGCCACCCGGGAGAGCCCTACCCTCTCCCCGATCTCTGAATAGGAAAGCCTGGCGTTCTCGATCAGAAGGCTCAGGATTTTCTGATCCAGTTCATTCAGTCCGTCCAGAAACATGTAACCACTCCTTTTGAAAGTATTATATTGACATTTGTAAGTTTCAGAAATAAAATAATTACAATTCGATAGTTTTAATTTATCACAGTGAAAGGAAGATGGCAATCATGAATGTTGAACTGACCCAGGGACCGATTTTCCGCCGGCTGATCCGTTTTGCCCTGCCTCTGATGCTGGGCAACCTGCTGCAGCAGCTCTACAATGTGGCAGATACTCTGATCGTAGGACGTTTTGTGGGCTCCGACGCTCTGGCGGCGGTGGGTTCCGCCTATACGCTTATGACCTTTCTCACCTCGGTGCTTCTGGGGCTTTCCATGGGCAGCGGCGCCGTATTCTCCATCCGGTACGGAGAGGGCGACCAGGAGGGGCTGAAAGCCGGAATCTTTCATTCCTTTCTCCTGATCGGCGCTGTGGCGGCAGTGATGAATTTCATTGTCTTCCTTTTTATCGATCCCATTATGGGCCTTCTTCAGGTTCCTTCCGATGTATATCCCCTTATGAGAGAGTATCTCTGGATCATATTTGCCGGGATCCCGGCTGTTTTTCTGTACAATTATTTTGCCTCCCTGCTGCGGGCCGTGGGAAATTCTGTCACGCCCCTGATTTTTCTGGCGGTTTCCGCTCTCCTGAATATAGGCCTGGACCTGCTTTTTGTGGTAGGTTTTCAATGGAGCGTGGCAGGGGCCGCTTTTGCCACAGTACTCTCCCAGTATGTGTCCGGCGCCGGCATACTGATCTACACCATGGCCCGCTTTCCGGAACTGCGGCTTCAGCGCCGGCATCTGCGGTTCCGGAGTTCCGTAATGAAAGAAATTGCCAACCTCTCCTTTCTCACCTGCATTCAGCAGTCTGTCATGAATTTCGGCATTCTGATGGTGCAGGGGCTGGTCAACAGTTTCGGCTCTGTCATTATGGCCGCTTTCGCCGCGGCGGTAAAAATTGACTCCTTCGCCTATCTGCCGGTACAGGATTTCGGAAATGCCTTTTCCACCTTTGTAGCCCAGAACTATGGAGCCAGAAAACCCGGGCGGGTCTTTGCCGGATTCCGCTGCGCGGTTCTCACCTCAGTGCTTTTCAGCCTGGGAGTCAGCGCCGTGGTATTTCTGTTTGCCCGCCCTCTGATGCATATTTTTGTAGATCCCTCAGAAACCGCTATTGTGGCGGCAGGCGTGGAGTATCTGCGGGTGGAAGGAAGCTTTTACTGGGGCATCGGCATTCTCTTTTTGCTGTACGGCTTCTACCGGGCTGTGAAAAAGCCCATGATGTCCATTGTTCTCACTGTGATCTCCCTGGGCCTGCGGGTTGCCCTGGCCTACTCTCTGTCTTCCGTTCCGTTTCTTGGCGTCACCGGCATCTGGATGTCCGTTCCCATCGGCTGGGCCGCGGCGGATCTCACGGGACTCCTCTGCTACCTCCGCTGCCGGAAAACCCTTCTGCCGGAGGAGAACTCCCGCTCCTCCGAAACCGTTTCTTAATACCGAATGCGGAAGGTTCTTCCCGCCAGCCGGTAAACAAGCGCGCAGGCAGCCCCGCAGTATCCCAGGCAGAAGGCCACAGAGAGGATTCCGAACAGCAGCGGCGGCACCTCCACCTGCAGCAGCAGAAAGCAGACCAGATAGGTGGCCCAGACTGCCAGCCGGTAGGTTCCGCTTTTCAGTTCTGTACTGGCGGTGTAGGGCTGCAGCAGGTAGTACAGGGTCAGATAGTGAACGGAAAAGAATACGCTCATAGCCAGAATCGAGGCCGGGTACAGCAGATAATACAGGACCTGTCCCGTTCCCCCGGAAAGATACAGAATCAGGGGCATCCCTGCCGCCAGCACCGCCGCCGGCAGCAGATTGACTCCAATAATCCCTAAAAGCCGCAGGCGGAACAGCCGCAGAATAAAAGCCGGTTTCTTATAAAAGGAATAGGTCAGCATGCTTCTGTCGCAGTTCATAAACAAAGCCTGGGTAAAGGCAGTGCCCCGATTGACCGTGTACATAATAAAGGCAAACCAGGGAAGGGCTTTCAGGAGCAGGCCATTCAGGGCGAGGGCAGCTTCCCGGCTGATGAGGGAGGCTCCCGCCGCTCCCAGGGACGCCGCCGCCAGAATGCCCGCCATCCGCTTGGCGGATTTCCAGAGGATCTTCCGGTGCCGTTTCATAAACAGCTCCTGAAAGCCCGCGAATCCTTCCTTTTGCGTGGTCATTCCCCCTTCTTTGCTGATGTTTTTCCGGTTCTGTTCCAGCACCGCGGTCTGTACAGACTGCTTCACATCCACCGCGCATCTCTTCTGCGCCAGAAGCATCTGATACATCGCGCGGTACTCTGTAAAACCGGCAATTTTTATAATTCCAAAAATCCCGGGAACCAGGGAGAAAAGCGCAAGGGCGCCGTACAGGGGAAACGGCAGGCAAAGCCCCAGGGCCGGAAGAGCGTAGGCGGCTCCCAGCAGGATTCCCGTAAGGCCCCAGGCCAGGCCCGGGGGCAGATTTTCGTTGCTGCAGACCCCTGTCTTCTCGTACCGCCGCAGAAACAGTCCGGCGGCCGCCAGTTTTACGGACAGTATGTGCAGGGGCGCCAGCAGGCAGACCCACAGGGGCAGGCCTCTGCTGAAGCTGATCCAGAGCAGCACGGGCAGAAAACTCAGGCCCGTCCGCAGCAGCGTGTAGCCGTAATCCGTCAGAGTATACTTCCGGGCATCCATGCGCATGAGTATCATGGAATAGTATTTATCATTGGTGGGGTTAAACAGATACGTGTTCATATAGGCGCCGATGAGGGTCAGAAAAAATAAAAGGTGGGCGTAAATCTCCGGCCCGTTTTCCTTTCCGTACAAGTTTCCGGCCCATACCACCATAAGGAGCAGGTAGAGAAGCTTTCCCAGCAGCGCGCCCGCTATCTCCCAGAAAATAGACAGAACCAGACCCAGGCGCTTCAGCCCCCTGCTCTGATAGAGGCGGAGGGGAAGCAGACGCTTTACCAGAGGGATCTGCTTCAGCGAAAACAAAATGGTATTTACCCGATATGTATTTTTCAGTGAAAAGGCAATGCGGAAGATTTTAAACATGTCCTTCCTCCCTCAGCATCTCAAGGATGCGCTCCCGGAACTCCTTCTGGTCCAGGTTTTCCCGCCGGATCTCCTCCAGAATCCCCTGATTCAGCACAACAATCTCATCGCAGAGATCCAGGGCCAGTTCCATAATGTGGGTAGAGAAGATCAGGATCCGATCCTCCTTCTGGGAGCGGAGCAGCTGCTTCATTTCCTCCGCCGCCACCACATCCAGGGAGGTGAGCGGTTCATCCAGCAGCAGAATGGAGGGCCTGGCAATGATCTGTACCAGCATCTGCATCTTGTTTTTCATGCCGTGGGAATAGTCTTTCAGCAGCCGGTCCCGGTCCTCCGGCGCGATGCCCACCTGATCAAAATACGCGTCGATGGTCTTTGGCCGGCGGATGCTGTCCCGGTTGATTTCCATAAAAAACTTCAGAAATTCCCGGCCGGTGAGAAATTCCGGCACCGCCGGGGTGGAGAGCACATATCCCATTTCTTCCGGCAGCACTTCTCTCTCCTTTCCCTCTTCCCGGATAAAAAACCTGCCGCCGTCCGCCTTCATATCCCGGTTCAGACAGTTAAACAGAGTAGTCTTTCCGGCTCCGTTTCTCCCAAGAAGCCCGTAAATTTTTCCGCTCTCGAAAGTAAAGCTCACATCCCGCAGCACCTGCTTTTTTTCAAAATGTTTCTCCAGATGTTCGATGACAAATTCCATGAAGTCCTTCTCCCATACTTTTTTTCTGATTATACTGAATTGTCTGTTTTTCGTCAAACAGAAAGAACGCATCCGCCTTTCTGCCTGCCGATGCGTTCCTTCCCGGTACCCCGGTTTCAGAAAGAAGCCGGGGTTTTGCCGTACATGGATTTGTCGAATTCCGGATTAAAATAATAGTAATTCCGGCTGTCCAATTTTTCTTTTACCTTTTCCAGAGCTTCCCCGAACCGCTGGAAATGAACGATCTCCCGGGTTCTCAGAAACTTCAGAGGCTCCCTTACCTCCGGGTCCTCGATCACCCGCAGAAGGTTATCATACACAGTTCTGGCTTTCTGCTCTGCCGCCAGATCCTCGGTCAGATCTGTCAGCGCGTCCCCTTTGGACTGAAATTCTACCGACGAAAATGGCAGGGCAGAAGCCGCCTGGGGCCAGATTCCCGCGGTGTGGTCAATATAGTAGGCGTCAAATCCAGCCGTCTTTGCCTGCTCCGGGGTAAGATTTTTGGTCAGCTGGTAAACCATGGCGCAGATCATCTCCATATGGGCCAGCTCCTCTGTGCCGATGTCTGTCAGCAGACCTCCCACGGCTTTCACCGGCATAGAATACCGCTGAGCCAGGTACCGCATGGAAGCGGACAGCTCTCCGTCCGGCCCTCCGTACTGGCTGATAATCAGCTGGGCAGTCTTGGGACAGGTTTTGGTAATTTTTACGGGAAACTGCAGCCGTTTTTCATAATACCACATGATCGCATCCTCCTTCCCAAGGCATAGGGCCCGCCAGCCAGCAGAACCCTTCCCCTGTTTTGTCACATTCCGCGGCACAGCTTCTGGTCAGAGGATAAAACTGCTCCGCGAAGCAGCCCATGAGCTGCTCTTTCTCCCGGCTTTTTTCCCGGTACAGCTGGGCCGCTTCCCGGTCATCCTGGTGGGTGTCCAGATACAGGGTCAGATCATCCAGGACAAATCCCGTCTGCCGGATTTTAGTCAGAAGCCGGTCCCTCTCGGTCTGCTCCTGGCATTTTCCGGGAAAATACAGGGTTTCCGCCGCAAAAAACGGCTTGTCCAGATCCGGAAAAATGGTTCCCTGTTCCAGAGCCTTGGCGTCATCGTACCGCCTTCCCCATTTCTGAACCGGAACCGAAGCCATGGCTAATGGTGTTTCTTCCATAATAAATAAACCCCCTTTCCTGCGGATCCGCGAAACTGCCGAAACAGTTCCGCCTTTTTAGTATCCGCAGAAAAAGAGGGTTTATGGTGTAAAATCATGGCATTTATGACTCGCTCTGCTGATTGATGTAATTGACCAGACCTTCCGCTTTGATGATTTTCTGCATAAACGGCGGGAATGCCTGACCTTTGTATTCCGTTCCTCTGGTTCTGTCATAGATCATGCCGGAATCGAAATCAATCTCCACCTCATCGCCGTCCTGGATATCTCTGGCCGCTTCCGGACACTCGATAATAGGAAGTCCGATATTAATGGAGTTTCGATAAAAAATCCTGGCAAAGGTCTCGGCAATTACACAGCTGACCCCGGCGGCCTTAATGGCGATGGGCGCATGTTCTCTGGAAGATCCGCAGCCGAAATTTTTGTTGGCCACAATGATGTCGCCCTTCTGAACCTTTTTTATAAATTCTTTGTCAATATCCTCCATGCAGTGGGCAGCCAGCTCCGCCGGATCTGAGGAGTTCAGATACCGGGCGGGGATGATTACGTCTGTGTCCACATTGTCTCCATACTTAAATACTCTTCCTTTTGCCTGCATTTGACGCCTCCTTACTCTCCAAGCTCTGCCGGAGCGCTGATTTTTCCGGTTACCGCGCTGGCCGCCGCTGTTGCCGGGCTGGCCAGATACACTTCTGAGTCCACATGGCCCATACGTCCCACAAAATTCCGGTTGGTGGTGGAAACGCAGCGTTCTCCGGCTGCCAGAATGCCCATATAGCCTCCCAGACAGGGACCGCAGGTAGGTGTGCTGACTACCGCTCCCGCTTCGATAAAGATCTTCAGCAGTCCCTCTTCCATAGCCTGCAGATAGATCGCCTGGGTTGCCGGGATCACAATGCAGCGGACTCCTTTTTTCACTTTGCGGCCTTTGAGAACAGCCGCCGCGGTCCGCAGATCCTCCATGCGGCCGTTGGTGCAGGAGCCGATGACCACCTGGTCGATCTTTACATCCTCGGTGATCTCATCGATGGTCTTTGTATTCTCAGGCAGATGAGGGAAGGCTATGGTGGGCTTCAGCTGGCTGAGGTCAATGGTGTATTCCTCCTCATAGACCGCGTCCGGATCCGCCTCATAGATCTTATAGCTTCTGGAAGAATGCTCTTTCATGTAGGCTTCCGCCTTCTCATCCACCGGGAAAATGCCGTTTTTGCCTCCGGCTTCAATGGCCATGTTGGCGATGGTGAAACGGTCGTCCATGGACAGGCTCTTCACTCCCTCGCCCACGAATTCCATGGATTTATACAGGGCTCCGTCCACGCCGATCCTGCCGATAATGTGCAGGATCACGTCCTTTCCGCTGACCCATTTGGGCAGGCTTCCCGTCAGGTTAAATTTAATGGCGGAGGGAACCTTGAACCAGGCTTTTCCGGTAGCCATGCCCGCTGCCATATCCGTGCTGCCCACACCGGTGGAAAAAGCTCCCAGGGCGCCATAGGTACAGGTGTGGGAATCCGCTCCGATCACTACATCTCCGGCCACCACCAGTCCTTTCTCCGGCAGCAGCGCGTGCTCGATGCCCATCTCTCCCACATCGAAATAATTGGTGATCTCATGGGCGCAGGCAAACTCCCGGACACACTTACAGTGCTCCGCGGATTTAATATCCTTGTTGGGAATAAAATGATCCATTACAAGGGCGATCTTGTCTTTGTCAAATACTTCCTTTTTGTTGAATTTATCCATCTCGTGGATGGCCACCGGGGAAGTGATATCATTTCCCAGAACCAGATCCAGCTTTGCCTCGATGAGCTGGCCGGCCTCCACCTGATCCAGGCCTGCCGCAGCCGCCAGGATCTTCTGCGTCATTGTCATACCCATATCTCTTTTCCTCCTGTTGCCTTCATATTCTGGTTGCCATTCTATCACAGAGTAGGATATAATACAAATACATATTTATCATATTTGCTATAATTTTAAATTATGAGTCGCCCGACAAATGGGCATGAGACACGCCATAAAGTCATGCTTGCCTGCGCCAGCGCAGCCCGCATGACCTTTTGCCGCTTGTCTCAAATGATAGGAGGCTTCCATGGAACAGAATCTGTCTCAGTATTATATTTTTTATACCGCGGCCCAATGCGGCAGCATTTCCCGGGCCTCCCGGGAACTGTACATCAGCCAGCCTGCCGTCAGCAAAGCCATCCAAAAGCTGGAGCAATCCCTGAACACGGTGCTTTTCCGCCGGGAGGCCAGAGGCGTGTCCCTGACGGAGGAGGGCCGGCTGCTGTACCGCCATGTGCGGGAAGCTTTTCATTCCCTGGATGAAGCGGAACAGACCCTGGCCAGGAGAAAAAAACTCGGCATTTCCCACCTGCGTCTGGGGGCCAGCGCCACACTCAGCAGATACGTGCTTCTGCCCTTTCTGCAGCGCTTTATCCGGGCGTATCCTCATGTGAAAATTACCATCGCCTGTCAGTCTACGTACCGGACCCTGGAACTGCTCCGGGAAAAAAAGATCGATCTGGGCCTGGTTGGCCGCCCCGGTTCCCTGAAAGGCTGCGAGTTTCTTCCCCTGCAGTCCATCCAGGATACCTTTGTGTCCACAGACACCTACCTGTCCAATCTGTCGCTCAGGGAAAAGGACAGCAATCTTTTTCACACCGCGGTTTTTATGATGCTGGACGAAGAAAACATCACGCGGCAGTTTGTCAACGATGCTCTGCGGGAACAGGGGATTGAGCTGAAAAATGTCCTGGAAGTGACTTCCATGGATCTGCTGATTGAATTCGCGAAAATCGGCATGGGCGCCGCCTGCGTGATCCGGGAATTTGTCCAAAAGGAGCTGGACCAGAAAGAACTGCTGGAAGTCCCCCTGGGGATCGCCTTTCCACCCAGGGAAATCGGCTTCGCCTGCCTGAAAGAGTCTATGGATCTATCGCCTGTGCGGGAATTTCTGGCGCTTTCCGGCGCCGGTGAAAAGCCCGCAAAAAAACCGGCCTCAGGCAAAGCCTGAGAACCGGTTTTCCTGCGCCCGGAGGCGGGACATTCCATCAGTTGTTGATCAGTTTGTCCTCGTCGCTCCAGCTGTACAGTTTTCTTACTTCTTCTCCCACGATCTCGGAGGGATGCTCCTGGGCTTTTCTGCGCAGGGCGCGGAAGTGAGCCTGACCGCCTGCGGGAGACATCTCCAGCAGGAAATCCTTGGCGAAGGTTCCGTCCTGGATATCGGAAAGGATCTTCTTCATGGCCTTCTTGGTCTCCTCTGTGACAATCTTGGGTCCGGTGATGTAGTCGCCGTACTCAGCGGTATTGGAGATGGAGTATCTCATGCCCTTGAAGCCGGACTGATAGATCAGATCCACGATCAGCTTCATCTCATGGATGCACTCGAAATACGCGTTTCTGGGATCGTATCCTGCCTCTACCAGGGTCTCGAAGCCTGCCTGCATCAGAGCGCAGACACCGCCGCAGAGAACTGCCTGCTCGCCGAACAGGTCGGTCTCCGTCTCCACCCGGAAGGTAGTCTCCAGCACGCCGGCGCGGGCGCCGCCGATGCCCAGGGCATAGGCCAGAGCCAGATCCTTGGCTTTGCCGGTGTAATCCTGCTCTACGGCAACCAGACAGGGAACGCCTTTTCCTGCTTCATACTCGCTTCTCACGGTATGTCCGGGTCCTTTGGGAGCGATCATGGTCACATCCACGTAGGGCGGCGGAACGATCTGGCCGAAATGGATGGCAAAACCGTGAGCGAACATCAGCATATTGCCCTCCTCCAGGTTGGGCTCAATGTCCTTTTTGTACATTGCGGCCTGCTTCTCATCGTTGATCAGAATCATGATAATATCCGCCTGCTTTGCTGCCTCTGCCGCGGTGTAGACCTTCAGGCCCTGAGCTTCTGCCTTGGCCCAGGATTTGCTGCCCTCGTAAAGGCCCACAATAACATCACAGCCGGAATCCTTCAGGTTCAGCGCATGGGCGTGTCCCTGGCTTCCGTAGCCGATGATAGCGATCTTTTTTCCTTCCAGTAAAGAAAGGTTGCAGTCTTCCTGATAAAAAATCTTTGCTGCCATTTGTATTTCCTCCACTATGTCTAAAATCTATTGTTAAAAGGCTCTGCCTTTTAGCAAGCTGCTGCCGCGCCGCCTCTTTTACAGATAGCGGACATCGTCCATTCCCCTGGACAGGCCGGTAATGCCGGTTCTGGCAAGTTCCAGGATCTCATGGCCTTCCAGAAGCTTCAGGAAGGCGTCCAGTTTGCTCTGAGCCCCGGTCAGCTCAATAATCAGGGACTCCGGTCCCACATCCACAATCTTGGCCCGGAAAATACTGGCCACGGACATAATGCTCTGGCGCTCCATGGCATTGGCTTTTACCTTCACCATGATCAGCTCCCGGTTTACGCTTTCCTTTGGCTGAAGCACCTTGATATCGATTACATCCACCAGCTTTGCCAGCTGCTTGGTGATCTGCTCCAGAACCAGATCGTCCCCGGTAGCTACCACCGTCATCCGGGAGTACCTGGGATCCGCAGTCACTCCTACTGTCAGGCTGTCAATGTTGTAGCCCCGGCGGCTGAACAGGCCGGACACACGGCTTAAAACACCGGAAGTGTTATCTACCAGCAGGGATAAAATTCGCTTTTTCATAACGCATACCAACTTTCCTGATACTGTCGTATCAATTCTTTTCACAGGGGACTGTTTTCGGAGAAATATCTTTCCCGACAGTCAACTCTTTTTCTATTCTACTCTGTCAGAATTTGTTTGTCAACGAAAACCGGCTTACGCTCAGGCGGCAAGCCGGTTTCGAACTCATCTCTGTGTCTGCCTGATTTACGATGTATTATACCGCAATTTTTCCGGCAGAAAAAGGGATAAAACAGAAATTTTTTTGGATTTTTCGCAGTTTTTTTGTTATCTTTGCATAAGACAGCTTTATTTTTTATCCTCAGGACATCACAGTTCCCCGGGCATTTTCCAGGCGTGATGGTCGGTGTGGAGCAGATGATGGGCCCGCTCGCTTAAGGGCTGCCCCAGGAAATCCGCGTAGCACTGTTTAATGGAGGGATTCTCGTGGGAGAACCGCAGCTGGCTCTGACGGTCCAGGCGGTACAGGATTTCGCCCCGCTCCGGAGCCATTTCGTACCCGTCATGGATGGGCTGCCCTCCGCCGCCTACGCAGCCGCCGGGACATGCCATCACCTCCACAAAGTCGTAGGATACTTTTCCCTTTTTCAGTTTCTTCAGCAGCTTTCTGGCGTTTCCAAGGCCGTTGACCATAGCCACCTTTAAGGTCTGGCCGGCCAGATCGAACTCTGCCTCCCGCCATCCCTGCATGCCTCTGACCTGGCGGAAAGCATCCGGATCCGGATTCTTCCCGGTTACAAAATAGCTGGCTGTCCGCAGCGCCGCCTCCATGACGCCGCCGGTCGCTCCGAAAATGACTCCCGCGCCGCTTCCCAGACCCAGAGGCATATCCAGTTCTTCTTCTTTCAGCCCCTGGGGAATAATGTGGGCAGCCTTGATCATCCGGTCGATCTCCCTGGTGGTCAGCACCACGTCCACATCCTGGCCGGCTCCGGCGTCATTCATCACCGGCAGAGCGCATTCCTGCTTTTTGGAAATGCAGGGCATGATGGAAACGCTGAAAATGCGGTTGGGATCCACGTTCAGAATCTTGGCGTAATAACTCTTGGCGATGGCTCCGAACATCTGCTGAGGGGATTTCGCGGTGGAGACCTGATCTACAAATTCAGGGAAATAGCCTTTCACAAAACGCACCCATCCCGGACAGCAGGAGGTAAACATGGGGAATTTCTCATGGTCTTTATTTTTCAGTTTTTCCAGAAACTCGCTGGCTTCCTCCATGATAGTGAGGTCCGCGGAAAAATCCGTGTCAAATATATAATCGAATCCCACCTGGCGCAGGGCTGCCGCCAGCCGTTTTACTGTGGCAAACTCCGGCTTCAGCCCCAGATCCTCGCCCCAGGCAGCCCGCACCGAAGGCGCGATCTGCACTACAACGATCTTCTCCGGATCGTCCAGAGCGTCCCAGACCTTTCCGGTATCATCCCTCTCAATGAGGGCTCCTACCGGACAGTGGGTCAGGCACTGTCCGCAGAGGGTACAGTCTGACTCCTCCAGCCGCAGGACATTTTTCACATCCACGGTTGCCCTGGATCCGGTATTCACCACATCCCAGATGCTGCAGGTCTGTACCTTGTCGCAGACCTGGATACAGCGCATGCACTTGATGCATTTTGTGTAGTCCTTAATCAGGGGGAATTTTCTGCTGCCCTTCTGGAAGGGAATCTGCTTGTCAAAGGGCACCATCCGGATATCCATCTCGCTGGCCAGCGTCTGCAGAGAACAATTTCCGTTTCTCACACAGAGGGCGCAGTTCACATCGTGCTGGGACAGCAGAAGCTGCAGATTGTTTCTGCGCACTTTCCATACCTTCCTGCTGTTGGTGTGAATCACCATCCCCTCTCTCACCGGGTTGTTGCAGGCGGTAAATAACTTTTCATATCCCTCGATCTCCACCATGCAGATCCTGCAGGCTCCGATCTCATTGAGATTTTTCAGATAGCAGAGGGTCGGAATCTTGATTCCCACACTGGCTGCCGCTTCCAGAATCGTTGTATTTTCCGGAACATTCACTTCTCTTCCATCAATTATCAGTTTTACCATTCCCGTACCCTGCCTCCTTTAAACACTCCATAGCCAAAGTGGTCGCACCGCAGGCAGCGCCCGGATTCCTGGCGCGCTTCCTCCTCCGTCATTCCACATTCCATCAGTTTGAAGTCTTTGATCCGCAAAGCGGCCTCCCGCTCTTTCAGATTGATGCGTCCGCAGCTTCTCCGGTCGTCCAGACGAACCGGCGGGATCTCCACATCGTTGCGGACCTTATGGCTGAAGCCCAGGTACTCATCGATGTTGGCGGCCGCCACTTTTCCGGCGGCAATGGCCCGGATGACTGTGGCGGGCCCGGTTACGCAGTCTCCTCCGGCGAACACGCCTTCTGTATTCTTAACGCCGCTCCAGTCCAGAGCCTCAATGGCCCCCCGGCGGATGGGGATTCCGTATTCGCCGAATTTCAGGGAATCGATGCCCTGTCCCACGGCTACCAGGACGATCTCACAGGGGATCCGCACTTCCGGTTCCGAAGAATTTACCGGCTTGGGACGTCCGTCCTGAATGGGGCCTACGATCTGGGGTTTCACCCACAGAGCCGCCACGCGCCCCTGGTCATCCTTTTCGATCCGGATAGGCGCGTGAAGATCCAGAACCTCGCAGCCCTCCGCGACAGCGCCCTCTACTTCCTCCGGAAGCGCCGTCATATCAACTTTTCTCCGGCGGTAGGCAATGGTCACGGACTTTGCCTTCAGCCGCACGGCAGACCGGGCCACATCCATAGCCACGTTGCCTCCTCCTACCACAACGACACGCTTTCCGGAGAAATCCGGCATATCATAATCTCCGATGCTCCGGAGCATTTCTACCGCGGAAAGAACTCCCTGGGCGTCTTCGCCCTCAATGCCGATTTTCCGGTCCACATGGGCGCCGATGGCCACATACATGGCATCGCAGTTTTCCCGGAGTTCCTTAATGGGGATATCATCTCCCACCCGCACATTGGTTACGGTCTTGATCCCCACGGAGAGCAGGGTCTCGATCTCCTTATCCAGAGTTTCCCTGGGCAGCCGATAGCTGGGAATACCGTAGCGGAGCATGCCGCCCAGCTGCTTTCTCTGCTCGTAAATGGTTACATCGTGGCCCATCAGCGCCAGGTAATAGGCGGCGCTTAAGCCGCCGGGGCCTCCGCCGATGACAGCCACCTTCTTGCCCGTGGGCTTCAGGCATTTGGGAACAGATACATCCCCCGCATGCTCTACCGCGAACCGCTTCAGCCCCCGGATATTAATGGGATCGTCCACCATGGTGCGGCGGCAGCGGACCTCGCAGGGATGCTCGCAGATCAGTCCGCAGGTGGCGGGAAGAGGATTGTCTTTGCGGATCAGACGCACAGCGTCATAATATCTTCCCTCGTGGATCAGGGCTATGTATCCGGGAACATCCACGCCCGCGGGACACTGGGCCACACAGGGAACCGGCTGGCTCACTGTGCCGGAGCATCTTCCGTTCCTGATATGTTCCTCAAAGTCGCCCCGGAAGCCTCTGACCCCCTTCAGCACCATCCTGGCAGCCTCGTAGCCGATGGCGCAGTCGGCAGATAAAAAGATGCTCTCCGCAGTTCTCTCAATGACATCGATGGTCTTCATCTGCGCTTTTCCGTCCAGCACGGATTCCATCAGCGCCTGCAGCTGCCCCAGACCGATCCGGCAGGGAACACATTTTCCGCAGGACTGCGCATGGCACATCCGCAGAAATGAGGTCGCCAGGTCAACCGGACATAAACCCGGCGGACTGGCGACTACTCTGCGTTCCAGATCTTTGTAGAGCTGTTCCACTGTTTTCTGCGCTTCATTCTGTGTGAAAATACTTAGTCTGCTCATCTCAACCTCCACATCTGTTCGCAATTTAAAGTTGCCTTTCGGCTGCGTAAACCCATTTTCTCCATACGCAACCCCTACCCATACATTGATTATAATTTAACACACTCTGTGCTTTTCGTCAATCCGACTATTTCTTTTTTGTTTATCCCGTCTGTTTTACCTGTTTTTCACAAATAGAAAAGGCTTCAAACTGCCTGTCCGCGAAATTCTGACCAAACAAGCAGTTTGAAGCCTAAAAAAATTCAGATTCAGTTCAGTTCGATCTCCATCAGATCTTTGGGAGGAATCTGCTGCGTGGAGGCGGCCTTAAACTTTTTCAGCTCCGCCTGGGCGGTTTTAATGGGAATATTGGTCCCGGCTCCCGCCACGCAGCCTCCCGGGCAGCCCATGCCCTCGATGAGGCAGCCCTTCATTTTTCCGGCTTTTGCCAGGGTAAGGATTTTTTTGCACTCGCTCAATCCCTCCGCGTGTTCAATGCGCACCGGCACTTCCGGATAGTATTCCTTCAGACATTTCTCTATGGCTTCCGCCACGCCCCCGGCCACGGCGTAGCCCCGCCCTGCCGCTGTGGCGTCATGGAAGGATGTGCCTCCTTCTACGGTTTCCGGATCAATCTCCCTGGCGTCAAACATCCCCTGGAGTTCCTCAAAGGTAATTACAAAATCCACATCGCTGCGGACATCCGTCCGGGAAGCCTCCAGCTTCTTGGAGGCGCAGGGGCCGATAAAGACTACATGAGCGTTGGGATGCTCTTTTTTAATACTTCTGGCCGTAGCCACCATAGGCGTCAGCTCCTGGGAAACGCTCTCAATGAGATCCGGGAAGTAAATCTTGGCCAGCATGGACCAGGAAGGACAGCAGGATGTCAGCAGGAAAGGCAGTTCTCCGGAGGCCACCTTTTCCGCGTAATGATGGGCTTCCGTCACCGCTCCGATATCCGCTCCCAGAGCCACCTCGTATACCTCGGAAAATCCCAGTTTTAAAAGCGCCGCTTTGAATTTCCCGGGCGTTACGTTTGGTCCGAACTGTCCGATAAAGGCCGGGGCCACCTCGGCGATGATCTCCTGTCCCTCCCGGAGCGCTCTGGACAGCTGGAAGATCTGGGACTTGTCGGAAATCGCCCCGAAAGGACAGCTGACCATACACATGCCGCAGGAAACACATTTGTCCGGGTTAATCACCGCCCGGCCCTGTCCGTCGCTCTCGATGGCGTTGACGCCGCAGGCTCTGGCGCAGGGTCTTTCCATGTGCGAAATGGCGTCATAGGGGCAGACCGCCTTGCATTTTCCGCAGTGAATGCATTTTTCCTGGTCAATGATGGACTTTCCTTTCCTGATGGTGATAGCCCCCTTGGGACAGACCTGGCGGCAGGGATGGGCCACGCAGCCCCGGCACATGTCGCTGACCATATACATATTCGGCTCACAGGCGTCGCAGGCCGAAGGAATCACCTGCATCAGGGGCGGTTCGTAATACTTTTCGTCAATATTGCTGGCCTCCATGCCCGCCGTAATATGAACCGCCTGGTTCTCCGGCCGCAGAGACATGCCCATGGCAAGCCTGACCCTCTCGCTGGCCACCGCCCGCTCCCGGTAAATGCTTTCTCTGTACGTGGCTCTTTCCCGGACGATCTCATAGGGAATCGCCTCGATCCTGTCCTGGAAATTTTCTTCCGTGGACTCAAAGGCCACCCGGGAGATCTCTTTAAATACTTCTCGTCTGATTTTTCTGATTGGAGTGTCTAACCCTCTCATACCGCAACCCTTTCCTCTCTACACTGTTTCAAAAATTTGTATCAGCGAACCGCGGAAGCGCCTTCCTTTTTTGCCCCCGCGCTCCTTAGCAGAAAAGGGCGGAAAAATCCGCCCTTTCAGACCGGGCAGCTTACTGTTTTTTGCCCAGTTTTGTCATAATCCATACACACACAATAATAATCAGAATAGTGATGAAAATTCCGCCCATTCCTTTGCCCATAATTTCAAAGGCATGCTCTAAATTCACTAAATTGTTTTCCATAGCCCCTCCTTATAAGAACTGGCTGACCAGATTGATGACCATGCCGCCGGCAATTACGGAAGCGATCTGGCCGGATACATTGGCGCCCGCCGCGTGCATCAGGATGATATTGGTTGGATCCTCTTTCATGGCCATTTTCTGCACCACTCTGGAGGACATGGGGAACGCCGAAATACCGGCGCCTCCCACCATGGGATTGATTTTCTTTTTGCGGAAGAGATTCAGGAACTTCGCCAGAAGCACTCCTCCGATGGTATCCATCACAAAGGCGAACAGGCCGATGGCCATAATCATCAGGGTCTGCACCTGTACGAAATCCGCCGCCCGCATGCTGAAGGAAATGGTAATTCCCAGAAGCAGCGTAATCAGGTTTGCCAGGTTGTCCTGGGCCGTCTCGGACAGGGTCTGCAGAACGCCGCACTCCCGGATGAGATTTCCGAACATCAGGAAGCCTACCAGAGCCACAGACTGAGGCGCTACAAAACCGACAATGATGGTCACAACAATAGGGAACGCGATCCGCATGCCCTTGGATACGGACTTGGGATTGTACTCCATATGGATGCGGCGCTCCTTCTTGGTGGTTACCAGTTTAATGGCGAAGGGCTGCACAATGGGCACCAGGGCCATATAGGAGTAGGCAGCCACCGCGATGGGGCCTACGTACCGGGAATCCAGCATCTGAGACACCAGAATCGAGGTGGGGCCGTCCGCCGCGCCGATGATTCCGATGGAGGCCGCGTCCTTCATATCAAATCCCAGAACGGCAGCCAGGGCAATGGCCGCGAAGATACCGAACTGAGCTCCCGCTCCAAAGAGAAACATAATGGGGTTGGAGAGCAGGGGGCCGAAATCGATCATGGCTCCGATACCTATGAACAGCAGAATCGGCATGACCTCCGAGGCCTCGATGCCCACATTGAACAGCCATTCGATGATGCCGGGGGTATTGCCCACGCCTTCCAGCACCTGATCAATGACCCCGGACAGAGGCAGGTTTACCAGAATCGCGCCGAAGCCCATGGGCAGCAGCAGAGCAGGTTCGTACTCTTTTTTGATCGCCAGCCAGATCAGCACAATGCCGATGACATACATGACTCCCTGCTGCCAGGTTACGTTCCGGAATCCGTCAATTAAAAATTCCATTTGTCTTTCCTCCAGGTTTTTTCTTTCTCGTTGCCTTCCTTTCGCGTACTGCCCGCCGGCAGCCGCAGATACTGTTTGATTATAAGTCAGAGGCTGAGCCGGTGTCAAGGCCGGCTTTTTAATCCAGAAGGATCAGCGCCATAAATTTCAGGTCTGTATCTCCTCTGTTTGCCAGCCCATGGCTGTGGCCGCTGGGGGTAACGGTGACATCCCCCGCCTGCACCCGGCGTTTTTCTCCGTCGTCTGTATACTCTCCCACCCCCTGAAGTATGTAGTAGCTTTCGCACTCTCCCCTGTGTTCATGTACTCCCAGGGAGCAGCCCGGCTCCAGGGTCACTTCCGCGTACATCCGGCATTTCTCCCCCAGCCTATCCTGGCTGAGAATATCCCGGATGATTACATGTCCTTCTCCTCCGGCCATATTTTCCACACGTCTCACCTGCATGATCTTTTCCTCTCTTTCTTCTCACTCTGTAAGATTGTCCCGCCTGCCTGTCAGATCCAGGATGACTTCCCCTGCAAGGATCAGCCCTGCCGCCGCCGGCACAAAAGCCAGACTTCCCGGGGCGCTTCTGCCATCCGCGCCCTCCTTGGGAGGACTGTTCCGTTTTTGGGGCTGCTCTGTAGAGAAAACCACCTTCACCCCGGAAATTCCCAGCTTCCGCAGTTCTCTGCGCATGACCCGGGCCAGGGGGCATACGGATGTTTCCTCAATGGAGGCCACCTTAAACAGATCCGGCCTGAGCTTATTTCCCGCTCCCATAGCGCTGATCACCGGCACTCCCGCTTCCCGGGCTCTGCGGATAATCAGGAGCTTGGCTGTTACATTGTCCACCGCGTCCACCACATAATCATACCCGCGAAAATCAAACTCCTCCTGGGTCTCCGGCAGAAAAAAGCATCTCCGGGCGTCGATGCTGGCCCGGGGATTAATGTCCAGCGCTCTCTCCTTCATGGCATCCACTTTATACATGCCCAAAGTGCTGTGGAGGGCAATGATCTGACGGTTTAGATTGGACAGGGTCACCCGGTCATAGTCCACAAAAGTCAGGGAACCCACACCGCTGCGGACCAGGGCTTCCGCCGCATGGCCTCCCACGCCTCCGATCCCGAACACTGCCACCTTGGAGGCTTCCAGCTTTTTCACCGCCTCCGGACCCAGAATCATCTCTGTTCTGGAAAACTCTTCCCGCATAAAAACATCCGCTCCTGTCTTTGAATTTGATCCGCAGCAATCGGCAGAATACGGTTACATCATACCACATCCGCAATCCTCCTGGCAATGAAAACCAGTCGGCGGAATTTTATATCTTTTTTACCCGGTCTTTGCATTTTTTCACTGATGCAATAAAATACATTGCATTTGTAAAATTCCAGACAGTTTCCTTTTTCGACAAAATGTATTATGATAATTATTATCGCAATTAACTGGAGGTTTCCTATGGATAAAAAGCGTCAGCAGGAACTTCGCATGCTGGGCATCACCATCTCCTACTACCGGCGCGCCAAGGGATATACCCAGGCGCAGCTTGCCAGGGAAATTCATGTGAGCCGCACCCACATCAGCAACATCGAAGCGCCAAACGCCAAAACTTCTGTCTCTATTACCCTCCTCATGGACATCGCCGACGCGCTTGATATTCCATTGACCTATCTGTTTGATTTTCATGACCGTTTTTCCGACTAACTTCGATTTGACTTTAAGAGGGAATTTTTATGGAAGCGTATATTGATTTACACGTTCATTCAAACTGCTCTGACGGAACCTTTGCCCCGGAGGAGCTTGTTTCTTACGCGCGAAAAAAAGGGCTGCAGGCTTTCGCGCTCACAGACCACGATACAGTAACAGGCGTGGCCCGGGCCGCGGACGCAGCCGCGGGAACCGGTCTTACCGTTATTCCCGGGGTCGAACTGTCCTCCGATTACCAAAAACGGGATATTCATATTCTGGGCCTGGGGATCGACGCGGAAAACCGGAAATTTTTGAAATATCTGGAGGAGTTTCAATCTGCCAGAGAGATTCGGAATCATAAAATGATGAAAAAATTAGCGCAGCGGGGCATTCCGATTAACGAAGAAGTTATGGAGACCGTCTTTCCCGGGTGCGTATGGACCCGGGCCCACTTCGCCCGCTTTCTGAAGGACAGAGGCTTTGTCCGCACCATGGAGGAAGGTTTTCAGAAATATGTGGGAGATGAGGCGCCCTGCTTTGTTCCCAAAGAACAGATTCCTCCCTGGGAAGCTGTCCGGCTGATCCTGGAATGCGGCGGCCACCCGGTGCTGGCCCACCCCCTGCTCTACCGTCTGAGTTCCCGGGAGCTGGAAAAATTGGTGGATCTTCTCTGCGGCAGCGGCCTTCAGGGACTGGAGGCCATCTATTCCGCCAACCGTTTTTCTGAGGAATCCTCCATGAAGCAGCTGGCAAAACGCCATGGCCTCTGCGTCACCGGCGGATCGGATTTTCACGGTTCCAACAAACCGGATATTGATCTGGGCATCGGGAAGGGAAATCTGAAAATCCCTTATTCTCTCTGGGAGAGCCTGAGCCGGCGCGCGATATAAAAGGACGCGTCTTTCCTTTGGGGAAGGGCGCGCCCTCTTTTTTTGTCTGTCAGTTTTCCACGGGCTCCGCCGGGATAAATACCCGTTTATCCAGGGCAGCCTTTTTTTCTTTTGCCTTTTCCTGCGCTTCCTGGCAGAAATACTCCTGGGCACAGACGGGAGTTTTTCCTCTGCGGTCCGGCTTCACATAGAGGCCGTCCGGCTGCAGCACATGGGCCTTCATATTATCCTCCAGCTGCACTTTCAGGATATTCATAACCTCCTTCTTGATCTGCGGATCTTCCACCGGGAACACAATCTCCACCCGCTTGTCCAGATTCCTGGGCATCCAGTCGGCGCTTCCCATATACACCTCTTCATTTCCGTTGCTGTAGAAATAGAAAATCCGGGCGTGCTCCAGGAAGTTTCCCACAATGGACCGCACCGTAATATTTTCGCTGATTCCGGGAATTCCGGTGATCAGACAGCAGATGCCCCGGACGATCAGATCGATTTTTACTCCCGCGGCGGAAGCGCTGTAGAGAGCCGCGATGATCTCCTGGTCGCAGAGGGAGTTGATCTTGGCCACGATCCTGGCCTCCTGCCCGTTTCTGGCATGCTCTTCCTCCATGCGGATCATATGCAGGAACCGGTTTCTCATCCAGATGGGCGCTACCACCAGTTTGTTCCAGGTGCTGGGCTCGGAATACCCGGACAGCATGTTAAAAACAGCGGTGGCGTCTTCTCCGATCTTGGCGTCGCAGGTGAGGATTCCGCAGTCGGTATACTGCTTGGCGGTGGAATCGTTATAGTTTCCGGTTCCCAGATGCACGTACCTGCGGATTCCCTCCTCCTCCCGGCGCACCACCAGAGTGATCTTGCTGTGAACCTTCAGGCCCAGGAGGCCATAGATTACATGACAGCCGGCCTTCTCCAGCATTTTCGCCCAGACAATATTGTTTTCCTCGTCAAATCTGGCCTTCAGTTCTACCAGAACGGAAACCTGCTTGCCGTTTTCCGCCGCCTGAGCCAGGGCGGCGATAATGGGAGAATTTCCGCTGACCCGGTACAGCGTCTGCTTGATGGCCAGCACTTCCGGATCCCTGGCCGCCTGGCGCACAAAATCCACCACCGGATCAAAACTCATGTAGGGATGATGCAGCAGGATATCGCCTCTGCGGATATTGGTAAAAATATCATCGTCGTTCTGCAGAGCCGGAACCGGTGCCGGAACGTATTTAGGCGTCTTATATGCCTCGTATCCCTCCAGTCCGTACATTTTCATGAGGAAGGTCAGGTCCAGGGGGCCGGGAATAAAGAACAGATCGTCATCCTTGATATTAAATTCCGTCTTCAGGATCTTCAGCAGCCGCTTGTCGATCTTGTCCTCCACCTCCAGGCGGATCACTTCACCCCACTGGCGCTTTTTCAGCTGTTTCTGGATTTCAATGAGCAGATCCGCCGCCTCGTCCTCGTCAATGGTCAGATCCGCGTTCCGCATAATCCGGTAGGGATGCGCGCACACCACATCGTAGCTCAGGAACAGCTTCCCGATGTTTCTCTCAATGATCTCCTCCAGCAGGATCAGGGAATGCGCTCCGTCTTCTCCGGCGGGCAGCTGCACAAACCGGGGCAGCACCGCGGGAACCTGCACCGTGGCAAATTCCAGATGCCCGGAGCCTTCTCCTTTTTTCCCCTCCTTGGTTTTTTTATCTTCCTTTTTGGAAATCAGCGCCCCGATATTCAGGGTCTTGTTGCGGATCAGCGGGAAGGGTCTGGAGGAGTCCATGGCCATGGGAGTCAGCACCGGATAGACATTCTCCTCAAAATACTCGTCCACGTATGCCGCCTGCTCCTTCGTGAGATCCTCGTGGGAGCTGACAACGTGCAGGTTAATATGCTTCAGCGCGGGGATCAGGGAGCGGTTGTAGGTTCTGTACTGCTGGGCCACCAGGTCATGGGTGCTGGCAGAGATCGCCTTCAGCTGCTCCTTGGGGGTCATGCCGGCAATATCCGGCTTATTGTACTGGGTATGCACCATATCCTTCAGGGAGGCTACCCGGATCATATAAAACTCATCCAGATTGGACGCCGTAATGCTTAAAAATTTCAGCCGCTCAAACAGCGGGATATTTTTATCCCTGGCCTCGCTGAGAACTCTCTCGTCAAAACTGATCCAGGAAAGCTCCCGGTTCCGGTAATATTCCGGCTTCCTATACTCCGTGTAATCGTAATCCATGGTTCACACCTCCTATATCTGTCTTTTAATTTTCAGCACCGGCCGGACGCTGAATACTTCGTAGAAGAAATCCGCCTTTTCTCCGATGAGCCCCTGCTCCAGGGTAAAGTCCCGGTTCACTTCCAGATACAGCCGCAGCTCCTGCTCTCTCAAAACCGCCCGGATGGACTGCACTTTCTGCATGTGGCTTCGATCCAGACTGTTGGCATAGCGGACAATGGCGGTAAGCTCCGCCACCAGAAGATATCTTCCGGTATCGATGCTGGTCTCCTGGGACAATTCCTCAAAGGGCGGCATTTCTCTGGTATTATACCGGGCGATGAGGGCAATGGTTTCCCGTTCCGCATGGGAAAGGCCGATAATCTCGTTGCTCATAATGATATTGTAGGAACTCTCGGCAATGAAATTCATGCTGATATATTTTCCCACATCATGGAGCATCACGGCGATCCGCAGCAGCAGCCGCTCCCGCTCTCCCAGTCCGTAAACTCTCTTCATGGCATCGAAGACGGCCATGGCTGTCATTTCCATATTCTGAATGTGGGCGCGGTTTACCGCGTACCGCTTGCCGATATTCTTGGCAGCCATAATAATATCATTTTCAAAATCGTGCTTTACCTTCAGCAGCTTCTTCTGCTCCGCGTATTCATAGGCGAGGCCTCTGGCCAGATGAATGCCCGGGGTCCAGATCATGGCCGCCCCCATCTCTTCAATGAGGCGGTGATAAATAATAGCGGAGGGGCGCAGCAGGGAGGCGTATTCCACCGGCACATCCATGGTCACAGCCAGTTCCATGGTGGAATGCTCCACAATATTCTGATACCAGGCGTCAAAATCGCTTCTGGAAATTGTACGGCTGGCCTTGTCCTCCGTGTCCCGGAAGACAGTATCCGTAATAAAATCGCCGATCAGCATAATATTCTCGATCTTCCGGTCTTTCAGATACATGCGCTTGAAGCTTAAAATCTCGTTGCGGATCAGTTCCTCCGCCAGGCGCTCATAATTGGCGGTGTTGTTTTTCAGGGGCAGAAGGCGCTCCCGGATCCTTAAATTTCCCATGCGGATATTCTGGGTGGTCACCAGGGCGTCCTTGTCAAAAAGAGAAATCTGAATGCTGCCGCCGTCCACGTCAATGACCGCCGTTCCCTTTTCAATCATTTTGTTGAAGCGGCTTTCGATGGAAGCGATGGCCTTATAGCTTAAGAATCTCTGTTCGGAATTGCTGAGAATCTCCACGGTCAGCCCGGTGGCCTGGCGGATCTTTCCCAGAATAAACAGACTGTTCTCCGCTTCCCTAAGAGAGCTGGTGGCAATGGCCCGGTAGCTCTCCACCCGATACCCTTTCATGATCCTCACAAAATCTTTCAGCACCGTACAGAGCTCTTCCTCCATTTTCGGGCCCAGCTTTCCGTGGGTATAGGTGTCCGTACCCAGTTCCAGACGGTGGCGTATGGTGTCTATACTTTTAATCCCCGCCTTTTTCGATATTTCAAATATTTCCAGGGTGACATCGTAGCTTCCGATGTCAATGGCCGCAAAGGTTGATACCTGCATACGCTCCTCCTTTCCATGATCCGCAGTCAGTAATTTCCCAGAATCCGCAGGGCCGCCGCCTCGGAGCGGATACCGAGCAGGGCATTCTTTACCGCCGCTTCCGCGAGATTTCCTTCAAAATCTATGAAAAAACGATATTCCCAGGGCCGGCCGGGAATCGGCCGGGATTCAATTTTCGTCATATTCAGGCCGTTGTAATCAAAATGTGCCAGAATCCCGTGAAGGCTTCCGCAGGTGTGGGGCAGCTCCAGACAGATGCTGATCTTTCCCGCTCCCTTCACAAAGCGTTTCTGATTGGATAGGATCACAAAGCGGGTGGAATTGCTTTCTCCGGCCAGTCCCTCCTCCTGAAGAATCCGCAGTCCGAAATGCTCCGCCGCGAAGCGGCTGGCAATGGCTGCCTGGCTTTTATCCTGATCTCTCGCCACTTTTTCCGCGGCCATAGCCGTATTCAGCATTTTCTCCTGCTTCCATTGCGGATGGCTCTCCAGAAAATGCCGGCACTGATACAGGGCCTGTGGATGGGAAAGGACGGTCCGGATGTCCTCCAGGGATGCTCCCGGCAGCCCCATAAGTGTGTGGCGGATCTTCAGGATTTCCTCGCCCACAATATAATTCGGATATTCTGTCATCAGATCATAAATATCCGAGACGCTTCCGGCCGTGGAATTTTCAATGGGAAGCACTGCGTAGTCCGCCTCGCCGGCAGCCACCTGCTCCATGGCCTCCCTCCAGGTTTCCACATGCGTGCTGCGGATCTTTTCCCCGAAAAAGCTTCTCATGGCAGCAAAACTGTAGGCTCCTTCCACTCCCTGAAATACCACCCGGGCATTTTCCGCGGGAAGGCTGTCCACCTGCTCATAGGATTCTTTTGACACATCGCTTTCAGCCAGCAGCTGATACTGCCGCATGCGGCTGACGGCAATGATGTGCTGGAACAATTCCCGGGCGCCCCTGGCGTTAAAAGGGGTGGAGGCCGCTTCCTCCAGATTCTTCAGCTTTTCTGCCTCCCGCTTTCCGTCAAATACCGGTTTCCCCGCGGAAATTTTATATGCCGCCACCTGCTCTGCCAGTTCCATCCTCTTTTCAAAGGAACTCAGGATCCCGGCATCGATTTCATCTATTTTATTACGGATTTCCTGCAAATCTAACATCTCATTCTCTCCCTGTATTCTGATACCTGCCGGGTCAGTTCTCCCAGAAAGGACAATGAACCGAAGGCCAGGATCACATCGTCTTTTCCCGCCGCCAGATACGCCTGCTCCACCGCGTCAGAAATCCTTTGGCAGGCTGCGACCCGGGGATTGTATTCCGCGATGACCTCCGCCAGTTCTTCCGCCGGCAGAGCCCGGTCATTGTCCGGCGTCTCAATGGTAAAAATCTGCTCCGCCAGGGGGGCGGTCATGGAAACAACCCTTCGGTAGTCCTTATCTTTTAAAACTCCGATAATAAAAAACAGCCGCCTGCCCGCAAAATACTGTCTGACCGACTGCCGCAGCTTGTCCGCCGCGTCGGGATTATGGGCCCCGTCCACATAAAACAGCGGATGATCCCCGATTTTTGTAAAGCGGCCCTGCCAGAGAGTTTTCCTGATCCCCTCCAGAATCTGCGCGTCCGTCAAGGCCCAGCCTTTTTTCTGCAGAGCCTTCAGGGCTTCAAAGGCAGTTACCGCATTCTCCTTCTGGCAGCTTCCTGCCAGAGAAATTTCCAGTCTGTAACCGTGGTACAGAAATACCTGGCCCTCCAGACTGTCCTTTTGCGTCAACGCCTTCTCCGGCTCCGCCTTGAAATAAGGAATCTTTTTTGCAAGACAGACTTTCTCCAGAACTCTGGAAGCTTCCGGCTTCTGGCCGCCCATAACGGCCCAGGTTCCTTCCTTCAGAATCCCGGCCTTTACCGCGGCGATCTCTTCCAGCGTGCCCCCCAGATACTGCGTATGGTCCAGGCTGATGGAAGCAAACACACACAGTTCCGGGGCGGGAATCACATTGGTAGCGTCATCCCGGCCTCCCATTCCGCACTCCAGCACCACCAGATCACAGTTCCGGGCCCGGAAATATAAAAAGCCCAGCACGGTCTCGAGCTCAAAGGGAGAGGGCTTCCTGCCGCCCCGCTCCGCGATGTTCTCCACTGCCTGCCGGATTTTTTCAGCAAATTCCACATATTCTTCTCGGGATATAAAGCTTCCGTTTACCTGGAACCGTTCCCGGTAGCTGTACAAAGTAGGGGATATATAACGACCCACCCGGTAGCCCGCGTGGGTAAGAGCTGTGGAAATATAAGAAAGGATGCTTCCCTTTCCGTTGGTTCCGGCAATATGGACAAACCTGAGACACCGCTCCGGATGCCCCAGTTCCTCCAGAAGAGCCCGGATGGGGCCCAGGCTCATTTCACCGCCGTACCTCTGCTGTTCCTCAATGTAGGCACGCGCCTCTCTGTAATCCATGATAACGATAAAACCTCCCGGAGTAAAGTAAAAAATCGAATTTTACATAAAAGCCCCAACCGCGGCTTTAAGCCTGTCCCTGCAGATAGGTAATAAACTGCTGGGCCGTCCTTCCGGAAATGCCTCCGTGGCTCAGTTCCCACTTGTTGGCTTCCGCCCGAAGCTCCTTGTGAGGAATGTCCAGACCCGCTTTCCCGGCCAGTTCCTCCACAATATGGAAATACTCCTGCTGGGTAGGCTTGGAATAGCAGATCGTAACGCCGAACCGGTTTACCAGGGAAAGCTTTTCCTCAATGGTATCCGACCGGTGGATGCCGGCCCCGGTCTCCATGTCGTCCCGGTCGCTCCAGTTTTCCTTGATCAGATGGCGCCGGTTGGAGGTGGCGTAAATCAGCACATTTTCCGGCTTAGTCTCCACCCCTCCCTCAATGACTGCCTTCAGGAATTTATACTCGATCTCAAATTCCTCAAAGGAAAGATCATCCATGTAAATGATGAATTTATAATTTCTGTTTTTGATCTGGGCGATGACGTTGGAGAGATCCTTAAACTGATGCTTGTAAATCTCGATCATCCGCAGCCCCTGGGGGTAAAATTCGTTGACAATGGCCTTGATGCTGGTGGATTTTCCGGTTCCCGAATCTCCGAACAGCAGGCAGTTGTTGGCTTTCCGGCCTTCCACAAAGGCTCTGGTATTGTCCACCAGTTTCTTCTTCTGGATCTCGTACCCCACCAGGTCGTCCAGCATCACCCGGTCCATATTGTTAATGGCATGAAAGACGATCTTCCCCTCTTCCGAGGAAGCGATGCGGAAGGCTTTGTTCAGGCCGAACATTCCCACGCCGAAATCCCGGTAAAACTCTGTCACCAGGTCAAAAAAAGCATTCTCATCTTCCGCCTGATCCAGCCTCTCGCTGAGGGCCCGGACCTTTTCACTGACGTTTTTGTTGTACATAAGCTCCGGCTTTACAATGGCTTTGTAATCCGTCAGGCGGGAGAAGCAGTCCAGGGAAAGCTCCTCCTCCAGCCAGCGGAAGTCATAGTGGAACAGTTCCCGGAAAGCCTTAAAATCCTGTTTTGCGAAATAGTTGACGCTGCCCTCCTGGGCCCCGGTTTTTTCACAGGTGAGGCTGAAGGGATTTTCATCTGTCATCAGAAGAAAGGTCAGGTAGTTCTGCCACAGATTCCGGTCAAAGCCATAATCTGTAGCAATTACCAGAATCTGTTTTACCTGATGGTAGACTCTGGCTGCCAGCTGATCCTTTCCCTGGGTATGTTCTCTGGCCTGTCTGCAGATATCCGCCATCTGCGCCAGGATGCTGTCTTTGGGAAGATCCCCGTAGATCAGCAGTTTCGAAATAATATGATCCATAAATGGGCCGCTCTTCCTTTCCTTTACTTGTTGCGGCTGCCGTGATACTTTTCTTCGCAGTATTTGCAGCGGTATACTTCTTTCTCCGGATCTGTCAGCACAAAGACCTGATCCAGTTCCTGCTCAATGGAGGTGATGCAGCGGGGATTTTTGCAGCGGATCACATTCACCACCTGTTTGGGCAGTTTCAGCTTCTTTTTCTCTACAATCTTCCCGTTGGAAATCACATTGACAGTGATATTGTGATCGATAAAGCCCAGGATATCCAGATCCATGGTGTCCACCGGACACTCCACCTTGATGATATCTTTTTTCCCCATTTTATTGCTGCGGGCATTTTTGATAATGGCTACGCAGCAGTCCAGTTTGTCCAGCTTCAGGTCGTGGTAAATGGTCATGGCCTTTCCGGCCTTTATGTGATCCAGAACAAACCCCTCTTCCAGCGCTCCTACATTTAACATACTTTCACCTCCAGCAGTGTGAGAATCAAAGCCATCCGGATGTAGACCCCGTACTGTACCTGACGGAAATAGGCGGCTCTGGGGTCAGTGTCCACCTCCACGGAAATCTCGTTGACTCTGGGAAGGGGATGCAGCACAAACATGTCCGGTCTGGCCAGTTCCATTTTGGCCTTGTCCAGAATATAAAAATCCTTCATGCGGACGTAGTCTTCCTCGTTAAAAAAGCGTTCTCTCTGCACCCGGGTCATGTAGAGGATATCCAGTTTGGGAAGGGCGTCTTCCAGCCGGATCACCTCTTCATACTGCACATGGTTGGCTTTAAGAACGTCCTCCCGGATGTAGGAGGGCACTTTCAGCTCCTCCGGAGAGATCAGTATGAACTTCATTCCCGTGTAGCGCACCAGAGCGCTGATGAGAGAATGAACGGTGCGGCCGAATTTCAGGTCTCCGCAGAGACCGATGGTCAGATTGCTCAGCCGTCCCTTCAGGGAGCGGATAGTGAGCAGATCGGTTAATGTCTGAGTGGGATGCTGATGACCGCCGTCGCCGGCATTGATCACGGGAATAGAAGAAACCTGAGAAGCCACGAGAGGCGCTCCCTCCTTGGGATGTCTCATGGCGCATATATCTGCGAAACAGCTGATAACACGGATTGTATCGGCTACGCTCTCGCCTTTGGAAGCGGAACTGGAATCCGCGGAGGCAAACCCGATGACGGAACCGCCCAGGTTCAGCATGGCTGTCTCAAAGCTTAAACGTGTTCTGGTACTGGGTTCGTAAAACAGAGTCGCGATTTTTTTGCCGTCGCAGGCATGCGCGTATTTGTCCGGATGTTTTTCAATGTCCACCGCCAGATCCATCATCTGATCCAGCTCTTCCACGGAAAAATCCAGGGGACTCATAATGTGTCGCATAGTATACCTCCCGTCGCGTTAAATTTTCTGTGTTCCATCATATAACAAAAAGCGCGGGAATGCAAGGGTAGTCTTGCGTGTTCCCGCGCTGTATTCTGTCAGTTTTCGGAATTCTGTCCTGTCATGGCTTTCAGCCGTCCCGCCTGGGCTTCGATATAATCCGCCTCCTGATCCGACATTTTTTCCGGCTTTTTGCCCCGGATCAGTTTCTGCATCGCGGCAATCTCTCCCTTGATGTTCCGCTTATCCTCCCGGCTCAGGGTCTTCTTATTCTGGTTCAGATACTGCTCCGCCCCCAAAGCAGCGTTCTGGGCGTCATTCAGTACATCCCAGTGGCGTTTGCGGCTGGTATCCTCCCCCGCGAAGGCCTGGGCGTCCCGGATGGCCTGCTCAATCTCATCCTCGGAGAGCTTGGAACGGGCGGTGATGGTGATCTGCTTCTGCTTGCCGGTTCCCAGATCTTTGGCGGAAACATTGACGATGCCGTTGGCGTCAATGTCGAAGGTCACCTCGATCTGGGGCACTCCCGCCGGCGCCCGCTTAATGCCGCTTAAGCGGAAGGTGCCAAGAAGGGTATTGTCCTTGGCAAACTGTCTCTCTCCCTGGAGAACCTTGATTTCCACGGAAGTCTGGAAATTAGCCGCCGTGGAAAACACCTGGCTGTGTCGGGTGGGGATGGTGGTATTCCGGTCAATAATCTTGGTGGCGATGCCCCCCACGGTCTCAATGGCCAGAGACAGGGGCGTTACATCCATGAGAATGATCTCCGCCGCGTTTCCGGCAGTAATCTCTCCGCCCAGCTTGCCTCCCTGAACAGCAGCGCCGATTGCCACGCACTCATCGGGGTTCAGGCTGTGGGAAGGCTCCTTTCCGGTAAGCTGGCGTACCTTCTCCTGGACCGCGGGCATCCGGGTAGAGCCGCCTACCAGCAGCACCATGCCCAGCTCGGAAACACTGACGCCGCCGTCGCTTAACACCTTCCGCACCGGAGCCTCGGTCCGATCCACCAGATCTCTGGTGAGCTCCTCAAACTTGCTGCGGGTGATCTCCATTTCCAGATGCACCGGCTCCCCCTTTACCGTAGCTACAAAGGGGAGATTGATGGTGGTCACGGTCTGATTGGACAGGGTCTTCTTGGCTTCCTCCGCCGCTTCCCGGATCCTCTGCATGGCGGACATATCCTTGGACAGGTTGACCCGGTTGGTGCGGATGTATTCCTGCACAATATACTCGGTCAGTCTGGCGTCAAAATCGTCTCCTCCCAGACGGTTGTCGCCGGCGGTAGCCAGCACCTCAATGAGATTGTCCCCGATCTCAATGAGGGACACATCGAAAGTTCCTCCTCCCAGATCGTAAACCATAATCTTCTGGGGCTTGCCGTGATCCAGCCCGTAGGCCAGAGCTGCCGATGTGGGCTCATTGATGATCCGCAGTACATTTAACCCCGCGATCCGCCCTGCGTCCTTGGTGGCCTGCCTCTGAGCGTCGTTGAAATACGCAGGCACCGTAATCACCGCCTCGCTGACCGTCTCGCCCAGATAGGCTTCCGCGTCTTTTTTCAGCTTTTTCAGAATAAAAGCGGAGATCTCCTGGGGAGAAAAATCTTTTCCGTCTATCTTGATGCGGGTATCCGTTCCCATTTCCCGTTTGATGGAGGAGATGGTGCGGCTTACGTTGGTAGCCGCCTGACGCTTGGCCACGTCCCCCACCAGCAGGTCCCCGCTTTTGGCAAAGGCCACCACTGAGGGAGTGGTCCGCATCCCTTCCGCGTTGGGGATCACCGCCGGCTCGCCGCCCTCCAGCACCGCCACGCAGCTGTTGGTAGTCCCCAGATCAATTCCTATTACTTTGCTCATGTTTGTCTGCTCCTTCGTCTCATGACTGTTCCCGGCGGTATCCCGCCGCTTTTTCCACTATACCGCCGCAAAAAGAGCCAGTCAATATGACTGGCTCTTTTTTAATTCTTTCTTTAGAAAGAGTTCCCGGAAGGCTTCCGGATAGGGCGGGCGCACTACCCCGTATTCTGTGACAAAAGCGGTGATAAGATCGCTGTCTGTCACGTCGAAGGCAGGATTGCAGACCTTCACCCCCTTAGGCGCCATGGGCTTTTCATACCACATATCCGTGATTTCCTCCGGTTTGCGTTCCTCGATACGGATCTCTTTTCCGCTGGGTGTATCCATGTCAATGGTAGAGGTGGGGGCGCAGACATAAAAGGGAATCCCATAACGCTTCGCCGCCAGAGCCGCCATGGAAGTGCCGATCTTGTTGGCGGTGTCCCCGTTGGCCGCCACCCGGTCGCAGCCCACAAAAACAGCGTTGACCCGGCCGCTGCGCATAACCGCGGCTGACATATTGTCACAGATCAGCGTCACGTCCATTCCTGCCTCCTGCAGCTCGCAGGCAGTCAGCCTGGCCCCCTGCAGCAGGGGTCTTGTCTCATCCGCGAAGATCCGGAAATGATAGCCTCTCTCATGGCCCAGATACATGGGCGCGGTGGCCGTGCCGTAGCGGACGGCGGCCAGCTTGCCCGCGTTGCAGTGGGTCAGCAGTCCGTCTCCCGGTTTCACCAGGGTCAGTCCGTTTTCTCCAATGGCCCGGCAGACCTGAATGTCCTCTTCCCGGATCTTCAGAGCCTCCCTGTGAAGGGCTTCCACGATCTCCGGAACCGGACAGCCCTTCATAGCCTTTACCACCCGTTCCTGGCGCTTCAGGGCCCAGGAAAGGTTTACCGCCGTGGGACGGGACGAATTCAAGTAGTCTGATGCCTTCCGGAATTCCCGGTAAAATTCTTCATAATCCCCGGTATGTATCTGCCGGGCTGCCAGATAGACGGCAATCCCCGCCGCCACTCCGATGGCCGGAGCCCCCCGGACCTGGAGGAGATAAATGGCGTTCCATATGTCTTTCTGCTCCGTAAGATACAGGATTTCCGTCTCTCCGGGCAGTCTGGTCTGATCGATGATGGCCAGCGCGTGGCGTTCTTCCTCCAGCCAGACAGTATCGTACTCTCCGATGGTCTTTCTTTTTTCTTCCATTTTTTCCTCCGTCAGCAGCTGTGAGCCTTAACCGCTCTCTCCGCCGCCGCTGTGTAATCCGCCCCGCAGATAAAGCCGGTCCGGTTCATAATACAGTCCTTGGAAAAGGTAATAACGATCCGTTCCGCCCTGGCTCTTTTCTCCGCATCCTCAATGGAAGTAAGATCCTTTACATTGGCCATGCCGTGAACCCGGCGCAGTCCCTCTGTTCCCGCGTAACCCGCAGTGTCGGAGAGAATTCCGGACAGATACCAGGATTTAAAGCCCGGAACCTTTGCCATAGGCTCCGTCACATACTGATCAAAGACCGAATCGTATTTCTGCACAAACAGATCCACCGTATCCGCCATGGCGTCCATGCACCAGTCCAGGAAATCCTCCTTCTCTTTCCCGTCCTCCATGACCGCCTCCCCGTTGCACCAGGCAAACAGAAGGTTCATGACCACATTGCCGATGTCGTAGCCCATGGGGCCGTAGAAGGCAAATTCCGGATCAAACACATAGGTATGTTCCTGGTTGATAAACACGGAACCTGTGTGCAGATCCCCATGGATCAGGGCCTGGGCGTGATTCATAAATTCAAATTTCAGCTTGGCCGCCTCCAGGCGGAGGGCTGTGTCCTCATAGACTTCCCTCCGGATAAAATCTCTGTTGGGAGCAAACACATGATTCCTGCCGTAGATGTCATTATAAGGCTCCATCAGCACCAGGTCCTCGGTGATGCCGCAGAGATCCGGATTAATAAATTCTCCCACCAGCTTTTTCTTTTCCTTGTGATCCATCACCAGGTCAGAGGTGCGCAGCAGACAGTTCGCCAGGAAGGTGGTGATATCCTCCGCGAACCGGGGGTATGTCTGATGCTGCAGCAGACCGGTGCGCATCATGGTATGGCCGGTCATATCCTCCATAATCATGGCGCACATCACCTCATCATAGAGGTAGATCCTGGGCACCAGCCCCGGAGCGTATTCATTCTGCAGCTTCAGAATCCGGGCCTCGATCCTTCCCCGGTCTGTAGAAACCCCCAGATCCGGCTCAATCCGGGTCTTCAGCCCCGCCTGCTTGACAATGATGGATTTTCCCGTATCCTCATCGGTCACCCGGAATACATAGTTGATATTTCCGTCTCCGATTTCCTTTCCCGACAGCCTGTCCCCTTCCGGGAAATAATGAAGCTTTGCCTGCACATAGGCGGGCGCTTCCTCCGGCTTCATAAGAAAGTAGCTGCTGTATTCCTCCATACTCTTTCACCTCCGCTGATCTGTCCTTCCGTTTTTCGGACACTCTGTCCCCGGCATTTGTTCCAGAAGTCCCAGTTTCTTGATTTCCTGATAGACCCGGGCCGCCGGAAGCCCTACCACGTTGTTGTAATCTCCGTAGATTTTTTTTACAAATTTCGCGAACCGGCCCTGGATGCCGTAGGCTCCCGCCTTGTCCATGGGTTCTCCGGACGCGATATACTCCCGGATCTCCCCCTCGCTTAGGGGATAGAGAAACACCTCTGTCACTTCCGAAAAAGTAGTCTGCCTCTGAAGTTTTCCCTCCCGGAATTCCCCCAGGGTTACCCCGGTACAGACCTTATGGGCTTTGCCGGACAGCATCCGCAGCATTTCCGCCGCCCTCTCTTCGGTTCCGGGTTTGCCCAGAACCTGATCTCCCAGAGCTACCACCGTGTCGGCTCCCAGCACCAGGCATTCTCCCCCGATTCTGTTTCCCACTTCCGCGCATTTTCGTCTGGAGAGCTCCTCCACCAGCAGCTCCGGCGTTTCCCTCTCTATATTTTCATCGGCCTCACTGGGCGAGACCTCAAAGGGCAGTTCAATCTGCCTTAAGAGTTCCCGCCTTCTGGGTGAGGCCGATGCCAGTATCCATCTCATCTTTTCTTTCTCCTGTCCGCAGGCTGTCTGCTTTTGGAATCTAAAAAACGAGCAGGGCGGTAAGCCGGGTTATGTCGTGTGTGGCCATCTATCTAGGACTGCCGTCGCCGGCAGCCTCCAGCGACCTACCTGAAGACGCGGCGGGCCGCCGCACCGTCTTCTGTCTGGTCTTGCTTCGGATGGGGTTTACATGTGCCCGTCCTGTTGCCAGGGCGGCGGTAGTCTCTTACACTGCCTTTCCACCCTTACCTGCGGACGCAGGCGGTTTATTTCTGTTGCACTGTCCCTGGAGTCGCCTCCGCCGGACGTTATCCGGCATCCTGCCCTGTGAAGCCCGGACTTTCCTCGCCTGGCCCCTTTCGGTCCTGCCAGCCGCGGCCACATACCCTGCTCGCACCGTATCACTATACCATGAATTTTGAAGAGAAGTCAAGAAAGCTCCTCCCTTAAAAACAGCTTCCCCCGATAAATTCCCGAAGGATGGAATGGGCGGGAACGGTTTCCGACGGCAGCCCCAGGAAATAGTCCAGGAATTTCAGCAGCCGTTTGGCTTCCGTATATTCCGGAGCATCCTCCGGAACCTGAAACAGAATGGGTTCCGCGTACAGTTTCAGCACCGCCAGTTCATAGACCAGGGCCGAGTTAAAAACCGCGTCCGCCTGCTCCTGGAAGGGAAAAATATAATTTGTCTCTCCCCGCCGCACCGAGGGCCACATGGCAATGGTTTCCCGGGCCGAGGTGTTTCTGGTCAGATAATCCCTGACAATCCGACGGATCAGACGCCCATCTGTGGTGGAGATCCGGTTATGCTCGTCAATGTTCAGCTGCGTCAGGGCGCTGATATAGATTTTATATTTGCTGCTGGCAGGCAGCATATAGCTCAGCCGGCCGTTCAGCCCGTGAATCCCCTCCAGCACCAGAATATCTTCTTTTCCGAGCTGAAGGAAATCCCCCCGGTATTCCCGCTTTTTGGTCTGGAAATTAAAACGGGGAAGTTCCACCCGCTCTCCCTCCATCAGCGCTTTCATCTGACGGTTAAACAGAGGGATATCCAGGGCCTCCAGGCATTCAAAATCATAATTGCCCTCCGCGTCTTTCGGGGTGTTCTCCCGGTTATGGTAATAATTGTCCAGGCTAATGGTGTGGGGCTTCATCCCTCTGGCCGTCAGCTGCACGGCCAGGCGTCTGGAAAAAGTTGTTTTCCCGGAAGAAGAGGGACCGGCGATGAGCACAAACTTGACCTCCGGCCTTCCGCTGATCTCCCCGGCGATTTCCGCCACCCGGCTTTCCTGCAGAGCTTCCGCTACCAGAGTCAGATGTCCGCTCTCTCCCTGGCTGATGCATTCGTTCAGATCCCCGACGCCGTTGACGCCCATGCGCTCCCCCCATCTTTCCGCCTCCTGCTGGATTTTGAAAAGTTTCCGTGAAGGATGAAAATCCGGAATCCGCCCCGGGCTTTCTCTCTCCGGAAACAGCAGCACAAAGCCCTCATCGTAAGAGCGAAGGTCAAACCAGCGCAGATATCCGGTATGCCAGACCATAAATCCATAAAAATAATCTCTGCAGTCTGCCAGGCAATATGTATTGACTCTGGACGCCCGGCGGTAGCGGAACAATTTTTCCTTGTCCGGCATTCCCGCCGCCGCGAACATCCTCCGTGCCTCGGAGGTATTGACATTTTCCTTCCGGATAGGAAGCTTCTGATCCGCCATCCGGCGCATTTCTCCCTTCACGGCATCCAGAAACTCCTGGTCTGGCTTTTTCTTTCCCTTCAGAGTACAGTAGTAGCCGCTGTCCGCGGAAAAATGCAGAACCACCCTTGCCCCGTCCGCTCCCGCCACACGGCGGACCGCGGCCAGCATCAGCAGCGTCACGCTTCTGCGGTAAGCCATATATCCGATCTCATCTTTAATGGTAATGTATTCCAGCGTACAGTCTTCCCTCAAAGGCTTGTGAAGCTCCCGAAGCCTTCCGTTGGACGCCACCAGCAAAGCCGGGCAGTCCTGCTGCCCGGGGAAATCCTCCGCGATTCTTCCATAAGGAGTTCCCGCCGGGTAAAAGAATGTTTTTTCTCCCACCGTTACTCTGCAAAGTCTGTCTTCCATTCATCGGCCTCCTTCAGATTACAGTAAAGGGCTGTTCCACCTCCATGGCTTTTACCTGGCAGTCCGGCAGCTGCCGGGACAGTTCCTCCGCCACTGCTTTAATAAAAACAGATTCCGTCCCGTAATGGCCCGCGTCAATAATCACAAGCCCCTGGGCCGCCGCGTCAATGGCGGTATGATAGTCGATGTCTCCGGTAATCAAAGCCTCCGCCCCCGCGGCGATGGCTTCCTCCACCACACTCTTTCCGGAGCCTCCGCTCACCGCGGCCCGGCGGATCTTTTTCTCCCCCTTCCCGTAGCAGCGCACGGCCGGAAGTTCCATTGCGGCTTTTACGTACTCCGCCAGCCGCCCGGGTTCCATGGGCTCCGGCAGATCACCTGTACGGCCGATGCCCTCCGGCCTTCCCTGGTATTCCCCGGTAATCAGCAGAACCTCCGTATTCTTCAGCCTCAGCTGCCTGGCGTTGAGCTCCGCCATGCCCCGCACGTCAAAATTAGTGTGCATGGCGTAGCAGACGATCCTGTGCTCCGCCAAAGTAAGAAGCCTTCTTCCCAGAAAGGTTTCATCGCTGATTTTTTTTATTCCCCGGAAGATCAGGGGATGATGGGAAACGATCATGTCCGCCCCCCAGCTGATGGCCCGCTCCGCCGCCTGATCCGTCACATCCAGGCTCACCAGGATTTTTTGGACTTCCCTGTCCCGGCGTCCCAGCAAAAGTCCCGGATTATCCCACTCTTCCGCGCAGGAAGGAGGATATTTTTCTTCCAGGATCTTAATAATTTCTTCACTCTTCATAATATGCCACCGCTCTGCGGATATACCGCAGCTCCTTCTGAATCTCCAGGAGTCTGGCCGATGCCTTTTCTCCCTGCTGTCCCTCCAGGGACTCCCGGATTTTTATATAGGTACGCTCCTCCTTGTCCAGCAGCTGCCGCAGAACCGGATGTCTGTCCCGCAGAAGCAGCGGACCGAACCGCAGCTCCTCTTCCGTCATTTTCCCTGTGACGGCCCCGGGGACCGCCCGGATCACCGGATAAAATTTTCCCGCTTCCCGAACCATGTCCTCCCTGTCGATCTGAAACTGCTCCTGCTGCAGAAACTTTCGCACCTCCGATGCTTCGGACTGCGGCTCCAGCACCAGCTCCCGGATACCGGCAAGCACCGATTTCCCCTCCTTAAGGATCCGGCACATCAGCCTTCCCCCCATGCCGGCGATCACCACGGAATCCACCTCCCCCGGAGCTACCGCCGCCAGTCCGTCGGACAGCCTGGTCTCTATGTACGCCTCCAGCCCGGCAGCGGCAACGCTTCTGGCCGCCGACCGCAGAGGCCCCCGGCTGACGTCCAATGCCACAGCTCTGCGGGCAATCTTTTTGCCGCACAGCCACACCGACAGATATCCGTGATCACAGCCCACATCCGCCAGGCGGCAGCCCGGCGTTACCATATCCGCCACCGCGGCCATTCTCTCTGACAGCTGCATCACGGGCCTCAGTCCAGATAATCCTTTAATTTCCGGCTGCGGCTGGGATGGCGCAGCTTCCGGAGAGCCTTAGCTTCAATCTGGCGGATCCGCTCTCTGGTCACGTTAAACTCTTTTCCCACTTCCTCCAGGGTTCTGGCACGCCCGTCGTCCAGGCCGAAGCGCAGCCGCAGAACCTTCTGTTCCCGGTCTGTCAGGGTGCTTAATACATCTTCCAGCTGTTCTTTCAGCATGGTAAACGCCGCGGCGTCCGCCGGAACCGGCACATTGTCGTCCTGGATAAAATCTCCCAGATGACTGTCCTCCTCCTCACCGATGGGGGTCTCCAGCGAGACAGGTTCCTGGGAAATTTTCAGGATCTCCCGGACACGCTCCACCGACATGTGCATCTCCTCGGCGATTTCCTCCGGGGTAGGCTCTCTGCCCAGTTCCTGGAGCAGCTGCCTTGAAACCCGGATCAGCTTGTTGATGGTTTCCACCATATGCACCGGAATGCGGATGGTTCGGGCCTGATCGGCAATAGCTCTGGTAATAGCCTGACGGATCCACCAGGTAGCGTAGGTGGAAAATTTGTAGCCTTTCCGGTAATCAAATTTTTCCACCGCCTTGATCAGTCCCAGATTTCCCTCCTGGATCAGATCCAGGAACAGCATGCCGCGGCCTACATAGCGCTTGGCAATGGAGACCACCAGACGCAGATTTGCCTCAGCCAGACGTTTTTTTGCGCTCTCGTCTCCCTGTTCCATCCGCTGGGCCAGGTCGATCTCTTCCTCCGCGGACAGAAGCGGCACTTTTCCGATCTCCTTGAGATACATGCGGACCGGATCCTCGATGCTGATCCCCTCAGGCACCGACAGGTCCAGATTCTCCATATCCACTTCTTCTTCATCGTCCAGATTGATGTCGTCATCGCTGAGAAGCAGAAGAGAATCCACATCCGCGTCATTTTCAGAAATCCTTAATACGTCGATCCCATGGGCTTCCAGGTACTGGTAAACCTTCTCCATCTGCTGGTCGTTCAGAGGCGTATCATGGAAATAATCCTTGACCTCCCGGTTTTCCAGCACGTTTTTCTTTTTCTTCGCCAGTTCCTGAAGTCCTTTCAGTTTTTCCATGAACTTCTCTTTGTCCATCTCCATAGAATGTCCATCCTTTCATTGTCTATGTGTATTTTGTCCTTGGGTGCCGCAGTATAAACCTTTATGCGGGGGAAAGATCCCCGGGCAGGGGCGCCGCCTTGAATTCTTCCAGCTTTTTCTTTTCTGTCATCAGATTCTGAAGCCCGGCCAGATCTTCCGGACTCAGATGAGAGAGCCTGTAATTGAGGCTGCTCTCTTTCATATTGCAGATCACATCCTTCAGAGCGGTCTGCTTCTCCATATCGCTTTCCAGGGACAGCTTGGTATGAAACAGGGAGGCTGCCAGATTCTGCTCTTCTCCCGCCTCAAATCGGCTGATAATCCGGGCCGGATTCACCTGGCCTTCCCGGTACTGTTCCTCCACCATTTCCGCCACCCGCCGGTAGAAGGGCGTCACGAAATCCCGGCTGGTAATATACCGCGAAAGTCCTTTCAAAATTTCCGGATAGCTGGTCATCCAGGTGAGCATCAGTTTCTGCGCTTTCTGAACCCCGTCCTCCCGTTCTTTTTTCTTTCGGTCAGGCGCTTCCTGCTGCCGCCGCGCTTCCTGCCCGGTTCCTCCCAGGGCCAGACGGTTTACCAGCTTTCTCAGGCTCTCCGGTTCTGTGTGATAGGTTCTTGCCACCGCTTCCAGATAGCTGTTTCTCTCGATTTCATCTTCAAACTTCAGCAGCTTCCCTGCGGCTTCGTGAAAGAAATCCGATTTCCCCTGGGGATCTTTCATGTCATAATTTCTCTGGAGCATACGGATCTCGTACAGAAAACCGTTCTCCGCCTGCTCCAGCCGCTCCTCAAAAGCTTCCTTTCCTTCCGCCTGAATAAACTCATCGGGATCCTTGTGGGGATTTAAATTCACCACCCGGGGGGAAAGCCCCGCTCCCCGCAGCATGGGGATGGCCCTGAGAGCCGCCTTGATTCCCGCCTCATCGCTGTCGTAGATGACCAGCACTTCCTGGGTATACCGCTTCAGCAGGCTGGCCTGCTGGGAGGTAAGGGCTGTGCCCAGGGAAGCCACGGCATTGGTAAATCCCGCCTGATGCATGGAGATCACGTCCATGTATCCCTCGCAGATGATGAGATTTTTCCGCCTGGAGCCGCGGGCGGCATGGAGGCCGTACAGGTTCCGGCTCTTATCAAAAATCTTTGTTTCCGGAGAATTCAGATATTTGGGCTTTCCGTCTCCCATGACGCGGCCTCCGAAACCGATGACGCGGCTGTTGGCGTCCATAATGGGGTAGATAACCCGGTTCCAGAATTTATCGTACATCCCCTTTTTTTCATCCGCGTTGAACAGCCCGGTCTCCCGCAATACCTGATCCGAATACTTTCTGCTTTTCAGATAGCGGTAGAGATCGCTGTTATACCGGTCCGAATAGCCCAGCCCGAATTTTCGTATGGTCTCATCCCTTAACCCCCGGCCTTTAAGGTATTCCATGGCTTTTTCCCCCGCCGGGGATCTGAGTTTGCAGTAATAATACTTGGCCGCCTCCTTGTTGATCTCCAGCAGCAGAGCTTTTCGGTCCGCTTCTTCTCTGGCCTCCCTGGAATAGGAAACTTCCGGCAGTTTTACTCCCGCCCGGTCAGCCAGCAGTTTTAAAGCCTCCTGAAAGGAATAATTTTCATATTCCATCAGAAAGGTAAACACGTTGCCCCCTGCCCCGCAGCCGAAGCAGTAATACATCTGTTTTCCGGGGCTCACCGAGAAGGACGGGGATTTCTCATTGTGGAAGGGGCATAGCCCGAAATAGGAGCTGCCTCTTCTCTGCAGTTTTACATAACCCGATATCAATTCCACGATATCCGTTTTTGCCCGGACTTCTTCTATTATATCCTCTGAATACCGCATACCGCATCTCTCCCATCTAATATACCGCCCAGGCTTTCGGCACAAAAATTTCCTGGAATTTATGTATGGAATACTGATCCGTCATCCCGGAAATATAGTCGCAGACTACCCTTTCCTTTTTTTCGCCTCTGGCGATCAGCTCCTGATATTCTCTGGATAATTTTTCCGGATGTTTGCTGTAGTATTCATACAGCTGCTGCAGCATCCGTTTTGCCTTGATTTCCTCGTGTTTCGCCATGGGGTTCGTGTAGACATTGTCAAACATCAATTTTCTCAGGGTCATCATGGCCTCGTGGATCTCTTCAGACTGAATGATCCGATCCCTGCCGAAGCTGTTGGCTACCATATCATGGATCAGGGTATTCAGCCGTTCCCTGGTAGTCATTCCCAAAACCACCCGCAGGGTAATGGGAATATCATCTTCGCTGATGATCCCTGCCCGCTCAGCGTCATCCATATCATGATGAATATAGGAAATCTTATCGCAGAGACGGACCACCTGACCCTCCAGCGTATGAGGGTGTCCCGCCGTTCTGTGATTGCGGATCCCGTCCCTGACTTCCCAGGTCAGATTCAGTCCCCGCCCCTCTTTTTCCAGAATCTCCACTACCCGCAGGCTCTGTTTGTAATGTACAAACCCCTCCGGGCAGACTTCATTGAGGGCGTCCTCCCCGGCATGGCCAAAGGGTGTATGCCCCAGATCATGGCCCAGAGCAATGGCCTCCACCAGATCTTCGTTGAGTTTCAGAGCCTTGGCCACGGTCCTGGCCGTCTGGGAAACCTCCAGGGTATGGGTCAGGCGCGTCCGGTAATGATCCCCCTGGGGTGCCAGAAACACCTGGGTTTTATCCTTCAGGCGGCGGAAAGCCTTGGAATGCAGAATGCGGTCCCGGTCCCGCTGATACACTGTCCGGATATCACACTCCGGTTCCGGCAGGTCCCGTCCTCTGGAATTTCTGCTGTGGGAGGCGCAGGGACTCAGTTCCTGAAATTCTTTTTCCTCAAACCTTTCCCGAATATTCATTCTTTACCTCCAAACAAGGAAACCTGTCCTATATTTATATATACGACAGGCTTCCCTTTTTTCCTTTTCGATTTTCAAAATTTTCTGTGAAACAATGCCGGAGCCCTCTATGCCTGCTCCCGTTTTCTGATACACAGAGAGATAAATTCTTCCATTTCAGATTTCTTTTTTCCCAAAGCCATAGCCAGTTCACTGTACAGATACTCTTCCGTCCGCCGGAAATAGCGCTCATCGGTGGCGGTTACCTTCTTCCCCTGTCCCAGCCGATTCTGGCGGCGCCGGCGCAGGGTTTTCAGCATGCTGGCCCACTGCCTGCAGTCCAGGGAGCGAAGAGCGGCCTTGTAAGCGTCTTCCCGGAATTTCTCCTGCGGAACCGAAAGCTCCGAAAGCTCCGGAATTTCCTCAATCAGTTCCATAGCCTCCTGGTGATTCATGGGCCTTCTGAGAGGTACCTTTTCATTGTCCACCGGAGAGTATATCTTAGTCTCTTTTTCTCCCACAGGAATGAAAACATAGTACAATTTTCCGCTGTCCGCTCCAGGGATATTCAGGTGCGTCGTTCCGTCCACCTCACAGATTCCTTTCTCGCCGTAGACCACATAATCACCCTTTTTCCACATGCCGTTCTTCCTCCTTCCTGATTTTCTTTCCCGTTTTGATCCGTTTCAGGCGTCGGTTTTTTACGCCTAACCTGTTTTTATTATAACCCAATTTTAACATTTTCGTAAGAAGATTTTACAAAAATTCCCTGTATTCTTGCGGATTTCTCCGGATTGTATTATACTGAGGAATTGACAGTGCCAGGGAAAGAAAGGAGAATTTTATGAAATTTATATATCCTGCTGTATTTCATAAGACAGAACACGGCTACAAAGGATATTTTCCGGATCTGGAATGCTGCGAGGCGGAGGGGGAAACTTTGGACGAGGCAGTGGAAAACGCCAACGCCGCAGCCCTGGACTGGATCCAGGTAGAACTGGAAGAGGAGGATCCCAAACTGCCTCCCGTGTCCGACATCAGCGATATTCCGGCGGAAGAAGGAACCGTGATCCGGAATATTTCCGTAAATATCCGTTTTTATGAGGGCTGGGATGAGTAAGGCTCTGCCCAGGGCGGAATCGAGGTGACAACAAATGAAACGCTACGAACTGATTCGTGAAATGTTCAACAACTGCTGCGGAAAACCTCAGACCTTTTTCAGCGAAGTGGAGACCGACGATCTGGACAGCTATATGAAAAGCTGCCTGCAGCCGGAAGCGGTCTGCGAACAGATTCAGCCGGACAACGGCTCCATCATCTACGAGGTGGACTGCGCCGGACTGCGGTCCAAATATACATTCACGGAAATCTGAACAGAAAAATTTGTAAATTGCCTGCTCACGGATATAAAGGCTATCAGGCCGCCAAGCGAAATCATGAAGAATCCATTGCCTGATATATCTCTGCTCTTTTTTCAACAGTTCAAAATTTTTCTTTATATCTCTGTTTATATACCGCGGGATATTGTTCAACAGTCTTCTCCCTGCACGGGCAGTCAGCGTCATGGTCATTGATCATCCCGCAGGCCTGAAGATGTGAATATATGGTTACCGGTCCGACATATTTAAAACCGCGTTTCTTCAGGTCTTTGCTGATTTTTTCAGATAATCCGTTGCTGACCGGTATCCGTCCTGTGTCATGTCCTCTGTAGAGGATCGTTTTTCCATCTGAATATGACCAGAGATAATTACAGAATGTACCAAATTCTTCCCGTACCTTCTGGCAGCATCCGGCATTATGAATGATCGCCTGTATTTTTCTGGGAGATCGGATCATTCCTTCTGTATTCATGATCCGCTCCACATCGGCCTGAGAATATGCTGCAATGCGATCATAATCAAAATTTTCAAAGCATTGCCTGAATATTTCTCGTTTCTTCAGCATCAGGTTCCAGCTCAGGCCACACTGGAGACATTCCAGGGACAGGTGCTCAAACATTCTCCGGTCGTCATGCACAGGGATTCCCCATTCCGTATCGTGATATATCCTGTTGGCTTCATTCATACCGGCCCACGCGCAGTATCCCATTCTTTTTCACCCCGTTCGTAAATATTAAACAACTCTGATAAATAATGATGCCAGGGTCAAAAGGCCTAAACCCACATGAGCTTGCTCATAAGTGGGGTTAAGGCCTTGGGACCCGCCCTAATATGAGCATAAAAGTGGGATGCATATCCCACGATATGCGAATATTGGGTAGGATTGTGGGAGTGCGCAGCACGGAACAATCCGCAGGCATCATAGTTGGGGGCTTTTGACCCCAACATCATAAATAATATGAGTAGCCCGACAAATGGGCATGAGACACGGATTGCTCCGCACTTCGTGCTCCCGCAATCCTAAAAACACCTCAAATCCGCTCATTTTCTGCGAAAAAATGGCTGCTTTTCGGTGTTTTGTGGATGAGATAGAAAAAGCCTGTAAACACGCATAAACAGCATGCTTACAGGCAAAACACTCACCTGCGGAAGATGGGACTTGAACCCACACGACATTGCTGCCACAAGATCCTTAGTCTTGCTCGTCTGCCAGTTCCGACACTTCCGCATTTTCTGCCGCCCGGGAAATATCCCGAACAACAGAGATGATTATAGCATTAAAATTTCATTCCGTCAACTGTTTTTTTATTCCACCCGCAAAGCTGTCACCGGATCGCTCTTGGCGGCTTTTCTGGCAGGCAGCAGACCGCTGATCAGGGTAAGGACAATGCTGAGAATCACCAGTACCGCCGCTCCCACAGGAGGCAGGCTTCCGCTGATCTCATCGGTTTTGGCAAAATAGTGAATGGCCGCGTTGCCCGGGATCAGCAGCAGCAGGGTCACGCCGATGCCCAGAAGCCCGGCGCAGGCTCCGATGATGAAGGTCTCCGCGTTGAATACCTGAGACACATTCCGCCGGGAAGCTCCGATCGCCCGGAGGATACCGATCTCCTTGCGCCGCTCCAGAACGCTGATGTAGGTGATAACCCCGATCATAATGGAGGATACCACCAGAGAAATGCCCACAAAGGCAATGAGTACATAGCTGATGATATTGATGATCTCGGTGACAGAGGACATAAGCGATCCCACCATATCAGTGTAAGAGATTACCTGATCCTCTCTGCCCTCCGCCTCCATGCGGCTGTTGTAATCGTCCAGAATGCCGGTAATTTTTTCTTTGCTCTCAAAATCCAGAGGGTAGATGTCGATGCCGCTGGGATCTTCAAAATCCGCGTACCCGAATTTCGCCAGGTTGCCTTCATAAGTGGCGTTTTCCGCGGAACCCATGGACATCATCAGCGCCTCCAGTTCCTCCCCGTTCATATTAAAATGGAAAGCGTCCGCAAAGACTTCTCCATCAATACTCATAGCCGCTTCCAGTTCTTCTCCCAGGCGGCTGAACGCCCCGGCCATGGCCTCTTCCATTCCCGAGGCCATCTGATCCATCATCTGGCCCAGGGCAGAGCGGATCCCGCTCTCCAGATTTTCTCCCAGGGCTTCCCCGTAAGCGCTCATAGTCTGGCCCATATAAGTCTCCAGCGAACCGGCGATCTGCTGTTCCAGGGCCTGCGTATCCACCATGGACGCCATGCCCCGGGCCAGAAGTTCCCGGGCCTTTGGAGTACCGAGATAATCAGCGAAATATTCTCCCATGCGGCTTACATCCGGCAGCCCATTGGAACTGGCATATTCTCGATAGCCCCCGTACAGATCTGCCGCCAGGGCTTCCAGCTGCTCCGGGGGAACGGTGATTTCTCCTTCCGGAAATACTTCCGAGGACCACTGATCCAGGATCTCTCCGGCTTCCTCCGTCCGGAGATATTCCAGCAGGTATTCTTCCAGCCGGTCCGGGTCCGTCCAGCCATTGGCCGCCGCGTATTCTCCGTATCCGGCCAGAACCCGGCCAAAAAGATCCTGCAGCTCTTCTTTGGTAACCCGGTAATCCCCGTTGCTGTCAATGATGGCCTGGATATGCCGGGACAGAATATCTCCCGCCTCTTCTGTACGGAGATATTCCAGCAGATTTTCACCCAGACCTGAATAGTCCGCTTCCGGATGCTCCGCGGCATATTCGCCGTACCCATCCAGCAGACCCTGCGCCAGCTGCCTCAGGGAATCTTCTGAAATCCGGATCTCAAGATTTTCCATAAGACTGCCCAGGCTGAGAGACGGCATGCCGGGAACCTCCACCTGCACAGCGCCCAGATCCACCAGACCGGAAAGATCCAGGGACTGTCCCGCCTGGCTGAAGGTGCCGGAAAGATCCAGGGAGCCGGCCAGTTCTTCCGCTAGAGCATCCTGGTCTACCTGAAAAAGTTCTTCCAGAGCTTCTGTGTCCACGGTAAGCAGAGAATCCATGTCAAATTCTGTATCCGTCTTCTCTTCGCCAAAGGCGTCCCCGGTAAGCACATCCACATCCGGCCGTGCCAGCTGATCCTGTACGATCCGGCTTTCCGCCGCTTTCTCCGCCACATGGGCGGTAAGGGAAGCGGGATAAGCGATCCCGGAAGTCAGCACAAACCCATTGGCGTCCTTTGCCGGCTGAACCACACCCACTACGGAAATGTCTTCCCCTTGCCGCACCAGCCCTTTCATATAATCGGCATCCTGAGATTTGTCGACCCATACCTGATACTGGCTGTCGTACTGGTAGCAGTCTGCCGGATTTACCAGTTTAAAAGAAGTTCCCAGCACGTCCTCATAGGAATAGGTTCCATAGTCCTCCGGTGTCTCCACCGGTTTTTCATCTATGAATTCCTGGATCATTTCATCCAGCTCCAGGGCGTCCCGCAGTCCCAGGGTGTAGAGCATAAAATCGCTGATGCTGCCGTCCTCCGTCAGCACCACCACACATTCCTGATAATTTTCCGGCCAGCGTCCCGCCTTCACCTCATACTGCTCTTCATACAGGGAGGCTTCCTCCGGCATCTGATAGAACACATCCGTGCTCATCATCGTGGACATGAGGCTGTTGGAACTGCTGCCGGAACCCAGTCCCAGTTCCTGAAAGGACACATCCGGATGAACCTGGCGGATACTGCCGCCGCTCTCCCTGTAAATGTGGGGCGCCGCGCTGTAGGTATACTCGATGGCGCTGGTGCAGTCACGGATGCCGCTGTTTCCGCTGTCCAGATACTTCTTTAAAGATGCCAGATCATTGGAATTGGTAGAAGAAACCAGATTTTTGAGGATTTCAAATACTCCTACCTCCTGATCTCCCGCCGCTTTCTCTCCGCCTCCCCCGGCGCCTATATTCATCATCGAGGCAAAGTCCAGGCCCGTGCTCTGGATCTGCACCGGATATTCCGCCAGGGTTTCCTCCTCCAGACCATCGATATAGGCGTTGGCGCCGGTAGACACAGCCAGAATCAACGCGATGCCGATGATACCGATGGAACCTGCAAAAGAGGTCAGCAGGGTCCTGGCTTTTTTGGTTCTCAGATTGTTGAAGCTCAGAGAAAGGGCTGTCAGAAAGGACATGGAAGCCTTTCCCATCTTTTTGTGAACCGGCGGAGCCTCCTGCCCGGTCTCAGGCTGAAACGGGCGGCTGTCGGACTGGATCTTTCCGTCCCGGAGACGGACGATCCTGGTGGCGTATTCCTCCGCCAGTTCCGGATTGTGGGTCACCATAACCACCAGCCGGTCCCTTGCCACTTCCCGGAGAAGTTCCATAACCTGCACGCTGGTCTCGCTGTCCAGCGCCCCGGTAGGCTCATCCGCCAGGAGAATATCCGGGTTATTGACCAGAGCTCTGGCAATGGCTACCCGCTGCATCTGTCCGCCGGAAAGCTGGCTGGGCTTTTTGTGGAGCTGATCCGCCAGACCCACCCTCGCCAGGGCCTCCACGGACCGCTTTCTCCTCTCTGCCTTGCTGATGCCGGAGATGGTCAGGGTCAATTCCACATTGGCCAGAATTGTCTGATGTGGGATCAGATTATAACTCTGAAACACAAATCCGATGGTATGATTCCGGTAAGCGTCCCAGTCCCTGGATCTATATTTTTTTGTAGACACTCCGTTAATGATCAGATCGCCGCTGTCGTAGCTGTCCAGTCCGCCGATGACATTGAGCAGTGTAGTCTTTCCCGAACCGCTGGGGCCGAGGATTGCCACAAACTCGCTGTCCCGAAGATTCAGGCTCACATGATCCAGCGCCTTCTGCACCAGATTCCCGGTGCGGTATTCCTTACAGATATTTTTGATCTGCAGCATGTTTTTATGTCTCCTTTTATATTAAGAGTTGCCCGACAAATGGGCATGAGACACGGATTGCTCCGCACCTCGCTGCGATACCAGGCCATTATAGCACTAAAACAGGGAAGATTCCACTGTATTCTCTTTCCCGCGGAATCCGCCGGATATCGTGAAAAAGGGACCTTTTCGGTCCCTTTTTCTGACGTCTTACATATTATTGACCGCGGTCAGCAGCGCGTCGATGCTGGCACGGATAATATCCGGATCCACCCCGGCTCCCCAGGAAAGGCTTCCATCGGGCTTCTTCAGCCCCACATAGGCGATTGCCTTGGAACTGGAGCTCTGGCTCAGGGCGTGCTCCTGATAGGTCATCAGGTCAAATTTCAGATTGTATGCCTTCTTGATGGCGTTGCTCACCGCGTTGAGACGGCCGTTGCCCTCGGCGTATACTTTATGAAATTCTCCGCCGTCGTATTTGGTATTGATCTCCGCCTCAATGCGTCCCTCTGCCAGCTGTTTAAAGTGAACGCCGTCGATGGTGTAGGGCTTGTTGATATTCTCAAAGGTCTGTTTGAAGAGGCTGTAGATCTCATCCGGATGCAGTTCCTTGTGCAGATGGTCGGAGAGATCCTTGGCCGCGTATCCCATGGCCTCCCGCATCTTAGGCGGAAGGTTCAGGCCGTAATTCTTCTCCAGGATATAGCCTACGCCGCCCTTTCCTGACTGGCTGTTGATACGGATTACATCCGCGTCGTAGTTGCGTCCCACATCTGTGGGATCAATGGGCAGATAGGGTACCGTCCAGTGGTCCATATCATTTTCCACTCTCCAGTGCATGCCTTTGGCAATGGCGTCCTGATGGGAGCCGGAGAAAGCCGCGAAGACCAGCGCCCCGCTGTAGGGGCATCTCTCATCCACCTGCATACCCGTATACTTCTCATACTGCTCGCAGATATCCGGCATATTGGAAAAATCAAGCCGGGGATCCACGCCCTGGGAATACATGTTCATGGCCAGTGTCACAATATCTACATTGCCGGTGCGCTCCCCGTTTCCGAAAAGGGTTCCCTCAATCCGGTCCGCTCCCGCCAGCAGTCCCAGCTCCGCGTCCGCCACGCCGGTTCCCCGGTCGTTATGGGGATGAAGAGAGAGTACCACATTTTCCCGGTATTTCAGATTTTTACTCATATACTCAATCTGGCTGGCGTAATCATGGGGCATAGAAAGCTGTACCGTGCTGGGCAGGTTGATCACAGCCTTCCGGTCCGCCGCGGGCTGCCACACATCCAGCACTGCGTTGCAGACTTCCAGGGCATATTCCGGCTCTGTGCCGGTAAAACTTTCCGGACTGTACTCAAAGCGGTACTTTTCTCCGCACTCCTCCGTAAGCTCCTTCAGAAGCTTCGCCCCCTCCACAGCAATCTTTAAAATCTCTTCTTTTGATTTGCGGAACACCTGCTGCCTCTGGGCGAAAGAGGTGGAATTATATACGTGGACAATGGCGTTTTTGCAGCCCTTCAGAGACTCAAAAGTTTTGCGGATGATATGCTCCCTGGCCTGGGTCAGCACCTGGACCGTCACATCCTCCGGAATCAGATCCTGCTCGATCAGAGCCCTTAAAAATTCATACTCTGTCTCGGAAGCGGCGGGAAATCCCACTTCTATTTCTTTAAAACCGATTTTTACCAGCAGCTTGAAAAAATCAATTTTCTGCTCCAGGGACATAGGGATTACCAGAGCCTGGTTTCCGTCCCGCAGATCCACGCTGCACCACACCGGCGCCTTCTCCACGCTGTCCTTTCTCGCCCAGTCCAGGCATTCCACCGGCGGCATGTAATACTGCTTGTGATACTTGCTGCAATTCATCATGATTTGCGCTCCTCCTTCAAATGAATGTATGATTCTGAAAAATTAAAAAGCCCTTCATCCCCTGCATCTTCTGCAGGAGACGAAAGGCTGTATATACAGTCCCTACGCGGTACCACTCCTTTTTTGCGGCCCGGGCCGCACACTCACCGGATACGGGTTCTGAAAACCTTATATCCTCTCCCCTGTAACGGTGGGAATCCGTCTGCGCCTACTCTCGGAAAATTTCGGACAGCCGCTCAGAGGTCAGTTCCACAGCTTCCTTCCGCTGCTTTCCACCAGCCAGCAGCTCTCTGTCATCAGGAAAAAAGTGTACTCTTCCTCGTCCACGCATTTGCGGTATCTGTGTATAAGGATACCATCCGGAAGCAAGATTTGTCAACTGTTTTATTCCGAACCTTCCTGGTTCTTCCATTGGGTTCCAATGATTTCTCCCTGATCCATTTCATAGATTTTGTCGCACAATACCCGGATATCTTCCTGGCTGTGGCTTGCCAGAAGAATGGTTTTTCCCTGACCGCGAAATTCCAGCAGCAGCTTCCGCATTTCTTCCACACCTCGGTTATCCAACCCGTTCATAGGCTCGTCTAATATGAGGATTTCCTGATCTTCCATGACCGCCTGGGCCAACGCCAGCCGCTGCCGCATGCCCATAGAATATTTTCCCACTTTTTTTCGGCTGTCAGGATCCAGTCCTACCATTCTCAGGGTTTTACGAATTTTTTCTTTGCCTATGATTCCGTTAATCCGTGCCAGGAAAGCCAGGTTCTGATATCCGGTATAAGCTTCCAGAAATGCCGGATTTTCAATAATCATGCCGATTTTCGTCAGATCTGCCTCTTTCCTTCCCCGCAGTTTTCTGCCGTCAATGCGGATTTCCCCTTCCGTGGGAATCACAAATCCGCAGATGCATTTCATCAGTACCGTTTTGCCGGCACCGTTTCTGCCGATGAGCCCGGTGATTTTTCCTTTTTCAAAGGTGCAGGAAATCTTTTTTAATACTTCCTGATCCTGATATTTTTTCACCAGGTCTGTTACTTCAATCATCGTCTCCATTTTTCTCCCCCTTCTGTCATCTAATCCAGCTGTTTTCTCGCGCTGCACAGAACTGCTCCCGCCGAAAGCCCCGCCAGGAGAACCGTATAGGCCCGGCTGATAAAGGTAATATCCGGCGTTCGTCCGAATCCCGCGATATTGATGGTGCTGAGGCTGCACCAGGTCACCGGGGATCCGTACAGGATCGGATGTTCCGACATCACTTCTGAAGAGAAAAGAGCTGTGTCCATAATGACCAGCGCCAGCGCCGCTGCCAGCCCCAGGCGCAGAGAACCGCTGAGAAAATTTCCCACAAACAGAATCAGACCCAGCAGCAAAGCCGCGGCAAAGCAGAGAAGCAGAGAAAAGAACGCCGCCTGCCCCGGGGTAAAATAATCTACGATTTTCTCCGAAAAAAATACATTTACAATCTGATACCGGGCCGCGGCGTCCGTTTTCGCCAAGGTCATAATCCCCTTCCCCCACTGATTGGAAAATTCAATGTAGGGAAACAGAACCATCCAGCTGAACAGGTAGACAGAAAAAAAATACAGCATACAGCTTCCCGCCATATAAAAAATCTTTCCAACGCCCCAGCTGATTCTGCCGGAACGGAGAATCGTCATCTGCTGGGTCCGATCCCTGAAGGGAGCGTCGCACAGAAGGAGGATTAAAAACAGAAACAAAAAAAAGTTATTGGCGCTGAACTCGAAGAGAAACAGCGGAACACAGGCGTTTATCTTTATATTGCCCGCCGCAAGAAATTCTTTCACCGGAGCAAGAGCCATATAGCAGTAGGTAAACACTGCCAGAAACACTATCAGAATCCGATAATCTCCCAGCCAGCGCCGGAAAGAAAGGGTACAAATATGATACGCTCTTCTAATGGATTTCACCGGACACCCTCCCTTTTACTATTTTATAGAAAAAAAAACCCATAAGCGCTGTCAGGGCCAGAAAGAAAAAGAGGGTATAAAGGAAACTGCCCCAGAGTCCAAATCCCACATCTCCATACCTTCCCATTAAGGACAGATTTACCGGCTGCGGCAGATCCCCGGCAAACACCGTGATATAAAAAGAAAGCATCACCGGCAGGCCTGCCGCTACGAATACGTTTGGAATGCAGACGGATACAAGCAAACCCGCCACTGCCCAGAACGCAAGCCCCGCAGAAATAATAGCCGCAATCACCAGCACATACAGGTAAGGAAACCGTGAATAAGCCAAAGCTCCGTAGGGCGCATAGGCGTACATCTCATAAAACGTCTCGCTCATAACAGGGATTTTCAGGGAAATCAACCCCAGAAACAGATGGATTCCAAGAAAAGCCGCCGTCCATGCGCCGACGAAACAGACTATTACTCTGGCTCCCGCATAGCTTCCTGTTCCGGCCCGGATAACCTGCGCCAATGTGTATCGGTGCTTCCAGTCTTCCAGAAAAGCAGTAGAAAAGGAAATCCCCACGCTGAGAATCAGCAGCAAATGGGTGTTGGACTGATTCATAGCCAATCCCAGAAAATACACCCCATCTCCCCAGCTGATGTCGAAACCGCTGATCCGGACGCTGAGCCCAAAGGCAAAGGCTACCAGCAAGACAGACAGATAGGTTTTCGGAGACAGAATCAGCCGGAGAAATTCTGCTTTCAGACACCCTGCAAAAGAATGTACTTTACTCAATTCCTAATTCCTCCCCTGTAATGGCCGAATAATAAAAAAACAGATCGCACCCCGGACTTTGGCTGCTGGACCGGGCGTAAACCGCCCAACAGGGTGACAGTTCGTAGATCTGGGGACTGTCCGAAATCACATCCGGCGCGTAAATCAATTCGATCCGGTCGATGACCACAGGCTCCTCCAGCATTACGTCTTTATACTTTGTCCGGATTCTGCTGAGAATTTTCCGGAAATCATACAGTTCCTCTGCCGGCTCCGATTCTTCCTGCCGGTCATACATGCCGGATGCCATAAAATACTGCAGACCATTTTTTGTGACAATCATCTCTACAACACTTCCAAAACAGTACACTTTATCCTGAAGAAAGTAATCCTGCGCCAGATACGGAATACCGTCCTCCTCACTTCGGAACAGCAAATAGTAGCCTTCATCCTCCGGTTCAAAGGGGGTCTCTCCGCCTTTTGGCAGGTCTCCGGCATTTTTTCATATTCCTCCTGCAGGGTAGCGTAATCCAAAGCAGCGACTTGCGGTTCTCCGAGGCCCTGTATCCCGATGGTTTCCATCCACCGACCGGCCTGCTGAATTACCTGCTGCTTGTCCAGTCCGGGAATGCTGTCGCTGACAAAGGCTTCGTTCACAATCTGCCGGTCGTCCAACTGCATCGGAGAGCCGATCAGAACGTTGTAGGACTTATTACTGCTTCTTCCGGAGATGTAGTAGATCCGCCCATCCTGAATCGTCAATGATCCGCCGCTGCTCCCCTGATAAATATCCAGGAGAGGATCCGGATTTTCCGTATTCAGGGTAAAGGTTTCCTCTTCCGGCAGAATCTTTACGATGTCATCAAATTGAAACGGCTTTTTTACTGCGGTAAATGGTTCCAGAACAGCTTCTCTGTTTCCAATGTCCACCCGCGCCTGAATGGAAACCTCTTCGGATTCTTCTGAAACGGTTTCCGGAATTTCCCTCAGCCGGGTAACAGGCTTTTCTCCTGCCAACTCCTGGGAACCGGACAAAATTTCCGTCTCCAGATCCGCTGTATTTCGTTTCTCTGTGGGAAAACAGCCGGATAAGACGCCGCTTAGAATCAGGACGCAGCAAACCCCAGCCGCGGCCCAGATATTTTTCACATGATAAGTGGTCATTATCCAAACTTGCATCTTTTAACTCATGAATACTTTATGCTATAATAGGCCGATGAATCAATATTTTGGGAGGTCTTACCATGAAACGACTGCTCCATTATCTGAAGAAAAACCGCAGGGAAGCCATTCTGGCCCCTTTATTTAAAATGCTGGAAGCCAGTTTTGAGCTGATCATCCCTCTGATTGTAGCCCGGATCATCGATACCGGCATCGGGAACCGGGATTCCGGCTATATTCTCAAGATGGGGGGACTGATGATCCTGCTGGGAATCGTGGGCTTCGCCAGCTCTGTCACCGCCCAGTACTTCGCGGCGAAAGCCGCTGTATCCGCCGGAACGGCCATGCGGAATGATCTTTTTTCTCATATTCAGGATCTTTCTTACCGGGAAATTGATGCCATCGGCACATCCACCCTGATCACCCGCATGACCAGCGATATCAATCAGGTGCAGAACGGAGTGAATATGTTCCTGCGTCTTTTCCTGCGCTCTCCTTTTGTGGTGCTGGGGGCGATGGTTATGGCTTACACCGTGGATGTGCGCACCGCATCCGCTTTCGGGGTTTCTATTCCCATTCTTTTCGCGGTGGTATTTGCCATTCTGCTGGTAAGTATGCCCCTCTACCGGAAAGTCCAGAAGCAGCTGGACCGGATCCTGCTTTCCACCCGGGAAAATCTCCTGGGCGTCCGGGTGGTACGGGCGTTTAACCGGCAGCAAAGCGAAATGGATGAATTTTCCTCGGACTGCCGCAGCCTGTACCGCCGGCAGATCCATGTAGGAAAAATTTCCGCCCTTCTGAATCCGGTTACCTACGTGATTATCAATCTGGGCATTATTGCCATTCTATGGCTGGGAGGCGGCCAGGTAAATCTGGGCCGGCTTTCTCAGGGAGAGGTAATCGCCCTTATTAACTATATGTCACAGATTCTGGTGGAACTGATCAAACTGGCCAACCTGATCATTCTTTTATCCAGAGCCAGCGCCAGCTTAAGCAGGGTGAACAGCATTTTTGAAATCCACTCCAGCCTGGGGGAGGGGAGCAGTCCGCTTCCTTCCGCTCCCGAACCGGGCGTTCCTATGGTTGCTTTCCGAAACGCAGCCTTCTGCTATGGAGACGCGGGAGAACCTTCTCTTTCCGGGATCAGCTTTGAGGCCGGCCCCGGGGAAACCATCGGTGTAATCGGAGGCACCGGTTCCGGCAAAACAACTCTGGTAAATCTGATCCCCCGGTTCTATGACGTCACCTCCGGTTCTGTGGAGGTCCAGGGAAAGGATGTGCGGACGCTTTGCTCCGAAAGCCTGCGGTCCGCCATCGGTGTGGTTCCTCAGCGGGCTGCCCTGTTCCGGGGAACCCTCCGGGACAATCTTCTATGGGGCAGAAAGGATGCTTCCGATGAAGAACTCTGGCGCGCCCTGGAAACAGCTCAGGCCAAAGAATTTGTGGACAGCAAAGGCCAGGGCCTGGATCTTTCCATTGAACAGGGAGGCCGGAATCTTTCCGGCGGGCAGAAGCAGCGCCTGACCATCGCCCGGGCCCTGGTTCGGAAGCCGCGGATTCTGATTCTGGACGACAGCGCTTCCGCCCTGGATTTCGCCACGGACGCCAGGCTGCGGCGGGCCATCCGTGAAAACACAGAGGGAACTACCGTGTTCCTGGTTTCCCAGCGGGTATCTACCGTTAAAAACGCGGACAGGATCCTGGTGCTGGACGACGGGCGTCTGGCCGCCAGCGGCACTCACAGCGAACTGTTAAACACCAGCGCGGTCTACCGGGAAATCTGCGAATCCCAGCTGACCAGAGAGGAGATGGAAAAAGATGGCAAAAAAACGGACTTCTGAAAAATCGGCGGGCTCCGGCATGGATACCCGCAAAATTCTGGGAAAGATTTTAAAAAGCATCCGCCCCTACCGCCTGCTGGTGATTCTCTCCCTGCTTCTGGCGGTGATTTCTGTCGTGCTGACTCTCTATATCCCCATTCTCACCGGCCGGGGTGTTGACCGGATTATTGACCGGGGATTGGTGGATTTTGAGGGACTGCTGGAAATCATCCGGAATATTCTGGTCTGCATTCTGCTGACCGCGGGATCCCAGTGGCTGATGAACCATATCAACAACAAGATTACCTACCATATTGTCCAGGATCTGCGGATCCGCGCCTTCCGACATCTGCAAAAGCTTCCTCTTTCCTATATCGATGCGCATCCGGCCGGAGATCTGATCAGCCGGGTCATTACCGACATCGAACAATTTTCCGACGGACTTCTCATGGGCTTTACCCAGCTGTTTACCGGAGTGGTTACAATAGCGGGAACCATCCTGTTTATGCTCTCCATCCACCCGCTGATTACGCTTGTGGTGGTGGTTTTAAGCCCCCTGTCCTTTCTCATCGCGGGCTTTATCTCCAAAAGAACCTTTTCCATGTTCCGGAAACAGTCTGAAACCAGAGGGGAGCTTACAGCCCTGACGGATGAAATGCTGGGGAATCTGAAAACTGTTATTGCTTTTGACCATCAGGAGGAAGCCCGGAAAGAATTTGAGGAAATCAACGGTCGCCTGGCCGGGTACAGCCTGAAAGCAACCTTTTTCTCCTCTCTGACCAATCCGGCCACACGATTCATGTACTCCGCCATCTATGCCGGGGTTACCATTGCCGGATGTTTTACTGTCATCGGAGGAGGCCTGTCCGTGGGACAGCTTTCCAGCTTTCTCTCCTACACCAACCAGTACACGAAGCCCTTTAATGAGATCACAGGGGTAATTACGGAATTCCAGAACTCTCTGGCCTCCGCGGGCCGGGTCTTTGAGCTGCTGGATCAGGAAATTCTCCCGGATGACGAAGCCCAAGCTTCTCTGGGACAGGTCAGAGGCCAGGTGGATCTGGAACACGTTTTCTTTTCCTATACTCCGGACAAAAAACTGATCGAGGATTTCAATCTCCATGTAAAGCCCGGCCAGCGGATCGCCGTGGTCGGTCCTACCGGCTGCGGAAAAACAACTCTCATCAATCTGCTGATGCGTTTCTACGACACAGACAGCGGCGCGATCCGCGTAGAGGGACAAGATATCCGAAAAGTGAGCCGTCAGAGCCTTCGGTCCAATTATGGAATGGTTCTCCAGGAAACCTGGCTGAAATCCGCCACAATCCGGGAAAATATCACTTACGGCTGTCCCGGCGCCGCGGAAGAAGACATAATCCGGGCCGCTAAAAAGGCGCACGCCCACAGTTTCATTATGCGTCTCCCGGAGGGCTACGACACGGTGATCGGCGAGGAGGGCGGCAGCCTTTCCCAGGGACAGAAGCAGCTGCTGTGCATTGCCCGTGTTATGCTGCGGCTTCCTCCTATGCTGATTCTGGACGAAGCCACCTCTTCCATTGACACTATGACGGAGATCCGCATTCAGAAGGCTTTCGCGGAAATGATGAAGGGCCGCACCAGCTTTATTGTGGCTCACCGTCTTTCCACCATCCGAGAGGCGGATGTGATCCTGGTTATGAAAGACGGACATATCCTGGAACAGGGGGATCATGAAACTCTGCTGAAGCAGGGCGGCTTCTACGCGGAACTCTACAACAGCCAGTTCGCTCCCTCCTGAACCCTGAACACAGGGAGTAAAAAACAGGAGCAGACCATTTTTCTGTCTGCTCCTGTTTTTTTACTCCTCTATCTGCGACTCCATATGGACGGTCAGCTGACTCTGACTGTCCTCCGGACTTTTCCTCAAGCCGGAATAGATCCCCAGGATCAAAAGCCCCGCCAAAACAGCCAAAGCCGCTCCGGAGATACAAAGCTTCCATTTTTTTCTCCTGGCAGATGCCAGTTCCCGGCTGTCCAACGCCTCCAGCCCTTCCTCCACTGCCGCGGGAAGGGTTTCCGGAATTTCAATTCCCGTGACGCGGCGGACTTCCAGTCCGATCCCCGCCGTATCCTGACGCATCTCTGTCTTCGCCCGGTTCAGATAGGCCTTTACCGAACCCTCCGGAATGTCCATGGCATAAGCGATTTCTGAAATCTCCATTTTCTGCATATGACGCAGATACAAAGCGGTCAGATACCGGTTTGGTTTCTGATTGATGGTACTGTCCGCCAGCATTCCCCGGGTAATCTGGAGCTTAAAAGGCTGTCCGTCTTCCAGGTTTCGAATCTTCCCGTATTCCTCGCAGGCAGCCTTTTTAACTGCCTCCAGGGCCATCTTTTCTTCCCCCAGGTAAAAATACGCAATCCGGTAGAGATATTCGCTCTGCTCCCTAAAAAGTCTGCTGTATATTTTTACTTTCACTCTGCTTCCCCTTTACTGACTCTGTACGTAAAATCCCCCCTGTTTGGCACCAGAACTACTACGCTTTATCATTCATGCCTCTTTTTCGCTTGTCTCATCATATCATATTTTTTCGTGAATATCTTTAACAAATTGTGAATATTAAATAAAAGATGTGCCCAGAAATAGATTTTTCTACTAAATCTTCCAAAAACCGCCAGCAGCAACCCTTCTGCCGCAGCCACAGCCCCATAAAAAATACAATCTCCTCCCCTGCGCGACCGGCGTGATGCCGCGGGCAGATCCGGCTGCAGCCTGCCAGGCGCATCCCGCAAAAAAAGCGCAAGGCCCACAGTTTCCCACGGACGTTGCGCCCTATTTCATTCGATGAGCAGCCCGGCAAATGGGCATGAGACACGGCTTGCTCCGCGCTTCGCACTCCCGCAATCCTAAAAGCTCATCAGATTTCAAGCCAGTTTCTTTAAATCCGCCGTATTGCGGGCAATCTGGCTGTCATGCATGTCCAGCCTTCCCTCTATAATTTTAAGGCGGTCAGAAGTTTCCGCATTCCATTCTTTCTGATACACATAAAATTCCTGGAGCATATCATAATTTTTGCATACCGTTTCCTGCAAAGCGGCTAGATCCGTCTTAAGCGCCCCCTTTTCGTTCCATTCAGCAAGCTCTTTTTCCACAGAAGTCATTCTGCTCTTCAGATCTGATACATCTCTCTTTAACTCTGAGACTTCCTGTTTCAACTCCGATACATCCTGTTTCAGTTCCGAGACTTCCTGTTTCAGTTCCGAGACTTCCTGTTTCAGTTCCGAGACTTCCTTCTTTAAAGATGCCAGTTCTCTGCCGAATTCATCCAGTTTTGTAATCAGAACATCCAGTTTTTCGTTTGCTGTCATAAAGATATCCCTCCTATCTTATGGAATAAAAGAATTTCACCCAAATGGTGCAAAAGATCTGTCCAAACCCTATATCTTTCTTACAGGTTCGGAAGCATTGCGGAACCGGAAGAATTTCCTGTTCCGAAGTGTAAAATTATTGTATCATACCGCAGACGCAAGGTCAAAGGATATTTTACATGCCCGCTTGACAGAGAAATTTCAGAAGGGGTGGGAGGAGAGCCTCCGGATTTTTGCGCGCCTTGGAAAATCTGAAAAATTTCGTGACATATATACTTTAGCATGGTAAAATAGCAGAGGAACAGGGGTCTATACAGACACTGAAAGGAAAATAAGTGAATCACAGGAGGAATATGGATATGGCAAACCGAGAGATCCCGTACAAGATCTATTTGGAAGAAAGTGAACTTCCAAAACAATGGTATAATGTGCGGGCTGATATGAAAAATAAACCTGCGCCTCTGCTGAATCCGGCGACATTCAAACCCATGACAGCAGAGGAACTGGAGCCGGTGTTCTGCAAAGAGCTGGTAAAGCAGGAACTGGACGATACGGATCCGTGGATTGATATCCCGGAGGAGATCGTAAACTTTTATAAAATGTACCGCCCCTCCCCTCTGGTGCGGGCGTACTGTCTGGAGAAAAAGCTGGGTACTCCGGCGAAGATCTACTACAAATTTGAGGGAAACAATACCAGCGGCAGTCATAAACTGAATTCCGCCATCGCCCAGGCTTACTACGCCAAGAAGCAGGGACTCAAAGGAGTGACTACCGAAACAGGAGCCGGACAGTGGGGAACTGCTCTGTCCATGGCCTGCGCGTATTTTGACCTGGACTGCAAGGTTTATATGGTAAAGGTTTCTTATGAACAGAAGCCTTTCCGCCGGGAAGTTATGCGCACCTACGGCGCCACCGTAACTCCCTCTCCCTCCGATACCACGGAAGTTGGCAGAAAGATCCTGGCAGAGCATCCGGGAACCTCCGGAAGCCTTGGCTGCGCCATCAGTGAAGCGGTGGAGGCCGCTACCTCACAGGAGGGTTACCGCTATGTTCTGGGCAGCGTCCTGAACCAGGTTCTTCTGCACCAGACAGTCATTGGGCTGGAAACCAAAACCGCCATGGAGAAATACGGCATTAAGCCGGATGTGATTATCGGCTGCGCCGGGGGCGGCTCCAATCTGGGAGGGCTGATCTCTCCTTTTGCGGGAGAAAAACTCCGGGGAGAAGCGGATTACCAGATTATCGCCGTAGAACCGGCCTCCTGCCCCAGTTTCACAAGAGGAAAATTCGCCTATGATTTCTGTGATACCGGAAAGATCTGTCCTCTGGCAAAAATGTACACGCTGGGCAGCGGCTTTATTCCTTCCGCCAACCACGCAGGAGGGCTTCGGTATCACGGCATGAGTTCTATTCTGTCCCAGCTGTACCATGATGGCCTCATGGAAGCCAGAGCGGTAGAGCAGACGGCCGTATTCCAGGCCGCCGAGCAGTTCGCCCGGGTGGAGGGAATTCTCCCGGCACCGGAGAGCAGCCATGCTATCCGGGTGGCCATCGACGAGGCCTTGAAATGCAAAGAGACAGGGGAGGAAAAGACAATTCTGTTCGGACTTACCGGAACCGGCTACTTTGATATGACAGCCTATGAAAAGTATAACAATGGGGAGATGACCGATTACATTCCCACAGACGCGGATCTGGAAACAGGATTTGCGGGACTGCCCCGGGTGCCGGAACAGATGTAACAGATTTAAGAAATCGGGCAGGGAAAAAATTCCTCTGCCCGATTTCTGCAGTCTCCTTAAAAGCCGCAGTTTTTCGGAAGCTAAAAGCGGGATAAAAAAATTTTTAAAATTTTCAAAAAAACTCTTTACAATTCCCTGCTTCTAGTATATAATAATCTTCGTTGAGTGATCCGGGGTATGGCTCAGTTTGGCTAGAGCGCACGGCTGGGGGCCGTGAGGTCGCAGGTTCGAATCCTGTTACCCCGATTTTCTGCTGAGATAAGAACTTTCAGACTTGTTATAGTGTGAAAGTTCTTATTTTTTTGCGGGCAGCGGGGCAAGCGGGCATGTAAAATATCCTCCTCCCCCTTCTGAAATTTCTCTGGCATAAAAAAAAGTAATATGCTATAATGTATCCGCCTGTGCTTTCCGGTGCATCGATTCGTTGTTCCAGAAGCCCGGCATTTGCTGCGATTCGACTTTATTTTACACAACGGAGGAGACATATGGGCGGATTTTTTGGAGTTGCTTCAAAAGAAGATTGCATGTTTGATCTGTTTTTCGGGACTGACTATCATTCTCATCTGGGAACCCGACGGGCCGGAATGGCTGTCTATGATCGGGAAAAGGGATTTGACCGGGCTATTCACAATATAGAAAACGCTCCTTTCCGAACCAAGTTCGATAAGGATTTTTCAGAAATGCACGGCACCATGGGAATCGGCTGTATCTCAGACTACGAACCCCAGCCGCTGATCGTGCGTTCCCACCACGGCACTTACGCCATTGTTACCGTGGGAAAAATCAACAATACAGATAAGATCGTAAACCAACTGTTTGCGTCCGGCCACTCTCATTTTCTGGAAATGAGCGGAGGCGACATTAACGCCACAGAGCTTGTAGCTTCTATAATTAATCAGAAGAGCAATCTGATTGAGGGTATCCGCTACGCCCAGGAAATCATCGATGGTTCCATGACGCTGCTGGTCCTGACGCCAAAAGGAATCTACGCGGCCAGAGACCGTCTTGGAAGGACCCCTGTGGTCATTGGACGCAAAAAGGATTCCTTCTGCGCCTCCTTTGAGAGTTTCGCCTATCTGAATCTGGGTTACACAGAAGAGCGTGAACTGGGTCCCGGAGAGATTATCGTCATGACTCCCGAAGGGATTGAAACCCTCTCGGCCCCGGGAAAAGAGATGAAGATCTGCACCTTCCTGTGGATCTACTACGGATACCCCTCCTCCTCCTACGAGGGAATCAGCGTGGAGGAAATGCGCTGCCGCTGCGGCGCTATGCTGGCCAGACGGGATGACGCTCATCCGGATACGGTAGCAGGCGTTCCGGATTCCGGAACCGCCCATGCCATCGGCTATGCCAATGAATCGGGGATCCCATTTTCCAGGCCTTTTATTAAATATACTCCTACCTGGCCCCGGTCCTTTATGCCCACCATCCAGAAAAAGCGGGATCTGATCGCCAAAATGAAACTGATCCCGGTTCACGAACTGATCCAGAACCGAAGCCTGCTGCTGATTGACGACTCCATTGTCCGGGGTACTCAGCTCCGGGAAACGACAGAATTTCTCTACCAGAGCGGAGCCAAAGAGGTGCATGTGCGGCCGGCCTGCCCGCCTCTGGTGTACGGCTGCAAATACCTGAACTTCTCCCGTTCCACCTCCGTCATGGATCTGATCACCCGCAGGGTCATCAAAGAAATGAACGGTACGGAAGAGCCGGAGAATCTTTCCCGCTATTCCGACCCGGAAAGCGCGGAGTATAAAGATATGGTAGAAAGGATCGGCAAAAAGCTGAACTTTACTTCCCTGCGCTATCACCGTCTGGACGATATGATTGAATCCGTGGGCCTCGACAAGTGCAGACTCTGCACTTACTGCTGGGACGGCAAAGAATAACGGATTTTTCCCCACCGCAAAAAGCGCGTCAGAATTTCCTGTGTCTTCACAGACATAGAGAAATTCTGACGCGTTTTTATGAAAAGAAAAAGTCCAGGAAACCGCAGACCTCCTCCTTTTTGTCTGTATCCTGCAGAACAGCAGCGCAGACCGGCTCATAGGAGGTCAGCCCGTAGCTCTCCCAGCGGGGACTTTCCGACAGATCCAGCTGCCCATCCTGAAAAAGATCTCTGTATTGTTCCCAGGATTCTCCCAGAAAATCCTCCCACTCCTGAAAGGCTCCCTGGCTCTGATATTCCTTCCAGGTCTGCCGGTCACAGATCAGCAGATCTGTATTTCCCGCTCCCACCACGGTCATCCGCTTCAGAGCCATGCCGGAATCATCTCCGGACCGAAGGGTAGTATCTAAATTTATTCTTTCTCTTGCCTTCCCATCCCCCAGAGCCCCCAGGAGATCCTCTCTCAGTTTTTCTTCCTGTTCTCCATGCGCGCTGTATTCCGCGTCTGCTACCGCGATGGAAATAATGACCCTGGTATGGCGGTTCTGCCAGCTGTAAATCAGCACAAATACGCCGAACGCCGCCAGCAGAGCCGCCAGGAGCCAGGAGCGGTAGTAGGTCCAGAGATATTCCGCACGCTTTTTCCCGTGAAGGGAACGAATGGTTTCCAGTCTTTTCTGCCTTTTTTCTCTGGCTGTCAAATCAGATTCGTATTTTTCCCGCTCCACCCGCCATTCTGCTCCTCTCTCTCACTGTTTTTTCCTGGATCCGGCTCCTCCTCAGGTTCTTTCTCTCTCGCTTCCGCCGGTTCTTCCTCCTCCGCCGGCCGCCAGGCTTTTCCAAACTTCACATCTTTAAAAAGCGCTGCCAGACCGGTAATCTGTTTCAGCCGCAGAACCTCATCTCTGTCCATTCCCAGATGTCTTGCAATCCAGGCGTCTGACCTTCCGAACTCATGCAGTTCTTTGACAATACTTCCTCTGGCACGGTTGTGACGGATCGTGCTGGCCATTCTCTGATCCAGAGGTTTATCGATCACTGAAACCGGCAGCATCCCATGCTCCCTCTCATAGATATCCTCATGCTCCAGCATCACCCGGTAACGGTGAAACCCGTCCACAATGACATAAACGTCCTTTGCTTTGGCGTAATAACAGACAATGGGCATTGTATACCCGTCCGCCTTGATACTCTCATATAACAGCCTCATCTCCGGAGGCGCCACCGCGTTGGGATTGTAAGTGTTTGGCTCGATTTTTTCCACCGGGACAGCGATCACATGATATGCGGGGCTTTTAAATTCCATAGTCAAATTCCTCGATGCTTTTGTATTTTTTTCGAATTGCCTCAATCCGCTTCTGCTGCTGCCTGGTCAGTCCAAAACCCATAAACCGGCAGATATGGTCATTTTTCAGAATGCAGAAGCACATCCTTTTCCAGCTGGGAATATCTTTGGTAGATTTAATATCATCGGTCTGATCCGGGATGTTGTCCAGAAAAATAATTCTGGATTTTTTATTCAGGGTATAATTGGATACCCCGTTGCGCTGAATATGGTAGCCGTGTTCGGTCAGTTCCCGGATGGTCTCCTCGTCCAGCCCGCCTCCGGTTTCATGCCAGAATCGGATCGATGTGTTAAATTTTTTTATATAATTATTCCGCAGCCTGGCCGGCAGAGTGTCTAACAGAAACATGGTGTAGGATTTCCAGGTATGCCCCTCAGGCAGGGTCACGCTGCGGTATCCCATGGCCTTGGTGTGGCCGTATATGCTGGCAAAATTAGCTCCCTGCACCCTTCCGACCAGCTTTCCCCAGATTTCCGGATCAATCACCCGGTACAGATTCAGGGCATCTTTGGAATAATCATTAAAGGGGGAAGCGCACCACACGTCTTTAAACTGCTTCGTAATCCGGCAGGTTCCTTTGTAACCGTATTTTTTATTCAGGAATCCGCTGTACCTCTGCAGCGACTCATCCGCCCGCATTCCCAGCAGGCACACGGTCTTTTTCCCTCCGTGAGAAAGTCTGTACCAGCGGCCGAACTGTTTGGCGAGATCCTCCTGATGCATCCGGTAGCGATAGGTAGTCATGGGATTGTGCTCCAGATTGATTACATACTCCTTATCCGGCATGGGGCGCACCCAGCTTTCCTTCTTGGTATCGTCCCAGGGATACCAGTACATTTCATAGCTGCTGAGCGCCGTCCGGGTAGCCATGGGCAGGCAGACCCAGTAGGGCTCCACCTGATCCCGGATCCGTTCAAACGTCCTGCTCCAGATATTCCCGCACCATAGGGAAGTCCCCCTTTTTCCTGTCATCCGCCATGTTCATCTTATTCTGATCCATCGGAAATCGTGGGCTTTCACCGGAATTTCCCGGGTCTGCACAGATTCTCCCGTCCGCATATCTGTCCCTGTTTCACCGGGATAGACAGAAACCGAGAAATCCTCCCAGGAAAAATTAAAAATTCCCGCCGCGCGCTCTCCGTCCTTTTCCCGGATCACGCACATAATCTCTTTGATATGAGTATCATAGGTCCATACATCGGCGTCCCCGTCAAAAACCTTTTCCTGTCTGCGGATTTTTTCCAGAAGCTTCAGTCCCTGAAAAATCCTGCCCTCCACGCTCTTTTTCCCGGTCCTCTTTCTGGCCAGATCCCAGCGGAAGGCTCCCCGATGGATATAGCGGGAATCCTGGCATTTGTCCGGATCTTCCTTATAGGAATAATCATTGACCTGACCGATCTCATCCCCGCTGTAAATCATGGGAATCCCCGACTGAAACAGCATATAGGCGTGAAGCATGAGGTCCATGCGGACGGCGTGATCCATCTTTTCCTCATCCTGCTCAAAACCGGCGCTTTCAATGCCGCACATAGAGGCGGTGGTGCCGCAGAACCTGGCGTCCCGGGTCACCGGGTCGTCATTGTACAGTTCTCCCCGGCTCCAGCTGCCCGGGAATTTTCCGGTATAATAGTCGTTGAGGAACCGCTTGTGGGACACTTCATCCATTCCCTGCCCCTGCAGGAAAGGAAAATCCAGCCCCCAGCCGATATCGTCATGACAGCGGAGATAGTTCAGGAAGGTGTATTCCCTGGGAAGCCGGCAGACCGTATCCAGCTGTTTTTTCAGCAGAGAGGTGTCCTGCACCGCCAGGGTGTGCCAGATGGTAGCCATAGTGGTTACATTGTACAGCATATGGCACTCCGGTTTTTCTACAGTCCCGAAGTAGGGCGCCACTTTCTGGGGTTCCATAACCACTTCCCCAAGCAGAACCGTGGAGGGACATACGACTTCTCCGATCATGCGCATCATCCGCACAATGGTGTGTACCTGCCGCAGATTCCTGCAGGGCGTCCCCAGCTCCTTCCATATATAGGGGACGGCGTCAATGCGGATGATATCCATGCCCAGGTTTGCAAAAAACAGAAAATTGTACATCATCTCGTTGAAGACTCTGGGGTTGGCGTAGTTCAGATCCCACTGATAGGGATAAAAGGTGGTCATCACATAATAGCCCATATCCTGCAGATAGGTAAAGTTTCCCGGAGCCGTAGTGGGAAATACCTGGGGCACCGTTTTTTCAAACTCCCGGGGAATCTCCGGATTGTCATAGAAGAAATAGCGGCTCATGTACTCGCCCTCTCCGGCCCTGGCCCGCCTGGCCCACTCGTGATCTTCGGAAGTATGATTCATGACAAAATCCATACAGACGTTTATGCCCTTTTCATGGCATTTTTCCGTGAGGCGGGACAAATCTTCCATGGTTCCCAGATCCTCCCGGACTTTACGGAAATCAGACACAGCGTACCCGCCGTCCGATTTACCTTTTGTCACATCCAGAAAGGGCATCAGGTGAATGCAGTTTACGTTGCAGGATTCCAGATAGGGAAGCCTGCGCTCCACACCCCGGATGGTTCCGGCAAAATTATCAATATAGAGCATCATGCCCAGCATATCTTTTTTCCTGAACCATTCCGGGTCCGCTTCCTTCCTGGCGTCTCTCTTTTTCAGAGCAGCGCTGCGCTCCTCATAAAACCGGTTCATCTGACTGCAGAGTTCAAAAAACATATCGTCATTGCCGTAAAGCTCCATGTACAGCCACCGGAGTTCATCGTGATGACGCCGCAGCCGTTTTTCGAAATCTGATTTTTTTTCCATTTTTTCCTCCTGACTCAGTCCTGCCGCAATACCAGATGGATCTGATAGGACTGATAATCCATATTCTCCAAAGGCAGGGGAATTCCGGCTTTCATCAAAGCGCTTCCCCGTGTCAGTTTCCCGCAGTCCGTATCCTCATAGAGGGCCTCCGGCTTCAGTCCCTTAAGACGGACATAGACGGCCGTCATATTTCCATGGTTGGCCAGCCGCACAATATTTACCAGCGCCTCTCTCTGATCCTCTGACACAAACATCCAGGCCGCCGCCTCGTCCTTTCCCGGATCAGTCAGCCGGTAGTAATCCCCCTGCTGTACCAGGGGCGCGTACTGATGGAAACAGCGGATCTGTTCTTTCACAATTTCCTTCTCTTCTTCTGCCAGTTTTCCCAGATCCAGCTCATAGCCGAAGGTGCCCGCCATAGCCACCACGCCCCGGGTGCGCAGGCTGGTAATCCGCCCGGTCTGATGATTCGGCACCGCGGACACATGGGCTCCCACAGTGGAAGAAGGATACACAAAGGAGGTTCCGTACTGAATGGAGAGCCGGTCAATGGCGTCTGTGTTATCGCTGCACCAGATCTGAGGGGTATAGTAGAGCATACCGGCGTCAAATCTTCCTCCCCCTCCGCTGCAGCCTTCAATCAGGATATCCGGATATCTTGCCATGAGTTTTTCCAGGAAATCATAGACTCCCAGAATATATTTATGCAGAACTGTTCCCTGGTCTTTTACACAGGGAGAGTACACATCAAACAGGCTTCTGTTCATATCCCACTTGATATATTCAATGTTGGCGCTGTCAAGTACCCTGCAGATCTGTCCAAAGACTTCTGCCCGGACATCTTCCCTGGAAAAATCCAGTACCAGCTGATTTCTGGCTCTCACAGGCTTCCTGCCCGGTATAGACATGGCCCAGTCCGGATGGGCCCGATAGAGGTCGCTGTCCTCGGAAACCATTTCCGGCTCAATCCAAAGGCCGAATTTCAATCCTTTTTCATTGATCTTCTGCGCCAGCTCTCCCAGCGTGCAGCCCAGCTTTTCCTCGTTCACTTTCCAGTCTCCCAGACCGCTGTTGTCATCGTCCCTGCGGCCAAACCAGCCGTCGTCCAGCACGACCATCTCCATACCCAGAGCGGCCGCCTCTTCCGCCAGCTTCAGGATGGTATGGCAGTCAAAATGAAAGTAGGCGGCTTCCCAGCTGTTGACCAGCACCGGACGCACCTGATCCCTGTATTTTCCTCTGCAGAGATGTTTCCGAATACACCGGTGATACTGATGAGAAAGTTCCTGGAGGCCCTGGCCGGAGCAGGTGAGAATTACCTCCGGGGCTGTGAACGCCTCCCCCGGGAGCAGAGGATAATGGAACATCTCCCGGGACAGTCCCAGCACCGCCCGGGTCTGGTTGAACTGATCCTTCTCCACCTCTCCCCGGAAATTTCCGCTGTAAACAAACACCATTCCGTAGCAGGTGCCAAACTCCTCGCAGGCATTCCTTTCCGCCAGGATCATGGCCGGATTGTACTGATGGCTGGAAGCGCCCCGGCGGCTCTGAATCATCTGAACGCCGTGTTCCACCGGAACCCGCTGCATATTTCTCTCCATGGCGTGGCGTCCGTAAAAAGTGATCAGGTCGTAATCTCCTGAGAGAAAATCCAGACAGGCGGAAGAGATTTTTTCGATGCAGATTTCTTCTGTTCCCTCATTTTTTACCCGGACACTGCGGGTGATAATGTCCAATTCCGGAAGAACTCCATACAGCAGCACTGCCTTCAGTCCTGTCACCGGATCTCTCAGGTAAACTTCCAGGGTCCAGGCCTCTCCGGGATCCGCGTACACCGCCGGAAGACCTTCCAGGGCATACTTGCCTTCCAGGATTCTGTAGCCCTCATATCGGAGGTCACAGCTGTAGGCTCCGTTGGAATCCCGCACAGCCAGAGCGATGCTCCGATAGTCTCCGGTGCCCATACAGGGGAATTCCTGAGGCAGGGCATCCATGGAATAGGTGCGGTCCGCCCCCACGTCATTGGGATTTCCGGAAAAGCCCCGGTCCGCGAAGGTCAGAATATAGTCCATCTCATCCTCCACTTTGGGGCCATAGTAAAGATGCAGAAGAAATCCATAGGCATCCGCCTGGAACTGATAGGTTGTGTGTTTCGTTTGAATGGTAAAGATCCTTTTGCTGCTGTTGAAATAAATTGCCATAATCGTTCCTCCATGTCCGTATATTGATTTCAGCAGTCTGCCGCACGGAAAATGCATGCCCGCGCAGGCGCGGCACCGGCCTGCCGCGCAGATAAGGCCCCGCCTTATTTCTAAGGCGGGGCCTGCCTGTTCCTCGGCGGCACGCGCACGGCCATTCCGCCCCTGCCGCCGGTTCTCCGGAATTATTTTACAGCTCCGTTTACCACACCGTTCATGATCTGTTTCTGACAGACAATGTAGAAAATAATAATCGGCAGCAATGCCAGCAGATAAGAAGCAAAGGCCAGATTATAATTGGTTCCGAACTGTGTCTGGAAATTCAGCTGCGCCAGAGGCAGTGTATTCTGTCCGGTACCGGCCATGATGATCAGCGGGGTCATCACATCGTTCCAGACTGCCAGAGCTGTGATGATGGCTACCGTAGCGTGCATGGGCTTCATAATGGGGAAGATGATGCTCCAGTAGGTGCGCCAGGTGCTGGCGCCGTCTACCCGGGCGGCTTCCTCCAGGGCAATCGGAATATTTACAAGATACCCCGAATACAGCAGCACATTCATCGGCATATAGAATACCACATAAAGAATGATAACGCCAGCCCAGTTTGCAAGTCCCAGTTCCGCTGTCTGCTTTGCCAGGGGCATCATCAGGATAGCGAAGGGAACGAACATACCGCTCACCACAAAAAGATACACAAACTTGTAAAATTTACTGTGCCCTCTGTTTCTTCCGATTGCGTATCCCATGAGAGAATGGACGATCAGACAGAGAACAACAGTTAAAACTGTGATCATGAGGCTGTTGCCCAGAGAACGCCAGAAATCCGTCACCTCCATAGCCTCCGCGAAGTTGGAAAAACTCCAGTTCTTGGGCAGGGAGAGGATGCCGGCAATATCGTTGGTCATCTCCGAGGGCTGCTTGAACGCGATTACAATAGCCATATACAGCGGGAAAATGATGGTGCTGAGACCCAGGATCAGCAGAATCATTACCGGCGTATTTGTTTTATTCACACCTTTACTCTTCATTATAACTGCTCCTCCTTCTTGCTGGATGCCGACATCTGCGCCGCGGAGATCGCCACAATCACGATAAAGAAGATCACCGCGTTGGCGCTCTGGAATCCGAACTGGCCGCCGGAAACACCGTTGTTGTAAATCAGGTACGAGATAGACTCTGTACTCTGGGAAGGACCGCCCTGAGTCATGGACATGATCTGATCGAAGACCATCAGGAAGTTCTTCACGCAGAGTACCATGTTGATGGTGAAGAAAGGCATAATCAGCGGGAAAGTCAGATGACGGAATTTCTTCCAGCCGGTGGCTCCGTCCAGGGCGCCTGCCTCATATACATCCTCCGGCACGGTCTGCAGACCGGAAATATAAATGATGGTGTTCATAGCGATGGACTGCCATGCGCAGACAATGACAATGGCGATCCAGGCTGTATTTACATTGGACAGCATGCTTCCGCTTAAGGCTTCACTGCCGATCATCTCACCGAAAGCGGGAAGAATATAAGTAAACAGATACCGGAAAATATATCCTACCACCAGGGCACCCAGCACGTTGGGGATAAAATACATGCCTCTGAAAAAGCTTTTTGCCCGGATCTTGCTGTTCAGTCCCAGGGCCAGAATCAGAGAGATCACATTGGTGACAATGGTAGCTACAATGGCAAGCTTAAAAGTAAACAGGTAGGAGCCGCCCACACGGGAATCGGTGAACAGATCCAGGTAGTTCTGGAATCCCAGCCAGTCGTAGCTTCCGAATCCTTTAAAGTTTGTGAAGCTGTAGATCACGCCCCGGATCAGCGGCACTGTATTGAACGCGATGAACAGCGCCAGGATCGGCAGTGTGATCAGCAAAAATGTCCGTTTTCTATCGTTTTTCATTTTTCCCCTCTCCTTTCCTATTCAGCGCTGTTTCCGTGCTCCGCCTCATACTCCTCTGTAGTGCGGATGATATCCCGGTTGTAGCGGGGCCATTCTCTGTCGAATCTCTCCAGGAAGGCGTCCACGTCCTTATTCTGCACGAAGGTCTGAAGCTGGCCGTCCACAGCCATTTCAGAGGGATAATAGTGATCCTGATAGTCTGTCATGTTGCCGGATTCAATGTACTCGCTCATTCCGTCCAGCTGGGGCGCCAGTTCAAAATCTCCCTCCTTGCAGGGAATGGAGTTCTGGTCGGTGATATACTGCTGAACCACATCATCCTGAAGCAGGAAATCCAGCACTTCGTATGCCGCTTCTTTGTCGGGGCAGGCAGCGGTCACGCAGAACTGCAGGTCAATGCCGGAATTCAGGGTATTTCCCTCCGGATCATCGCTGCCGGGCATTACGAAAGAGTCAATGTTCATCTCCGGATTTACGGAGAGGATCTGGGGTACCGCGTAGCTTCCAATGGGATACATGGCGGCCTCTCCCCGGGCAAAGGCGGTACACGCGTCGTTATAGCTGTAAGCTACCGGATCGTCCGGACCGTACTCCATGAGCTGAATATATTTCTCCGCCGCTTCCCGGTATTCCTGGGTAAAGGTTGTCTCTCCACGATTTACCTGCTTGCAGACATCCGCCGGCGCCAGATCTACCGCCAAGGCGTTCCAGGGAGCCAGACAGGTCCACTTGTCCAGGAACCCGAACTCCAGCGGCAGGATTCCCTGGGACTGAATCTCCTCGCAGAGAGCGATAAGCTCGTCCCAGGTGGTGGGAATCTCCCATCCATGCTCCTCAAACATATCCCGGTTGTACAGGATGCCGGCGGCATTGGCCGCGTAGGGCACGCCGTAAACGCCGTCGGTAGGAACGATTTCCAGGGCTTCTCCGATATCCAGATAGGACTGCTTAATATTCTCCAGGCCGGGATAATCGGACACATCCGCCAGAATCTCCGCGTCGATGTAATAGGAATAGTTGATGTCTCCTCCGATCCCAATGATATCCGGATAATCTTCCCGAATAAACCGGGTCCGCAGAATCGTGGACGCGTCGTTGGGAGAATCAATGGTCAGAACAATGTCGTCGTGAGTCGCATTGAATTCTTCTTCCAGCGCGTCGAAATAATCGGTGGCTTCCTGCTTGTAGTTGATGATCTCAATATGGGTCTTTCCGCCATATGGATCGCCGCAGCCAGAGAGTACCGCTGCGCAGCCCATGGAAGCCGTCAGAAGTACACTGAGGTATTTTGTCCCCTTCCTTCTCATTTTCATAACTCCTTTCTAAAAATTTCATTTTCTTTTTATATTTTTCTCATTTTATCATATCATTTTGCCGCCTTAAATACCTGTATATCTGTTGTTATATCCCTTAATGCTATTTTTTCTCACATATATTGATTTCATACAGCATTTTGGTATATAATAAATTTTGCCAAAAGGAGACGCCATGAGCAACGTTTTATATTCAATTTTTCCCTGTGAAAATTTTATAGATCTGAGCCTTTACCAGTACGGATGGGAGCAGTGCGATCCTGCCCACGCTTTCGGTCCGGCCGCCCGCAATCACTATCTTTTTCACTATGTAATTTCCGGCACCGGTATGCTGGCCGCTGAAAATTCTCAGAAAAAGGTAGTCGAATACCACATTAAAAGCGGCCAGGGTTTTATGATTTTTCCCCAGCAGATCTGTTCCTATATAGCGGATCAGAAGCTCCCCTGGGAATACGCCTGGGTTGAATTTGACGGACTGAAAGCGAAAGAACTGCTGAAAAGCGCCGGTTTTTCCCCGGACGCGCCGGTTTACCGTCCCCATCAGAAGGATCTGAGCCGGCAGATGTCGGAAGAACTTCTCTATATTGTCCGGAACTCTCAGGAGTCTCCCTTCCATCTCACGGGCCATCTGTATCTGTTTATGGACTATCTGACCCGTTCCATAAAGCCCATCCTTTCGGGAAATGGAAACCGTATGCGGGATTTTTATATTAAAGAGTCTCTTACCTTTATCGAACAGAACTTTCAAAATGATATAACCGTTGAAGATATCGCGGCTTTCTGCGGACTGAACCGCAGCTATTTCGGCAAAATCTTCCGGGATACCACAGGTAAATCCCCCCAGGAATTTCTGATCTATTACCGGATGTCCAAGGCCGGCGAGCTGCTGAAGCTTACCACTCTCTCCATCGGCGATATCGGAAACGCGGTGGGCTACCCCAACCAGCTCCACTTTTCCCGGGCTTTCAAAAAGATCTACGGCGTATCTCCCAGGGCGTGGAGATACGAACAGCAGAGCAAAGAGAAACGCTGATTTCTCTGCTCTGCTGTTTTTTCAGGCTTTTAAAAGATACAGTCTGGAATCAAAATCACAGCTGCCGCCCGGGCCTTCCGGCATCTCTCCCGCGCTCCCATCGCTGGTCACAAGTCCCAGATACATCAGTTCATCCCCGTAAAAACGTCTGCCGTTTATTTCATACTCCAGATCCGGATCCAGTCCCGCCAGCTTCAGCCTGGAAAAGGAGGCGTTGACCCGGTTCAGTATTCTGTACCATCCCACAATCGCCGTTCTCCGGTCCCGGCTGACAGTCATCCAGGCAGCCTCATTGCGCTCAAAAGGACTGCTGAGGCGGTAGAAAGTGCCGAACTGGAGCAATTCCCGGTATTTTTTCATAAAAGCTGTCTGCGCTTTTATTTCTTCCTGCTCCTTGGGGGAAAGTCTGCCCAGGTCCAGTTCATACCCAAAGGTGCCGAAAAAAGCCACATTGGCCCTGGTATACAGAGGCGTGGTTCTTCCCAGCTGATGATTCGGCACTGCGGATACATGGCTTCCCATGCTGCTGACCGGATAGCAGTAGGAAGAGCCGTACTGGATCTTAAGACGTTCCACAGCGTCTGTATCATCGCTGGTCCAGGCCTGGGGCGCGTAGTACAGCATCCCCGGATCAAACCTGCCTCCCCCGCTGGCACAGGACTCAAACAGCACCTCCGGAAAACGGCTGGTCAGCCGCTCGTACAGGTCATACACTCCCAGAATATACCGGTGGAATACTTCTCCCTGACGGTCCGGCGGAAGCGCCGCGCTGTAGCACTCTGTAATGCTCCGGTTCATATCCCACTTGATATAAGAAATCCTGGCGTCAGACAGAATCTTTTCCATCATGCGGTACACATGGTCCACCACCTCTTTTCTGGAAAAATCCAGCACATACTGGAATCTGCCGTGGCAGGACGGCCGGTCCGGCGTCCGCAGAATCCAGTCCGGATGCTCCCGGTACAGATCCGAGTCCCGGTTGACCATTTCCGGTTCAAACCACAGTCCGAATTTCATTCCCAGGCCCTCGATTTTCTCTGAGAGCCCCCGGATTCCCCCGGGCAGTTTATTCCGATTCGGCACCCAGTCTCCCAGACCCGCATGTTCTGTGTTCCGCCCGCCGAACCAGCCGTCGTCCAGAACAAACAGCTCCACTCCCAGTTCTCTGGCTTTTTCAGCGATTCTGAGAATTTTTTCTTCCGTAAAGTCCATGTAGGTGGCTTCCCAGTTATTAATCAGCACAGGGCGGGGCCTGTCCCTCCAGTATCCTCTGGCCAGTCTCCTCTGATAAAGCCGGTGAAAGCTCTGGCTGAGGGCGTTGAGTCCGCGGTCCGTATAGACAATCACTGCTTCGGGTGTCTGAAAGCTTTCCCCCGGCTCCAGCTTCCAGTCAAACCAGTCCGGATGGATCCCCAGCAGCATTCTCACGGTGCCTCTGGTATCCACTTCCGCCTGGGCCAGAAAATTTCCGCTGTAAACCAGGCTGAATCCTATGGCTTCCCCCTGAAACTCATGGGCGTCAGGACGTTTCAGGATCACAAAGGGATTATGTTCATGGGAAGAATGCCCTCTCATGCTTCCCACAGACTGAATTCCCTCCTCCAGCCTGCGCGCTCTGGGATACCGCTCTCTGGCCCAGGATCCGGAAAACTGAATCCAGTCGTACTCGCTGTCCGGGAGATCCAGGCAAAGGCTCATGGCTCTGGTCAGATGCAGGGGTTTCCCGCCTTGATTGATAAATCTGGCGCTCCTGGTCAGAATGCCCTCTTCCTCGAAAATCGTATAGTACAGTTCCAGCCGCAAGCCAGTCACCTGATCCTCCAGCTCCACGATCAAGGTTTCCGCTTCCTCCAAAGATTCCGTGTAAACAGCCGGCAGCCCCTCCAGTTTTGGTTTTCCTTTCATAATCCTGTATCCGCGGAAGCAAAATTGCGAAACCCGGCTGCCGTTTTCCTGAAGCACCTCCGCCGCGGGACTTCGGTAATCCGAGGTTCCGTACACGGCATATTCCTGCTTCAGATGTTCCATGGAAAAAGCTTTATCTTCCTCAAAGACGCAGGACGCCATAGGCCTTGCCGCGTATTCCAGAAGATAAGAAAAATCTTCTCTGTGATGGATCCTTTTCCCAAAATACAGCTGTCCCAGCTGTCCGTTTTTCAGCACCGTCATAAGATAGCTGATTCGCTTGCCGCGCAGATGAAAGGTTCCCGCTGCTTCATTTACTATAATACTCATTCTGAATGTCTCCTGCCGGATCTCCGGCCTCTCCTTTCTGAGGGATTTTTTTTATCATAACGTTTCTTTTCGTAAAAGTCCATACGGAACTTCCCTGTCCGCCGCTGGTTAATTTGTACAGAATCCCGGAGATTTTTCGTTTACTGCTTACATTGTTCTTTTTTTATCAGCTGATATACTGGAAACAGATTATTGAACGGGAGGATTCCGAAATGGCAAGCTTATCACTGGAACATATTGAGAAAAAATATCCCAACGGTTTTCACGCCGTAAAAGATTTCAATCTGGAAATCAAAGACAAGGAGTTCATCATCTTCGTCGGCCCCTCCGGCTGCGGAAAATCCACCACCCTGCGTATGGTGGCAGGTCTGGAGGATATTTCTTCCGGCACTCTTAAAATTGACGGAAAAGTCGTCAATGATGTGGAGCCCAAGGACAGGGATATCGCCATGGTATTCCAGAACTACGCGCTGTATCCCCATATGACGGTATATGACAACATGGCCTTTGCCCTGAAGCTGCGCAAAGTCCCCAAGGACGAGATTGACAAAAAAGTGCGGGAGGCCGCCCGGATCCTGGATCTGGACAAACTGCTGGACAGAAAGCCCAAAGCTCTCTCCGGAGGACAGAGACAGCGTGTAGCCATGGGCCGGGCCATTGTCCGCAATCCCAAGGTCTTCCTTATGGACGAGCCCCTGTCTAACCTGGACGCCAAGCTGAGAGTTCAGATGCGCATTGAGATCTCCAAAATCCACAAAAACCTGGGAGCCACCATTATCTACGTAACCCACGATCAGACAGAGGCCATGACTCTGGGAACCAGAATCGTTGTCATGAAAGACGGCGTGGTGCAGCAGGTGGACACTCCCCAGAACCTGTACAACAATCCCTGCAATCAGTTTGTAGCGGGATTCATCGGCTCTCCCCAGATGAACTTTATCGATGCCCAGGTAGAAGACACCGGCAACGATCTGGTTCTGAAGGTTGGCGAGTACACTCTGAAGGTTCCCCCCGCGAAGAGATCCGCTCTGGTAGAGGGAGGCTATGTAGGCAAGACTGTTGTCCTGGGCATCCGTCCGGAGGATATGCATGACGAGGAAGTATTTGTCAACAACGCCAGAGACGCCGTGATCCATTCTACCATCAAGGTTTACGAGCTGCTGGGCGCGGAAGTATTCCTGTATTTTGACGTAAACGGCACACAGATGACAGCCCGGGTTAATCCCCGGACAACTCTCCGCACAGGGGATCAGGCTGTTTTCGCCCTGGATATGGAAAAGATTCATCTGTTTGACAAAGAAACCGAATTGACGATTGCCAATTAAAGTAATAAAATGATGTTGGGGTCAAAACCCCCCAACTATCCGGCACAGAACAAAAAGGCTGTATCCTGCTGCTTACAGCCTTTTTACTTGTTCAAAATCTTCTTTGAGGTTATGGTTCATGGATTATGACGAAACTCTACACCGGGTTCTGACGGAACTTCGCCGGACCACAGGGCTTGAACTGGAGATCCGCGCGGATTCCCCGGAAGAAAAATCCCGGGCGGCAGAACAGCTGCGGCTGTTAACTGCCGCGTACAAAGAAAAATATGACAAAATTCATTTTCTTCGGAGTCTGATGACAGGAGAACTTCCTGCCTACAGAATCCAGGAACATGCCTGCCGTTTTCATATCGCTTTCGCGGAACCCCGTATCCTTTATCTGGTGGAAGCGGAGCAGAAACCGGACGATTTGCTGCAGGAAGTTCTGCGGGGGCTGCTGCCTTCCCGGACTGCCGCGTATCTGATCCCTGTGTCCGGAAATCTGACGGCGGTTCTCTGTTCCCGCGGATGCATGGTCAAAGACGGCCAGGGCTCTCCTGAACTTGCATTTGCCAGGACGATGGTTGATATGCTGAACGCGGAAGCTTTTACCAGGATCCGGGTCTCCTACAGCAGGGTTTCGGAGTCTCTGGCGGATCTGTCCGCTGCCTTTCAGGAAACAGGCCTTGCCCTGAAGATAGGAAAGCTTTTCTTCTCCGGAGAAACAGTGTTTCCCTGCGGCCGCCTGGGGGTCGGGCGCCTGATCTACGGACTTCCCTATGAGCTGTGTGAAAATTTTCTGCGGGAAATCTTCGGGGAAGACATTCCCCCGGAACTGGATGAGGAGACGGCGGTAACGGCGTCGCAGTTCTTTGAAAATAACCTCAATATCGCGGAGACCGCGCGGCAGCTTCATGTCCACCGCAATACTCTCATCTACCGTCTGGAACAGATCCAGAATCGGACGGGACTGGATCTTAGACGTTTTGAGGATGCCGCTGCCTTTAAAATCGCTACCATGGTAATTAATTATCTCCGTACAGAAAGGAATCAAAACGCATGAATGACGCTCTTTATGAACAGCTGGTTACCAAAAAGCCCAGTCCCCTGGTGCCTGTGATAAAGATCCTTCTGATCCTTCTGATGGCCGCGGGACTGATCCTGGCCACCTTTTTCATCGGCTTTTTCCCCGCCCTGGTCGTGATCGTACTGGCTTTTCTTATCTACTACTTCGTATTTCCGCTGCTGTCCGTGGAATACGAATACACCTTCCTGAATTATGATGTGGATATAGACGCCATCTACAGCAAATCAAAGAGGAAAAGAAAACTGTCTTTTGACCTGCGCAACGCGGAACAGATTGCCCCCGCCGGCGCATCTGCCCGTTCAGCCGGCCGCTTCTCGAAAATATGGGACTTTACTTCCCATCTGCACCCGGACAGGGTGTATTCCATTCTTATTGCCAGCGGACACTCCCGGGTCTGCGTGCTCATGGAGCTGGATGAAACCAGTCTTCGCCATGTCACTCAGTGGGCAGGAAACAAAATGCAGAGAGCCTGATACGCTCTCTGCATTTTGTTTCCGCTTCTCACGGATTTCTTTATAAAGAATCGTCCCTGCGGATATATTCCGGATGTCCGGGATCCGCGATCACTTCTTTTACATGAGAAATCTTCGCGTGCTTGTCTACCACCAGATTATCCAGATGTACATCCTCCCCGATGGTCACTTCCGGCAGGATCACGCTGTTGCGGATCACTGCTCCTTTCTTGATGACACAGCCTCTGCCGATTACAGAATTTTCAATACTGCCCTCGATGAGGCAGCCGTTGGATACAACGGAATTTTTTACGCAGGCTCCCTCAAAGTACTGCGTAGGACAGGAATCATTGGTTCTGGTATAAATGGGCCACTCCGGATCAAACAGACTCAGGGCTGTCTTAAAATCAATCAGCGAAATGTTGGCGTCATAATAACTCTTGAAGTCCGTAATAGAAGCAAAATAGCCCCGATGGGATACGCCCCGCACATCCAGCTCCTGGCAGGCCTGATTTACAATATCCGACAGGCTGTACATGGAAGATGCTTTGTGCGCCTTCTGCACCAACTCGATAAACAGTTCCTTTTTCATTACATAAGTATCCATGAAAATGGAACGGCTTTTGGCGGTTCCCCGGTTCATTTCCAGAGCCAGAACTCCCTTCTGCTTATTCAGATCCAGGGTATTGCAGTTGAGAAAATGCTCCTTCGCGTTCTCGGTGGAATGATACAGCAGGGTAATATCCGCTCCGGAATCGATATGGGTCTGCAGCAGTGCGCTGAAGTCCTGGGTATACACCATATAGCTGGGTACGATTACCACATACGGGCAGTTAATCTTCTCAATATATTCCATATTTTCCAGGAAGGCGGCGATATCATTGTTATAGATGTCGTGATCCACCCCGTTCTGAGAAAAGAGGATGTGAAGACGTCCCCTCTTGGAGTTGATGTTGTAGTGGCGTCCGGTTCCCAGATGCTCTACCAGGGAACGGGGTTTTCTGCGGATATAGACCTGAATCTGGTCAATGCCGCTGTTGCTCAGGTTGGAAATGGGAAAATCCACAGTACGATACCTGCCCAGAAAGGAAAATGCCCCTGAGGGACGGTAGTCCTGCATCCCTTCTACCCAGAATTGTCTTCCTCCGAAATTTACAATGCCAAATGCCTTAGCCATATCACTCAACCCCCTTTACACGCTTTGCGACCAGTTCAATATGCTCGCTGTCCGCGCTGCCAACCACCGCGTCTTTTCCGATCTTTACATTGTCGGCTACCAGGGCTCGCTGCACCACAGCGCCCTCTTCTACTTCCACGCCGTTCATCAGCACACTGTCGATAATCTTAGCGCCCGCTCCTACTCTGACGCCGGTAAACAGCACAGATTTCTGCACGGTACCGTCAATGACGCAGCCCTGATTGATAAAGGCCTGGTCAATCTCCGCGTTCGGCCCTATGTACTGGGGCAGGGTCGTCTCATCCTCTGTGTAAATCTTCCAGGAAGAATCATTGAGATCCAGCTCATTGTTCTTTCCGATCAGATCCATATTGGCTTCCCACAGGGAATCAATGGTTCCTACATCCTTCCAGTATCCCTTAAACTTAAAAGCGTACAGCTTCTTGCCGTCATTCAGAAGGGCCGGAATAATATCTTTTCCGAAATCATGATTGGAATCCGGGTCTTTCATATCCGCCGTCAGCATTTTCCGCAGAAGCTTCCAGTCGAAGATATATATACCCATAGAAGCCAGATTGCTCTTGGGCTGCGCCGGTTTTTCCTCAAACTCCATAATACGTCCGGTTTCGTCTGTATTCATAATGCCAAACCGGCTGGCCTCCTTGAAGGGAACCTCAATTACCGCGATGGTCGCGTCGGCTCCGCAGGCCTTATGGTATTCCAGCATTTTCGCGTAATTCATTTTGTAGATGTGATCGCCGGAAAGGATCAGCAGATATTCCGGGGAAAAGGAGTCCACAAAATCAATATTCTGGGAAATGGCGTCCGCGGTGCCGCGGTATACATTCAGATCTACATCCGCTTTCTCCCGAGGCGGCAGCACATACACTCCGCTCTCCTTGGCATCCAGACCCCACCGTCTGCCCGCTGCCACATAGCTGTTCAGCTGGATGGATTCATACTGGGTAAGCACGCCCACCACATCAATTCCGCTGTTGGCGCAGTTGCTGATGGGGAAGTCGATGATCTTGTACTTTCCGCCGTAAGCAACCGCCGGTTTAGCAACTTTGTTGGTCAGCTCATGCAGCCTGGATCCGCGTCCGCCGGCCAGAATCATGGCTAACATATTATTATGCTTCATAATATAAGCCCTCCTCTTTCATTATGGCTCTATTATATAATCCCCAGCCGTCAATTTCCACAATTATTTTGTAAAAAGCGCAAAAAACTTGTGAAATTACAGGAATCCTTCTGTGCTGCTCTGTTTTTCATTGCACTTTTATGCTTCCAGATATTCCAAAAGAGGAGTAAGGTATGCAGGATCTGTCCAATCGCAGCTTTTGCCCCTGGCACACATCAGGGCTTCCATCCAGGGTTCCCATTGGGAAGGATCTTTTTTTGCCACTGATTTCTGCAGCATATTGCAGAGCGTCCGGTCCACAAAGGTCATAGCTTTCTGATCCCAGGCTCCCCGGCCGTAGAATACCGGGATCTTTTCCAGTGAACCTTTCATGTTATGTTTCTTTACGGCCTGGAAAGCGGTTTCATCCCAGGGGGAGGCCCCCACGCAAAATACCGCGATCTTTTTATCTTTCCATTGATTTATGTGTTTCTTTAAAAATGACAGTCCGGAGATCCCTGAGGCATAGATGCCCCCAAACAGCAGAATCACATCATACTGTCCCACCTCTCCGGGATCAGCCATTTTCATCTCCGCCAGGTCGAATCCTGTCTTTTCCATCATCCAGCCGGCATATTTTTTTGCTGCGCCGTACTTGGATCGGTATATAATAATTCCCTTGCTCATATGGTATCCCCCTTTTTTTCCGCGGCTTTTTCCGGAAAAGCCTGATATGCAGAGGAGGCTCATCTGCCTTTCCCTGCTATTTCAGAAGCGCGGCAGTTACTTTATCCAGCTGCTCACGGATAGCGATGTGCTGCGGACAGGCTTCCTCACACTTTCCGCATTTTACGCACTGATCCGCCCGCTTCAGCCCATGGCCTTCCACCAGCCAGTTTTCCTGCCCCAGCGCTCTTTCCTTATCCCGGTAAAGAGTCAAGTAATTCATGGCGGTGAAGGAGCCGGAAATTCCAATATGCCGGGGACATACCTTGGCGCAGTAATTGCAGGAGGTACAGGGAATCAGCGGGATCCGATTCAGTTCCTCCTGAGCTGCTTTCAGCGCGGCCTCTTCCCTCTCTGAAAGCCCGTTAAAATCTTTCATGCAGGAAAGATTGTCCTGCATCTGCTCTACGCTGCTCATGCCTGACAGAACTGTAATGATCCCTTCCAGCCCGGCGGCAAAACGGATGGCCCAGGAAGCCGGAGAGGAATCCGGCTCTTCTTTCTTCAGAATTTTAACCACCGATTCCGGCGGGGTTGCCAGCATGCCGCCCTTGACGGGCTCCATGATCGTCACGGGTTTTCCGTGCTTTCTGGCCACTTCATAGCACTTTCTGGACTGCACAGCGGGGTTCTCCCAGTCCGCGTAATTGATCTGCAGCTGCACAAATTCCATCTCCGGATGGGCGGTGAGGATAGCGTCCAGCTCTTCCGGTGTTGAATGGAAGGAAAAGCCCGCATGGCGGATCAGTCCCTCCGCTTTCTTTTTCTGAACCCAGTTCCACATATCGTAATCGTCAAAATATTTTGTACGGCTCTCCCCAAGATTGTGCAGCAGGTAAAAATCAAAATATCCCGCTCCTGTCTGTTTCAGGGAAGTATCGAACTGCCCGTATGCCTCCTCTTTTGTTTTACATTGAATCCAGGCCGCGTTTTTGGTGGCCAGCTGATAGCTGTCCCGGGGATATCGCTCCACCAGCGCCTGGCGGATGGCGTCCTCCGAGCCAGCGTAAGCCCAGGCGGTATCAAAATAAGTAAACCCTGCCTTCATAAAAAGATCTACCATCTGCTTTGTCTGTTCTACATCAATGGTTCCGTCTTCCTTCTGCGGCAGACGCATCAGTCCAAAGCCCAGTTTTTTGATATTTTCTCCCAGATAACCCATGATGATCCTCCTTCATCCGCATACATAATCTTTTAATAAATCTTCCAGATACTCCGCGCAGAACTCTTCCGTCCGCTCTTTGAGACTGTAACTCCCATCGCTCATACACCAGCACAGCATCTGTCCGTAAAGCAGATCTACAAAGGTGTGCGCCAGAATGCCTGCAGGCGTATCCTCCCGAAGCATTCCCTGCTTCATGCCATATCGGATCAGTTCTTCCATATCTCTCAGATCCTCTGCCAGTTTGCCCCGATCCGTTTTTTCCCGGCAGTCTGCCGGAAAAGCCGCGCCCTTTACCCACTCCTGAGCCAGACGGACGCTGCCCTGCTGGATATACCCGGAAAACTCTGACATATAATGTGCCAGTTTTTCCGGAAAGGTTCCGGGAAAACTCTTTGCTTCCGCCAGAATTTCTCCGAACATCCCCCGGCTCAGTTCAAATACAATATCCTCTTTCCTGCGGAAATAGGTATAAAAGGTTCCTTTTGACACACCGGCGGCTTCTGTAATTTCTTCCACAGAAGTATGTTCCAGTCCTTTTTGACAGATTATCGTTTTCCCTGCCCGCAAAAGTTTTGTTCTGGTTGCCTGGGCTGCAAGCTGTCTGCCTGTCATATTTTCCTCCCTTAGCTCCGCGCGTTTCCTGTCTGGTCCGTATTGTATCATTTCACCGACTATAAGTCAATGACTTTTAGTCAATAAATACCCGCTTTACTGTATAAAAAAATAGTGGTACACTTAATACATTCTGTGCGTCAAAGGGAAGGAGTGGAGCGAATGAAAAAAGCGCCTTCTGATAGAGCAGTCCGCAGAGCTGCCCTCTGCGCGTTTCCATATACAATTCCGATTTTAGCCGGATTTCTCTTCCTGGGAATCACCTACGGAATTTATATGAATGCTTCCGGTTTCAGTTTTCTGTATCCCATGTTTATGAGTCTGACAATATTTGCCGGATCTGTAGAATTTGTGGCAGTCTCGCTGCTGCTGGGATCTTTTAACCCCATTCAGGCTCTGGCTGTAACGCTGATGCTCAACGCGCGGCATCTGTTCTACGGAATCTCCATGCTGGACAAGTTCCGGGGGCTTGGCTGGAAACGGATCTATCTGATCTTCGGCATGTGCGACGAAACCTTTTCCATTAACTACGCGGCCGCGATTCCGGAAGACATTGACCGGGGCTGGTTTATGTTTTTTGTTACTCTGTTCAATCATATCTACTGGTTTGCGGGCGCTACCCTGGGCGGGCTTTTCGGTTCCCTGATCCGCTTCAGTACGGAAGGGCTGGATTTTGTAATGACAGCTATGTTTACAGTAATTTTTCTGGATCAATGGAAAAAAGAATCCCAGCATCTCAGTTCGCTGCTGGGCCTGGGCCTTTCCCTGCTCTGTCTGGTTTTATTCGGGGCTGACGGCTTTCTTATTCCGGCCATGCTGCTCATCCTGGCCCTGCTTTCCCTGCTGAGAAACACTCTGGAGAAAGGAGAACAAACACCATGACATTTACACAGCAGCTGATCACCATCGGCATGGTGATTCTGGGCACGGTTCTGACCCGTTTTCTTCCTTTTCTGATTTTTCCCGCGGGAAAGCCTACGCCCAAATATATTCAGTATATCGGAAAGTTCCTTCCATCCGCGGTGTTTGGCCTGCTGGTCGTCTACTGTCTGCGGAATGTAAATCTGTTTTCCGGCAGCCACGGAGTTCCGGAACTGCTGTCCATTGCTCTGGTGGCGGTGCTTCATCTCTGGAAGGGACAGATGCTTCTGTCCATTGCCGCCGGCACTGTATGCTATATGCTGCTTGTACAGTTTGTATTTTAACTTTCTTCCGTGCAAAACGGCCGGCTTTTCAGCCGGCCGCCCCATGGATTCTGGCTCTTAATCATGCCAGTCTTCATGCCATTTGATAAATTCTCCGCTTTCCCCGTGAATTTCAAATTCATATTCCATACCGTTGTAGTGTACTTCTCCCTCGTATTTGAGGATTCCATCGTCATGCTCCAGTTCCATTTCCAGATTCCGGTCCGATGCCCCGGGCACCCGGTTCAGCACCAGCTGCTTCGCCTCATCGTAAGAGATGGCAGAGCCGCTCTGAGTTCCCTGATTTGCATTTCCATCCGGACGATAATCATCGTCCCAATCTCTCTCTGCTTTCAGAATGGCGCCGTCAGAGACCTGAATCGCGTAATCGTATTCCATTCCCTGGCTGGCGAAATCTACATCGTAGTAGATAAAGCCGTCGTCCCGATCCAGATGGACTCTCAGATAGGAAGCGTCTGCCTCGGCAATTCCCGCGTCCGCCAAAGCGATTTCCACCGCCCGGTCCTCCCCAATGTCAGAACCCTGGGAAGACTTCTGCGCCTCCGCTTTCTGTTCCCCGGAAGACGTCTGGAGTGTTTTGGAATCCGCCTGTTCCTGCCGGGCAATCTGCGGGCTGTCAGAGCTCTCCCCGCTCTGGAGAAGGGAATCCCCGGCGGATGCCTGATTTCCTTCTGTTCCGCACCCTGCAAAAATCCCGATTGTGATGGCAGTGATAGCTAATAAAAATAATCTTTTCATATTCTTCCTCCTGTCTGCTGAATATTATTTTCCGAACAGTCTGTGTTTGGTCTGTTCCTGTATCTGATGATATGAATATAATACAGTCAGATTAAGGAAAAATTAAAATTCCGATTATCTTATAAATTTTTTTGGTTTTCCTCCGTCTTCCCTCCCCGGGTTTTCCGGTATTCTCTGGGGGACATCCGATATCTCTCCTGAAAAGCCCGGTTAAAGGTGCGCATGCTGGCAAACCCCGACTCCATAGCAAGCTCTGTAATGGAATCCTCCGAGTTTTCCAGGAGATTCAGAGCCAGATTCAGCCGCAGATCATTTAAGTACTGATTAAAATTTGTGTGGAAGGTTCCGGAGAACACCCGGGACAGGGCATAGGGACTGTATCCCAGATCCTGCGCCATTTTTGTCAGTGAAATATCCTCCTGGGTAAAATGAGAGGCCATATAGACCACCGCGTCATAGATGATGCCGTGTCCCGGCTGTTCCTGCCGCTTCCGCAAAGTCAGAAGCGGCAGAAGCCTGGCCAGAAGAATCTGGGTAAAAGCCCTGGCCAGCACCGGATTTTTTATATCCTCTCCCTGATCAAAGAGTTCCTTCAGCCGCTCCAGGGCATAGGGAATATCCGGGTGCACCTTCGAAGCCGGAACCACCGGAATCTCCGGCTGACATTGAAGCATCTGCTCCGCCCAGGGCCCGGCATAGGAAGGGGGCGGCAGAAAATAGTAGGCCCGGGACTCCTCCCGGCAAAATACCTGGTAGTGGTGGATGACATTGGGAAAGACAATGCCGAAATCCCCTGTCTCCATGTGCTGAAAATTCTCCTCGATCCCCAGTTCCAGCGTACCCCGGGTTACGTAGATGCATTCCATGGACCGGTGGATGTGTGGCTGGTAGTGGACGGACTGTTTTTCGTAGATCTCCATTCTGTCATCCTTCAATTCATAGAAAAAATGCATGGCTTCCTCCTGCAAGATTTGGCTGGTTAATCTTTCCTTTTGACAAGAATTATAGCCTGCCGGGAGCTATAATACAACCGAAATCAAAAAGGAGGTGCCAAGGATATGCTTAAAAGATTCAGTGCTTTTTTAAGAGATTCTTTTGAAACATATATGCAGCTTTACACAAGAGATCTCTTCTAAGCAGCAGGGCAGAACAAATGAGATGAAGACAGAAAACAGCGTAAAAAACAGAGAGCTGTGACCAGGCCGGAACCGGCCATGGGAACACAGCTCTCTGTTTTTTACTTTAAAGTCCCGCCTGTTTCAGCAGCTCCGGCACTTTGTCCTCCCAGCCCAGAGCCATGATGTGCACGCCCTGGCAGTAAGGACGGCATTCTTTGATGATCCTGGCGGCAATCTCCACGCCGGTGATGCCCGCCTTGGTTTTTTCCTTGTCCTTCTTCAGCTCCTCGATCATTTCATCGGGAACATGGATACCGGCTACGTTATTGTTCATAAATTTCGCCATGCCCGCGGACTTGGGAATGATGATTCCCACCTGCACCGGCTTGCCGAACTGTTTTGCCTTCTCCATAAATCGAATGAATTTCTCCGGCTCAAATACAGCCTGGGTCTGGAAATAATCCGCCCCCGCCCGTACCTTGCGCTCCATCTTGGCCAGCTGGGCATCCACAGAATCGCTGCAGGGAGAAACCACAGCGCCTTTGGCGAATTTCGGCGGCTCGCCCACCAGCTCGTTTCCGCCCAGATCTACTCCGGATTCCAACTGCTTCACCGCATGGATCAGAGAGACAGAATCCAGGTCAAACACCGGCTTTGCCTGAGGATGGTCGCCCAGCTTGGTGTGGTCGCCTGTCAGCAGCAGCAGGTTTTCGATGCCGAACATGGCGGCGCTTAAAAGATCCGACTGCAGAGCGATGCGGTTCCGGTCCCGGCAGGTCAGCTGATAAATGGGAGTCAGTCCCTGATCCAGCAAGGCCTTGCTCATAGCCAGGGATCCAAGGCGCATGACTGAGGACTGATTGTCGGTTACATTCACAGCGGAAATCCCGCTTAAATACTTCTTGGCATCCTCCAGCAGGTGATCCACATGAAATCCCTTGGGCGGTCCCACCTCGGCGGAAACAACAAATTCACCCCGTTCAAATAACTCCGTAATCTTCATTTTACATTGCTCCTACTCAAAAATATAGTAATCTGTCTACTTGGAAACTTCCTCGTCTGTGGCGAAATTACGCACCTGAACCGGACACTTCAGGGCGTCCAGACGGCCCAGCATGGCCAGTCTCCGGTAGATCCGCTCCCAGCCGCACTCCATCTCGCCGTCCACCTCGCATTTCCCATTCTTGGTGCCTCCGCAGGGCCCGTTTACCAGGCTCTTGGAACAGGCGGTAATAGGACAGATGCCTCCCGTCAGGTTCAGATAGCATTCCCCGCACTGATCGCACTGATATTCCAGAGGGGTAACTCCCTGAAATCCCGGCAGGGGACAGGTGTCGCAGGCCGCGTATACCGGCTTGTCTTCCAGATAATTGGCAATGGTCTGCACGCCCACGCCGCAGGAGAGCACCAGCACGGCGTCCGCAGCCTGAATCTCCTCCATATGGGGCCGCAGCCGCAGTTTCATGTTGTCAGGATTGCATATGTAATCGGTGGTCATGCTCCCGGTCACCTGGCCGGCAGCAGTCAGTTCCTTTTCCCATTCCGCCGCTTCCTGCTCCGGAAAATGTACCTCCTTGCATCCCACGCAGTTGATGAGGAAAACCTTTTTTCCCTCGGTCAGGGCGGCCAGGGCTTCTTTTGATTTTAATTCCGTAATCAGCATATCACTTCATCCCCCTTACTGCGGTTTTTCCGGCTTTGATCTTGGCAACCAGAGGAATCTTGGAAGAACAGATGTATTCACAGGACCGGCATTCGATGCAGTCCATCACATGCATATCTTTCATGCCCTGCCAGTTCTCCTGATCCGCGTATTTGGCGAAATACAGAGGAGACAGTTCCATGGGGCATACGTCCACGCAGCGTCCGCACTTAATACAGGGCTGCTCCGCCGCATGATCGGTATCTACAGCGATAATGCCGTTGGATCCTTTCATAATGGGCACGTTGGTGTCCGTGAGCACGAAGCCCATCATAGGGCCTCCCGCCTTCACCGTCACTTCGCCCTGACCGGTGATGCCGCCGCAGTAGTCGATGAGATCCCGGGTATTGGTTCCGATCTTTACCACAAAGTTTCCGGGATGTTTCAGCCTTTCCCCGGTCACGGTCACCACCCGCTGGATCAAGGGCATCCCCTTCTGAATAGCGTCGGAGATAGCTTTGGTAGTGCTGATGTTGCTGACAATGCAGCCCACATCCGCCGGCAGGCCGCCGCTGGGAACCATTCTTCCGGTGACCCTCTTGATCAGCATTTTTTCTGCTCCCTGAGGATATTTGGTCCTGGCCGCCACCACTTCCATCTGCTGGCAGCCGGCGGTCTTCTCCTTCATGAGGGCGATGGCGTCCGGCTTGTTGTCCTCAATGACAATGACGCCCTTCTGCGCCCCGGTGGCTTTCAGGATGGCCTTCAGTCCGAAAATCACATCATCGGCGTACTCCAGCAGCACCCGGTGGTCCGCCGTCAGCAGAGGCTCGCACTCGCAGCCGTTCAGCAGGATCGTATCCACCGGCTTGGCGGGTTTTAATTTTACGGCGGTGGGGAAGCCCGCGCCGCCCATGCCTACAATGCCTGCCTCTTTGACAATCTCCACAATCTCGTCGGGGGTAAGGCTCTCCAGGTCTTTGTGAGGTTTCACCGACTCGTCCAGGGTATTCTTTCCGTCGGAGCGGATCACCACGGACAGGCAGGTGCCTCTGGTGGCATGTCCCCGCTCTTCAATGGCGGTCACCGTGCCGCTGACGCTGGAATGAACAGGACTGCTGATGAAAGCTGCCGCCTCCCCGATCTTCTGTCCCACTTTGACCGTGTCTCCCACCTGCACCACCGGATTCGCGGGGGCTCCCGCATGCATGGACAGAGGGATCACTACCTCTTTCGGCTCCGGGAATTTCTGAAGAGCCAGATGTTCCGTGAACTCCTTTCTCTCTGAGGGATGGACGCCTCCGTAATACCCCTCCAGGCGGTTTTCACGGATGGATTTTACATAGTCGTTGATAAATTTGAAATTTACTTTGGAATAGTCCCGAAGCTGCACCGGCTGATTCAGGAACTCTTCCAGACGGCCCTGTTTCTCCAGGCGGCGGTAAATTTTCTCCCAGGCGCAGTCCTTGCTGCTGTCCACCTCGCACTTTCCGTCTTTTGCTCCGCCGCACTGGCCGTTGACCAGGCTCTTGGAGCAGTCCACAATGGGGCAGATCCCGCCGGTAATATTCAGGTAACACTGGGCGCAGGCGTCACATTTCCGCTCTGTCAGCGCCATGCCGTGATATCCCCGGTAATTCAGGGAATTGCTGGCGGCATAAACCTTCTTTCCCGTAAGATCCGCCACGGTCTGGATGCCCAGCCCGCAGGAAGCCACCAGAATATGCTCCGTGCCCTCCGGGATCATGTCCTGCAGTTTTTTCTCCGTCTGAACCTTGTTGCAGAGAAAGTCCACCCTGGCGCTGCCGGTAACGGTTTTTCCCATTTCCCGGGCCAGTTCCGAAAGCTCTTCGCACTCCGGCTCCTCCACCGTCTCAAATTCCTTGAAACACTTGTTGCAGGCGATGAGGAACAGGTTGTCCTTGTCAGCCAGCAGAGAAGTCAGTTCTTCTCTGTCTTTCAGCTTGTACTTGGTATAGTTTTCCAATTGCTCACCTTCCTTGTTTACTTGATACGTAACCCATCTATTATTTTCTTGACGTCCACTATAAAGAATAGCACAAATTGCGGGAATAAACCAGTCTGAACCTGATAAAATACAGGGTAAAAACCAGGCGATCCCGCAGTTTTGGAAATTTTTATAAAAATTCAGGAGCCGAGGTCAGCCAGTCCCTGGCGATGCGCAGATAGGGGCCTGCCGCGTCTGCCTTCCTCCATCCGGTGCCATCCAGCATATGCTGATCTCTTTTTACCTGGGCGATATGAAAATTGCCCAGCTCTAAATTTTCCAGGCTGACGCATCCGCTGAACATGCTCTCCATATTTTTTACCCTGGAAGTGTCAAAACTGCTCACATCCAGTTCTTTCAGGCTCCGGCAGCGGCGGAACATAGAACCCATATTTTCCGCCCCGGAGGTGTCAAATCCAGACAGGTCCAAATCTCTCAGGCTCCCGCAGTTTTCAAACATGGACTGCATTTCCCTGGTACTGCCGGTATAAAAATTCTGATTGAAATAAATGCCCATCAGATTTTTGCACCCGGCAAACATGCCGGAGCAGTCCGTCCCCGCCGCGACTCCGCCTTCCCCGCCGATATAAAGATCACAGCCTTCTTCCGGAGAATCCGTCCAGGCCATAACGCTTCCATCCTGCTCTTCCGAAAGATCCCATGGATCCTCAGCGGTTCTGGAAACAAAATCCAGAAACGTTACACTCCGGATCCCGGCGGCCCGGCTTTCCTCCCGCAGCCTCCAGCCTTTCCGCAGCTGTCCTTTGGCCTGTGTTTTTTTCTTGGTTCCATATAAAGCCTCATAGAGTTCCGCGCCGTCCGCATACCGTTCTGTCCCAAGAACCGCCAGTCCCTTCATCAGGGCTTTCTCCTGCCAGACGGACCAAGTCACCCCCTGTTCAGAGGGCGCCTCCAGAGGGCCCACCCACATTCTTTTCTGAAAATCAGCCGGCTCCTCTCCGGTAAGCATCCGGTAAATCACCGCGCACAGACTGTATACATCCGACTGCGGCAGTACGATTTCTGTTTTCAGAAGCTGCTCCGGAGGAATATATCCGGCGCTCCTTTGGGCCTGTGTTCCGTCGGAATGACTGAAGGCCGAAACATCAAAGGAAAAAGATTCCTTTGATTCAAAATTCACGCGGCAGGATTCCGGAAGGGGAAAGCAGAAGCAGACATGTCTTTGTCCGGTGAGTGTCTCCGGGGAAATATTCCCGTGGACTTTACCGGAACGGTGCAATTCTGCCAAGGCCTTTACTGCCGGACGCAGGGACAGGAGAATCCGGCTTCCGTTTCTTGTTTCATTTTTCTTTTGATCCAAATCTTTGCTCATGGCTGATTTTAACCCACTCTTGTTTTCATTCTTTTACAGCCCGTGGGGATCCATGGAATCCATGCGGTCCAGCAGGCTCATGCCTTTTCCCAGATCCTCCTCCAGGCTCTTTAGTCTTTCCTCTTTATCCCGGAAATCCGGGGCATCGGAGGGGGTATTGACATAAGGTTTCACCGGCCGGGCGGCTGTATGTTCCTGCGGGGACGGTACAGCCTGCCGCGGGGAAACGGAATTTTCCGCCCGCAGATGCTCCACAATCTGCCGAAAAGATTTTTCCTCCAAAACCGCCAGGTTCTGCCCCAGAGCCTCCGTCCTGGTCTGGGGATCCTTTCCGAACAGAAAATTGATCTGATGCTTTATAAACAGAGCCGCCAGTGAAACCGCCTGGTCCAGTTTTCCATAGTTGAATCCCTCTGTCATCTCCGCCATTCTTTTGTAAGAAAATCCCTGCCCGCAGGGTATACCCTCCAGAGACTGCTCCAGGAATTCTTTTCTCTCGCCCTCACCGGGCAGACCGATGGGACAGAAAATCAGTTCTTTTTCCAGTATTCCCCGCTCCTTTGCCTCTTCCGCCGCAATGAAAAAAACACAGGGAACCCGGGCTTCCCGCAGATTCCGCAGACCGCCGCGCAGCATCCGCAGAAAGGCGGGAGGTTTCTCTGAAAAAGCAAAATCCTCCACCAGCACGCAGATCCCCCCGGCCTCCCGGGCGGCTTCCGGGATTTCTCCCAGAAATGTACTCCAGTTCTGCCTCTCTTCCGTCTCGCTTTGGCCTCTCAGGTCTTCCGCGGAAATCCGGACGAAACTGTAACCCGCCCGGCCAAGATCTCCTGCCAGGGCCAGGGCCAGAGTCCGTTTGCCATTTCCCTCAGGGCCGTACAGGCAGAAGGCCTGAAAAGGGGACACATGAAACCGCCGGTCCAGTTCCGGGTCGGGAACGCAGGCGCCGAAGATAGACTTCCAGTATTTGCGGCCGCACAGCTGCTCCAGTCCGTATCCCGGCGCCCGGGCAGTATATTCCGAAAGCCAATGTTCCATTCTTAAGCGCTCCTTTATCCCTCATCCAGATTTCTTTTAAACTTTTCCTCCCACTCATCCAGGGCCTTGATGATATCCTCTTTCGGGGTGGGCAGGCAGCTCTCCTGACTTTGCCGGAACAGTTCCCTGGTCAGCCGGAACTCTCCGGTTTTCAGAGCGTTCAGGGCCGTCTCTTCGTCTCCGTAGGTTTTCATGACTTCTTTGAGGATCTTGTTTTTGATCCGGGAGGCCAGCCGCTGGATATCCCGGTAGTTATAAGTGTCTGTGGCTTCCGCCATCTGCCGGAAGGTAAATCCCTCTTCCAGAGTTACCAGATCCTTGAAATGTTTTTCAAAGGAGAAGGTTCTGGCTTCCAGATCCGGGAAGGGAACCCGGACCAATTCCACCCGGTCCAGCATGGCGTTGTCCACCTGATCCGGATAATTGGTGGCCCCGATAAAGATAATCGGCTTGTCGGAATTGTTGATCCGGTTATACCCCGTCAAGAACGCCGTGGTCAGAGAGGCGGCGTACTCCGGCAGCATGGGAAGGGAACGGTTTTTGCAGACTCCGTCCACCTCGTCGATAAAGACAATGCAGGGGGCGTTTTTCTCCGCTTCCTCAAATAACCGGGTAATGATTTTTTCCGCTTCTCCCACGAAACGGCTGAGGATATCGGAGCCCACCAGGGACAGATATTTATAATTCTGATCCATCAGCTCATGGGCAAAGGCCTCGATAATATACGTCTTTCCGCAGCCGGGAGGCCCGATAAAGAAATAGGAGTGGAGCTGTTTCATTTTCAGATAAGATTTCAGCTGTTTCAGCTGGGAATCCGCGATGCATTCCCTCAGCTGTTCCTTCAGCTTTGCCATGCCTGACACGTCCGCGAAGGAATGTCCGGGAGCTTCCTTAAACCAGGACTCCACGGTGGCTTCCGGCACACCGCCCCCCGGGGCTGCCCCCGTTTTTTTCGGAGGTTCCGGTCTGGAAGCCGGCTTTCCCTCCCTCTCCGCCTTTTCCTCTTTCTGGCGGGCCGCGTTTTCCTGCATCCGTTTATAGACCTCCGGGTTTACCGCCCGGACGATTTTTTTGATCCGCTGATTCAGTTCCTGCACCTTCCGCTGCTGGTAAAGCCGTTCTTCTCCCACGCTCATCTGGGCCATCTCATACCGCAGATTGGCAGCCCGCTGGAGGAAAACGCATTCCTCCTTGGAGGGCTGAAATCCATTGGCCTCCAGCACCTGATCCGCCTGCTGGATCAGCGCCAGGCACTGATTTTCCTTCGCCTGCATTCTCTCGATGTAACCGTCCATAACCTTCCCCCTATAATGTTTTTATCATTTCTTCCACGTACCGGTTCATTTCATCCAGCTCCGCCTTTACCGCCGAATCCTCCGGAAGTTCCACGGGATCCCCCTTCTCCTCCGTCGGGATTTCCTGGTCCATGGGACCGCCCTTTTTCTCCAGCCGGCCAAGGATCCGGGACATTCTCTTTTCCTCCCTGGCTGCCTTTTGATTCAATTTTCCTATATAGCCCGCAGCTGCCCTTCCCTCTGCGGGATCTATGCCGTCAGAAAGCTGATGGACCGCGGAGAGCACCCCGGCCAGCTGATTCATAGCGGCGTTCATTTCATCCGTATCCTGGATCTCCCGCAGCCTGGCCCTGGTTTTTTCAATTTCCCGGAGCATATAGTAGTTAATCTTCATTTTCCGGACATTGGAGGGGCTGGTGAGATTTTTGCTCTTTAATTCTCTGGCGATCCGCATTTCCCGCTCCAGCATGGTCCGGTATTTCAGCTCCAGCTTTCTCAGGGTCACCCTGCACTGCAGGATCATGCTCTCCCGGGTCCGGGGATCCGGCCTGGATTTTCCAAACATATCTGCGCTCCTTTACATCTGACGGATCATGTCCTCAATATCTTCCAGAGTCTGTTCCATATCCGCATCTGCCAGGGGCTCTTCTGTTTCTCCCAGCTCTTTCAGATATTCCGCGGAGAGAGGAACCGCGTCCGCGGGATCCATACGGATTCCCTCCTGATCGTCCATGCATTCCTCCAGAGATTTTCCCTTCAGCAGACTCTCGATGATATCATCTCCCACCAGGGCGTCCAGGGGCTGCTGGAAAAACTGCTTCATGCCCGCTTCCCCCTGCTGGGCGGCTCCTTCCATGCCTTTAATCCCTTTCTGAAGCGCTCTGGTATTCACCTTCTCCGTCCTTCCGGCCACCCGGTTCATTAATTTCAGCACGGAGCCCATCTCATTCATGGCTCTGCTCAGCTCCTGCATGGAGGTAATCTCCCGGAGCCGGTTCTGGGCCTGGTTCACAATGGTCAGACAATAATAGGCGTTCTTCAGAGACGCCTCCGCCTTGGGATTCTCCTGCTTCCGGCTTCTGCTTCCCCGGAGGGCCCGAAGCTCCCGCTCAATCACCACTTTGTATTTTCTCTGCAGGCCCCGGAGACGAACCCCTATTTCCATGATCTGCTGTTCTACCGTAGGTTTCTCCTTTTTGAAAAATTCACCCGGCTTGCCTGCTCCGTCTTTTTTCTGAAAAAAAGATTTGATACTCATATTGTCCCCCTCCTGTTAATTGTTCAGAAGCCCCTGCTCCTGGTTCTCTGCCTCTTCCTCCAGCTCCTGCTGCAGCTGCAGTTCTCTTCCTCTTGCTTTTCCTGCCTTTTCCTTTTCTATGGCCTTTTCCATATTTTCAAATTCTATGGCGGATTTCACAATATAATCTCCCATAACCGGAGAAGCAAAGACTTCTTTTATGGTATCCTCAAACCGTTCGCTGAGTTCATCCAGCTGAGTGATCTGCTGCTGCAGCTCTACCAGACGGTTGCGGAACTCCGCCTCATGGCGGATCACCTGATCCTGCATTTCCTGGGTGACGGCGGTTGCCAGCTCTGTCAGGGCGTTTTCCTCGCTGCGGATGATCTGGCTGCAGGAGTTGATGGTGGTCTCATTCAGCGCCATCTGCCCCTTCAGCATTTCCATGTCCTTATAAATTTTGGCGACTTCCCTGTATTTCACCGCCAGATGAAAGGCATCGATATTAATGTCTTTTACTTTTTCACCATACTGATCGATCATCTCCACCAGATGGGGATTTTCCTTCATCTCCTGCTTGACCCGGGCATATGATTCTTTAAACTGACCGGAAGCCTGGTCGTATTTTTTCTGCTGAATCTCTATGCTTCTCCTGCGCTCGTCTATTTTCTGGGAATATTCCACGATCGTAATGTACTGTCCCAGCCGGTTTTCCCGATCCCGGAGAATGTCGGGGATTTTTTTCTCGTCACTGGACGGAATCTGCTCATGGCCCTTTCCCACTCCGTAGATCAAAGCTGTCTGGATGCGCTGTGCTGTATCAGGGCTTCCGTTTTTGAAAGCCTCTTCCAGATGTTCCACCAGCCAGATCATCTGCTCATCCATTTTTCTGGTGTCCAGAAGGCTCACCGGCGCCCGGTCCAGGCGGTCCGCCAGATTCTGGAGAACCATTTTATATTTCTCAGTTTCATCCCTGGAAATCCGCCCTGTGGGATCGTATAAATTTATTTTTTTCATGGCGGTCAGCAGATTTTCTGTTTTTCCCCGGATTTCCGCGGCACGGCTTTTCTGCTCCGCCTGAATCTGCTTCTCTGTTTTTTCCGGTTTATTTCCCACCAGTCTGTCTAAAAATCCCATCTCCCTGTCTCCTCTCTTTTTCTTTTCTTCTATGCTCAATCCATCAGTGAAAACTGCGCGGATTTTGTACAGCTGTCCGCGTCTCCCAGCAGAAACCGGGCCCGCAGTCCTTCTTCCAGACAAACTCCGATCCGGCAGGGGCCGCTGATTTTCGGCAGCTGCACCGGCAGCTCCATTCTCTTTTCATGATCTCCTCTGCGCAGAAAGGCGTGAATCACCACCTCGCCCTCCTGGTCCAGCCTCTGAAAATCCCGGCGCAGCCATACAGGAACCCCCGGCTTCAGATCCGATCCGCCGGCCACCTGCACCTCCGCCGTCTCCTCCAGGGTCAGACCCTCCTCTTCCATGGCGTAGCTGTAGGCGGTGATGCCTACTGTCAGATCCTCCAGTTTTCTCCGGAGATACTCCCGGCCCATGCTTCTGACATGCTCCCGTTCCTCTTCCTCCATTTCCGGGATCTGTACTACAGGAAAACCGCAGAACGGACATTTTGCTCTTCCCTCGCGAACCTCTCCCATGCAGGACTCACATTTCATAAACTATTTCCTCCATTTTCAAACAGGTGCGTTACAATGCAGTAAGCGTTCTGGTACTGATTCAGAACCGTCTCCAGCTGTTCCATAGTGTCCCGAAAATATTTCTGATACTGGAAAAGGCCGGCCTGTTTCCCCGCGGGCAGAAGACCATTCAGCAGTCTTAATTCTCCATCCAGCTGCTCTCTTGCCCTCTTTAAAACCTGCATCCGTTTTTTGCACTGTTCCAGCCTCTGGCGGTAAGCCGCGGCCTCCAGGCTCCGGAACCAGTCTTCCAGCCTGGCGGTTTCCTTTTCCTCCTGAAGAGTCTGGGTAAGCAATTCCTGCTTTCGGGCCTCCGCCGTCTTTTTTCTGCGCTCCATCTGTTCCAGATTCTCTTCCGCTTTTTTTCTTTCTTCCTCTGTCTGCCAGACCAATTCCTGGGCCCGCTTCTGCTTCCCGGAAATTTCCGCCTCCATCTGAAGGAGCGCTTCCTCTTTTTTCTCTATCTGCTCCTGCAGGCTTTGCCGCTGGACTTCTCTTTCCGCGGCTTCCTCTTCCCTCTGCCGCAGCAGCTCCCTAAGATCCTCGATATCCGTGCGGCTCAGGCTCTGTTCCAGATTCTGAATCTGTTCCATAAGGCTCCGGCGCTGGGTGTCTGAATTCTGGAACTGCTGCTTTCGTTTCTGATATTCTTCTTCCAGCTTCTCGTTTTGCAGAAGATTTTCTCTGTGGCTGCGGATTGCCTCCTGCAGCCTGGCCTCTGTTCTGCGGGCCTGTTCCCCCAGCTGTTCCAGCTCTTCTTTTTTCTGCCGGTACTGGGCCTGCAGGCCTTCACAGGCATCTTTGCACTGCTGATACTGCTCCTCCAGCCGTTCCTTCTGTATCCGGATGTCGGGTATCTTTTTTTCCTGATACTCCTGAACAAAAGCCGTCAGCTGCCGGCAGGTTTCCAGAAGCTTTTCTTCCTCCTCCAAAGACTGCTCCAGCTGCTCTTTTTTCTGTTCCAGGAGAGCTGCCTGCTGCCGGAGACCTGTGAGCCTGCCGGAAACGCTCTCCAGCTGCCGCTGCGCTTCTTCCAGATTGTTTTCCAGCTTTTTAAACCGCAGAAGCTGCTCCTGATCCATGGCTTCCACGGGAAGCCGTCCAAAGATCCGCAGCAGGGTCCGGCCCAGCCAGGACAGCCGGGTCACAGCCGCTTCCTCCTGCTCCGCCGGGAGCCTGTCCACAGTCATCTTCTGATCGTCCCTGATATCCGCCCCCAGATCATAAAAAAGATCCAGGACATCGTTCAGCGTCAGCTGCTTCCGGCCGGACAGCGCTTTCAGAGAAGTTTCAGTTCTGCTGAATCTCATGCCTCCCACCTTCCTTTATGCAAAGGCTGTCCCATACTGGTGACCTCAAACAGCTGATTGAACTTGGTCAGCTCCACCACATGGTCTTCCTGCCCGATGGTGCCCTCCATCAGATCGTAGTCCCGGATATGGAGGCTTACCACCCCGGAGGAATCAAGGGAAAAGCCCACCACCGCCATATGATACTGATTGGTCACCACATGAGCCAGCTTTCCGGCAAATTCCTCCTTCAGCAGGGCAAAACAGGCGGTCCGGTCATCCAGACTGAAATTCACCAGGAATTTATCAAACCCGCCGGATATCGTCTGGATCACAAAAATTTCCCCGTCTTCGCTTCCTCTGGCGTAATAAATGGTGTCAAATTCAATTTCCTGCTTATAGCGGATGGCGTAGTTCAGGCAGAGTTTTTTATTCATATCGTAGGCCCAGACCCCGATGGAGAAGGAGGCCGTATTCCGGATACCGATGACATCCCCGGCCAGCAGGGCCGCTCCCAGAGAAATGGCTCTCTCGCAGCCCGCCCGGTCCAAAAGAATATTTTCCTGGCGCCTGTCGTTGTTTCCCAGCTTAAATTTATCCGCGATCTGCCTTTTTACCAGATAAAAGTTTCCGAAGCCTCCCACCAGGGCGATTTTAAAGTCGTCCCGGCTCCCATCCCGGTAGGAAATGCCGGAGCGGTCCATAAACGCCAGGATCTCATTGAGCTTTTCGTCAAACGTGTCCCGGATTACCTCGTTATAAACCTCCAGCAGAAGCCCGTAGGTAATCTGTACCTCATCCTGCCCGTATGCAATGGTGGTGAATTCTTCCTGATTCAGTTCCTCGGGGTAATCCAGCCCGTACTCCTCAAAAATATTCTGGATTTTTTTGGTATTGCTCTGAAGTTCCAGTTCCAGTTCGTCTACCGCCCTGTAAAAGATGCTGCCGCAGACCGGCTCCTCCCCGTCGGTAAGGCCGGAACGCTGAACCGCCCTGGCCGTAACGGTCTCCATGTATACAATCCCCGCTTTTCCGATGCGGCCCTCCTCGTTTTCACCGGCTCCGGTCCGGTCCAGAACCTTTAACTCCATGGAGTGGGGTTCTCCCTCTTTTCCGCAGGACAGAACCTGGGTCAACGTGATATCCAAAGTTCCGCCGCCGTAATCTACCAGCAGGATATTCCCCTCAAAATTCCGTTTCGTGCTGAGATAAAAATTGCGGGCAAAATAGGCGCTGGCCGCCGCCGGCTCGCTGACCACCTTGACTCCCTCGGGGGATACAAAATCCAGACTTCTGCAGATATCCCGGATCAGTGTTCTGCCGTCCAGCGTGCGGATCCCCTCGTTCCAGATTTCGGGAACGCCCACCACCAGATGATCGATCCTGGTTTCGTGGAGATCCTCCAGCACCTGCCGCAGAACATTTTCGATAAAAATCCTGGTAATCTGTTCCGGGGTGTTTTCCGGATCATAACCTCTCTCTGCCAGTTTTTCCGGATCGCTCTCAGGGAGAAGCATTTTAAATGCTTTATAGATGGTATATCCTTTTTTCCCCGTCTTGTTTTTGGCCGCTGTTCCAAACAGAGTCTCCCCTTTTCCCCTGGCCGCCACCGAGGGCAGATAGGGCACCCCCTGGCCCAGAATCAGCGCTTCCAGAGTCTCCGTATCTTCCCGGTATACCGAAACCGTCGTATACGTGCTTCCAAAATCCATACCTAAATTAACCATTCGTCCATCCCGCCTTTTCTGTCTCCTGCTCCGACAGGTCTTCTTCCATAAGTTCTTCCAGTTCCTTCTGTATATCCTCCAGATTCACCGGGTCCTCCCGCTCCATGGCGGAAGCTTCTTCTATAGTAAACTGCAGTTCTCTGGAAGCGTCTTCCAGATTTTTCATCATCACTTGATGGTCCACCAGAGCGTCCTGAACATATTTTGAAGCGTTTTCCATATTTTCCCGCAGATGCTCCATGCTGCCGGCCGCCAGGGTGGTGAGGGCCATCTCCAGTTTCCGGATATTTTCCCTGCATTTATCCATGAGCCTTTTCTTCTGGGCCAGCAGAAGCTTTCTGTTCCGGATATCCTCCCACAGACTGGCAGCCTCCGATTTTTTCACCGACAGAAGGTGCAGCTCCGGGGAGATTTCCCCGCCGCCTTTTTCCCCGGACATCCTGCCGTAATCCGTATCCGAGAGTCCGTGCTGCTTTTCGTACCGGTGTACCTCCTCAATGCATCCCTTCAATCGGAACGTGTATTCCCGGATTTTATCCCGATCCCCCTGATACAGTCTGGTGATTTCATACAGATGTTCCGAGACCTGCATAATCGACCGGTGCAGTTCTTCCCTGTCTTCCAAATTCTCTTTTGCGGATTCCGCCCCTGAAAAGCCGCAGACGATGAACCGCAGAGCCTCCAGGGACTTCTCCGCGGTCAGAAAATCCTCTCTGGCGCAGGCTGTCCGCAGATGCTCCACACAGGCAAAGGCATACGCCTCCTCTCTGGGGCTCTGCAGCAGAGTGCTGGGCTTCATCAGTTCCCTCCTGATCTGCCCAAGAGCCGGCAGCCTGAGCTTCTGCTCCTTCTCCCATTCCTGCGGAAGAGGCAGGTGCTCCAGCCGGATCAAAATGGGATTTTCCTCATAAATCAACCTCTGCCAGGAATCCATCTCATAGTGCCCGCAGATCCATTGGGCCAGGCTCTGCCCGGCATCCATACCGCTTCTCAGTCTTATCACTTCCCGGTTCACGCGCCGGAATACTTCCCGGTCCCCGAGACTGGTTTGAATCACGGAATACATTCGCTTTTCGTTGACAGGAAAAATGGGGCCCGCGTCCTTTTGAAAGGAAGAGGAATGATACCAGGCCCAGATAAAATCCGCGTAATCCTCCGCCGCGGAAAAAAATCCGGCCATAGGAGGACCCTGCTCTGCCAGAAAATGAAGAACCATATAATAAACAGAATTGCGGTCCAGAAGATTCAGAAAACAGACTCTCTGTCCCAGTTCCTCTCTGAGCCGCTCATAAATCTGAACATTTTTATAACTGCTGAAAATCCGCTGAATTTCCGGAAAAAGAGGGGACCGAAATACTCCATGGGCATCGGTGAGCAGCCGACTGCTGCCCCCGGCGGTCACCGGGGCGCAGATCAGAAAAATATGACCCCGGTTATAGTTGGAGCCTGCCGACTGAGACAATTTCTCAATCAGTTCCGGGCAGTCGGACAGACTGTAAAAAGTTTCGATCTGAAACACAAAGGCAATCTTCTTCTCCCCCTTCATAATCCGCAGAACCCGCCGGAACAGAGAACCGCAGTCGCCGCACGGCACAGAGGTCCCCGGATCTTCCGGGGATTCCTTTCTGCCCAGCAGCCAGGTCTTAAATTTCTGCCCGGCTGTCTGCTCCTCATACCCCTCGTAAACGTTCCGAGAGACAGCGTCCGGGAAAACAACAGAGAAACTTCCGGCCTCGCCGGAAAAAAAGTAAACCGCCCCGTACCCCTTGCTTTTCAAGTCATAATACAGATACTGACGCAGATTTAATTGCAGCAGACTGCTCAGATAATATGTATCTTCATTGGCGAAAACCAGGTGGCACAAGCCAGCTTCAGCCTCAAATCTTCCCATAAGGATCACCTTCACCTTTTGTCGCTTGTCTCATTCTACGCACCATTTTATCATATTGCCGCAGATTTCTACAGATGTTTTTTACTAAAGCATAAAGAAAAAAATCTGTACGCAAAAAGGACGCCGGTAAAGGCGCCCTTATGGAAAATTCTCTTATCACAGGATAAGCATGGCATCCCCAAAGGAGAAAAATCGGTACTTTTCCCTCACTGCTTCCTCATAAGCCGCCAGCACATGCTCTTTTCCGGCAAAGGCCGATACCAGCATAATCAGGGTTGACTCCGGCAGATGGAAATTGGTAATCAGACCATCCAGAATCTTAAAGCGGTAGCCCGGATAGATAAAGATATCTGTCCAGCCGCTGCCGGCCTTCAGGGTTCCGTCCTCAGAAGCCGCCGACTCCAGCGTCCGGCAGCTGGTGGTCCCCACGGCGATGACGCGTCCTCCCTGCTTCCGGGTCTGGTTAATCAGGGCCGCCTGCTCCTCCTCCACCACATAAAACTCCGAGTGCATGTGATGCTCTGTCACTTCCTCCACTTTTACGGGGCGGAAGGTCCCAAGACCCACATGGAGGGTTACATGGGCAATCCTAACTCCCATGCTCTGAATTTCCTCCAGCAGTTCCTCTGTAAAATGAAGCCCAGCTGTGGGCGCGGCTGCCGAGCCCTCGTGCTTGGCGTACACGGTCTGATAGCGGTTTTTATCCTTCAGCTTGTGAGTAATGTAGGGCGGCAGAGGCATCTCACCCAGACGGTCCAGGATCTCCTCAAAAATTCCCTCATACTCAAATTGGATCAGGCGGTTTCCCTCTTCCACCACCTCTATAATCTTTCCCTTCAGGATCCCCTCCCCAAAGGAAATCTCCGCGCCGGGCCGGCATTTTTTCCCAGGCTTTACCAGGGTCTCCCAGACGTCGTTTTCCTTTCTCTTCAGAAGCAGAATCTCAATCAGGGCGTCTGTTCCCTCCTTGCGGCCGTAAAGCCGGGCAGGAATCACCTTGGTATCGTTGATCACCAGGCAGTCGCCGGGTTTTAAATATTCTCTGATATCCCGGAAATGCCGGTGCTCCACCGCCCCGGTATTTCGGTCCAGGTGCATAAGCCGGGAAGAACTCCGATCCTCCAGGGGGTCCTGGGCGATCAGTTCTTTGGGCAGTTCATAGTAAAAATCACTGGTTTTCATGGTTTTCCCCGCCTTTCGGGATCTTGTAAAAATCCACGCAGTCCTTTTTGTCGTAATAAATCTGATCCTCCGCAAGGAGACGGCCTATCCCGTCCTTTACTTCCAGAATATTCACCGCGCAGTTCATGGGCACACCCCCATGCCAGTAATCCTCCTTGTTCTCATAAACATTGTTCAGGAAGGCACGGGAAGCGCAGCCGTGGGTGGACACCAGAACGGTTTTATTTTCAAATCCCTTTTTGTGGATCAGCTCCTGATAAAAATCCGCCGTCCTTTCACAGACCTGCCGGATACTCTCCCCTCCGGGAGGCGCTCCGAAGTGGAAGGGATCCCTGTAAAATTTCTGAAACTCCTCCTCCGGCATCTCCATCCGCCCCGGAGCGCAGCAGAGGCCCTCCCACTCTCCAAATCCGATCTCCATGATTCTGGGTTCCAGGATTATGGGAATCTCTCTTCCCTTCAGCAGGATCTCCGCTGTATGCCGCGCCCGAATCAGCGGGCTGGTATAACAGATATCAAAAGGGACATCCTTCAGGGCTTCCCCGGTAATCTCTGCCAGACGGACGCCCTTTTCATCCAGGTCCGCCCCCTGGTGCCCCTGCAGTTTCCGCAGGACATTCCAGGAGGTCTCCCCGTGTCGGATCACATATATCAGCATATCGATTCCTTTCTTTCGTATGAATCTGGGCTTACTGGCGCAGTTCAATGCCCATGCCGGACAGACCGTTGAGGATCTTTTTCATGGCAGCCGTCACATCCTGCTCCTCCAGGGTTTTTTCTTTCGAACGGAAAACCACGGAATAGGCCATAGACTTAAATCCTTCCTGAATCTGGGATCCCTCGTAAAGGTCAAACAGCGTCACGCTCTCCAGAATCTTTCCGCCTCTCTGCAGGATCATGTGTTCAATGTCTGCCGCCCGGATCTCCTTGGGCACCACCATGGACAGATCCCGGGTGACTGCCGGGAATCTGGCAATGCCTTCATACTTCCGGTCAAAATCAGCGTACTCCAGAACCTTCAGGATATCGATGACGGCCACATAGGCTCTCTCACCGATCTCATAGCTGTCCGCTACCAGGGGATGTACCTCCCCCAGATAACCGATCTGAGTTCCCTGATAAATCACATTGGCCTGGCGTCCCGGATGCAGATAGGGTCTGCCGGCGTTTCCATCATACTCTACCCGCTCCTTCATGCCGACCTGTCCCAGGAACTCTTCCACCACGCCTTTCATATCATAGAAGTCTCCCTGACCGTACATGCCCAGGGTAAACATCATCCGCTCCTCCGGCAGTTCTTTCAGAGGCAGCTCTTTGGGCAGGTACACATTGCCCAGCTCGTACAGACGGACATTTTTATTTCTCCGGTTATAGTTAGTGGCCAGAGAGGTCAGCATACCGTTGAGGGAGGTAGTCCGCATAATGGAGAAATCCTCGCCCAGGGGATTCAGGATCTCGATGGTCCTGCGCAGAGGATCCTCCGCCGGAATCCGCAGTTTATCGAATACTTTGGGGCTCTCAAAGGAGTAGCACATGCCCTGGGAGAATCCGCAGTATTCCGCCACGTCTCTGGCCTTCTCCTCCACCATCATTTTGAAGCTCAGTTTGCCCACCGTGGCCTCCCCGCTGGGCAGGGTCACCGGGATATGGTCGTAGCCGTAGAATCTAGCCACCTCCTCGGCAATATCCGCGGTGCGCTTAATGTCCTGACGGAAGGTGGGAGCTATGATCTCATTGGTTTCTTTATCATAGGCCAGTTCCACGGACTCCAGATAAGAAAGCATCTGCTCCGGGGAAAGGTCGGTTCCCAGAAGGCCGTTGATCTTTTCCGGCTCAAAAGGAACCCGCGCCGGCTCTCTCTTCTCCGGATAAACATCCACCATGCCCCCTACCACTTCCCCGGCGCCCAGCTCCTCCATGAGCTGGCAGGCACGGTTGATAGCCGCTTCCGCGTTGTTGGGATCCAGGCCCTTCTCAAATTTTCCGGAGGCGTCGGTGCGCATACCGATCCGTTTGGCGGAAAGGCGGATGTTGGTGCCGTCAAAGCAGGCAGCCTCAAAGAGAACCGTGCGCACATGGTCTGTGATCATGGAATTTTCTCCGCCCATAATGCCGGCAATGCCCACAGCCTTCTCACCGTCGCAGATCAGCAGCACGTTCTCGTCCAGATGGCGCTCCTGGCCGTCCAGAGTCACGAAAGTTTCCCCTTCCGAAGCCCGGCGCACCACGATCTGGCGGTCCGCGATGGTATCCAGGTCATAGGCGTGCATGGGCTGTCCGTATTCTTCCATCACGTAATTGGTGATATCCACCAGATTGTTAATGGGCCGGATGCCGTTGGCTGCCAGACATCTCTGCATCCACTTGGGAGAGGGGCCGATCTTGACATTTTTCACCACTCTGGCGCAGTACCGGGGACAGAGCTCCGGCTCTTCCACCCGTACTTTCACATAGTCGGAGGCCTGCTCACTATTTCCTGTTGCCGGCACTTCAGGCGGACAGAACTTCTTTCCGAAGGTGGCGGCCGCCTCCCGGGCGATGCCGATGACGCTGTAGCAGTCCACCCGGTTGGAAGTGATCTCATATTCAAATACCACATCGTCCAGACCCAGGGCATGGATGGCACTCTCTCCCACCACGGCGTCCTCCGGGAAAATATAGATGCCGAACTCCGGAGCTTCCGGATAAAACTCCCGGCTGGATCCCAGCTCCTCTATGGAACACATCATTCCGCAGGATTCCACGCCCCGGAGTTTTCCGGCCTTGATGGTGATGCCTCCGGGAGTCATCTTTCCGTCGTGATTTCCGGCCACTCTGCCGCCATCCAGCACTACAGGCACCTTATCTCCCTCTTTTACATTGGGAGCGCCGGTGACAATCTGAACCGTCTTTGTTCCCACATTTACCTGGCAGACAATCAGCTTGTCCGCGTCCGGATGTTTCTCAATCTTTTCAATCTGTCCAATGACAATCTGATCCAGATCCGCGTCCAGCTTCTCAAAGCCTTCCACCTTGGTTCCGGACAAGGTCATGGCATCCGTATATTCCTGGGCCGTCACATCCAGATCCGGCACATACATTTTAATCCATGATAAAGAAGTGTTCATCTCTTTTATCTCCTCTTACTTTCTATATTCAGCCGCGCGGCCCAGAGCCGCGCTTGCTCGCATCCGCT
>ERZ1090865.27-NODE-27-length-112603-cov-26.864111_pt1 | contig 112603 bp, 87 predicted proteins | sample MGYA00478478_ERZ1090865 | MGnify/ENA primary metagenome ERZ1090865 (study PRJEB33644, sample SAMEA5815715) | chicken gut metagenome | biome: Chicken; feature: Gastrointestinal Tract; material: Caecum | place: Ireland | collected 2019-01-01 | study: A study of the... | reverse complement strand
TACACTCGACTAGTCGTCGGCAGCGTCAGATGTGTATAAGAGACAGATACTGGAACGCATGACTTCCATCGCCAATTCATCCCGGCGGCAGTCGGACCCGACCCTGCAGCCGTGGAGCCACCGCCAGCCGTACGCGGTCCGCGTCCTGATCACCATCGTCTCGGGCGTGGCGGCCGGCGTCGTCGGCACGCTGGCCCACCGCATGGGCGCGGCGCAGAACATCCCCTACGGCCTGCTGCTGGCATTCCTGATCCTGGGCATCTCCACCTGGTGCGCCCGCGCGCGCAGCAATGCGGTGGGACTGGGATTCCACCTGATCGCCTCCTCGGCGGCGGTATGGATGCTGACCGGCTACGGCCCGGGCGGCGACGCGCTGGTTCCGGTCGGATTCAGCGGCGAGGTACCGTTCTTCTGCCAGCACGCCGGCGTGATCTGGATCTACGGCGTGATCGTCATACAGGTGGTCATGCTGTTCCTGCCGGCGCGGTGGTTCATGGTGCCGGACCGTCTGGTTCCGGGTCCAGAGGCTTCGGACGCCGCCGAGATGTTCGCCGTTGAGGGGAACGGCGATGGGTCCGATGACGGCACCGCAGACATGACGGACATGCCGTGGGACGACGAGGGGGAGTCGCGGTGAAGCCGTTGCACTATTTGGGGCCTCAGGGCACATTCACCCATCAGGCCGCGGCGGGCGCGGCGGAGCTGCTGTCCGGCGGCCCCCTCGGCACCGGATGCACTCCGCAGCTGATCGCGGTGTCCGACGTGCCCGCGATCGTGGCCGCCGTCGAACGCGGCGAGGCGTGGGGCGTGATGGCCTGGGAGAACAATGTCGAAGGGTACGTGGTCCCGAATCTCGATCTGCTCATCGACTCGCGGGACGCCGTCGGATTCGTGCGCGTCGCGGTCGACATCGCGTTCGACGCGTTCGCCCGCGGCACCCGCATCGATCCCGACGGCGTCCGAGTCAGCGCGCATCCCCACGGGCTGGCGCAGTGCAAGGGGTTCATCGCCGAACATCATCTGACGGCCGTGCCCGCCGCCTCGAACGCGGCCGCCTGCCGCGACCTGCAGCCCGGCCAGATGGCGCTGGGCCCGTCGATTTGCGGTCCGCTCTACGGCCTGACCACCGTGGCGCGATCGGTGCAGGATTATTCCGGCGCACACACCGAGTTCCTAGTGCTCGCCCCCCGCGCCGAGGCGAGGCAATTGCTGGAACGGGCGCGCGGCAACGGCGTGGACGAGTTCGAGACGATCATCACGTTCATCCCGCTGAGCACCGGCCCCGGCGTGCTGGCCAACCTGCTGGACGTGGTGCGTGACGCCGGCCTGAACATGACGAGCTTCATCTCCCGCCCGATCAAGGGGCATGACGGCACCTACAGCTTCATCGTCACGCTGGACGCCGCCCCGTGGCAGCCTCGGTTCCGCGCCGTGCTGGAGGAGATCGTCGACCATGGGGACTGGGTGAAGACCCTGGCCGTCTATCCGCGCCGGGAACGGCCGAATCCGCCGGTCGACGCGTGGATGCTGCCGGAGGGCGGGGTGCATGTCGACGAGGGGACGTTGCGCGACGCCGCCCGGAATCGGGCGGACGAGCTGGACAGGGAGCTGCTGTGGTAGGGACACGGACGGAATCGGATTGGATGACGCCGCAACGCATCGGCGTGGTCGGGCTGGGCCTGATCGGAGGGTCGCTGGCCTGCCGGCTGCATGACGCCGGGTGCGAGGTGCTGGCATGGAACCATACGACGCGTCCGTATGCCGGCGCCGAGGCCCGCGGCATCCGCTGCCTGCCGACCATCGAGGCGCTGGCCGCCGCGCAGCCGGATCTGCTGGTGCTGTGCAATCCGCTTAAGGCGATGCCGGAGACGCTCGCGGCGCTGGCCGGGGTGCTGGACGAGCGGACCACGCTCACCGATGTGGGCAGCGTCAAGGGCATGGTGCGCGACCAGGTCGAGGCCGCCGGTCTGGGGGAGCGGTATATCGGGGCGCATCCGATGGCCGGCAACGAGCGTTCCGGCTGGTCGGCCGCGGACCCGGCGCTGTATGACGATGCGCTGTGGGCCGTGACGGTGCGGGAGGATTCGAACTACCGGCGGTTCCTGGCCGTGGCGGGGATGATCACCGGGCTGTGCGGCAACCGCATGATCGTGGTGGATGACCGGACCCATGACCGCGCCGCGGCCCTGATCTCCCACATGCCGCATGTCGTGGCCACGGCGCTGGTCAACGAACTGGTCGCCGATCCCGAACGCGACATCGCCACCGCGCTGGCCGCCGGGTCATGGCGTGACATGACGCGGGTGGCGTTGACCGATCCCGACCGCACCCGGGCTATGGTGGAGGAGGATGACGCCAATGTGTCCCGATTGCTGCGGGACGTGTCCTCACGGCTGCTGGCGGTGGCGGACGCTTTGGACGGTGAGGGACGTGACGCCGCATTGGCGCGGTTCTTCGCCGAAGGCGATCCGTTCCGGACGTTCAAGACGGCGCAGGCGGACATCCATACCCATGCGCCGGAGCGGATCGTCGAGCTGCCCGAACATGGATGGCAGACGGCGTTGACGGATCTGGCCCGCCGCGGCGAGCATATCGTACGGTTCAACACCCCGCGCACCGTGGTGGTGCGCGAGCTGTCCCACATCGGCTGACGGCCGCCGCCCGTGGGTCACGGGCGGGACGTCGGACGTTCCGGCACCGGCTTGATTGTCACGATCGTCTCGACGTCGATGCTCACCCGTTGCTCCGGGCGGGAGCCGTTCGCGGCCGCGTCGCGGGTCATCTCCAGCGTATGGCCGTCCCATGAGCGTACGTGCCCCACGTAATCGCGGAATTTCATACGCTGGTCCTGCGGGTCCACCCCTTCGCAGACACGCACCACAATCCGCGCGCCGGCGGGAATCTCACGTGGCATCGGCATGACGGCTCCTTCCGTACGATTGCGTTCCATCCTACGCCCACGGGGCGCGCACGGGGGTCTGGCGACGAGAATTCGGACGGTCGCATCGTGGAATGCCCATATCAGCGGGCGAACGTGTATGTACTAGCATGGACGGATGCCGCAGCGGCGGTGTGGCGTCGACTGTGCGGCAGCACCATGATCAGAGAGAGGACTCGATATGAACCGTTCCATGATGTCACGGCTGACTGCCGCGGCGGTGTCCGTGGCACTGCTGGCGGCCGGTCTGGCCGGCTGCGGCGGCTCCGGCGATGCCGAGACCGCCGAAGGGGAGATGATCATCTCCGTGAACAATTCCGAACCGCAGAGCCCGTTGGTGCCGTCGAACACCAACGAGATGGGCGGCGGCAAGGTGATCCGCTACCTGTTCGAGGGCCTGGTGAGCTTCGACGCGGACGGCAACCAGCAGCTGGAGGTCGCCAAGTCGATCACGCCGAACGAGGACGCAACCCAGTACACGATCGAGATCAACGAGGGCTGGACGTTCACGAACGGCGAGAAGGTGACCGCCTCGTCCTTCGCCGACGCATGGAGCTTCGCGGCCAACGTGCACAACGCCCAGAAGCAGGGCAGCCGCATGTCGGTGATCCAGGGGTACGACGAGCTGCAGGACCCGTCCGTGGCCGAGGACGCCAAGCTGTCCGGCCTTGAGGTCAAGGACGACTACACGCTGGTCGTCACGCTCAACCAGCCCGATTCGGTGTTCCCGGTCCAGCTGGCCCACCAGGCGTTCTTCCCGCTGCCGTCCGCCGCCTATGATGACATCGACGCGTTCGGTCACAACCCGATCGGCAACGGACCGTACATGCTGGAATCGTGGGAGCCGAACAAGAACATCATCGTCGTGCCGAACCCCGACTACAAGGGCAACCGCAAGGTCAGCAACGACGGCATCGAATACCGTGTCTACACCGACCCCGAGGCCGCCTACGCCGACCTGTCGTCCGGCAACCTCGACGTGATGGATTCGGTGCCGGCGTCCGCGTTGGAGACCTTCCAGACGGACGAATCGATTGTCGCGTACAGCCAGCCCGGCTCGTCGTATCAGGGATTCATCATCCCCGAGCGGCTTGAGCATTTCGGCCAGGACGAGGAGGGCCAGCTGCGCCGTCAGGCGATCTCGATGGCGATCGACCGCGATCAGATCGTCAGCAAGATCTACCACGGCACCAAAACCGCGGCCAAGGACTTCACCTCGCCGCTGGTGCCGGAATACACCGACGACCTGCCGGGTGTGGAGAACCTCGAGCACAATGCCGAGAAGGCCAAGGAACTGTGGGACAAGGCCGACGCGATCTCCCCGTGGAGCGGCGAATTCAAGATCGCCTACAACGCCGACGGCGGCCACAAAGACTGGGTCGATGCCGTATGCAACCAGCTGAAGAACACGCTGGGCATCGAAGCGTCCGGCGATCCGTACCCGACGTTCAGCGACATCCGCGAACGCGTCACCGACCGTACCATCACGTCGGCGTTCCGTTCCGGCTGGCAGCTCGACTACCCGTCCGCCGAGGATTACCTGACCCCGCTGTATGCCTCCGCGTCCGCGGACGGTCACGGTTCCAACGATGGCGACTACAAGAGCGAGGAGTTCGATGCGGCGCTGGCGGCCGCGCTGTCGCAGACCGATGAACAGGCCCGCACCGAGGCGTTCCACAAGGCCGAGGAGATCCTGCTGCAGGATCTGCCGTCGATTCCGCTGTGGTGCGACAATGTGGCCGCGGCTTCCGCGGTCGGTGTGCAGAACGTTGCGTTCGATTACACCAATATGCCGACCTACAACACGATCACCAAGTGACGTGCAGTGCGGGCGTGGCGGACGGGATGCGTCCGCGACGCCCGCACGGTCGTCCGACGGTACGGCGTGCATCGCCGCAATAGAGACCGCAAGAGAGATGAGGGGAGGATGGACACCGGATTCGGTGTCCACCCTCCCCTCATCGTTTCCGGGTGACCGGTTCCGCGCGAATAATCGTCTCAGCTCTGCACGGATTCGCCGTCGGGGCTGCGCCAGCCGCGGTTCATCATCTCGCTGTTGAACGCGAGCACGCCGCGTCCGTGCGCGGGGATGACGATCATGCCGCCCTCGCCATGGTGCGCGGCGACGTCGTCCAGTGCGGCGGCGGCCGCATCGGCGGGATCCTGTCCGCCGTAGTTGATGCGGTCGGCGACCTGTCGGGCCGCGGTCGCCTTGATGAACGCTTCGCCGATGCCGGTGCACGAGACGGCCGCGGATTCGCCGTTCGCGTAGGTGCCGCAACCCGGCAGCGGCGTATCGCCCACGCGGCCAGGCAGCTGGTTGGTGATGCCGCCCGTCGAGGTGGCCGCGGCGATGTGGCCCTCGGCATCACGGGCGACGGCGCCGATCGTGCCGTGCTTCTCCCACTCGTCGCCGTCGGCCTGGGCCTCGGCCAGGGAGCGCTGACGGTCCGGGGTGATGAAGTAGTCCGGTTCGCAGGTCGCGACGCCCCACGATTCCAGCTGTGCGGTGTCGGGAACGGCGAACAGCACATGCTTGGTCTGCTCCTTGACGGCGCGTGCCGCGTCGATCGGATTGCGCGCGGTCGTCACACCGGCGACGGCGCCGACTTCGCCATCGTCGGTCATCAGACAGGCATCCATCTGCGCCAGACCCGTGCTGGTCAGGGCCGCGCCGCGTCCGGCGTTGAACTCGGGGGCATCCTCCATGACGCGGATGGCGGCGCAGACCGCATCCTGCGCCGGCGCACCTTGCTCGAGCAGCGTATATCCGGCTTCGAGGGCGCGGCGCAGGTCCTGCTCCGCCTGGGCCCGGCGCTCCGGGGAATCGTGCTTGCCGCGGTTGCCGGCACCGGCGTGGATGACCAGCAGGATGCCGTCCTCGGATCCGGCGAATTCGCGGACCACGTGCGGCGTGGAAGTGGTCTGGGGCATGGATGTTCCTCCTTCATCTCAGAGATGGCGTATGGTTCCGGAACGCCATGATACGCGGTGCCTGGCCGTGGGGTCGAACGCGTTTCACGACGGATGCGGCGGACTGTGATATATAGGAGGCATGGAGTCACGGTTCGAGGATGCGCTCGCCGATTATCTCGGCTATCTCAAGGCGAATCGCGGGTTGAGCGAGAACACCCGCCGCGCCTACGGGCGTGACGTGCGCGAATGCCTGCAGGCCTTGGAGCTGCGGGGGGTGCGCGACCTGGGGGAGGTCACGATCGGGGATCTGCGCTCCTGCCTGGCGTCGGCGTCGCGCACGCATGCGCGGTCGAGCATGGCCCGCGCGACGGTGTCGGTACGCGGCTTCTTCGGCTGGGCGTGCGAACATGGCAGGATCCCCTCGGATCCGTCCGCCATGCTGATGACCCCGAAGATCCCGGATACGTTGCCGGATGTGTTGAACGCCGTCCAGGCCGGACGTCTGCTCGATGATACGGAGCGACGTTGCGACGACGAGGCGGCGGATGATTCGAACCGCGACGATGACGATGACGGTGACGGGTCGGGTCATGCCGTCAGACTGCGTGACGCCGCGATGCTGGAGCTGCTGTACGCCACGGGCGTGCGTGTGGCGGAGCTGGTCGGATTGGATATCGGCGATGTCGGATTCGACAACCGCACGGTGCGCGTGACCGGCAAGGGCAACAAGCAGCGGGTCGTGCCGTTCGGCGTGCCGGCGGGTCGGGCGTTGGAACGATGGCTGGGGCAGGGCCGTCCCGCGCTGGCGCGGGAGAGGTCCGGCGATGCGCTGTTCCTCGGGGTCAGGGGAGGACGGATCGATCCGCGCACGGTGCGCCGGGTGGTGCATGAGCGGGCGCAGGCCGCCGGCGTGCCCGACATCAGCCCGCACGCGCTGCGCCACAGCGCCGCCACGCATCTGCTGGACGGCGGGGCGGATCTGCGTGAGGTGCAGGAGATGCTGGGGCACTCCTCGCTGAAGACCACGCAGCGGTACACGCATGTGTCGATGGAGCAGCTCAAGCGGCGTTACGCCCAGGCCTTCCCCCGCGCCTGATGCAGGATATGCACATAAACAACACGTCCAGGTAACATATTTGTAACATTGCGGCATCCATTCGGTGAACTCAGAGGAAATTCACCGCGGTCCGTCAGGGGCGTCAAGTCCCGGCGGAAGTCAGGGATTCCAAGGTGCCGGACACATCATGGCCCCAGGGTAGGACCGGTTGTGTCCACAATGTGCGACGGCGGTTGTGGCTTGTCGGAAACGTGGGGGAGAATGATGCATGATCAGCAAAGGGGTTGGATGGCCGCACAACGGTCTCAACCCTTTTTGCGTGAACGGGGCCCCTGGCCCCGCCTGTCAAGAATAGGAGAAACCTTTATGCAGAAGAAAGCCATTGCTTTCGCGGCTGCGGCCTGCTCGCTGGCGCTTGCGCTGGGCGGCTGCGGCGGCCAGGGCGGCAACGGTGACGCCGCCGACGGCGAGATGATCATGAACGTGTACGGCTGCGAGCCGCAGCACCCGCTGATCCCCGCCAACACCAACGAGACCTGCGGCGGCAATCCGATCGACATGCTGTTCGCCAAGCTCGTCACCTTCGACAACGAGGGCAACGCCCAGAACGAGGTCGCCAAGGAGATCGTGGCCAACGAGGACAGCTCCGAGTACACCATCACGCTGAACGACGGCTGGACCTTCACCGACGGCACCCCGGTGACCTCCGAGTCCTTCACCAAGGCTTGGAGCTACTCCGCCAACGCCGCCAACGGCATGGTGAACGCCTCCTTCTTCTCGGTCATCGAGGGCTATGAGGACCTGCAGGATCCCAACGGTGATCCGAACGCCCAGCTGTCCGGCCTGACCGTGGTCGACGACACCACCTTCACCGTCAAGCTCACCGGCCCGAACTCGACCTTCCCGATCCGCGTCGGCTACACCGCCTACGCCCCGCTGCCGGAGTCGTTCTACGACGATCCGGAGGCCTTCGGCGAGAGCCCGGTCGGCAACGGCCAGTACAAGTTCGAGGAATGGAACCACAACCAGAACATCAAGATGGTCAAGAACCCCGATTACAAGGGTGTTGCCCCGGCCCAGAACGATGGTCTGAACTTCGTGGTCTACACCGATCCGGAAGCCGCCTACGCCGATCTGTCGGCCGGCAACCTGGATGCGATGCAAACCATCCCGACCTCCGCCCAGGCCACGTTCGAGACCGACGAGAACGTCCAGCCCTACAATGAGGCCGGCTCCGTGTTCCAGTCCTTCACCTTCCCGTCCGATATGGAGCACTTCAAGCTCGACGACGAGGGCCGTCTGCGCCGCAAGGCCATCTCCATGGCCATTGACCGCCAGTCCATCGTGGACAAGGTTCTCAACGGCATCGGCACCCCGGCCGTCGAGTGGTCGGCCCCGGTCATCCCGGGCTACTCGGACTCCATCCCGGGCAACGAGGCGCTGAGCTACAACCCGGAGGAGGCCAAGAAGCTGTGGGAGCAGGCCAACGAGATCAACCCGTGGGGCGACGACGACCAGTTCGTGATGGCCTACAACTCCGATTCGGGCGGCAAGGACGTCTATGACGCCATGACCAACTCGATCTCCAACGCTCTGGGTATCCAGGCCACCACCAACCCGATGCCGACGTTCTCCGAGTTCCGTGACGCCGTGTCCAACCGCACGATGAAGAACGCGTTCCGTACCGGCTGGCAGCCCGACTACCCGTCGATCGAGAACTACCTGCAGCCGCTGTACACCACGGATGCCGCCTACGGCCAGGGCTCCAACGACGGCGACTACTCCAACCCGGAGTTCGACGCGCTGATCACTCAGGCCGCCGCCACCCCGGACACCGACGAGGCCAACAAGCTGTACCAGCAGGCCGAGGGGATCCTGTTCCAGGACATGCCGGCCGTGCCGATGTACTACTCCAACGCCTCCGGTGCCGCCGCTCTGGGCGTGAAGGGCTTCGTGCTCAACTGGAAGAACGTGCCGGTGTATGAGGAGCTCACCAAGGAGCTCACCAAGTGAGTCTGACACGGTAAGCATCCGGTCATAGCACAGGAAGGGAAAGACGGATTCATCCGCCTTTCCCTTCTTGGCATATAGGGGTTTGAGCCCCGGCTGATGCATAATGGACACAGTCTTTACACACGTGCTGATACACTACTGAACATATATGCCTCGGAAGGGCGTCTTCCGCATGCCTGCTTCGGGGAAACTGACAATAGAAACAAAAGGAGAAGCCGATGGGTAAATATCTTCTGCGGCGCATTCTGCAGATGATCCCCGTGGTACTCGGCACGACATTGTTGATCTACGCTCTGGTGTTCGCGTTGCCGGGTGATCCGGTCAAGGCCATGTTCGGAGACAAGCCCGTCAATGAGGCCGTAGCCGCGCAGATCCGGGCGGAATACAATCTTGACAAGCCGTTCGTCGTCCAGTACCTGCTGTTCCTCAAGAATGCGCTGACGCTGGACTTCGGCAAGACCTTCGCCGGACAGGAGGTCATCGATGTGATCGGTCGAGCCTTCCCCGTCACCATCAAGCTGGCCATCATGGCGTTCTGCTTCGAGGCGATCTTCGGCGTGGTCTTCGGCATCATTTCCGGCCTGAAGAAGGGCAAGTGGTACGACTCGGTCATCCTGATCGTCTCGCTGCTGCTCATCTCGGTCCCGACCTTCGTTACAGGCTTCGTCATGCAGTACTTCCTGGGCGTGGAGTGGCGCATCTTGCCGGTGACCGCCGGCGCCAACCCAGGATTCCTCGACCTGCTGATGCCCGCCATGGTGCTCGGCAGCGTGTCGATGGCATACATCATCCGACTGTCCCGCACCGAGATCTCATCGAACAAGTCCGAGGACTATGTGCGCACCGCGCGAGCCAAGGGCATGACCAACGGTCAGGTCACCCTGCGCCATATCCTGCGCAACTCCCTGATTCCGGTCGTCACCTATCTGGGATCCGACATCGGCGCGCTGATGGGCGGCGCGATGATCACCGAACGTATCTTCAACATCCAGGGTGTCGGTAACACGCTGTACCAGGGCATCCTGCGCGGTGAGGGCACGCTGGTCGTCTCGATCGTGACGATCATGGTCATGATCTTCGTCATCTGCAACCTTGTCGTCGACATGCTGTACGCGGTGCTCGATCCGCGTATCCGTTACGCGTGAGAGGAAGACCATGGCCAATACTATGAACACACTGTCCTCGGATGCCGAGAACTTCTTCATTGATGCCCTGCCCGGCCAGGAGCGCTATGTGGCCCCCGAGGAGGAGACCCCGCTGCGCGCCGTCGACTCGATCGACGAGTCGGCGCCGCCGACCAGCATGTGGGCCGACGCCTGGCGCACGTTGCGCAAGAACCCGCTGTTCATCATCTCCGCGATCCTGATCGTCTTCATCGTCGTGGTGGCGTTGTTCCCGCAGCTGTTCACCAGCAACGACCCGAAGTACTGCACGCTGGACAACTCGCTGGCCGGCCCGTCTGCCGGACACCCGCTCGGCTTCGACAAGCAGGGCTGCGACGTGTACTCCCGCGTCATCTACGGTGCCCGCACCTCGATTTCGGTCGGCATCCTGACCACGCTGATCGTCGCGCTGGTCGGCGGTCTGATCGGTGCCATCGCCGGTTTCTTCGGCGGCTGGGTCGACGCGATCCTGAGCCGTATCACCGATATCTTCTATGCGATTCCGATGCTGCTCGGCGCCATCGTCGTGCTCCAGATGTTCCGTACATCCACCTCGATCTGGAAGGTCGTGCTCGTGCTGGCGCTCTTCGGCTGGGTCTCGATCGCCCGAATCGCCCGAAGCGCCGTGCTGGAGGCCAAGAACCTGGAGTTCAACACCGCCTCGACCGCGCTGGGTTCCACGCCGATGCGCAACCTGTTCCGCCATGTGATCCCGAACTCGCTGGCACCGGTCATCGTCATCGCGACCACGTCCCTCGGTTCCTACATCGTCTCCGAGGCCACGTTGAGCTTCCTCGGCATCGGTTTGCCGTCGAGCGTGGTCAGCTGGGGTGGCGACATCTCGACCGCGCAGTCCCTGCTGCGGACCAATCCGGAGGTGCTGTTCTATCCGTCGGCGGCGCTGGCGGTTACCGTGCTCGCGTTCATCATGATGGGCGACGCGGTGAAGGACGCCCTTGATCCCAAGAGCCGCACGGCGTGAGTGGAGGCATGATGAGCAACGAAAACACAATTGGCAAGTCTCAGATCGACGCCATTCGCAAGTACCAGGAAACGAACGGCCCGCTGCTTGAGGTCAAGGACCTGCAGGTCGACTTCACGTCGGACAAGGGTCATACCGTGCATGCGGTGCGTGACGCATCCTTCACCGTCTATCCGGGCCAGTGGGTGGCCATCGTGGGTGAGTCCGGCTCGGGCAAGTCCACCTCGGCCATGGCCGTGCTCGGCCTGTTGCCCGGCACCGGCAAGGTCACCGGCGGTTCGATCAAGCTCGGCGGCGAGGAGTTGAGCAAACTCAACCGCAAGCAGTATGAGAAGATCCGCGGCTCCCGCATGGGCCTGGTCCCGCAGGACCCGATGAGCAACCTCAACCCGGTGTGGCGCATCGGCTCCCAGGTCAAGGAGGCGCTGACCGCCAACAACATGGACATCGCGCACGAGAAGCGTTCCGCGCTGGCCGAGGCGCTGGTGGCCGAGGACGTGGACCTGAAGGGCAAGGACGACGAGACCTTCCTGGGCTCCAAGGAACTGCCCGCCCTGATGGATGCCGCCAAGGCCGCCGTCGAGAAGGCCGGCAACGCGGACGTCGAGGGCTGCATGGAGCACTTCCGCTCCGAATGGGTGCCGGGCTCCGAAACCCACTGGCGCGTGGCCGAGGACCTCATCAAGGCCGGTGTGGACCATGACGAGGCCTGGAGCATCGCCAAACAGTACGTCATCGGCTCCACGATGAACGACCGCATCGCCGGCCTGCTGTCCGAGGCGGGCCTGCCCGACGCGGCCACCCGCGCACGTCAGTTCCCACACGAGTTCTCCGGCGGCATGCGCCAGCGCGCGCTGATCGCCATCGGCCTGGCCTCCCGCCCGGACCTGCTGATCGCCGACGAGCCGACCTCCGCGCTCGACGTGACCGTGCAGAAGAAGATTCTCGACCACCTGCGCATGCTCACCGATTCGCTGGGCACCGCCGTGCTGTTCATCACCCACGACCTGGGTCTGGCCGCCGAGCGCGCCCAGCACATCGTGGTGATGTACAAGGGCCAGGTCGTGGAATCCGGCCCGTCGCTGGATGTCCTGCAGCACCCGCAGCACCCGTACACCAAGCGTCTGGTGGCCGCGGCCCCGTCGCTGGCCTCGCAGCGCATCATCTCCGCCAAGGAGCGCGGCCAGGACGCCACCGCCCTGATGGAGCACCACGTCAAGGGCGAGGAGACCCTTGAGAAGAGCGAGCACATCATCACCGTGGACCACCTGACCAAGGAGTTCAAGCTCCCGCGCCGTCAGGAGATGTTCAAGGCCGTGGACGACGTCTCATTCTCGGTCAAGCGCGGTACCACGCTGGCCATCGTGGGCGAGTCGGGCTCCGGCAAGTCCACCGTGGCGAACATGGTGCTGAAGCTGCTTGAGCCGACCGACGGCACCGTGACCTACGAAGGCAAGGACATCTCCACCTTCAAGGGCGCTGAACTGCTCGACTTCCGCCGCCACGTGCAGCCGGTCTTCCAGAACCCGTACGGTTCGCTCGACCCGATGTACTCGATCTACCGCTCGATCGAGGAGCCGCTGCGCATCCACAAGATCGGCGACAAGAAGAGCCGTGAGAAGCGCGTGCGCGAGCTGCTCGACATGGTCGAGCTGCCCGAGTCCACCATGGGCCGCTACCCGAACGAGCTGTCCGGCGGCCAGCGCCAGCGCATCGCCATCGCGCGCGCCATGGCGCTGAACCCCGACGTCATCGTGTGCGACGAGGCGGTCTCCGCCCTCGACGTGCTGGTGCAGGACCAGGTGCTGCGTCTGCTCAACGACCTGCAGGCCGAACGCGGCCTGAGCTACCTGTTCATCACCCACGATCTGGCCGTCGTCCGCCAGATCGCCGACGAGGTGGTGGTCATGCAGCACGGCAAGCTGGTCGAGCACGCGACCACCGACGAGGTCTTCGACCACCCGCAGCAGCAGTACACGCGCGACCTGCTCGACGCCATCCCCGGCGGCAAGCTCCAGCTTGGCCTCAACTGAGCCCGCGTCGGTACCGTCACCGTTTCAGGGCGGCCCGCTCCCATGTCCGGGGGCGGGCCGCCCTTTTCGTATCCCGATCCTCCGTATCCCAGTAGGAGGGGCGTACGGCGGTGCAGGTGCTAAGGTTCGGGGTATGACGATTACGATCACGACTTCGAATGTCAACGGCATCCGTGCGGCGCGGCGCAAGGGCATCACGGCATGGGCCGGCGCGAACACGCCGGATGTGTGGTGCATGCAGGAAGTGCGTGCCCCGCAGGAGGAGATCGATCCGATCTTCGCCGAATTCGGTTTCGAATACGCCACCGCGGGCAAGATCGGCGACCGGGGGGAGTTGTCGGCGATGAACGAGGTCTGCCGCGTCAAGGGCCGTGCCGGCGTGGGATTGCTGAGTGACCTGCCGGTCATCGACCGCCGGTACGGGCTGCCGGGTCTGGACGAGGACGTGGACTCGGGCCGGTGGATCGAGGCTGACGTCCGCACGCCGCAGGGGTACGTGATCACTGTGGCCTGCGTGTACGTGCATGCCGGCAACAGCGACGACGAGATCAAGATGACGCAGAAGTACCGCTTCCTGGACACCATGCTGAACCGGCTCGGGCAGCTGCGCGATGAGGCGGCCTCCGGCGGACGCCAGGCCGTGCTGTGCGGCGATTTCAACATCGCGCACACGCCGTTGGACATCAAGAACGCCAAGGCCAACGAGAAGCATGCGGGGTTCCTGCCCGAGGAGCGCGCCTACGTGGACCGCTGGCTGGGCGAATACGAGTTCGTGGACGTCATGCGTGATCTGGCCGGCGACATCCAGGGGCCGTACACCTGGTGGAGCCAACGCGGGCGCGCCTTCGACAACAACGTCGGCTGGCGGCTCGACTATCAGTTCGCCACGCCGGAACTCGCGCAGACCGCGTGCGGATTCGTCATCGACAAAGCCCCCAGCTATGACGCACGCTGGTCCGACCACGCGCCGCTGACCATCACGTACGACGTGTGAGGCATCCCCAGCGGCCATTCAGGTTCGGATGCCGCCCGGGTGCTAGGCTATAGGACGGTTGCACCCGTGTACGAGCCACTACCAAAGGAGCATTATGGGACTGTTCGGATTCGGCAGGAAGAAGCGCGAGGCCAAGGAAGCCCAAGAGGGCGAGAATCTGGAGAAGGCTGAGAAGACCGAGGACGCCGTCGAGGACGCTGCCGCACAGGCCGCCGACGAGCAGGAACCGCAGTCCCCGGCGTTCCCGCCGGCCGCCGCGGACACGTACGTCGGCCGCGGCGAGCAGTACGGCCCGTGGGACGTCAACGACGAGAACGTGCCCGACTACGACGAATACCTGGACATGGGATCGTACTACCTGCCGTTCCTGCTGGGCATCCAGCTGCGCATCAAGGCGAACCGCAAGACCGGCCAGGTGCTGGGCGCCACCATCACCTTCGGCGCCTCCAGCCTGGAGATCGAGGCGTTCGCCGCTCCGAAGACGATGGGCCTGTGGGATGACATGCGCGCCGATCTGCTTGCCGCCAACGACAAGGCGACGCAGAAGGCCGGCGTGTTCGGCACCGAGGTCATGCTGCCGGTCACGATCAAGGGCGGCCGCACCGTGATGACCCGCGTGGTCGGCATCGACGGACCCCGTTGGATGCTGCGCGGCGTGTTCTCCGGTCGCGCCGCGGTGGCCGAAGGCCCCGAGACCGACGCGCTGAACAAGTTCTTCGCCGACATCGTCGTCGAACGCGGCGATGAGCCGCTGGCCCCCCGCGATCTGATCCCGATGCACCCGCCGGTGACCCCGAAGCAGCGCCGTGCCGCCGAGCAGGCCGCTGCGGACGCCGAGGACAACGGCAAGCGCGACGTGCCGGGCAAGCCCAAGGGCCCGTTCGATTCCGACCAGCAGGTGCAGGTCGAGACCACGCTTTCGCGCGGTCCGATGTTCTCCGAAGTCCGCTGAACGCACCGCTTGCGCCGGCCGATCGCTGTGGCGGCCGGCCGGCGCAAGGCCATGGAATCGGGATACCCGCATGACAGAACCAAGGAAACGCACCGGACTGGCCTCGCTGGCCAGCGCCGGCGAGGATGAGGATTTCTCCGTCATCGACGCGATCGGCGGACCGCGCGGCGTCGTCGAATCGATGCTGCCCGGGGTGGTGTTCGTGGCGCTGTTCGTCATCACCAGTAACCTGGAGCTGACGGTTATCGTCTCGGCCGTGCTGGCGGTGCTGCAGGTCATCGTCCGTCTGATCCAACGCCAATCGGCCGTGGGCGCCGCCAGCGGGCTGCTGGCGGTCGGCATCTGCCTGATCTGGGCGTGGCAGAGCCACGAGGCGCGCAACTACTACATGTTCGGATTCCTGACGAATGCGTTCTACATCGTCCTGCTGTCGATCTCGCTGATCGTCCGCGTCCCCGCGCTCGGCCTGGCGGTCGAGTTCATCCGCACGCTGCCCACCGAGCATCTCCGGGCCTGGCTGGATGACTGGGTGCAGGACAAGCCGCTCAAACGCGCGTACACGATCATCACCGCGCTGTGGATCGGCGTGTTCTCGCTGCGGCTGCTGGTGCAGGTGCCGCTGTACCTGACCGACGAGGTCGGCTGGCTGGGCACGGCGCGCCTGCTGATGGGCATCCCGTTCTGGGCGCTGATGATCTGGATCTCCTACCTGATCATCGCCACACCGATGCACCACCACAAGGCGCTGCACGCCGCTGCGGAGGAGCAGCCCGGCGAGCAGGAACCGCAACGGCCGGACGCCTAGGCCGTCACCGGCAGGGTGCCGGCCGGACGCGAACAGTCATACAGGCCGCAAGGCCGCAAGGCCCGTATCGGGCGTCAAGGAGCAAGCTGCATGGAAGCAACGATTCGCATCGAACGGTACGCCGATCAGGGCCGGTGCGTCGGTCATCTCGACGGACGCGTGGTCTTCGTCCGGTTCGCCCTGCCTGGCGAACTCGTGCGCGTGGTGCTCGACGAACCGCACGACCGCGACGACCGGTATTGGACCGGCGAGGTCGTCGAGGTCGTTGAGCCGAGCGAGGACCGCGTCACCCCGCCCTGGCCGCTCGCCGGGCCGTTGGCCATGGGCGGCGGCGTCGGCGGCGCCGACCTGGTGCATGTGAGCCTTGAAGGGCAGCTGCGGTGGAAGGCCATCACCATCGGCGAGCAGATGAGCCGTCTGGGGCATATCGAGCTTGAGGACGTGCCGATCGAACGCATGGCCTGCGACCTGGAGACCGGGGGCCTCAACTGGCGCACCCGCATCGAGATGATCGCCGACGACCAGGGCCGTCCCTCGATGCGCCGCCGCGGCACCCACGCCCGCGTGCCAATCGACACGATGCCGTTGGCGAGCCGCGCGCTGCTCGACGTCGCCGACGAATGCCACGTCTGGGACGGCGGCTTCGAACCCGGCTCGCAGATCCGCATCGCCGTGCCCGAACCGCGCCCTGCGGCGGGGGCGGCGCCTCCGGACGACGGAGCCAACCATGCCGTCCTCGTCGACGGCGAGCTGCGCGACGGCTCGCGGGAGCTTGAGGAGACGGTGGACGTCGACGGGCACGAGTTCCGATACACGGTGGACGCCGCGGGCTTCTGGCAGATGCACCGCCAGGCACCGATCGCGCTGGCCAACCATGTGCTGACGCTGGTGCGCGGCGTGCTCGATGGCGCGAACGCCGCCACGCTCTGGGACCTGTATTCCGGCTCCGGCCTGTTCACGCTGCCGCTGGCCACGCTGGCGGCCGATCGCACGCGCATGCTCAGCGTCGAAGGCGGCAGGATCCCGGTGCGCAACGCGCAACGCAACCTGCGCCGCGTGGGCATCACCGCCGTCGACGCGCGGTGCGGCGACGTCTCCACGGTCCTGAACCGTGTGCCGCGCGACCTGTCGCACCCCGATGTGGTGGTCCTCGACCCGCCCCGGGCCGGCGCACGGGCCAAGGCGTGCCGCCAGATCGCCGCGGCCGGGCCGCGGGGCATCGTCTACATCGCCTGCGACCCGACGAGCCTGGCCCGTGACACCGGCACGCTGATCGGCTTAGGATACGAGCTGGCCGATATCCGCGCCTTCGACATCTACCCGATGACCCATCACGTCGAGACGGTCGCCCTGTTCCGACGCGCGGAATAACCCGAGGACGGAGCCATGACACACCTGTTTCGCCGCATCATGGGCGTGACCGCCACCGCCGCGCTGGCGTTGGCGCTGCCCGCCTGCACACCGCCCGGCAAGGCCGTCGGGGACACCCAGGAGCAGGAGCCCGACGTGGCGTTCGACGGACTGGACCGGGGTGACGTGGTCATCGGCTTCATCGGATCCGACCAGCCGGATTTCGACCGGATCGTGCTGCAGGCGTTCGATGTGTCCGGATTGCGGACCTCCTACCTGTCCACGGACGGGGTCGACGACGCACAGGGCACGGCGCAGCAGGGCATCAGGGATATGGCCGAACGGCAGGTGGCGATCATCGTCGTCAGCCGCCCCGCCATCACCGACGACACGGCCGGCGGCTGGGACGACGCGCTCGGCGACGCCCGTGGGGCGGGCATACCGGTGGCGCTGCTCAACCCGGTGGGGGAGCTGCCTGACGACACGCTGTATGCGGCGGCGCTGACCGTCAATGACCGCGCGATGGACGCCACGCCGATCGACGACGCGGTGATGACCGTCATCGACGACCTGCCGCACGAGAAGACCATGATGGTCAGCACGTCGGTCGCCGACTGACGCAGCGGGACATCACCCCTGCGGACGATGGCGGCCGCGGGACGCTCAGGGAAGAATCAGGGTAGATATGTACCATCGCCGGACGGCTGCGGCCAATAATGGATAGTGACCGTTGTACGCACGAAACGCAAAGGATGACATGAGCACACCCAATGACGCCCCCTCCATGCCCGCCACCGCCGAGCGCGGCCTGAGCCGTGCCGAGGTCGAGGCCCGTGTGGAATCCGGGCGGACCAACAAGGTCAAGGATTCCACGTCGCGTTCGTTGGCGGAGATCATCCGGGCCAACGTCTTCACCCTGTTCAACGGCATCATCCTGGCGGCCATGGTGCTGGTGCTGATTACCGGGTCCTGGCGTGACGCGGTGTTCGGCTTCGTCATCATCATCAACACCGGCATCGGCATCGTCACCGAGCTGCGCGCCAAGCGCACCCTGGACAAGCTCTCGATCCTGGTGGCGTCGGACTTCCTGGTGCGCCGCGAGGGCCGGGACGTCGAGGTGCCGCACGACCGGATCGTGCTCGACGACGTCATGTGGATCCGTTCCGGCGAGCAGGTGCCGGCCGACGCGCAGATCATCGAAAGCTGGGGGCTGGAGCTCGACGAATCGATGCTGACCGGCGAATCACGCACGGTCCGCAAAACCGAGGGGGACCAGATCTACTCGGGTTCCACCGCGGTGTCCGGCATGGCGCTCGTTCGCGTCAACGCCGTGGGCGAGCACAGCTACGCGGCCACGCTGACCGCCCAGGCCAAGGTCTACAAGAAAACCGTCTCCGACCTGAACAAGGGCATCAACACCATCCTGAAATTCATGACCTTCCTGGTCGTGCCCCTGTGCGCGCTGCTCGTCTGGTCGCAGATCAACACCGTCGGCGGATGGGGCGTGGCCATCGCCACCGGCGAATGGCGCCAGGCCGTCGTCTCGGCCGTGGCGGGTGTGGTGGGCATGATCCCCGAAGGCCTGGTGCTGCTCACCTCGCTGAACTTCGCGCTCGCCGCAATCCGCCTGGCGCGCAAGAACACGCTGGTGCAGGAACTCGAATCGGTGGAGACGCTCGCCCGCGTGGACAGTTTGAACCTGGACAAGACCGGCACCATCACCGACGGCGGCATCGCGTTCAACCGTCTGGTCATGCTGGATGCCGATGCGGCGGCCGCGGGCCCGGATAAGGCCTCCGGGCGTCCGCAGGAGGACAGCGTATTGCAGGCGTTGTACGACCTGGCCTACGAGGAGCAGCCCAACGGCACCGGCCGGGCGATCCTTGAGGCGTTGGGGGAGCGGGGATACGTGCCCGCCGGCATCGAGACGCGCGTCCCGTTCTCCTCGGCCCGCAAATGGAGTGCCGTCGCCTACCCCGAGCAGGGGTACGGGCTGGTCGGCGCGGCCGCGAGCGAGGCGGGCCAGCCGTCGTCGTTCGCCGTGCCCGGAGGGCTGTGGTACATGGGCGCGCCGGAGGTCATCCTGGCGGCGTTGGACGGCGACCACGCCGATGTCCTGAGCCAGGCCAACGCCTACGCCGCCGACGGCGACCGTGTCCTGCTGGTGGCGCATCTTCCCGCCGACCGCATGGATCCCGCGATGCGGGCCGATGGGTCCGAGCAGCCTTCGCTGGCGGACGAGCCGCGGCTGCTCCCGGAGGCCCGGCCGGTGGCGTTGGTGATCTGCTCGGAACGCATCCGCGCCGATGCCGAGCAGACGCTGGCCTGGTTCCGTGACCAGGGTGTGCGCTGCCGCGTCATCTCGGGAGACAACCCCGCCACGGTCGGGGCGATCGCCGCCAAGGTGCGCCTGACCGGGGACCGCCGCCCCGTGGCGATGGATGCGCGTGAATTGCCCGAGGACATCGATGAGATGGCCCGTGTGCTGGAGCATGTGGACGTGCTCGGACGTGTGCTGCCTGATCAGAAGAAGGCCATCGTGCAGGCGCTGCACGCCGGCAATCATGTGGTGGCGATGACCGGCGACGGCGTCAACGATGCGCTCGCCATCAAGGAGGCCGATCTGGGTATCGCGATGGGCAACGCCGCCCCGGCCACTAAGGCCGTGGCACAGGTGGTGCTGGTCGATTCGAAGTTCTCCCATCTGCCTGACGTGGTGGCGCGCGGACGCCAGGTGATGGCCAACATGGAGCGTGTGGCCAGCCTGTTCCTGGTCAAGACCGTGTACTCGGCGCTGATCTCGCTCGGCGTGGTCCTGACGCAGATCCCGTATCCGTACCTGCCGCGGCATATCACCTACATCGGTGCGCTGACCATCGGCGCGCCCGCGTTCATCCTGGCGCTGGCCCCGAACACCAGACGTTATATCCCCGGGTTCCTCAAGCGTGTGGTGCATTTCGCGCTCCCCGGCGGTCTGGCCACGGCGCTGTCGGTGCTGCTGGCCGCCTGGGTGCTGCCGGGCATCATGGAATGGAACGTGTCCGGGTCGGACGCGGATCTGGTCTCGCTGCGCGCCACCTGCGCGATCATCCTGTTCGTCATGGGCGTGTTTATGCTGGCACGCGTGGCCAGACCGTTGCGTTCCTGGCGGGGGATTCTGGTGGTCTGCTTCGCGGCGGCCGGCGTGATCGGCGCGTGCATCCCGTTCATCGCCTCGTTCTTCGCACTGCAGCTGCCGACCGGCAGAACGCTGATCGCCACGCTGGTGGCGTTGGCCATGGCCGCGGTCATCTTCGCGCTGTGCCTGCTCGTCGTGCCCAAGATATGGCGGTTCGTGGAGCAGCGCCACGCCGAACGCTGAGGGACGAACGTCGAATTGTCTCACATGACAAGCCGACACGCCAGAGCCGGGACACGGACACGGTACCGTGGGATGCGGTGTATCGATGGCGAGGCGTTCCGCATCAGGTCCGCGTCTCGTCCCTGACGGTCGGAGGGATTCATGGCACTGCGCGAGAGCCAACTGTCCACGTTGAACGTGGCGGGCAAGGAGTACGACTACTACCGCATCGACGATCTGGACGGCATCGACCATCTGCCGTACTCGCTGAAGGTGTTGGTCGAGAACCTGGTCCGCAATATCGACGGCGCGAACATCACCGACGACCATGTCCGGGCGCTGCTCGACTGGGATCCGGACGCCGAGCCCAGCCATGAGATCCAGTTCACGCCCAGCCGCGTGGTCATGCAGGACTTCACCGGGGTGCCCTGCGTGGTCGATCTGGCCACGATGCGCGACGCGGTCAAGGCCCTGGACGGCGACCCGCAGGTCATCAACCCGCAGGTGCAGTCTGACATGGTCATCGACCATTCGGTGCAGATCGACAACTACGGCGTGGCCGATGCCATCGAACGCAACATGGACATCGAATACCGGCGCAACCGCGAACGCTACCAGTTCCTGCGCTGGGGGCAGCAGGCCTTCAGGAACTTCCGCGTGGTGCCGCCGGGCACCGGCATCATCCACCAGGTCAACATCGAATACCTGGCTCAGGTCGTCATGCGTCAGGCCGCGGCGGACTCCGATGGCCGCGAGCTCGCCTACCTCGATTCCTGCGTCGGCACCGACTCGCACACCACCACGGTCAACGGCCTGGGCGTGCTCGGCTGGGGCGTCGGCGGCATCGAGGCGGAGGCCGCCATGCTCGGCCAGCCGATCTCCATGCTGGTGCCGCGCGTCGTCGGCTTCAAGCTCACCGGTTCGATTCCGGAGGGCGTCACGGCCACCGATGTGGTGCTGACCATCACCGACATGCTGCGTCGGCACGGCGTCGTCGGCAAGTTCGTGGAATTCTATGGCGAGGGCATCGCCTCCGTACCGCTGGCCAACCGCGCCACCATCGGCAATATGGGGCCGGAATTCGGCTCGACCTGCGGCATCTTCCCGATCGACGACGTCACGCTTGACTACCTGCGCCTGACCGGCCGTTCCGAGGAGCAGGTCGCCCTGGTCGAGGCGTATGCCAAGGCGAACAAGCTGTGGGGAGACGCCACCGCACCCGGCTATGTGGAGCCGACCTACTCCGAGTACCTCGAACTCGATCTCGGCTCGGTCGTCCCCTCCATCGCCGGACCCAAGCGCCCGCAGGACCGCATCGAACTGTCCTCGGCCAAGCAGGCGTTCGAGGCGGCGCTGCCGATGTACGAAACCGCCGACACCGTCACCGAACCGGTGCCGATCCACACCGACTTCCGCGGCGACTTCGCCCTGACGAATGGCGCCGTGGCCATCGCCTCGATCACCAGCTGCACGAACACCTCGAACCCCTCGGTGATGATCGCCGCCGGACTGATCGCCCGCAACGCGGTGGCCAAGGGCCTGAGCCCCAAGCCGTGGGTCAAGACCTCGCTGGCACCGGGCTCCCAGGTCGTCACCGACTACCTCAAGGCCGCGGGGCTGCAGGACGACCTGGACGCCCTGGGCTACCAGCTCGTCGGCTACGGCTGCGCCACCTGCATCGGCAACTCCGGGCCGCTGCTGCCCGAGATCTCCGAGGCCATCAACGCCAACGACCTGACCGTCGCGGCCGTGCTGTCGGGCAACCGTAACTTCGAGGGGCGCATCTCGCCGGACGTCAAGATGAACTACCTGGCCTCGCCGCCGCTGGTCATCGCCTACGCGCTCGCCGGCACGATGGACTTCGACTTCGCCGCCGAGCCGCTGGGAACGGACCCGGAGGGCAGGCCCGTGTTCCTCAAGGACATCTGGCCCACCAACGCCGAGGTCGAGGCCGTGGTGAACGGCACGGTCAGCCGTGAGATGTTCCTGAAGGACTACGCCTCCGTGTTCGACGGCGACGAGCGCTGGCGCGGCCTCGACGTGCCCGAGGGCGACCTGTTTGCCTGGGACGAGGCCTCCACCTACGTGCGCCGGCAGACCTTCTTCGACGGCATGGGCGCGGACCCCGAGCCGGTGCGCGACATCCACGGCGCCCGCGTGCTGGCGCTGCTCGGCGATTCGGTGACCACCGACCACATCTCGCCTGCCGGCGCGTTCAAGGCCGACAGCCCCGCCGGCCGGTACCTGACCGACCGCGGCGTCGAGCCGAAGGACTTCAACTCGTATGGTTCCCGCCGTGGCAACCACGAGGTCATGGTGCGTGGCACGTTCGGCAATATCCGTCTGCGCAACCAGCTGCTCGCCTCGGTCGGGCAGGAGGTCACCCCGGGCGGCTACACCTATGATTTCCTGGCCGGGCGCCCGACGACCATCTACGAGGCCTCGCGCGACTACCAGGTGCATGACGTGCCGCTGGTCGTGCTGGCCGGCAAGGAGTACGGCACCGGTTCCTCGCGCGACTGGGCGGCCAAGGGCACGATGATGCTCGGCGTGAAGGCCGTGATCACTGAAAGCTTCGAGCGCATCCACCGGTCGAACCTGATCGGCATGGGCGTGCTGCCGTTGCAGTTCCCCGAGGGCGAATCCTACGCCGCGCTGGGGCTGGACGGCACGGAGACCTACGACATCGCCGGCATCGAGGCGCTGAACGCCGGCGAGACCCCGAAGACCGTGCACGTCACCGCCACCAAGACCGACGGCACCGTGGTCGAATTCGACGCGCTCGTGCGCATCGACACGCCCGGTGAGGCCGACTACTACCGCAACGGCGGCATCCTGCAGTACGTGCTGCGCAACCTGATGAAGCGCTGACGCGGAAGCCGCCGTATACCGAAACGCCTGCCCCCATGCCTGCGGGGCGGGTGTTTCTCGTCATGAGGCGGAAGCCGGTGCTTGTTTCCGACCATATCTCGGACCTTTCGGCTCACAATATGCAAACGTTGTCATTATGTCGGCGTGTTGCATCGCGCGATGGTGTTGCATGGTGTGCATGACGCAATACACCAGCGAACAGGAACGCATGCTCGCCGGCGAACTGTATGTGGCGGCCGACCCGGAACTCGGCGCGGCCAACATGCGCAAACGCCGCCTTGTGCATGCGATCAACACGATGGACTATGACAAGCTCGACGAGCGCATGGCGCTCTTCCGCGAGTTGTTCGCCGAACTGGGGGAGGGTTCCTTCATCGAGACGCCGTTCAACTGCGACTACGGCTCGAACACGCGCATCGGCAGGAACTTCTATGCCAACATGGACTGCATCTTCCTGGACGTCGCCCCGATCACCATCGGCGACAACGTGTTCTTCGGCCCCCGCATCGGCCTGTACACCCCGTACCATCCGATCGACGCCGGGGTGCGCAACGAGGTTATGGAGGGCGGTCTGCCCATCACCATCGGCAGCGACGTTTGGTTCGGCGGTAACGTGACCGTCTGCCCGGGTGTGACGATCGGCGATGATGTGGTGATCGGCGCCGGATCGGTGGTGACCAAGGACATCCCGTCTCATTCGGTGGCCGTCGGCAACCCGTGCCGCGTCATCCGTGAGATCGGCGAGAGGGATCGCGAATACTGGCAGGCCAAGGCCGCCGAATACCTCGCCTGGAAGGCCGCCCAAGCCTGATTCCCGCAGGCCCCGCCATTCAGCAGGCGGATATCCTGGGCGACGACGAGCCAAGGCTGACTGATGCTCTTCAGTGGGCGGATGAACGCTTCAGTGGGCGCCCCATCATGAAGCCTCGGCTTGAGATATGGCTGAAAATGGCCCTATTCCAAACCGAGGCTTTGCCATAACCTGCCCACTGAACGAACAATCCGCCCACTGAAGGAGCACGGTCCGGCATTCAACGTTGCTCGGGCAGATCGGCGCGCTCCACGAGCCGTGCCATCTGCACGCGCCCCATGCACAGCTTGTCCGCTGCCGAGGACAGATGCGCCTTGGCTGTGCGCTCGGAGATGAACATGCGTTGGGCGATCTCCGCGTTCGTGTACCCCTCGGCGGCCAGTATGACGGCTTCGCGCTCGCGTGCGGGCAGCGTGTCCAACAGGGCCCGCGCCTCATCGCGCCGGGATTGCGGCCGTTGCCGGCTGAGCCCGCCGATCAGTTGCCGCTGGCTCGCCGAATTGAATTGGGGCGCGCCCTTGCAGACGCCGATCACGCGTCGGATGATCTCATCGGGCGCGTCCGTCTTGGATACGAACCCCTCCGCGCCGGCCTCGACCGCACGCTCGACCGTGTCGGCCGGGCTCAGCGAGGTGAGGACGAGCACGTGAGGTGCGGGTCGTAAGGCGCGCAACCGCTGTGTTGTCTCGATGCCGTCGATTCCCGGCATGGCGATATCCATGAGGACCACGTCCGGATGCTCCTGCTCCGCACGCTCGACCGCCTTGCGGCCATCGACCGACGTGGATACGACGGTGATGCGGCCTTCGGAATAATCGTTGAGAATCAGACCCATCGCCTGACAGATCATCGGGTCATCGTCCACCACGCTCACACGGATCGGACGGTTGTTCTCCAACTCGCTCACGGTTGTATCCTAGGCCAGGCCGGCAACGTTCGGCTGCTGTTCGGCACCGTTGCGGATCCAGGGCAGACGGGCGTCGATATGGAACACGCCCCGTTCGTCGGCGCCGTAGGCGCAGGTGCCGCCGGCGCTGTGGATCCGGGCGGCGATGCCGGTCAGTCCGCTGCCGGCCCGGTCGGGTCGGGTGCGTTCGTGGGCGGTCAGCGGATTGCTGATATGGATATGCACGCCGGAGCTGGGGAGCGCATCGACTTGAAGGGCGACGGGCGCATCGGGCGCATGCCTGCGGGCGTTGGTCAATCCCTCCTGGATGGTGCGGTAGGCGATCTTGCCGAGGGCATCGTCCAGCTCGCTGAGCTGCTGGATGTCGATCCAGGTGTCCACGCGCATGCCGGCCTGCCGCGCGTCGGTGATGAGCGCGTTGAGCGATTCCCGGGTGAGGGCCGTGTCATCGGAGGGCGCCAGCTGGACGTACGCCTGATCGGGATGCCGGAGCATGTCGATGATTGTGTGGGCCTCATCCAGTGCGCCCGCCGCTTGTTTGCGGATCTGCTGCGCCTGCTGGGCGATGGAATCGGCGTGGGTGCGGACGGAATCCTCGCTCGACTGTGTCATGGTGCGCAGTTTGTCCGATTCGGCCTGCAGCGCACTGGCGTTCAACGCCAGGAGCGACAGGGAATGGGCGAGCGTGTCATGCGCCTCCGCCGCGATGGCGTCGGCAAGCTGCTGATTGTTCAGGTCGGCCTGCAGGGTGTGCGCCTGGCTGGCGGCGGCATCGGCCTTGGCTTCGGCCGAGGCTGCGATGGCCTTGGACCGCAGGTGCAAGCCGACGAGCGCCGCGATGGCGGTGGAGATGAGCGCGGCGATCGCGGCCGTGATGATGATGGGGGTCTCGCCGACCAGCATCACGATGGGAGTGCCGGTATTGCCGCCGGTATGGGGTTTGGCGAAGAACACGTGCCAGAGCGACGCGTCGGGCGGATTGAGCGCGTCGCGCAACTGGGCGATCAGGGCGATCGCCCCGCCCGCCGCGATGGCGCGCACCGTGACCGCGCGCGAGGATCGCCGGGCGAGCAGCGAGGCCATGGCCATCAGGGCGAGCATCGAATCGAAGGGGAAGGCGATGACCAGGGCGCATGACCCCCAGAAGACCGCTTCAGGGTGGCGGTCCCTGGCGAGCAGCAGCAATCCCGAAGGAATGGCGGCGAGCGTGGAGAACATGAACCAGAGAAACTGCGGATCCGAACTGCCATAGCGGGCAGCGGCGAAGGACGTTTGCACCAGACACATGAAGATGGCTATGGGAACCATCGCCAGGCTGCTTTTCCGGGTACCGTGAACCGGCACCTCATCGTCTGGCGTTACGCCGGACGGCCGGCTGCCCCGTGTGCGATTGCGGTCACGGAAATCGGAATTGCTCATAGTCACCATTATCGGCATCCCTCATTGATTCGCCATGGTGCGGCGGGGCATAACCGACTGCCCGAAAGGGCGAATGGAAATGACCGTTCGTCCAGTATCGGTTTCCTGCATTATCTCGTAGCGTGGCAATCGTACCTATTCGGGTTCATGATATTCGTTTCACCGAAGGCGACGAGAAAGAAGGAAACAACATGAATGAGCATGGAACACCGCAGCCCGTGGCGGATGCGGAATCGGGACAACGAGCCAATCGAGGCATCACGATATGTGGCGTTGTGGGGTTGATTCTCGGCATCATCGCCGTGATACTGAGCTTCATGCCAATCATCAACAATGCCGCGGCTGTGTTGGGATTCGTCGGTGCCGTGTTGGCACTTGTCGGAACCGTGGCCGCATTTCGAGGCAAGCGGGATGGCAAAGTGCTGTCGGTTGTTGCGTTGGTGTTGTCGGTGCTGGGTATCGTCATCACTTTGGCTATGCAACAGGCTGCGGTCGATGCTATCGACGATGCGTTGGGTGCCGGCTCTTCCCAGCAGGAGCAGGGCGCGGATGCCTCGGGCGTTGAGGATGGAGAAACTGAGGCTGCGCCGGTTCAGGATTCGGAAGGGGATCTGCAATCCGCTCATGTACGTCTGGTATCCGCGGTATCCAGCGGGAACGATTATGAGGGCAATCCCACCGTGTTGGTGACGCTCGAATGGACGAACACGACGGATTCCAACGCATCGTTCGCATCGGTGCTGCAAACGAGCGTTTTCCAGAACGGCCATGGACTGGAGACGGCCATCTACGTGGATGCTCCGGAAGGATACGATGCGAACTCGTATCTTGCCGAACTGCAGCCAGGCGCTACCGGCACCGTATCACTTGGTTACGTGCTGGAGGATTCCTCACCTGTGGAGGTCCAAGTGAGCGATCTGATTTCGTTTGACGATGATGCGCCGATGATCTCCCATGCTTTCGAGCTATGAATCGAGTTGCCGGAATAGCCGTATTCCGGCAACGTCGGTTTTAGCGTACCTTGCGGTCAATGAGCAGCGTCAGCAGCACGAATCCGGCCGCCACCAATGAGAACAGCGCCCCGACGAGCCCGACGTACCGCAATCCCGGGCCGGAGACCACGGCGCCGCCGATGGCCGTGCCGAAGGCGATGCCGATGTTGAACGCCATCGGCTCCAGCGAGCTGGCCAGCACCATCGCCTTCGGATGGCGTTCGCGCGCCACGCGCATGAACAGCGAGATGCAGGAAACCGAGACCACATACATCGACAGGCCCACCAGCATGACCGGCACCAGAGACCACGGCATGGCCGGGCTGACCAGGAACAGCGCCACCAGGAACAGCGCCTGGACCGGGAACACGACCAGCAGCGCCTTCATGCCGTATTTGAGATCCACCCAGCCCGAGATCAGGTTGGAGATGAAGCACATGACGCCGTACACCATCAGGGTCATGCTCGCGCCGACCGCGTCCATGCCCAGCACATCCTCCAGATACGGGGTGACGTACCCGTAGAACACGTAGACCGAGCCGACGCCGAACAGGAAGATCGCGATGCCGACGAGGATCTGCGGCTCCGTCAGCAGTCCGGCCTGTTCCCGAACCGTGGACGGTTCATCGGTCGAACCGTGCCGGGGGAGCACCGCCAGCATGGCCGCGCTGACCGCCAGCGCCAGCACCAGCGCGATGATCATCACCGCATGCCAGTTCAGCACCTCGGCCACGATCTTGCCGACCGACGTGGCCACCACCATCGCCACGGAGAACGCCGCATACACCACCGAGATCATCATCGACATGCGGTGCACGCCCACCAGCTCGGGGATGAACGTCACGCCGACAGCCAGCAGTGCTCCCGAGACCGCGCCGAGCAGGATGCGGGCGGCCAGCAGCACCTCGAAGGTCGGCGCGAATGTCATCATGATGTTGGAGACGCAGAACAGCGCCACGTAGACGATCAGCAGCGTGAACCGCTTGAATCGGCCGGTCGATACGGCCAGCAGCGGCGTGAGCACCGCGTAGGCCACGGAGAAGAAACTGATGAGTTCGCCCACACGGGCCAGCGGCACGTCGAATGCCTCGGCGAGTTCGGGTTCGATGCCGATGACGGTGAATTCGGAGAATCCCAGCGAGAAGCCCAACAGCACCAGCAGAGCTATGCAGGCCAGGGCGCGCGGTCGACGGATGGAGGTCATGGCGGTCCTTTGAACGAAGACAGGGGGATGGATGGGGGTGCCGCGGCGATGCCACGGAGCAGCCATGGGTCATCGTATCGGACATGGCGATTATCGTCATCCGATCGTTCCGTCGGCGTTTCGTCGTTATATGCGCCGAGGAGCGTCTGTGTGCCGTACCGAAACGAATAGGGGCCGCATCCGGATGGATGCGGCCCCTACGGCGACGGCGACGTCTCGAACATCCGCCACCGTCATGGCGGGTCAGGTCAGTCCCTGTTGCCCAGCAGTTGAAGAATGTACAGGAAGATGTTCACGAAGTCCAGGTACAGGTTCAGCGCGCAGATGATCGAGACCTTCTTGATCATCTCCGGTCCGTAGCCGGCGTATTCGTTGAAGATGGCGCGCGTCTGCTGGGCGTCATGCACGGTCATGGCGGCGAACAGCACCAGGCCGATCGCGGAGACGACCATCAGCATCGTATCCCCGGGGAACAGGAACGTCAGCAGCAGTTCGGCCACAATGAGCACGATCAGGCCGACGAGCAGGATCGGGCCGGCCTTGAGCATGTTGATCTTAGTGGTCATGCCGAACATCGTGAGCACGAAGAAGAACGCCGCGCAGATGCCCAGCGCCAGACCGATCGAGCCCAGGTCGTAGATCATGAAGATCGAGCTCAGCGTGAAGCCCATCAGTGCGGAATACACGTAGAACATCACGCGGGCGGTGCTCGACTTGATCGTCATGATGCGGGCGCCGAGGAACACGGCCAGACCCACCTGCACCACGGCGAACAGGATGAACCCGATCAGACCGGTGGCCTGGAGGAACGCCACATAGGCGCCGCTCATCTGCGCGAGCACGGCCACCACGGCCGTGATGACCAGACCGATGGTCATCTCGCCATAGGCCTTCGTGACGGAGATGCGCTGCGCCTCCTCGAAGGCGTAGGTCGCCTGGGCGTTGATGGCGGCGGTGCCGTTGGGCGCATAGGCGTACGACTGCTGCGCGTTGTACTGGTACTGGTTCTGCGGCTGCTGGTTATAGCCGTTGCCGCCTTGCGGCTGTTGGCCGAAAGTCATCATCACTCCTTGGAACAACCCGGCCGGATGGCCGGCATCCTCCCATCGTACGGGGAGATGCTGAACGAATGGTGAAGAATTCGGCTGCAGGCACAGAATCTTGGCAATCGGCACAGTACGGCAACGCGGTGCAATAACGCGGCGTTGCACCGTCGCGCCACCGCGGCGTCAGGAGTGCGGGGCCTCGTCCACCTGCGGCGCGCCGTTGATGTCCCGGTGGATGTTCTGCATCTGCACCTCGATGTTCTGCAGGCTGCGCGCGCAGTCCAGCAGCGTCTGCGAATGCTCGCTCAGCTTGACGTCCGGCAGGTCGGTCTTATACCGCAGCGCGTGCTCCAGGCTGGCCCAGTAATCCATCGCGATGGTGCGGAACTGCACCTCCACCGGGGTGTAGTGCGCGCCGGACGAGAGAAACACCGGCACCGCGTAGATGACGTGCAGGCTGCGGTACCCGTTCTGCTTGGGGTTCTTGATGTAGTCCTTGACACGCAGCACCTGGATGTCCGACTGCGCGGACAGGTAGTTGGACACCGAGTACACGTCGTCGCGGTAGTTGCAGATCACGCGCACGCCGGCCACGTCGAAGAGATTGTCCTTGATGGATTCCACCGTCTTCGGCAGTTCGCGGCGCTCGAGCTTGCCCAGGATCGAGGAGATCGACTTGAGACGGCGCTCGATGTGGTGCACCGGGTTGTGCGAGAACCGCACCTGGAACTCCTCGTCGAGCACCTCCAGCTTGGTGCTGATCTCATACATCGCCCCCTCGTAGACCTGCATGAGATTGACGAATTCGGTGATCTGGTCCACGGGGAATTGCCCGTCGCCGAAGTTCGTCGCCTTCAGGCGCGCCTCGAGTTCGGCGGAGTTCAATCGGCTGTGTCGGTCAAGTATCACGGTCACCATCATAGCCCCGTCCGTCAATCCGAGCTCTCGGTTAGCATGGGGTTTCATGGATGAAGCGATGATGACCGAGGCGGAGCGCGCCTCGAAGCAGGCCGATGCCGCCGACCCGCGTGTGTCGGCCGGCGAGCGCGGCAAAGGCGTGTATGCCATTCACACACTCGGCTGCCAGATGAACGTGCACGATTCCGAGCGCATCGCCGGCGTGCTGGAGCAGGATGGCTATGTGCCGGCCACCGAGCAGCAGGTGGCCGACAAGGACGTGGATCTGATTGTGCTCAACACCTGCGCCGTGCGCGAGAACGCGGCGGAACGCATGTACGGCACGGTGGGGCTATGGGCGGAACTGACCCGCCGCAACCCGCGTTTGCAGATCGCCGTGGGCGGGTGCATGGCCCAGCTGGATCGTGAGCGGATCGCCCGGCGCGCCCCGTGGGTCGCCGCCGTGTTCGGCACCAAGAACATCGGTTCGCTGCCGCGTCTGCTCGACCAGCATCGCGCCACCGGCGAGCCGCAGGTGGAGGTCGTCGACAAACTCGACTATTTCCCGAGCCAGTTGCCGGCCGTGCGCGCCTCGAAGGTGTCGAGCTGGGTGTCGATCTCGGTGGGGTGCAACAACACCTGCACGTTCTGCATCGTGCCGATGACGCGCGGCAAGGAGCACGACCGCCGCCCCGGCGACATCCTCGACGAGGTGCGCCGCTGTGTGGAGCAGGGCGCCAAGGAGGTCACGCTGCTGGGGCAGAACGTGAACTCGTTCGGCTACGGCATCGGCGACCGGTACGCGTTCTCCAAGCTGCTGCGCGCCTGCGGCACGATCGAGGGGTTGGAGCGCGTCCGGTTCACCTCGCCGCATCCGGCCGCGTTCACCGACGACGTGATCGCCGCGATGGCGCAGACCCCGAATGTCATGCACCAGCTGCACATGCCGTTGCAGTCCGGTTCCGACCGCATCCTGCGTGCCATGCGCCGCTCCTACCGCACGGCGAAGTTCATGGATATCCTGCGCAAGGTGCGCGAGGCGATGCCCGATGCGCAGATCTCCACCGACATCATCGTCGGGTTCCCGGGGGAGACCGAGGAGGACTTCGAGGAGACGATGCGGATCGTGGAGGAGGCCCGGTTCTCGTCGGCGTTCACGTTCGAGTACTCGCCGCGCCCGGGCACGCCCGCGGCCGCGATGGAACAGGTGCCCAAGGACGTGGTGCAGGAGCGGTTCGAACGCCTGGTCGCACTGCAGGAGCGCATCACCGAGGAGGAGATGGCCAAGTTCGAGGGACGCGACGTGGAGGTGATGATCACCGGCACCCATGGCAAGAAGGACGCCGCCACGCATCGCGTGACCGGCCGTGAGCGGACGGGCGTGCTGGTGCATGTCGGCGTGCCCGAAGGCGAGCCGATGCCCGAGGTCGGCGATTTCGTGACCGCCACGGTCACGCACGCCGCACGGCACAACCTCATCGCGGACCCCGATCCGAAAGCCGGGCAGACCTACCATGTGCGCCACTGATCCCGCCGTCGCTGCCCCTCCCGTCGAAGTGGCCGCAGACACGGACGGCCGGGGGAGCGCCCTACCCCGCGTCGTCTCGATCGTCGGTCCCACCGCCTCCGGCAAGACGGGGCTGGGCATCGCCATCGCCCGGGCCCTCGCCGAACGGGGGGAGCGCGCCGAAATCGTGAACGCCGACGCTTACCAGATGTACCGCGGCATGGACATCGGCACGGCCAAGCCCACGGCCGAGGAGCGGTCCGCCGTGCCTCATCATCTCATCGACATCATCGACCCCGACGATGCGATGAGCGTGGCCCGGTTCCAGACCTTGGCACGCGAATGCATCGCCAATCTGCAGGCCCGCGGCGTCCGGCCGATACTGGTCGGCGGCTCCGGGCTGTACGCGAGGGCCGCAATCGACGACATCTCATTCCCCGGCACCGACCCTGACGTGCGGGCCCGGTTGGAGCATCGCGCCGAAGCCGAAGGGCCGGGTATCCTGTTCGAGGAGCTCAAGGCCAAGGATCCCGAGGCCGCCGCGCGTATGGATCCGCGCAACCCGCGCCGTACGATCCGTGCGTTGGAGGTCATCGAACTGACCGGTCGCCCGTATTCGGCGAGCCTGCCGCGGTACCGGTATGTGATTCCGAGCGTGCAGATCGGCCTGGATCTGCCGCGTGAGGAGCTGGACCGGTGCATCGACCTGCGGACCGAGCAGATGCGCGCGGACGGGTTCGTGGACGAGGTGCGGCGTCTGCGCCCGCACCTGGGGGCGACCGCCTCCCGCGCCCTCGGCTACCAGCAGGTAATCGACGCGCTGGACGGCTTATGGAGCGAGGATGAGGCGTTTGCCGATATCGCGCAGAAAACCAAACGACTGGCCCGCAAGCAGATGGGATGGTTCGGGCGTGACCCACGCATCCACTGGCTGCGCGCGCAGAATCCGGACCTGGTGTCCAATGCGATGGCCGTCATCGCCCACGCCGACGCCGGCGACTACGACGCCATCGACGCCCAAGCCGACGCGTACACGCAGCACCACCTGGGCGACATCGCCGGCTGAACACGTGAACGCCACTCAGTGCGCCGGCCCCTGGTCCCATCCGGCGATCAGGAACACGCGCGTCGGGTTCGCCGGCCGGCAGATCTCGCCGAACATGCGCTCGAAGCCGGTGGTGTCGCCTCGGTAGGCGTCATGCTTGGCCGCACGGTACTTCTCGCGCGTCACCGGCCCCCAGTCCAGATCCCAGCCGGCGTCGTGGGCCAGCCGTGAGGCGAAGATGCGCAGCGTCATCGCGTTGCCGCCCTTGAACGGGTGCAGGTAGCCCAGCTCGTCGTAGATGTGGGCCAGCTGCCGGATGAAATCGCCGCGGTCCAGGTTGCGCAGGTTGCGCTTGTCCGCCAGTTCGGTGGCGATGTTCAGCGCCCCGGTCTCGATGAGATTGGCGGGGAAGAACGCCTCTGGATTCTTCGCGCGCGCCCGGTCCTCGGTATCCTCGCGCGTGGTGTCGTGGGTGCGCAGCCGTCCGGCGTCGTTGAACACCCCCTCGAAAAGCCCCCGATGGATGGCCCGCAACTCATCCAGATCGGTGGTGGCCGGCCACCGGCGCTCGGTCAGCACGATCGTCCGCACGAACACCGCGCTGCTGCGGTCGTCATCCGCGTCGTCGAGCAACCGGGAGACGTCGATGTCCCCGTACTCGTATCTCGCCGCCACCCGCATCGTCGCGTCGCTCGGCGTCATCGAATCCAACGCGCAGTTCTTCAGTGCAAATGCGACTGCGCTCGCACGTTCCGCTGGAGTCATAGTTCGATGATAGCGGCGCGGGCGCGGAATCACGCGTCCTGCGCCGTGTGTCGCGGATCTGCGCGGATGGGGTGCGCGTTGACGGTTCCCGTCCGGCGGCGACCGTGCCGGGTTGTACAATCTGTTGCGTTATGGCACGAACCAATTCCTCCTCTCAAACCACCAAGCGCGCCAAGGGTCGGAACGGTCGCGCGGCCCAGTCGCAGCCGCCTGCGGAGCCGGTATGGAAACGCGTCCTGTTGGCGGTGCCCCGGGGCATGGGCGCCGCGGTCCGCTCGCTGACCGGCGTCGGCGAATACGATCCCGCTTACCGCCGTGATGGCCTGTGCTTCCTCATGCTGGTGCTGGCCGTGTGCTTCTGCGCCTCCGAATGGTTCCGGGTCAACGGGCCCTTGGGGGTGTTCCTCCACGCCGTGGCTTCGGGCCTGTTCGGCGTGATGAGCGTGGTGGTGCCGGTGGTGCTGGTGATCGTGGCGGTCCGTCTGATGCGCAACTCCGGCAAGGATTCGGACAATCCGCGTGTGCTGGCCGGCTGGGTGCTGCTGATGTGGTCGATCTGTTCGATCATCGACGTGGCGCTGATCGCCGACGTGCCCGGATTCAACATCGGCGCGATACAGAGCGCCGGCGGCCTGCTCGGTTTCGTCCTCGGATCCCCCCTGGCTTGGGGTCTGTCCGAGGCGTTCGCGATCGCGGTGTTCGTGATCGTGGGCCTGTTCTCGTTGCTGCTGATCACCCGCACGCATGTCACCGATGTGCCGCAGCGGGTTGGATCCGTGATGGACAGGGTCCGCGGCAATCAGCAGGCGGACGAGCGACCGCAGTTCCCGAACGAGGTGCGTGTGGGGGATGGCACGTTGTCGTTCGCCGAAGGGGTTCCCTCGCATGACGGCGACGATGACGGTACCGATGGCTCCCGGTCCGTCAGGAAGGGCTGGTTCTCCCGGCTGTTCTCCAAGGCGTCGGGCAAGCGTACGGATCGCACGCTGGAACGGTATGAGGGCGACGATCCGTTCGACCATGCGGCCAGTCGCCATGGGGACGCAGCCGAGACCCGCGTGCTGGGCGCGCCCGCGTCGGACGGTGCGCGCACGGTTTCGTCCGCAGGCAGGGCCGCGGACGAAACGGCGGTGATGACGAACTCGAACCATGCGCCGGTGGATGCCACGCATGTGCTGCCGGTCGACGACATGACGCGTCCGTTGTCCGAAGCCGACCCGTGGGCCTCGATCGGGGAGGACGGCGAGATGACCGTGGACCCGCAGACCGGCGAGATCGCCGACGAGCCGGCGGCGGGCGACGACGGCGCCCCGACGACGCAGAACGCCCCGTACCGTCTGCCCGATCTGAACCTGCTGGCCAAGGGGCAGCCGCATGCGGCGCGCACCCCGGCCAACGACCGGGTGATCCAGGCGTTGACCTCCACGTTCCAGCAGTTCAACGTGGACGCCAAGGTCGTCGGGTTCCTGCGCGGACCTTCCGTGACCCAGTACGAGGTGGAGCTCGGGTCCGGCGTGAAGGTCGAGAAGGTCACGAACCTGCAGAAGAACATCGCGTACGCCGTGGCGAGCTCGGATGTGCGCATCCTGTCGCCGATTCCGGGCAAGTCGGCGATCGGCATCGAGATCCCGAACGCCGATCGCGAGATCGTGCACCTGGGCGACGTGCTGCGCTCCGACAACGCCGTCAACGACCCGAACCCGATGCTGGCGGGCATCGGCAAGGACGTCGAGGGCCATTTCGTGACCGCCGACCTGACCAAGATGCCGCACCTGCTGGTCGCCGGCGCCACCGGTTCGGGCAAGTCGAGCTTCGTCAACTCGATGCTCACCTCGATCATCATGCGCGCCACCCCAGAACAGGTGCGCATGATCCTGGTCGATCCCAAGCGCGTGGAGCTCTCCGCCTATGCCGGCATCCCGCATCTGCTCACCCCGATCATCACCGATCCGAAGAAGGCCGCGCAGGCGTTGGAGTGGGTGGTCAAGGAGATGGACGCCCGGTACTCCGATCTGGAGTTCTTCGGGTTCCGCCACGTCAAGGATTTCAACGAGGCCGTGAGGGCCGGCAAGGTGCATGCCCCCGCCGGTTCGAACCGCAAGGTCGCCCCGTACCCGTACCTGCTGGTGGTGGTCGACGAGATGGCCGACCTGATGATGGTGGCCAAGAACGATGTGGAGAGCTCGATCCAGCGCATCACCCAGTTGGCGCGAGCCGCGGGCGTGCATCTGGTGCTGGCCACGCAGCGTCCGTCGGTGGACGTGGTGACCGGCCTGATCAAGGCGAACATCCCCTCGCGTCTGGCGTTCGCCACGTCGTCGGCCACGGATTCCCGCGTCATCCTGGATACCGTGGGCGCCGAGACGCTGATCGGACAGGGCGACGCCCTGTTCCTGCCGATGGGTTCGGCCAAGCCGATCCGCGTGCAGGGCTCGTGGGTGTCGGAGTCGGAGATCCGTAAGGCTGTGGAATACGTGCGCACGCAGCGCAAGCCGCACTACCGTGAGGATATCGAGCAGATGGCCAAGGATGCCGAGAAGCACGCCCTGGAGCCGGATGAGGAGATCGGCGACGACATGGATGTGCTGCTGCAGGCCGCCGAGCTGGTGGTCACCACGCAGTTCGGCTCGACCTCCATGCTCCAGCGCAAGCTGCGCGTGGGGTTCGCCAAGGCGGGGCGCCTGATGGACCTGCTGGAATCACGCGGCGTCGTCGGTCCCTCGGAGGGCTCGAAGGCCCGCCAGGTGCTGGTGCAGCCGCAGGACCTGCCCGCGGTGCTGGCGTTCATCCGCGGCGAAACCGACAGCCTGACCTCCAGCGCGCCGACGCAGGACGCCCTGTCCATGTGACGGGTGGTGTTGCGATGTGTCGGATTCGAATACGGCGGCGTACACAAGAACAGGATTCGGGGTACAGTGAAGAGTATGCAGAAAACCGATGAACAGACCACGAACTCGTTGCTCGACGGTTGGAACGCGCCGCCGAACCTGGTCACCTATGCGCGCATCGCGCTGGTGGTGGTGTTCCTGGTGCTTGACATCATGGCGGGGCCGTACGGCGTGGACAATCCGACGCTGCGCTGGGTGGCGGCCATCATCTTCATCATCGCCGCATCCACCGATAAGATCGACGGCTGGATGGCCCGCAGGTACAATCAGGTGACCGAGATGGGCAAGCTGATGGACCCGATCGCGGACAAGCTGCTCACCTGCGGCGCGCTGGTCGTGGCCGCGGCGTTCGGCGAGTTCGGCAACGTGGCGTGGGGCTGGATCGTCGTGGCGCTGTTCCTCATCCGGGAACTCGGCATCACGGTCATGCGCTTCTTCGTCATGGAACAGCCCGGCGGCAAGGTGATCGCCGCCGCTTGGCCGGGCAAGCTCAAGACCGTGTTCCAGTGCGTGGGCCTGTCCCTGCTGCTGGTGCCGCTGTGGACGCTCGCGCCCGGCACCGGTCCGAATCCGTGGTGGCTGACGGCGTACACGTGGCTCACGCAGATCGTGATCTATGTGGCGCTGGTGCTGTGCCTGTATTCCGGCGCCATCTACCTGATCAACACCTTCCGTAAGCCCGCCGTATGAACGGGAGCCCGTCCGCGGGGGAGATCCGGCGCCGCTGCGACACGTTGGCGCAGGCGGTGCTGGGATGGTGCGGGTCTCGCGGCGTGCGCATCGCCGCGGCCGAGTCGCTGACCGGGGGATTGCTGGCCGACGCGTTCGTGCGCATCCCCGGTGCCTCGCGCGTGTTCCTCGGTTCGGCGGTGACCTATGACATCGCGGCCAAGGCGTCCGTGTTGGGGGTCGACGCCGACCTGCTGCGGCGTGAGGGCGCCGTGCACCCGGATGTGGCTAGGCAGATGGCCCTCGGCACGGCCCGGCTGTACGATCAGCCGGCGTATGGGAGGCGGGTCATCGGATTGTCCACCACCGGTGTGGCCGGTCCGGGGCCGGACGGGGACAAGCCCGCCGGACTGGTGTACGCGGGGTTTTCGGTGCCATCGTTCGACGTCGGGGGTGGCCCGCGGATCACGACGTCGGTGCGGTTGATGCTCTCGGGCGACCGCGAGCGGATCCGGTTGCTGACGGTGTTGTGCGTTCTGGAAAATGTGAGCGGATTCACAGTGGATTCACAGGAATAATCCCGCGTCTGCGGTGTTGTTCGTAGTGGTATGGATGAACGACGCCGAGCCGAAAGGGATGACGTGATGGAATCGATGACTGTGACCCGCGAGCGAGTCGAACGGGCGGGTATGACCGCCGCCCCGGCCAAGGCCACCGGGGCGCGCATGCGCGACCTGACCCCCGCGCAGCGGCGTGCCGTGATGTTCGCGCAGCAGCAGGTGATCAAGGCCCGTGCCGCCAAGAAGGCCAAGGAGGAGCGGCAGGCCGCCTTGGAGCGGATGTGGCAGCAGGAGGATTTTGCCGAACGCACGCGCGGCCATACCGGCCGTGCCGTGGAGGCGGCGCCCGAAGCCAAGGAGGTGTCGCTGCGCGAGGCCATCGGCTATGTGCTGCGTGACCTGCGCACCCGCGACCACAAGACGTTGCGCGAGGTCAGCGAGAAGGCCGGCGTATCGCTGGGGTACCTGTCCGAGGTCGAACGCGGGCAGAAGGAGGCCAGCTCGGAGCTGCTGGGGTCGATCGCCCTGTCGCTGGGCGTCAAGCCCTCGCAGATGCTGCGGCTGGTGGCCGATTACCTGGACTCGTTGGAGGACTAAGGACAGGATTTCGGGATAGCGTTGCGATGACGGCGTGGTGAGCGGTCCGGTGGCCGCCCGCCACGCCGTTTCGCGATGGTTCGGTGCCGCTGCGGATGCGGGCGTCGGGGATGGCGTGCGCGGGTCGCCGGGCGGCGGGGGTACGGTGTCGGGATGTGTGTACACTAGCGGTCATGCGAGAACGCGAATTCTGGGAATTGTTGGAAGAGGTGTTCGGCCGTGGGTACGGGCGCAGTCTTTCCGTCGATCAGCGATTGACCGCGTTGAACAACATGACGGTGGTGGAGGCCCTGGCTGCCGGGGTGGAGCCCCGTGTGGTGTGGAACGTGCTGTGCGATCAGATGGATGTGCCGGATTCGCGCCGATGGGGTGCCGACCATAACGCGCCGCCCATGCCTGCGGCGTGACATGCCGACGCATCATTCGAACATTTGTTCGTGTTTGGGGGTATAGTTATCCACAGTTACGGAACGTTGCGCGCATCGTTCGACCACATTGGCCGGTCGACCTTGCGGCCGCGGCGCGGACGCCCCTACGGTGGATGGGGACGAAGAGCCGAACATGCTTGAAGGAGGCATCATGGCACAGCAGACGACAGTCGCGGCGAAGGACACCGCGGACACCGCCAAGGAGGCCCATGCCATCGACCCGCGCCGCAAGGCCGCGTTGGATACGGCGTTGGCGCAGGTGGAGAAGAACTTCGGCAAGGGCTCGGCCATGCGCCTGGGAGACAAGCCACCGCAGGACGTGGAGGTGATCCCCACCGGTTCGCTGGCATTGGACATGGCGTTGGGCATCGGAGGCCTGCCCAAGGGGCGCATCGTGGAGATCTATGGCCCGGAGTCCTCGGGCAAGACCACGCTGGCGCTGCATGTGGTGGCCAACGCCCAGCGCGAAGGCGGCGTGGCGGCGTTCATCGACGCCGAGCATGCGTTGGATCCCGTGTACGCTAAGAAGCTCGGCGTGGACACCGATTCGCTGATCGTTTCGCAGCCCGACAACGGCGAGCAGGCGCTGGAGATCGCCGATATGCTGATCCGCTCCGGCGCGCTTGACGTCATCGTCATCGATTCGGTGGCCGCACTGGTGCCCAAGGCCGAGATCGAAGGCGAGATGGGAGACAGCCATGTGGGCCTGCAGGCGCGGTTGATGAGCCAGGCGCTGCGCAAGATGACCGGCGCGCTGGCACAGGCGGGCACCACGGCGATCTTCATCAACCAGCTGAGGGAGAAGATCGGCGTGTTCTTCGGCAATCCCGAAACCACCACCGGCGGCAAGGCGTTGAAGTTCTACGCCTCGGTGCGCCTGGACATCCGCCGCGTGCAGACGCTGAAAAGCGGCGACGAGGCCGTGGGCAACCGCACCCGCGTCAAGGTGGTCAAGAACAAGATGGCGCCGCCGTTCAAGTCGGCGGAATTCGACGTGCTGTACGGCGAGGGCATCTCCAAGGAGGGCTCGGTGCTGGATATGGCGTTGCAGTGCAACGTGGTGAAGAAATCCGGCTCCTGGTTCACCTATGGCGGCGACCAGCTGGGGCAGGGGCGCGAGAACGTGCGCCAGTTCCTCAAGGACAATCCGGCCGTGACCGAGGAGATCGAGAACAAGGTCAAGGCCGCATTCGGCCTGATCGATATGTCCGAGGGCGAGTCGGACGGGGATTCGGCGCAGGATGCTCCGGCCGGTGAGGCCGCCAAGCCCGCGAAGGCTTCCAAGACCGCCAAGGTCTGACGGCTGCCGGTGCCATGATCGACGCACAGGAATTCCTGGGACGTGCCGTTGCGGCGGAGACGATCGGCGCGGCGGAGGTGGTGGTCCGCGAATCGGACGACGATGATGTGGACGCCTGCCGTGAGGCGGCGTTGCGTCTGCTGGACGCGGCGCCGCGCGCCTCGGGGGCGTTGCGTGAACGCCTGATTGCCAAGGGGTATGCGGACGGCATCGTGGACGAGGTCATCGAACGGCTGACCCGCGTGCATCTGCTGGACGACCGGGCCTATGCCGAGTCGGCCGTCCGCTATTGCACAGGGCGCTGCATGGGGCGCAGGGGCACCGTGATGGAGCTGATCCGCAAGGGCGTGGACCGCGCATTGGCCGAGGCCGTGGCAACCGAAGCCGAGCAGCGCGGCGATTTCGAGGACGCCGCATGGGAGCTGGGGCGTCAATACGCCAGAAAGACCCGCGGTCTCGACGTTGCGGTACGGCGTCGGCGCTTCTGGTCGGCGGGAGGCAGAAAGGGGCACAGCCCGGAAACGCTGCGGCGCGTTGCGGAGGAGCTGCTGAACTGAGTAAAGGTGGGTAAAGGAGTGTGAGGTCTCCGATACCCCGGGTTCTGTCACACCACATATGCGGTGCGGATGGCCATCCATCTCGACCTGACGTCGCCGCCAGGCTCCAGCAGCCTACCCGGAGGCTCGGGCGAGCAGCCCTCAAACGCCTCCTGCTTGGCCTTGCTCCCGATGAGGCTTGCCATGCGGCCGACTGTTACCAGCGGCCCGGTGGTCTCTTACACCGCCGTTTCACCCTTACCCGGCCGAAACCGGGCGGTCTGTTCTCTGTTGCGCTAGCTCTCAGGTCACCCTGGGCGGACGTTATCCGCCATCGTGCTCTATGGAGCCCGGAAGTTCCTCAGCCGTGTCGGCGAACCGACACGGCCGCGGCCATCTGGAGACCTCACATCCACCCAAGGATAGCATGGCGCATCGGTCTTCATTATTGGCGAGTTGTTCACCATGTCGCCACGGAACTCGGCTACAATGAGACGTACCCGGATGGCGATGATGCCATTCGGACACATACAGCGGGCACAACCCGCTTGAGCTCAAGGAGGTCCACATGGAAATCGTCGTTACCGGACGTCATACGCAGATCAAGCAAAGGTTCCGTGATGTCGTCGAAAACAAGATGAATCGTGTGACCGCTATCGCCCCGGATGCGGAACGCGTGCAGATCGTCGTCACGCATGAGGGCAATCCGCGTCAGGCCGATACCGCAAAGCGCGTGGAGATCACCGTCATTGCCGGGCGTACCGTGGTGCGCGCCGAGGCGTCGAGCACCGACGAGTACAGCGCCCTGGATATGGCGCTGGACAAGCTGACGCTGCGTCTGCGCCGCACCCGTGACCGCCGCAAGGACCATCGTCGTGGATACACGAACCCGGTGCCCGTGGACATGGGCGTTGTGACCCCCGAACCCGTGGAGGAGGAACCCGTACCGGAGGAGCCGAACAACAGCCCGCAGGCTGCGGTCGCCTCCGATCTGGGCCCCGGCGAATCGGTGGAGGTCCAGGTCGGAGACACCCCGATCGTCATCCGCCGCAAGCTGCATATCGCCGAGCCGATGACCATCGACGAGGCGCTGTATGAGATGGAGCTGATCGGGCACGACTTCTTCCTGTTCGTCAACAAGGACACCAACCGTCCCTCCGTCGTCTACCACCGTCATGGCTGGAGCTATGGCGTGTTCGAGATCGACACCCCGGAGAACGTGGCGAAGGCCGAGTAACGGCGAACGCTTGAACTGAGGATGACGCCCCGCGACACACAGTGCGCGGGGCGTCATCCGTTGTTTGACGCGGAAAATCTGTGCGTTCGCGTACTATGGGTCAAAGTTTGCGCCCGATTCCATGGGGATTGGGCTATGCTCGTTTACGGTAACCGACAAGGGAGCGAACGTGGTAGATATCATTGACAAGGCTCTTCGCATGGGCGAAGGCCACCAGCTCAAGAAGCTCGAGAACGTGGCGAAAGCCGTGAACGCGCTGGAGGATGAGATTTCAGCTCTGAGCGATGACGAGCTCAGGGCGCAGACCGGCAAGTTCAAGCAGCGCCTGGACAACGGGGAGAAGCTTGACAGCCTGATGCCCGAAGCGTTCGCCACGGTGCGCGAGGTCTCCAAGCGCACGCTTGGCCAGCGTCACTTCGACGTGCAGCTGATGGGCGGCGCCGCCCTGCACTGGGGCAACATCGCCGAGATGAAGACCGGTGAGGGCAAGACCCTGGTCGCCACGCTGCCGAGCTACCTCAACGCGCTGGAGGGCAAGGGCGTGCACGTCGTGACCGTCAACGACTACCTGGCCAGCTACCAGAGCGAGCTCATGGGCCGCATCTACCGGTTCCTGGGCATGTCGGTCGGCTGCATCCTGACCGAGCAGAAGCCGCCGGAGCGCCGCAAGCAGTACAACGCCGACATCACCTACGGCACCAACAACGAGTTCGGCTTCGACTACCTGCGCGACAACATGGCGTGGGAGAAGTCGGATCTGGTGCAGCGCGGGCACCACTACGCCATCGTCGACGAGGTGGACTCCATCCTCATCGACGAGGCCCGTACCCCGCTGATCATCTCCGGTCCTGCCGAGGGCGACGTGACCCGTTGGTACCGCCAGTTTGCGCGCCTGGTGCCGAAGCTGACCCGCGACGAGGACTACGAGGTCGACGAGAAGAAGAAGACCGTCGGCATCCTGGATCCAGGCATCACCAAGGTCGAGGACTTCCTGGGCATCGACAACCTGTATGAGCCGAACAACACCGCGCTGATCGGCTACCTCAACAACGCCATCAAGGCCAAGGAGCTGTTCCTGCGCGACCGCGACTACGTGGTCACCGGCGGCGAGGTGCTTATCGTCGACGAGCACACCGGCCGTATCCTGCCGGGCCGCCGCTACAACGAGGGCCTGCACCAGGCCATCGAGGCCAAGGAGAACGTGGAGGTCAAGGCCGAGAACCAGACCTTCGCCACCATCACCCTGCAGAACTACTTCCGCATGTACGACAAGCTGGCCGGCATGACCGGCACTGCCGAGACCGAGGCCGCCGAGTTCATGGGCACCTACAAGCTGGGCGTGCTGCCGATCCCGACGAACAAGCCGATGATCCGCGTCGATCAGGACGATCTGATCTTCCGCACCAAGCGCGAGAAGCTCGTCGCCATCGTCAAGGACGTGGCCAAGCGCCACGCCAAGGGCCAGCCGGTGCTGCTGGGCACCGCCAGCGTGGAAAGCTCCGAGGTCGTCTCCTCGCTGCTCGACGTGGCGGGCATCCCGCATCAGGTGCTCAACGCCAAGCAGCACGCCAAGGAAGCGGCCGTCGTGGCTGTGGCCGGCCGCAAGGGCGCCGTGACCGTGGCCACCAACATGGCGGGCCGTGGTACCGACATCATGCTGGGCGGCAACGTGGAGTTCCTGGCCGACGCCAAGCTCAAGGCCGAGGGCTACTCCCCGGATGACACCCCGGAGGAGTACGAGAAGCGCTGGCCGGGCACCCTGGCCGAGGTCAAGGAGCAGGTCAAGGACGAGCACGAGGAGGTCGTCGGGCTCGGCGGCCTGTATGTGCTCGGCACCGAGCGCCATGAGTCCCGCCGCATCGATAACCAGCTGCGCGGCCGTTCCGGCCGTCAGGGCGATCCGGGCGAGTCCCGCTTCTACTTGAGCCTCGAGGACGACCTCATGCGTCTGTTCAACACACAGCTCGTGGCGCGTGTGATGGCCAAGGGCCTGCCCGAGGGCGAGCCGATCGAGTCCAAGAGCGTGTCCAAGGGCGTGCGCACCGCGCAGAAGTCCGTCGAGTCGCGCAACTTCGAGATCCGTAAGAACGTGCTCAAGTACGACGACGTGATGAACAAGCAGCGCAGCGTCATCTACGCGGAGCGTCAGGCCGTGCTCAAGGGCGAGGATATCCATGAGGATATCGAGCGCTTCATCGCCGACACCATCGGCAGCTACGTGCGCGGCGCCAACAAGGGTTCGGACAAGCCCGCCGACTGGGATTGGGAGGGCCTGTTCAAGGCGCTGAACACCATCTACCCGGTGCTGGTGACCGAAGCCGACGCCCGTGACGCCGCCGGCAAGCTCAAGGGCGAAAAGGCCGTCGACGCCGTGCGCGACGTGCTCGTGGCCGACGCCAAGGAGCAGTATGGCAGGATCGAGACCAAGCTCGGCGAGGAAGGCCTGCGCCAGCTGGAGCGCCGCGTGGTGCTCGCCGTGCTCGACCGCAAGTGGCGCGAGCACCTGTACGAGATGGACTACCTCAAGGACGGCATCGGCCTGCGTGGCATGGGCCAGCGTGATCCGCTGGTCGAATACCAGCGCGAGGGCTACCAGATGTACAACTCGATGATCGAGGCCATCAAGGAGGAAAGCATCCAGCTGCTGTTCCACGTGGACATCGACCGCGTGGCCATGACCCAGGATCTGCAGTCCGAGCAGGACGAGGATGCCGCCGTCGACGCCGCCGAGGCGCAGATGGGCATCGATGCCGAGTCCGCCGATGCCGCCGAGGACCAGACCGTGGCCACCGGCCCGGCCGAGCCGGAGACCGATGACGAGGCCGAAGCCGAGACCATCGACGAGCTGGCCGAAGAGGCCGCGTCCGAGGATCGGGTGACCCGTGACGCGGACGGCAACCCGGTGATCGTGGGCCCCGCGCCAATCAGCCACGCCGAAGGCAAGGTGCCGGCCTCCAAGCGCCCCAAGAGTGAGGAGCTGCACACCCCGTGGTCCGATGGCCGCACGTTCCCGGGCACGCCGAAGAACGCGCAGTGCCCGTGCGGTTCGAACCGTAAGTACAAGATGTGCCACGGTCAGAACGAGTAGTGGTTCGCACTGACGAATGGAAGGCGCCCGTCGGAGATCATCCGGCGGGCGCCTTCGTTTGGCGTCCCGGCAAGCGTGCGGACCATCCGTGATGCGGACATCGCGTCCGTCCGACAACATGCCCTCGATACAATGAGCCGCGTCACTACACCATCACGAGCGTGCTTCAAGGAGGGCATGATGGCTGAGATCACATGGAAATCGATCCTCACCAAGCTGGTTGCCGGCAATCACCTGAGCGCGGGGGAGGCGTGGTGGTTCGTGGACGATCTGATGAAAGGCAACGCCAATCCCGCGGCGGTGGGTGCCGTCCTCGCCGCGCAGCAGCTGCTGGGGCTGACCGCCGAGGAGGTGCGCGGCGCCGCCGACGCGATGGTGTCGCACGCCGTGCCGCTGGCCGTCTCCGGGGAGACGACCGATATGGTCGGCACCGGTGGTGACGGCGCCGCGACCGTGAACCTGTCCACGATGGGTTCGGTGGTGGCTGCGGCCGCCGGTGTGAAGATCGTCAAGCACGGCAATCGCGCCGCATCGTCCAAATGCGGTGCCGCGGACTGCCTGGAGGCGTTGGGATTGCCGCTGGATCTGAGCCCGCAGGCCGTGGCCGAGATCGGCGATGAGGTGGGCATCACGTTTGCGTTCGCCAAGGTGTTCCACCCGGCCATGCGGTTCGTCGGCCCGGTGCGTTCCGCCTTGGGCGTGCCCTGCGTGTTCAACGTGCTGGGTCCGCTGACGAATCCGGCCAACCCGAACCATGTGGCCATCGGCTGCGCCAACCGCGCCGTCAGCCCGATGATGGCCGAGGTCTACGCCTCGCGTGGACAGACCGGCATGGTCTACACCTCGCATGAGGGATTGGACGAGCTGGCGCCGACGGGGCCGGTGAGCGTGTGGGAGATCCGCGACGGCAAGGTGGAGGAGACCGAGTTCGATCCGACGGCGGAGCTGGGGCTTGATCCGGTGACGCTGGACGACCTGCGCGGCGGCGAGCCCGCCGTCAACGCGCAGGCGATGCTGGACTTCCTGGCCGGTAGGCCGGTGCCGTTCCGTTCGACGGCCCTGCTGAACGCGGCGTCCGCCATCGTGGCCGACGCCCGCCGGTTGCCCGATCCGGACGCCGCACTGGCGCAGCGTTTCCGCGACGCCTACGCGATGGCCGAGGCCGCCGTCGATTCCGGTGCCGCGAACGACCTGCTGCGCCGCTGGATCGAGGTGGCCAGGTCGAAGGCCTGAGACCGGTGGTTCGCACTACCTCGGGGTTCGATTTCCGACTGGCCGAAATCCGCCACTCCGTGATTGAACCGCCGAGGTAGTGCGAACCGCTATACGCGCGCCCCGTCGTCGAAGTAGTCGGTTTTGGTTTCGTTATGGCCCTTGTGCCGCATGATCAGACCTGCCGCGCCGATCAGCGTTGAGGTGCCGAAGATCGTGCCCAGCACGGGCGCCATCGAGGGCAGGAACACCGAGCCGATGACGCCGATGACGCCTACGATCAGCAGGATCCAGAACACGAGCTTGGACTTGTTCACCGGTCCCAGATCGGGGTTCGGCGGGGTGAACGGATCGCCGTAGCGGTCCATCACGTCGTCGGTGTCCAGCCAGCTGGAGCCGGTGAAATCGCGCGGGCCGCGGCCGGCGCCGCCGGCGAAGGCGGCCGGGTCCAGATCATCGACCGAGAGCAGCGCCTCCTTCTCCTTGCGCTGCGCGTGCTTCTCGAACCGCTTGGCGTTGCGCGAACGCTCCACATCATTGAGATCTTCGGCGTGCTCGGCGGCGAACTGCGCCCACGCGGCGTCGAAGTCGGCGGACCCCGGATCGCCGTTGTTCGGCGTGGGGTTTGGACGCTCGCCGTCCGCGTTGCTATTGTTGTGCTCAGTCATAGACACCACTCTAACCAAGTGTGACGCCATGCCGCGCCCACGGAGTTCACGAGGAGGAAATCCACGATGCTGTACTGGTTCTTCGTCAAAGGGTTCGGTTGGATCGCCCGTCGCCGCCTCGGGCCCACGGTCAAGGGCCTGCAGAACATCCCCAAGCATGGCGGCGCCATCATCGCCGCGAACCATCTGGCCGTCATCGACGACGCGCTGCTGCCGATCACCTGCCCGCGCATGATCCACTTCATGGGCAAGGCCGAATACTTCGAGGGCAAGGGCATCAAGGGCAGGTTCAAGAAGTGGTGGTTCACCTCCGTCGGCGTGTTCCCGGTCGACCGTTCCGGCGGCTCCAAGTCGCTCGGCGCGTTGAACCATGCGCGGGAGATCCTGGAGGACGGCCACCTGTTCGGCATCCACATCGAGGGCACGCGCAGCCCCGACGGTCGCCTGTACAAGGGACATACCGGCGTGGCCAAGCTGGCGCTGGAAACCGGATGCCCGATCGTCCCGGTCGCCATCATCGGCTCGGACACGTTGCAGCCGGTCGGCACCGTGGTGCCGAAGAAGGGCAAGACGCAGGTGATCTATGGCGCGCCGATTCCCGTGGAGCGCAAGGACGCCGAGGACGTCACCCATGACGACCTGCGCTCGCTGACCGATCAGGTCACCCGCGCCATCCAGTCCATGAGCGGTCAGGAATACGTGGACGAATACGCGCAGACGGTCAAGAAGCGCCTGAAGGAGCAGGCCGCCGCACAAGCCGCGCAGGCCGTGTCGAAGTAGGCCACTTCGTCACACGACGGTGAGCGTGATGACGGAGGCGTTGCCATCCGCGTCACGCAGCCGCACGTTGGCGCCATCGCTGATGGATTCGCCGTTGTACTGCACGTCACGCACCGTGCCGAACAGGCCGCCGAGGATGCGGTTGGTCTCCACCTTGAACCCCAGGCCCTGCAGGGTCTTGGTCACCTCGCTCTCCTGCTTGCCGACCAGGCCCGAGGGCACGGCCGCGGTCTCGGGACCCTTGGAGACGACCACATCCACCGTGTCGCCCCAGTGCAGTTCGGCACCGGGCTCCACGGAGGCGGAGATGACCTGACCGGAGGGCACCGAGTCGCTGAACTCCTCGGTCACGTTCGCCGTCAGCTTCAGCTCGGTGAGGGCCTCGTTCATCTGGTCGCGCGTCAGCCCCTCCACGGTGGGCATCTTCACCGGCGCGGGTCCCTTGGACAGCGTCACGGTCACTTCGGCGTTATGGTCCAGCGTGGTGCCGGGATCTGGGCTGACGGTCAGCGCCACACCCGCCGGCAGCGTCTCCGAGTACTGGTCGTTGTCCTCGTCGTGAATCACGTTGTCGAATCCCGCGTCCTTCAACGCCTGCAGCGGATTCTTGGCATTGGCGGAATCCGGGTCGAGGATGTCCTTGGGGATCGTGGCCTGCCTGACGCCTTTTGATACCGTGACGGTGATCTGGCTGCCGTCCCGCCTGCTGACATGGTCTCCCACGTTCAGCGGCTTGGCGGAAGCATCAGCTGTCAGATGGATCGAGATGATGTTCCCCTCGTCAACCGTATCGCTGAAGTCTTCGGCGGTGGTGTACGGAATGTCCGCAACGGTGAGCGCGCTGCGGTAATCGTTCCAATCGGCGTCGGTGATGGGGCAGGCCTGGTTCTCCGTACAGGTGATGTCGTTCGGCTGGGGGAGCGTCCAATAGCTGCCGGGGCCGCGGAAATACCACCAGGCGAATCCGCCGCCACCGATGGCGGCGATGAGGAGCACGATGACGGTGACGATGACGACGGTCCCGCGGCGTGATGTGCGGGCCTTCGGCTGTTCGTCCGCGGCGGATGCCGCATCCGGCGTTGCCTCTGGTGCATCGACGGCCCCGATGACCTGCGTGGAGGCGATGACGGCGGACGTCGTGTGAGCCGCATCCGGCTGGGCGATGGCCTGTGCCGGCGCGCCGACTGCGGGCAGGCTCTGCGTGGCGTTCACGTCGATGATGCTGGTGGCCGGCTCGGGGGAGACGTTGATGGCCTGTGTGGCGTCGGGGGCGAAGGTTACGGCAGCGTTGCCGTCGGCGGGTGCGGCGGGAGGCTGCGGCACCGCGGTCGTCTGCTGTGCCTGAATGGCCGCGGTGACGGCCGAAGGCGCGTCTGTAGCCACCGGGGCGTCCACATGCGCGGAGGCGTCCGCGGACGTGGGGGTCGTCGGATCGGCGGCGACAGGCGGCAGCGGCGGCAGGGCGGTGGTCGCCGCGGGCGCGGGGGCCACGGTCGGCTTGCGGTACTGCCATGCGGTCATGGGCAGATGCGCGGTCAGCTCGCGCAGCTCACGCATCGCCTCGACGGCGTCCGCCGGGCGCGCGTCCACGGCCCTGGCCGTCAGATGGGCGATGAACGCCGCGATCGACGGGTCGATGCCCGGGCAGGGGTCCGCCACCGAGGGCACGTCCTCATGCACATGCTTGAAGACGAGCGTGACGGGGTTGTCGGACTGGAACGGCACGAAACCGGCGAGCATCTCCCAGGCGGTGATGCCGACCGAGTACAGGTCGCCCTGCTGCGTGGCCTGGTTGTGCTCGATCATCTCCGGCGCCAGGTAGGCGGCCGTGCCGAGCAGCATGTTGGTGGTGGACAGCGTGGCCTGCGAGGCGGCCTTGGCCAGGCCGAAGTCGGTGATCTGCACGCGGCCGCGGTCGTTGAGCAGGATGTTCTCCGGCTTGATGTCGCGATGCACCACGCCGATGCGGTGCGCGGCGGACAGGCCGTCCAACGTCTCTGACAGGATGCGCAGCGTCTCGCGCACCGTGAAGGTGCGCTGCGTGTTCATCTCATGGCGCAGGTTCACGCCGTGGACGTACTCCATGACCAGATAGTCCAGCCCGTTGTATTCGCCGGTGTCGTACACCTGCACGATGTGGGGGTTGGCGATGGCCGCGGCGGACTTGGCCTCGCGGCGGAACCGTTCGACGAACTGCTCGCGGTGGGGGCCCTGCGCCAGCTGGGTATGCATGATCTTGATGGCCACCGTGCGATCCAGCCGCTCGTCCGTGGCCTGGTAGACCGTGGCCATGCCGCCTTCGGCGATGCGGCGGACAATACGGTATCGTCCTTCGATCACAAGTCCATCGGGGACATTCGCGGCTTCAGTCATGGCGGTGCAAGCAATCCTTGGTGTTGGGAACGGTCTGGTTAAAAGTCTACATGCTGCCGGGCTCACGGGGCGTGTAATGCACGGATGGCACGAAACGGGCACAAGCCGCGGCCAAGGTACGGCGCGCGTCATCGTCCGCCGGCATCTGCGCGATGGCGTCCAGGCTGCGGTGCCACAGCTCCTCGATGCGCCGCCGCGAGCGTTCGATGGCACCGGTGCTGTGGAACAGGTCGATGACGTGGGCGGTCTGCGCCTCGGTGCGGGCATCGGCCTCGAAGACGGCGATGAGTTCGCCGCGTTGGTCGTCGGTCGCCCCGGCCAGCGCGTCGGCGAGCAGCACGGTGCGTTTGCCCTCGCGGATGTCGCCGCCCACCGGTTTGCCGGTGGCGGAGCTCGAACCGATGACGTCGATCAGGTCGTCGGTCAGCTGGAACGCCAACCCCAACGGTTCGCCCACGGCCAGCGCGCACGACCGGGCTTGTTCCGGCGGATACCCGGCGGCGAGCATCGCCAGCTCCAACGGCGCGATGGTGGTGTAGCTGGCCGTCTTCCAGCGGAACACATCCAACGAGGTGCGCGCGAGCCGTGCCGGGTCGGCCATCGGGCAGTGCACGGCGGCCAGATCGAGCACCTGCCCGATCTCCACCTCGCGATGCATCGTGAGGAACGCGCGGTTGATGGCGTCGGCGCTCGGCAGACGGTGCGCGGCGTCGTTGGCGATGTCCACGCTGGCGGTCGCCAGCAGATCGCCCAGCATGATGCCGAGCCCCACGCCCAGCGCCGCATCGTGGTCCGGTCCGGCCAGCGCCTTGTGCGCGGCCGGTTTGCCGCGCCGCAGATCGGCGTCGTCGATGATGTCGTCGTGCACCAGCGCGGCGGTCTGGAACACCTCGATCGCGCAGGACAGGTCGAGCATCGCATCCCGGCGCTCCCGCCCGGCATCCCCTCCCAGCGCGCGGTAGGCGTCCAGCGCCAGTAGTGCGCGCAGCCGTTTGCCGCCTTCGCTGGAGGTCACCGCCTGATGCGTCGTCGCCTGCAGGATGGGTTCACAGGACTCGTCGAGCCGGACGCCCTGGGGTAGACGGACAAAGGTGCTTACCAGGTCGGCGATGCGGGTTTCGACGGTATCCAGCGTTGCGGTCGTGCTCATACCTATGAGGGTATCCGCAGCAGTCAGACAAGACAACCGGATGCGTAGCGTTCGACCACATTCGCCGAGCCTTCGACCACATCGGACCGTCCGGGTGGCGGGGACACATCCGCATCATCGATACTGGAGACGCGCCATATGGCGTAGCCGGTGCGTGGGGCAACGGCGGCGACGATGACGGGGGTGACCATGACGACGGAGCAACACTGTGCGGATCGTGCCGATGCGCGGCGCGACCGCATCGCGGACACGGTGCGACGGTTGGGGACGCAGCTGCGCGAGGACAGGCGGGAACGCGGGCCGCACGTGGCCGACGCCGCGTGGGTCGATGAACCGTTCGACGACTGGCTGGCCATGCTGCACGAGGGCAAGCCGCTGGCACGGACCTCGATGCTGGCGCTGGCGGTGGGGATGGATCAGACGCTGGCCGTCCGCGACGCCCTGATCGTGTCGATTGTGGGCGGGGCGGACGGTGCCAGGAAGGCCGTGCTGATGGATTTCGCGTCGCGGCCGCATGCGCCGGAGGTCTGCGCGCGCATGGGGCGGCTGCTGACCGCCGCGTTCACGGACGAGCATGGGGGATTGGATGAGGCGCGGTGCCGTGCCGCCGTCGGCGCGCTCAAGGATATGGCCGGCATCGTGCCGGAACGCTATCGGGTGCAGCCGTTGACCATCATGGCCTACGTGCTGTGGTGGCTGGGGAAGGATGAGGCGGTGGAATACGCGCTGGAGGCGCTGGCCATCGATGAGCGGTGTTCGCTGGCGGCGATCGTGCTCGGCGCGATGCGGCGGGGCATATACCCGGTATGGTTGCGCTGATGCGGCCGGACGGTTCTGATTGAACTGTGGCGGAAACGGGAATAATCGTCCTTGGCGGATGGTTAACTCCAATAGTTGACGATTTGCCCTTGTCAGAAGTGCGCCTGTATGCTATAGCGCTTCGGGCAGGAACCTGCAGGAGGATGAGTTTGGCCACGAAGAAAACGACGACCGAGCCGGAGCAGGACGAACGGACTGCCAAGGCCTCGTCGACGGCGAAGACCGCCACCGCGCGCAAGAGCGCTTCGAAGAAGACCACCGCCAAGGCCGCGGCTGGTTCCGGTAAGGCCTCCGCGGCCAAAGCCGAGAAGTCGTCGCGCAAGACCACGGCCAAGAAGAGCAGTGCGCCGGAACCCGCCGAGGATCTGGTCAAGGACGAGGAGATGCTGGACGATGAGGACTCCGAGGTCGTGGACGACGACCTGGAGCACATCGACGAGGATCTTGAGGATCCCGATGCGGTGCAGGATGACGACGACCTGGACGAGGAATCCGAGCCGGAGCCCGAAGAGGACGAGGACGAGCACCCGAACAAGCCCGAGGAGCCCAAGGAGAAGGGCGCGTTCGTGGTCCGCGATGACGACGACGATGACAACCTGACCCCGTCCGGCAACCCGAAGCGCCGTGTGGTCGCCGCCGGCGCCACCGCCGATCCGGTCAAGGACTACCTGAAGCAGATCGGCCGTGTCAGCCTGCTGAACGCCGAGCAGGAGGTGGACCTGTCCGAGCGCATCGAGGCGGGTCTGTACGCGCAGCATCTGCTGGACACCGAGGGCGACCAGCTGGACTTCAAGCGCCGCCGCGAGCTCAAGTGGGCCGCCAATGACGGCAAGAAGGCCAAGGACCACCTGCTGGAGGCCAACCTGCGACTCGTCGTTTCGCTGGCCAAGCGCTACACCGGCCGCGGCATGCTGTTCCTGGATCTGATCCAGGAGGGCAATCTGGGCCTGATCCGCGCCGTGGAGAAGTTCGACTGGAAGAAGGGCTTCAAGTTCTCCACCTATGCCACCTGGTGGATCCGCCAGGCCATCACCCGAGCCATGGCCGATCAGGCGCGTACCATCCGCGTGCCCGTGCACATGGTGGAGGTCATCAATAAGCTCTCGCGCGTGCAGCGCCAGATGCTGCAGGACCTGGGGCGTGAACCCACTCCGGACGAGCTGGCCCGTGAGCTGGACATGCCGGTGGAGAAGGTGCAGGAGGTGCAGAAGTACGGCCGCGAGCCGATCTCGCTGCATACGCCGCTGGGCGAGGACGGCGATTCCGAGTTCGGTGATCTGATCGAGGACACCGACGCCATCGCGCCGTCCGACGCGGTCGCGTTCTCATTGCTGCAGGAGCAGTTCAAGCAGGTGCTGGAGACGCTGAGCCCGCGTGAGGCGGGCGTCATCAAGATGCGCTACGGCCTGGAGGACGGCCAGCCGAAGACCCTTGACGACATCGGCCGCGTGTACGGCGTGACCCGTGAGCGCATCCGCCAGATCGAGTCGAAGACCATGTCGAAACTGCGTCACCCGTCGCGCTCCCAGACCCTGCGCGACTTCCTCGACCAATGACAGCCAGCGGCGGCCCGCTTGGCAGGCCGCCGCGCGAGGAGCGAGGAAGCCCGGTGGGCTTCCGAACGACGGAGCCATCCTTGAATGGCCCGCTTGGCAGGCCGCCGCGCGAGGAGCGAGGAAGCCCGGTGGGCTTCCGAACGACGGAGCCATCCGTAGACGACTCGCACGGGGATACCGATTACTTCGGCGTCCTCCCACCCAAGGGAGGACGCCGCATCATGGCCGGAACTGGCGTTGCTCCGGCGTACACCGACGACTGAATGGGGACCATGGCAAAGGACAACTACGGCGCGGACAGTTTGACCGTTCTCGAAGGCCTCGACGCGGTGCGCAAGCGCCCCGGCATGTACATCGGCACCACCGACAGCCAGGGCCTGATGCACTGCCTGTGGGAGATCATCGACAACGCCGTGGACGAGGCACTGGCCGGCGCCTGCGACCACATCACCGTCACGCTCCATGACGACGGCTCGGTCGAGGTGGCCGACAACGGCCGCGGCATCCCCGTGGACACCGAACCGAAAACCGGGCTGAGCGGCGTGGAGGTCGTACTGACCAAGCTGCACGCCGGTGCCAAGTTCGGCAACTCCTCCTACAACGCCGTCGGCGGTCTGCACGGCGTCGGCTCGTCCGTGGTCAACGCGCTGTCCGCGCGCCTGGACATCGAGGTCGACCGCGATGGCAAGACGCACCACATGGCCTTCCACCAGGGGCACCCCGGCGTGTACACGGATGCGGATCCGGCGCACCCCTCGCCGGACGCGCCGTTCAAGCGCACGCGTAAGAACAAGGCGACCGAACTGGAGATCATCGGCAAGGTCAGCCCGAAGACCACGGGCACGCGCATCCGCTACTGGGCCGACCCCGAGATCTTCAACGACACCGCCGAATTCAGCTACGAGCAGCTCATCGACCGCGTGCGCCAGACGAGTTTCCTAGTGCCGGGGCTGCGGATCACCGTCATCGACGAGAACATCCCCGAAACCGGCGACGAGTCGGTCGACGAGGTGCGTGAAATCGACGAGGCCGTCTCCGCGGAGGGTGACGTCGGTACCGCCGAGGCGGCACCGACGCCGGGCCTGGACGGCTTCTCGACGGTGGCGGCGGAGTCGGACGTGGCGGAACCCGTGCCGTCGGGGCCTGCAACGCCCGCCCACGGCCATGCCCGCGTGGAGGAGTTCCTGCATACCGGCGGCGTCAAGGACTTCGTCGACTTCCTGTCCAAGGGGGAAGCGGTCTCCGACATCTGGCGCATCACCGGCGAGGACACGTACGAGGAGGAGACCCAGGCCGTCGACGACAACGGCGACCTGCACGCGCGGACGATCACCCGCACCTGCGGCGTGGACATCGCCCTGCGCTGGGTCAACGGATACGACACCACGATGCGCAGCTTCGTCAACGTGGTCGAGACCCCGGGCGGCGGCATGCACGTCGACGGATTCCTCAACGGCATCACCAAGCAGATCCGCAAGGCCGTGGAGGACAACGCGCGCAAGCTCAAGGTGAACCTCAAGGACGGCGCCATGCGCGTCGAGCGCGACGACATCCTGGCCGGCCTGGTCGCCGTGGTCACCGTGCGCATCGCCGAACCGCAGTTCCAGGGCCAGACCAAGGACGTGCTCGGCACCGCGCAGGTCAAGCCGATCGTCACCCGCATGACCGACAGGCAGTTCGGTGAGATGATCACCGGCTCCAAGCGCGGCTACAAGGAACAGTCCGGCCGCGTGCTGGAGAAGATCGTCGGGGAGATGCACGCCCGCATCCAGGCGCGTAAGACCAAGGAGGTCACGCGCCGCAAGAACGCGCTCGAATCCGCCTCGATGCCGCCGAAGCTGTCCGACTGTCAGCCGGGCAACGACGACGTGGCCGAGCTGTTCATCGTGGAGGGCGATTCGGCGCTCGGCACCGCCAAGGCGGCCCGCAACTCCGGGTTCCAGGCGCTGCTGCCGATCCGCGGCAAGATCCTCAACGTGCAGAAGGCCTCGCTGAGCCAGATGCTCTCGAACAAGGAATGCGCGGCCATCATCCAGGTGGTCGGCGCCGGGTCCGGGCCGAGCTTCGACATCGAGCAGGCCCGGTACAACAAGGTCATCATGATGACCGATGCCGACGTGGACGGCGCGCATATCCGCATCCTGCTGCTGACGCTGTTCTACCGGTACATGCGTCCGCTCATCGAGCACGGCCGCGTGTACGCCGCCGTGCCGCCGCTGCACCGCATCGCGCTCGCCGGCTCGCACAAGGGCGAATACATCTACACGTATTCGGACGACGAGCTGGCCGGCAAACTGGCCGAGCTGGACCGCAAGCACATCGCCTACAACGACGACATCCAGCGCTACAAGGGTCTGGGCGAGATGGACGCCGACCAGCTGGCCGACACCACGATGGACCCGCGCACGCGCATGCTGCGCCGCATCCGCATGGAGGACGCCGCGCAGGCCAGTGAGATCTTCAGCCTGCTCATGGGCGACGACGTGCCGCCGCGCAAGCAGTTCATCGTGGACAACGCCGACGATTTCGACCGCTCCAAGATCGACACCTGATCCCCACCCCGGTGCGTGCACCATGTGAACTGACAGCGCTTGCAAACATGCGGACGAAAACCGTCCCGAACGGCATGTCGCATGCGGACGGATGACAGAATGACAGCTGTCTACTGACCGTTCGGTATATGTTTGAGGAGACGCTGATGGCCAACCTGTTGCTTGCCGTCATCTATCTGGCGTTCGTCAGCCTGGGATTGCCCGATGCCATGCTTGGCGCGGCCTGGCCGACGATGTACCACGACTTCGGCGTGCCGGTTTCGTTCGCCGGCGGCATCTCGATGGTCATCTCGGCGGGCACCATCGTCTCGGCGCTGCTGAGCGACCGGCTGACGCTGCGCTTCGGTGCGGGCAGAGTGACCGCGGTTTCGGTGGGCCTGACGGCCGCCGCGCTGCTGGGGTTCTCGTTCGCGCCGAACTACTGGACGCTGATCGTGCTGGCCGTGCCGTATGGCCTGGGCGCGGGCGGTGTGGACGCCGCGCTGAACAACTACGTGGCGGTCCATTACACCAGCCGCCATATGAGCTGGCTGCACGCCATGTGGGGCGTCGGCGCCTCGGTCGGCCCATACGTCATGGGCTTCGCCCTGGGACAGGGGCAGGGCTGGTCCTGGGGATACCGGTATGTGGCCATCGTGCAGATCGTGCTGACCGCGTTGCTGCTGTTCAGCCTGCCGCTGTGGCGCAACCGTTCCGGCGAACGGCAGCCGGCCGAGGACACGGCCGGGCAACAGGCCTCCGACCCCGCCCGCAAGCCGATGGGGCTGCGCGGCGTGCTGGCCATCCCCGGAGCCAAGGAGATCCTGGTCATGTTCTTCTGCTATTGCGCGGTGGAGCAGACCGCCATGCTGTGGTCCAGCAGTTACATGGTGCTCGGCTGCGGCATCGACAAGCTGACCGCGGCCAGCTGGGCCAGCCTGTTCCTCATCGGCGTGACCGCCGGACGCTTCCTGAGCGGTTTCATGACCATGAGGTTCGACGATCCGACGATGATCCGCATCGGCCAGGCGCTGGTGTTCGCCGGCATTGTGGCCATGCTGCTGCCCCTGCCCGCCCATATGAACGTCATCGGCGGCCTGATGCTGATCGGCTTGGGCTGCGCCCCTATCTACCCGTGCGTCATCCACTCGACGCCGATGTATTTCGGCGAGGACAAGTCCCAGGCGATCGTGGGCGTGCAGATGGCCTGCGCCTATATCGGCACGCTGCTGATGCCGCCGCTGTTCGGCCTGATCGCCAATCACATCGACGTGCGGCTGTTCCCGTGGTACCTGCTCGTGTTCCTGCTGCTGATGGTGGTGATGCACGAGCGGCTGCGCAAGCTGCGCGGCTGAACGCCGAACACGTCCCATTCCACAGAAAGAGTCGAACGCACCGGTGCGCCGCATCTGATGCTATACAGAAAGATGTATGGCATGTTCGAAGGAGTGGATATGGACGTTCGGTCATCGGCATTGGGCGCGCTGTACGGTCTGGCATGCGGCGATGCGCTGGGCATGCCGACGCAGAGCATGTCGCCCGATCAGATCGAGCAGGCCTACGGCGGTCCCGTCACGGGGTTCCGGGATGCGGTGGACTGGCAGCCGATCGCGCCCGGCATGCGGGCCGGCAGCATCACCGACGACACCGAACAGGCGGTGCTGCTGGCCAGACGTCTGATCGCCGATGATGGTGATCTGGATGTCCACCGGTACGCCGACGACCTGATCGCATGGGAGTCGGCGATGCAGGCCAAGGGGTCGCTGGATCTGCTCGGCCCGTCGACGAAATCCGCGATGCAGGCATTGCGCGACGGCGTATCCCCGGAGGTCACCGGCCGCTTCGGCACTACCAACGGCGGGGCGATGCGTGCGGCCCCGGTCGGCATCGCCTATCCGCGCACGCCGGAACTGGACGCCGCGGCACGCCGCTCCTGCGTCGTGACGCACAACACCGTCCAGGGCATCGAGGCCACCACGATGATCGCCTATGCCGTCAGCTGCGGCATCGACGGGCTCGGCGTGCGGGAGGCGCTGGACGCCGCCGTCGCGCACATCCGTGCCACCGCCGTCCAGGGGTATTGGTCGGCCAAGGCGTCGGTGCTGGAACGCACGCAATGGATCCTTGACGAAACCAGACGGCACCCGTATGACGACGAATCCTTCGCCGCGCTGCTGCGCAAGGTATGCGGGACCAGCGTCGAAGCGAACGAATCCGTGCCCGCGGCGTTCGCCATCGCCAACCGGTTCGCCGACGACCCGTTCCGCGCGCTCTGCTTCGCCGCCTCGCTCGGCGGGGATACCGATACCATCGCGGCCATGGCCGGGGCTGTGATCGGCGCATGTCTCGGAGTGGAGGCGTTCGACGCGGATCATCTGGCCACGCTGCGGGCCGTCAACGGGCTTGAACTGGAACCGGTCGCCGAGGGACTGCTCGCCATACGGCAACGGCGGGAACGGGGCGCGCGATGAACGGCGTGCGACGCGCGGATTCGCCCGGGCGGGTCGTCTCGTTCGGTCAGGTCATCGTCGACCTGACCATACGGGTCGAGCAGGTGCCGCAACCGGGGGAGGACGTGTATGCCGACCGGGCCGGCGTGGCCGTGGGCGCCGGCTTCAACGCGCTGTACGCGGTCAGGCGGATGGGCGTCGACGCCGTATACGCGGGCGCGCTGGGCACGGGCCCGTGGTCGGACCGGATTCGTGCCGCATTGGAGCGGGAGGGGATTGCCCACGGCGGTGTGACCGATCGGGAGGACGACAACGGGTTCTGCATCGCCCTGACCGACGCCGACGCCGAACGCACGTTCGTGTCGGTGCGCGGCGCGGAGACCCGGCTGGGACCGCACGGGTTCGACAATGTGGCGGTGGGGGCCGGCGACGTCACCATATTCAGCGGCTACACGCTGATCCACCGCAGCGCCGCGGCCCTTTTGGCGTTCATGCGCCGGACCGCCGGCCATGATTTCCCCGCCGTATTCGACACCTCGCCGGTTATCGGGCAGATCACGGACGCGCAACTGGACGAACTCGTCTCATACCGTCCGATATGGACCTGCAACGAGCGCGAGGGCGGCATTCTCGCCGAACGCCTGGGGGCGGGCCGCACGGCGTCGCAGGCGGGCAACGGCGGACTGTGCGCGGCGCTGTGCGAGGCGTTGCGCGCACCGGTGGTGCTGCGCGCCGGCAGTGGCGGCGCATGGGTCGGATCGGAGGACGGCACGGTGGAACCCGTGCCCGGATTCCCCGTCACGGCGGTGGATACGAACGGCGCAGGCGACTGCCATACCGGCGTGATATGCGCCGAACTGTGCCGTGGCACCGATCTGGTTCGCGCCGTCAGTCTCGCGAACGCCGCGGCGGCCATCGCCGTCACCCGGCACGGACCGGCGACCTGCCCCACCCGCGGTGAGGCGGAGGCGCTGATCGCCCGTGCCGACGAAGGGAGGCGGTAGCGCAATAACGATTGACCCGCGGCATGCCGCTGACGACAACCTGACGTAACGAAGCAGGAGAATGACGAATCTATGAGTACAGACAATGACAACAAGAGCACCGCACTCGCCGTCGAAGGCGGCGGTGTCGACACCATCGCCGAATCCGACCGCAAGGGCAAACCGTCCAGCCTGTTCTGGCCCTGGTTCGCCTCGAACAGCGGCGTCATGGCGCTGTCCTACGGCGCGTGGGGACTGGGCTTCGGCATCTCGTTCTGGCAGGCCACCATCATGTCGATCGTCGGCGTGGTCGTGTCCTTCCTGCTGGTCGGCATCATCTCCATCGCGGGCAAGCGCGCGAACGCGCCGACCATGGTCATCTCGCGGGCCCAGTTCGGCATCGAGGGGGCCAAGATCCCCGCGGCGCTGTCCTGGATCGCCACGCTGGGCTGGGAGATCTCCCTGGCCACTACGGCCGTGCTGGCCATGTCCTCCACGTTGGAGAAGCTGGGTGCCGGCACCGGTGCCGTCCCCAAGATCATCTCGGCCGTGGTGGTCATCGGCCTGGTCGTGGTGGCGGGCATCTACGGCTACGATCTGATCATGAAATGCCAGCAGGTCATCACGATCGTCGCGATCGTCATGACCGTCGGCTACTTCATCCTCGGTTGGGGGTATATCGACTTCGACGCGATCTCCTCCGCGTCCGACGGCTCGCTGCCGGCGATGCTCGGCTGCTGCTTCTTCGTGATGACGGGATTCGGTCTGGGGTGGGTGAACATCGCCGCCGACTACTCGCGGTACCTGCCGCGTGACGCCTCGAACGCCGGCATCGTGTTCTGGAGCACGTTCGGTGCCTCGATCGCCAACATATTCCTCATCACCTACGGCGGCCTGATCGCGATCTCCGACGCCGAACTGGCCGAGAACGTTGGCAACGACCCGATCGGCGCCATGGCCAGCGTGCTGCCCACCTGGTATCTGGTGCCGTTCACGATCGTCTCCGTCATGGGCCTGATGTCGGCCGCCATCATGGACAACTACTCCAACGGCCTGGCGCTGCTGTCGTTCGGCATCAAGCTGCCCCGCACCGTGGCCGCGGCGCTGACCGCCGTGCTCACCGTCATCGGCGTGGTCTACGTGACCTTCTTCTCCGACACCTTCATCGGCCCGTTCCAGGGATTCCTGACCACCCTCGGCGTGCCGATGGCCGTATGGGCCGGTATGTTCATCGTCGACGTGCTGCTGCGCAAACGCGACTATGACGCCGAGGCGCTCTACGACGCCAAGGGCATCTACGGGGCCTGGAACGTCAAGGCACTGGCGATCCTGGCGGTCGGCACGTTCGTCGGCTGGGGGCTGGTGGTGAACACCGCGGCCAGCTGGCTGACCTGGCAGGGCTACCTGCTCGGCCCGCTCGGCGGCAAGGAAGGCAACTGGGCCTCGGCCAACCTGGGCGTCATCGTGGCGCTCGCCATCGGACTGATCGGCGCGTTCGCGCTGCAGCGCGCCGACATCAAACGGCAGGAGCTGGCCATGGACGCCGGCACCGGAAAGGAGCGGTGATGATCGATCCCGAGGAGTGGCTGGTCGTCATCGACCGGCAGAAGGTGTTCGCCGAATGCGAATGGTCCGACTGGGCCTGCCCCGACCACGCGTTCCAGAGAACCGACGAGGCCTTCGCGGCACTGGCCCGGGCCTACGGCGACCGAGTCGTCTACACGCGGTATGTGGCGCCCGACAAGGCCGTCGACGCATGGATCGGCTACTTCGAGATGTGGCCGCAGTTCCTGGTCGCCCCCGACGACCCGATGTACGACCTGACCGACGATACGGCGGCGCTCGCCGAAGGACACCCCGTGGTGACCCGCGCGACGTTCGGCAAGTGGGGTCCCGAATTGGCGCAGGCGATCGGCGGCGCCCGCAAGATTGCCCTGTGCGGCGTGGCCACCGACTGCTGCGTGCTGACCACGGCGCTCGCCGCCGCCGACGACGGTGTCGCCGTCCGGCTGGTCGCCGACGCCTGCGCGGGCAGTTCCCCGGAGAACCATGAGATGGCGATCCGAACGATGGAACTGTTCACCCCGCTGATCACCGTCACCGATTCGGCGGCCATCCTCGGCTGACCGACCCCGCCGATCCACCGACGCGCCCGACACCCCACAGACCGGCGTCGGGCGCGTCGACGACACCCCACATACGGAGGAGCGACGCGATGACGCACGCCAATGCAGCCATGCCGGACGCCGCCACGGCCCGATCGTCGGGCGGTTGGGAGGAATTCCGCGCCCCCGGGCCGTGGAACGCGCCGGCGGCCTACTGGTTCTGGCACCGTATCCCCACCCGGTCGGAAATCGTCGCGCAGATCCAGGCGATGAGGGACGCCGGCTACCAATCGTTCCAGATCCAGACGAGGCTGTCGTTCCCGCGGGACCGGTACCTGTCGGACGACTACCTGGCCATGTGCCGTCTCGCCGCCGACGAGGCCGCCTCCCGGGGGATGATGATCGGCATCTACGACGAATACAACTGGCTGTCCGGCCACGCCGGCGGACTGACCGTGCAGGGGCGGGACGAGCTGCGTGAACGCCACCTGTTCCACGTCACCGTGCCGGTGGGCGCGTCGGGCCGTATCGCCGGCGCCATCACCGGCATACGGTCGCAGGACGTCGGATACCTGCAGGAACCCGGACGCCAGTGGGTGTACGACGGCGGGGAATCGCTCTGGAACGAATGGACGCTGATCGGCGCCATCGGCGTGACGGCGGACGGGCTGCCCGTTGACCTGACCGCCGGGGCGCATATCGACCGGGCGGACCCCCAAGGCTGTGCGACGAGCGTGGACGTGCCGCCGGCGTCGGGCATCCGGGAGGTGACCTTCCTGGTCGCGGCCCGCTGCCGCAGCAGCAGGATGATCAACTATCTCGACCCGGCCGCGGCACGCCGGTTCACCGAGGTCGGCTACGATCCCTACGCCCGCGCCTTCGGCCCGCATATGGGCACCACCGTCCGGTACGTGTTCTTCGACCAGCCGCACGCCTGCTTCTACACCTGGGACCAGAACGAGGGGCCCACGGCCTCCACGCTGATGTACGAGGCCTCGTACTACCGGGAATTGCAGGAGGCATACGGCCGGGATTGGCCGGCGTTGCTGCTGTCCATCTCCAGATGCGATCCGGCATGGGCCTCGTGGCGGATGACGTTCTTCGAACGGTACGCGCAACGGGGGATCGACGCGTTCCTCGGCACGCTCGCGCAATGGTGCCACCGGCACGGCGTGCTGCTGAGCGGGCATGAGGTGCTCAGCCACGTATCCTCCTGGGATCCGACCGGCACGATCGTGGCCGACGACCCCCGGACGAACTTCGGACTCGACTATTTCGGCATCGACGCCTGGCGCGACGTCACCGGCGTGGACGCCCGCAACGCCATGCCCCAGCTGTCGGCCAAATTCGGCGACTCGGTGGCCCGCAGCCATGGTCGTTCGGGATGCATCGTAGAACAGTACTTCGGGCGCGTGGTCCCCGGCTCGCACTTCGCCGCCGGATGGTGGGAGCTGACGCTCGGACAGCTGCGCTCGCAGACGATGCGCCACCATATCCTCGGCATGCGCCAGCTGCTCATGCATGCGTTCTGGCTCACCGACGGCGACGAGAGCGAACGGATGCTGGTCAACCCCCGGTTCGACTTCGCTCCGGGGGTGAATTTCGAACCCTGGTTCGCCGCCCACCGGGCACTCGCCGACGAATCCGCCCGGGTATCGGTGTTCCTCGACGGCATGCGCCCGTTCGACCATGTGGCGGTGCTGTACCCGCTGCGCACCGCATGGATGGGAGGGCCCTCCCATGAGTTCGGCCGGCACACGGCGTTCTGGACCGAACACCTCGCCAGGGAAGGCATCGACTATGCGCTGATCGACGAGTGCGACCTGCTGGGCTCGGCATCGGACGGCTCGAGTCTGCGTCTGCCTGACGGCAGGACCTTTCCCGTTCTGGTGCTGCCCGGCGTGGAGGCGGTGCGTTCCCTCGACACCGTTGAACGGTTGCGGGTGTTCCTGGACGCCGGCGGCGTGGTGGTCTCCACCGGCGTCCTGCCGTCGCTGACGCAGGATGGCGAGGACGTGCGGGCCGCCGTGGAACGGCTGGCGGAGGATCCGCATTGGTTCCACTATGCCGGCGAGCCGTCGTGGAACAGGGCGCGGGCCGCCGTGCTGCAGGCGTTGCCCGGACGGTTCCATGTGGTCGCCGCCGCCGGCTCCGGCCAGCTGTGGTCCCGGTGCGGGGCCGACGGGACCGGCGTGCGCGTCATGCTGTTCAACGACGGCGATGACGAGCGCGAGGTCGACATCGTCCACGCGCGCGAACGCTGCCGCGTGACCGAATGGCGTGCGGTCGACGGCAGCCGGTCGGCCCCGACGCCGTGGCTGACGGGACCGGTGCGCGTGCGCCTGGCCCCGCATCAGGTGCGGCTGCTGCATGTCGAGGTCGATGGCGAGCGGACCGCCGATGAGCTGACCCTGCTGTCCGGATGGCGGTTCCGCCCGGTGACGCGGGATGTGGATGCGACGTGCTCCTGGCAGCCGATCATGCCGTTCGACGGGTGGCAGGCGCAGGGGTATCCGACGTTCTGCGGCACCGGCGAATACCGCATCGACGTGGAGATCCCCGACGGTGCCGTGTCGCCCGACGGGTGGGAGATGCTGCTGCCCGCCACCGAGGATTCGGTGGAGGTGTTGGTGGATGGCAGGCCTGCGGGTGCGGCCCCCTGGCCGTCCGGCGCGATTCGGCTCGGCGGGTTGTTGCATGCCGGGGTCAACGTGTTGATGGTCCGGGTCACGTCGTCGGCCGCCAACCACTACTATCACGGGACCGGTCTGCAGGGCGACGGTCCGGCGCGGTGCGGCCTGCTCGCGGCGCCGGTGCTTCGCCCGGTGCGCCGGTGGCATGATATCGACAGTCTGTTGGCCTGAGATGCGCAGCACGCGTTGGCGTCTGACCTAGGCTGACATGCCCCGGTATGCCCTGTCGGTCGGTCGCCGAATCTGACGGCGTGCCGGTCTGACGGCGTGCCGGGCGGTTGAATCCGTCCCGGCGCGCTGCCATAATCGAACATATGTACGAATGTCTGGATCTGTTCTCCGAGCCCACCGGGGCATGGTTCAGGCATGCGTTCGCGCAGGGGGAGACGGCGGCGCAGCGTCAGGCCTGGCCGGTTATCGCGAAAGGGGATGACGCGCTGGTCATCGCGCCGACCGGTTCCGGCAAGACGCTCTCTGCGTTCCTGTACGCCATCGACCGGCTGATGAACCGCGCAGCGGATCCGCGGGAGGCGGGCGGCTCCCGCTCCAGCAAACCCGCCAAGGGCGTCAAGGTGCTGTATATCTCGCCGTTGAAGGCGCTGGGCGTGGATGTGGCGCGCAATCTGGAGGCGCCGTTGGCGGGCATCGCCGCCCAAAGCAAGGCCATGGGCCTCAACCCGCCGTCGATCCGAGTGGCCACGCGCAGCGGCGACACCACGGCGCAGGAACGGCGGGCCATCGCCTCGCACCCGCCGGACATCCTGGTCACCACACCCGAATCGCTGTATCTGATCCTCACTTCCAAGGCGCGGCGCATCCTGTCCACGGTGCGCACCGTCATCGTGGACGAGATCCATGCCATCGCCGGCACCAAGCGTGGGGCGCATCTGGCGTTGAGCCTGGAACGGTTGGATATGCTGACCGCCGAACCCGCACAGCGCATCGGACTGTCAGCCACGGTGCGTCCGGCCGAGGCCGCGGCACGGTTCCTCGGCGGTGCGCGGGCTGTCACCATCGTCGATGTGCAGTCGCGGCCCGCCATGGAACTCAAGGTGGTCGAACCGGTCGAGCAGATGCCCGAATCCGCCGCTCCCGCGAACCGGTCGTGTGGCGGCGCTGGGTCCGGGAAACCGTCCGGGCTCCCTTCCATCAGCGGGGTCACGCCGGCCATGATGAGACTCGCCGAACGTCAGGGCACTGCCGCGGCTTCACCGGGTCCGCCTCAAGGTCCGCTGCGGACCCGCGCCGACGTCGAAGCAGGGGAGACGACATCGGCACCGGGAAACGCCATATCGGCGGACGAACGTGCCGGATCGGTATGGCCCGCTGTGGAGCGCAGCATTCTCAACGAGGTGCTCAGTCATCACACCACGCTCGTGTTCGTCAACTCGCGCGGCTTGGCGGAACGGCTCACCGCGCGGCTCAACGACCTGTACGCCGCCATGCCCGGCCGCGGCGATGCGGATGAGCCTCGGCCGGATGAACCGTATGCCGGTCAGCGGCATTTCCATCCCATGGCGGGGCCGTCCACGAATCTCATCCATCCGCATGCGCCGGAGGACACCATCGCCATGGCCCACCACGGATCGGTGTCCAAGGATCGCCGCAAACGCATCGAGGAGGACCTCAAACACGGCCGACTGCGCTGCGTGGTGGCCACCAGCAGCCTGGAACTCGGCATCGATATGGGCAGCGTGGACCTGGTCATCCAGGTCTCCCCGCCGCTATCCGTATCCTCGGGGCTGCAGCGGGTCGGTCGTGCCGATCATCAGGTGGGCGGCGTCTCCCATGCGCTGTTCTACCCGTTGACGCGCGAGCAGATCATCGGCGCGGCCGCCACCGTGGAATGCATGCAGACCGGCGACATCGAGCCGCTTTCCATACCGCGCTGCCCGCTGGACGTACTGGCCCAGCACACGGTGGCCGCCGCGGCCATGGAGGACCTGAACCCCGACGACTGGTATCAGACGGTGCGCCGTGCCGCCCCGTTCGCCGACCTGGACCGCTCCGTGTTCGACTCGGTGCTCGGCATGCTGACCGGCGCCTATGATTCCGAGGCGTTCACCGCCTTCCGGCCCAGCCTGATGTGGAACCATGAGGAACATCTGATCTCCGCTCGTCCCGGGGCGCAGCGGCTGGCCGTCACCTCCGGCGGCACGATCCCGGACCGTGGCCAGTACACGGTGGTCCTACCGGAACAGGAGGCTGGCAAAGGGCCCAAGCGCGTCGGCGAGCTCGACGAGGAGATGGTCTACGAATCCCGCATCGGCGACGTCATCACCCTCGGCACCTCCACCTGGCAGATCCAGGACATCACCCACGACCGCGTGGTGGTGGTGCCGGCCCCCGGCCGCACGGCCCGGTTGCCGTTCTGGCACGGCGAGGGCTTCGGACGCGATGCCGGATTCGGCGAGATGCAGGGCCGGTTCGTGCGGGATATGGTCAATGGTCTGCACGACGGCGATCGCGCGGTGCCATCCGTTGACACGGTGCAATCCGATCGTCCAGCGTCATCCGAACGAGCGGTGTCATCCGATTACCCAGCATCATCCGGTTGCACGGCATCGTCAGACGACATGGCGTCATCGGATGCAGCATCGTTCGATGACGATACGACGGATCGCTTGCGCTCGGATGGACTCGACGGCAACGCCATCTCCAATCTGGCCCAACTGCTGCACGAGCAGCGTATCGCCACCGGCGCGGTGCCGACCGACCGCACGCTGGTGGTGGAGCGATGCCCGGACGAGGAGGGCGACTGGCGGATCGTGCTCCACTCGCCGTACGGCAAGCGCGTGCACGAACCGTGGGCGATGATCGTCGGCAACCGGATCAAGCAGCGCTACGGATACGACGGCCAGGTCTACGCTTGCGACGACGGCATCATCCTGCTGCTGCCTCAGTCCGACGGGCATATCCCGGCCGCCGAGCTGTTCACGGTCGATCCCGATGACATCCAACGACTGGTGGCCGAACAGGTGGGGGAGTCGGTGCTGTTCACCGCACGCTTCCGCGAATGCGCGGCGCGTTCGCTGTACCTGCCGCGCACCGACCCGGGCAAGCGCGTGCCGCTGTGGCAGCAGCGCTTGCGTGGCGTCCAACTGCTCAACGCCGCGCGGACACAGTGCAACTTCCCGCTGCTGCTGGAGACCACCCGCGAATGCCTGCAGGACGTCTACGACCTGCCCGCGCTCCGGCGGCTGATGACACGGCTCTCCAACGGTGAGATCGACCTGGTCGATGTCGAGACGCAGGCGCCGTCGCCGTTCGCCGAAACCATCATGTTCGGCTATGTGGGGCAGGTGATGTACCAGTATGACCAGCCGCACGCCGAACGCAGCGCGGCCCTGCTCTCGCTGGACTTCGACGCGCTGGAGCGCCTGCTCGGCACCGCCGACATGACCGCAGTGCTCGACCCGGACGTCATCCACGACGTGGAACGGGAACTGGCCGGGCGGACGTTCTGGAACGAACTGGACGAGCGTGATGTTGCCGGCCGTGTGGCCCGATACGCCAAGACGCATGGCCCGTTCACCGTTGACATGATGATGGTGGAGCTGCATCTGGACGCCGAACGCGCGGTGCGCGAGCTTGACGGGCTCAAAGCGCGCGGCGAGGTGCTGACCGGCTTGTTCATGACGAATCCGGGACGGGGAAATGGCTCTCGCTCAACCGTCGATGATGCACAACCTGGTGAAGGTGCGGAATCGTATGGCGGCATGGGCAAGCCTGTCGGCGGCATGGGTCCAGATGTTGAGATGGCGGATGACCACAGGCCCGTTCAGTATCTGCATCGCGATGTGTTCCGCCGCATCCGCGCACGCTCGCTGAACAAGGCGCGTGAGGCCATCAAACCGGTGGCGCCGGCGGTCTATCAGGCGTTGCTGCTGGATCGCCAGGGTGTAGGCCCGGTCGGCGGCGAACGGTACGACGGCGTGGACGGGCTGATGCGCGTCATCGAACAGCTGGAGGGTGTGTCCCTGCCGTTGCCGGTGTGGGAGGGCGCGGTGTTCCCGGCTCGGGTGCGTGGCTACCAGCCCGCCATACTGGACGAACTGCTCGCCTCCGGCGACGTGGTGTGGACCGGGGAGAAAACCGCCAGCACCAAGGCCAAGGAACCCGGCCGCATCGCCTTCCATCCCGCCGACTCGGAACTACTGATCAATACCGCGGCAGCCGACGCAACTGGGCATCCATCCGATGGCGCGCCCGATGACACTATGACCGGCGACACTGCGCCCGACGATGATGCGGGACAGGCGTTGGAGTCTGTGCGGACGCTGCCCGACGCCATCCTGCACGTCCTGGCGGCCGGCGGCGCGTTCCGGGCGGAACGGCTGGCGGAACTGGTTCGCGCGGCATGGAGGCCGGATACCGAACCGGTCGATCTCGAAACCGGGGAGATCCGCCCCCCGGCCTGGTCGAACAGCCAATTCGAGGACGCCCTGTGGTCGCTGGTCTGGCAGGGCGCGGTGACCAACAGTTCGCTGACACCCGTTCGCGCCATGGCGTCGGCTGTGAGCTCCCATGCCACGCGCAGCGTATCCGTGGGCCGCACACGCCGCCGCGCCCGCGTGGCCGTACAGGTGCCGGTGCTCATGCAGGGGCTATGGTCGGCCGTGCCAACCGTCACCGCCACCGCCGAACAGCGCTTGCTGGCGCGGATCGAGGTTCTGCTGGACAGGTACGGCATCATCGCCCCGCCGTTGATCGACGCCGAGGACGTGCCGGGCGGCTTCTCCGCGCTGTATCCGGTGCTGCGCCGTATGGAGGAGCACGGCACGCTGGTGCGCGGCATGTTCGTGCAGGGGTTCGGCGCCGCGCAGTTCGCCCGGCGCGACACCGTGGACCAGCTGCGCCATGCGGGGGAGGGACACAGCCGGTCCTGTGTGGCCATCGAGGTCATGGATCCCGCCAACCTGACCGGTGCGGCCGTGGCCTGGCCGCAGTATGGCGGCACGGCCAACAAACCATTGCGGCGTGCCGGAGGCATGGTGGTGCTGGACCACGGCAACCCGGTGGTCTACGCCGCGGTCAAGGGCCATCACCTGACCACGTTCACCGACGACGGGGACACGCTGCGCCGCGCCTTCGCCGAACTCGCCTATGCCCTGCAGCGCCGCCCCTCCGGCAGCGTCACCTTCGCCGATCTCAACGGCGAGCCGTTGACCGCCCGCACCGAAGCCGCCCGCATCCTGCACGCCGCCGGCTTCACCCCCTGCCCCCAAGGCATGAAGCTGTACCGGTGATGGGATGTTCGCTTTGTGAACGATACCCGCTTCAGCCGGAAACCGAGGGATAATCTAACGAAGGTTTGACCGGAACCGTTGGGCGGGTTCCGGTGGATATTGAAGGCAATGAGAAGGGGAATGACAATATTCCTGATAGAATCCTGCCGCATAACGGCAGGTGGTGCGTGAAAAACAGACTTGCTGAGCCTGCTATAAAGATAATGGGTAGGTATGGGAGCTAATGATATATCTTCTCAGATAATCTGTTTTATCGATGTTCTGCCAAGCGGGTCCATGCACGAATCCATAGGCTTGTGGTACGGAGTCTTGGATGCGGCGATTATGGGATTCCGTACCGTACCACAGACCTGACCGGCTTTGAAGAATGGCGGAATAATGCGGATTCCATCTGGACGGATAGCCCGTGGTACGGTACGGAACCGCCGCGATGGGATTTTCCCGGTTGCGTACCACGACATTGCGGTACACAACCGTCATAACAGGGGTCTTCTGGTTCCGTACCACACCATCGTGGTACCGAAACCAGAAAAAGCATCGGATATGGTTCGGTACCGAGCAGCCGTCCGAACTCAGCCCGCGAACGCGATCGGCGCGGCCAGCTCGGTGCCCGAACCGTCGCGGCGCATATCCGGCTTCGGCAGCTCCACCGGGTTGCCGCCCTCGGTCGAGGCATGCAGCGGGTACAGGCCCACCCACGCGAAGATCAGCGTGTTCTGGCCCTTCAGGAAGCGCTGCGACCGTACGCCGCCAGTGGCGCGACCCTTGGTCGGGTACATCTCCAACGGGGTGACCTTGGCCGACCCGTTCTCGGTGCCGGGCAGTGCGTCCGCGTCACCGGCCACGGTGAGCACCACCGCGCCGGAGGCGGAGAACAGGCCGTTCTCGCCCTCCTCATAGGTCCAGGCCACCTTGCCGGCCGGGATCGCATTGAACGTCACCACCTGGCAGCCGTCGGCCAGTTTGATGCCGGCCATGCCGCCGGCCGTACGGCCCTGCGGGCGCACGTTGCCGGCCTCATAGGTCAGCAGCGAGGAATCCGAGGAGACGAACACCAGCCGGTCCTCGTCGGCGGCGGGCGCGGCGAACACCACCGTGTCGCCGTCCTTCAGGTCGATCACGCTCCATGAATCCATCGTGGTCGGCGATTCCCGGTTCCACCGCTTGATTACGCCGTGGCGCGTGCCGATCGCCAGCGGCGGCAGCGCATCCCCGGACGCGCCGTCGGAGTCGGGCGCATCGCCCTTGCGCGGCGGGGCGGTCATCGCGATCGCCGTCACCACGTATTCGCCGGGCACCGGATCAGTGTTCTCGGTCGTGCCCAGCAGCTCCTTGGCCTTGACGCCGCCGGCCACGCTCAGCGTGGTGGAGGCGGGCAGCGTCGGCAGGTCGGCCACATGGGCGAGCACCAGACGGCCCGCCGATGTGATCAGGCCATACGAGGCCAGCGTGGTGGTCGGGAACAGGGCCACGATCTGGTCGCCGTCCGCGCGCGCGTCACCCGACGAGCGTGACTCCCACACATCCAGGGCACTGGGGGAGGTGCGGGCGATCAGCCCGGAGGCGCCCATCATCACCACGCACGGTTCGTCATCCAACTGCAGCGCGGATACGGCCCCTGCATCCTCGCCGGCCTTTCTGGCGGCGGCAGCGGCGGCCACATCGGCCTCGGCGGAGGACACGGTGTGCGCGGCACGCACGGCCTCCATCGCCCCCGCAGGCACACCCTCGGCCCCGGCCGCGGTCACCGGATGCATCGAACCGTCCGGATCCACATCCAGCAGCACCGTGCGGCGCGGCGAACCATACCGGTCGGCCACGTCGTCCATCTCGGAAACCACCACGCGGTCCAGCTCGTCCGCCGAAGCCAGGATGCGCTCCAGCTCCTCGATCCTGCGACGCAGGTCGTCGCGCTCGGCCTCCAGCTCGATCCGGCTCATCCGGGTCAGGCGACGCAGCCGCAGATCCAGGATGTACTGGGCCTGCACCTCGTCCAGGTCGAACACGGCCATCAGTCGGCTCTTGGCGGCGTCCGCGTCGTCGGAGGAGCGGATCACCTGGATCACCTCGTCGATGTCCACCATCGCCAGCAGCAGTCCCTCGACCAGATGCAGGCGCTCCTGCGCCTTCGTGCGGCGGAACTCGCTGCGGCGGCGCACCACCACGCGGCGGTGGTCGATCCACACCTGCAGCATCTCCTTCAAGCCCATCGTGTGCGGCCGGCCATCCACCAGCGCCACGTTGTTCATCGTGAAGTTGTCCTGCAGCGGCGTGTGCCTGAACAGCTGCACGAGCACGGCGTTCGGGTCGAAGCCGGTTTTGATTTCGATGACGATGCGCGTGCCGTTATGCCGGTCGGTCAGGTCGATCGCGCCCGAGATGCCTTCGAGCTTGCGGTTCTTGACGCCTTCGGAGATGCGCTCCAGCACGCGTTCGGGACCCACCATGAACGGCAGCTCGGTCACCACGATCGCCTTCTTGCGGGCCGTGACGTTCTCGATATGCGTGGCCGAGCGCGTGGTCAGCGTGCCGCGGCCGGACGCGTAGGCCTCGCGGATGCCGTCGCGCCCAATGATGATGCCACCGCCCGGCCAGTCCGGGCCCGGCACGTAGCGCATGAGCTCCTCCAACGTGGCGTTCGGATGCGCCATCAGGTGCTTGGCCGCGTTGATGACCTCGCCCAGGTTGTGCGTGGCCATATTCGTGGCCATGCCCACGGCGATGCCTGAGCCGCCGTTGACCAGCAGATTCGGGATGGCGGCCGGCAGCACGGTCGGCTCCTTGAGCTTGTTGTCGTAATTCGGCGCGAAGTCGACCGTATCCTCGTCGATGTTCGCGTTCATGCCCAGCGCCGCGGGCGCGAGCCTGGCCTCGGTATAGCGGGAGGCGGCCGGGCCGTCGTCCAGGGAGCCGAAGTTGCCGTGGCCGTCCACCAGCGGCAGACGCATGGCGAACGGCTGCGCCAGACGCACCATGGCCTCGTAGATCGCCGAATCGCCGTGCGGGTGGAGCTTGCCCATCACCTCACCGACCACGCGCGCCGACTTCATGTACGGGCGGTCCGGGTTCAGGTTCATCTGGCCCATCTGGTAGACGATGCGGCGCTGCACCGGCTTCATGCCGTCGCGGGCGTCGGGCAGGGCGCGCGCATAGATCACCGAATACGCGTATTCGAGGAACGACTTGCTCATCTCCTCGTTCAACGGCGTCTCGACGATATGCTCCTTGACCGTGCGCGGGTCAAAGGCCGGCTGCGCCGTCTTGCGATGTGATGCCATGCGACAAGCTCCCAACACTGAAACCAACAGGAAACCTACAAACCGAACCAGTGTACCGCAACGGCGAAACCTGCCGGCTTTGGTTTTCGCCCGACGGTGGTTGAATGAACGGTATGAGTGTGGACGTGCCCGAGATGGAGGAGTTGCTGCGACCGGTGCCGGTCGCGCGGTATGGGGACGACGCCGACGGCGCCGCGCGTGGGGGAGCGCTGCACCTGTCGAGCCTGTTGCCGGCGCTGGCCTGCGCGATTGGGCACCCGACGCCGACGGCGGTGCACCGCGACCCGGCCGAGGCGCAACGGAAGCTGGGCCTGCCGGAGGTCGAATCCGCGGTTGTCGTGCTGATCGACGGCCTGGGGTATTGGAACCTGGCGATGCGGCTCGGCCACGCCCCCTACCTGCGGTCGCTGATGAACGAGCCGGCCAACCAGCGGCCGATCTCCACCTGCGCACCCAGCACCACGGTGGCGGCCATGTCCACGTTCGGCACCGGCACCTGCCCCGGACTGACCGGCATGACCGGGTACACGCAACGCAACCCCGAAACCGGCGAGCTGGCCCAGATGATCCAGTTCAGGCAGGCGATCGCCCCGCGCGACCTGCAACGCCAGCCGACCGTTTTCGAACTGCTGCGGGACCGTGGCGTGCGCGTCACCAGTTCGGGGCTGCCGAAATTCGCCGCATCGCCGTTGACCGAGGCGGCGCTGCGCGGTACCGACTACATCTCGAACGTGGCGCCGCGCGACCGTGTGCTCGCCGCGGCCGACGCCGCCCGCGCGCCCGGCTTGACCTACCTGTATATCCGCGACGCGGACAAGATCGGCCACACCTATGGTTGGGACAGCGACAAGTGGATCGGCACCTTCGAACGCATCGACGCGCAGCTGGCCCTGCTGCGCCGCAGTGTGCCCAAGGGCACGCTGATCGTCATCACCGCGGATCACGGCATGGTCTCCTCCGATCCGCAGCGGCGCATCGACATCGCGGTCACGCCGCGGTTGGCGCGGGGAGTGGCGATGGTGGGCGGCGAACCGCGGTCGGTGATGCTGTACGCGCAGGAGGGCGAGGACCCGGAGGATATCGCCGATCGATGGCGGGAATTCCTAGGGGATGGGGCACAGGTCCGTACCAGGGCGCAGGCGTTGGCCGAGGGGCTGTTCGGACCGGTCGAACCGCGTGTGGAGCCGATGATCGGCGACGTGCTGGTTTCGGCCGTGGGCTCGTTGACTATGGTCGATTCGCGGATGCAAACGACGCAGGCGATGCAGCTGCCCAGCGTGCACGGCGCGCACACGATGCTGGAGATGGACATCCCCTGCCTGATCGACCTGGCCTGAACCGGTCTGAATCGAAGCGGTCTGAATCGAATCGGACCGGCATGAACTGAGCGGGACTGAACCAATCAGTCGCCGAACAGAATCTCGTCCCAGCTGGGGACGGCGGAACGGCCGGAGCGGCGTTTCGGTTTGGCCGCGGGCTGCGCCGGCGTGGGGGCGGCCGTCGCGTCGGCAGCGTCGGCATCGGATGGCGACGGATCCGCTGCGGGTGTCTGTGCGGGGGAGACGGTCGGTTCCGGCTGCGGCGTTGCGGCGTTGTCGGCCGGCGCGGGTGCTGCCGGCTGCGCAAGATCGGGCCTGACGGCGGGCATCGTGGGCTCCGGTGTGCTCCACGCCGAAACCGTCTGCTCGATGCGTGCGGAGCGGGCGGAGTCGCCGGGAAGATTCAGCGGTACGGCAAAGCCGTCGTCGTACCCCGACTCGGTGGCGGGCGCAACGGCCTGTCCCGGTCGATCGCCGCCCTGCTCGCCCAGCAGCTTGCCGGCAGTGCGGTTCAAGCACGTCACGGCATTGTCGTGCATATTCCACGACCACTCGGCGCGGATGGTCCGCCCGGCGGAGGTGAACTGCGCGGTGATCCGCCACGGTTCCAGCCCGCGACGCGTGGCCTTCCAGACCACGTCCTCGGGGCGTACCCGCGCCGCGGCGAACGTGCGGTCGATCAGCTCGGACAGGGTATGCGCGCGACTGTCCTTGGGCGCGGGCACGGAAAGGAACTGTTCGATGGCGTACTGCTTCTCGGTTTCCACGGAGGCGGAGAACCTTCTGACCAACGCCGCGCTCACCCCATAGCGTTCGGCCACGCGCGCGGGGTCGGCGCCGGCCCGGATCAGGGACTGGATCTGCGAGATCGGCAACGTCTGCGAGGGCGCCGGCCGCGGTGCGATCTCCGCGGTGATCTGCTTGGCCTCAAGGATGGCATGCTCCAGCGTGTCGTCCACATGGACGGCGAACTGTTCCTCGCCTGCAACGAACACCAGGCGTCCCTCGGCGTCCACATGGTCGAAACGGGCTTGAACAAGCGGCTGATCAGGCATGAGCGCACCACTTTCCTCTCGCGAACCGGACCTTATTCCATTGTGCCCCACGTGTCGGATTTTACGAGTATTTCAAATCGTGTATCCTATGCGGGGGAATGTCATGTATTCTATGGCGCATAATCGCCATTACGGAGAAAGGACCACCATGGCACAGGATTACGATTCGCCCCGCAACAAGGACGAGGACGAGGAGTCGCTGCAGGCTCTGGGCAAGGGCGCGCAGAATTCGGCCAGCGACATCGACGACGATGAGAACGCCATCGCCGAGGACTACGAGCTGCCCGGCGCCGATCTGAGCAACGAGGACGCCTCGGTGACGGTGATCCCGATGCAGGGCGACGAGTTCATCTGCTCGGAATGCTTCCTGGTCAAGCACCGCAGCCAGCTGGCCGAAACCACCGCGGACGGACAGCCGATCTGCAAGGAGTGCGCCGCCTGATGGCATTCGACGAGGCGTATAACGAGCCGGAGCACGTGGAGGTGCTGATCCGGTCGATCGACCCATCCCATCCGATTGAACTGCGGTATGCGCATGCCGGTGACGCGGGCGCCGACCTGGTGACCACCGAGGAGGTGACCCTCAAGCCGTTCGAACGCGCCCTGGTGCCGACCGGCGTGGCCATCGCGCTGCCGGCGGGGTATGTGGCGCTGGTGCACCCGCGCTCCGGTCTGGCCGTGCGCCAGGGGGTGACGGTGCTCAACGCGCCCGGAACCGTGGACGCCGGATACCGCGGCGAGATCAAGGTGCCGTTGATCAATCTGGATCCGGAGCATACCGTGACGTTCCACCCCGGCGACCGCATCGCCCAGCTGGTGATCCAGCGGTATGTGGAGGCCCGGTTCATCCCGGCGGAAACGCTGCCCGGATCGGACCGCGCCGAACGGGGATTCGGGTCGACGGGCGTATCCGCCTGAATCCCGACATTCCACGCAGCCGTCCGCAGCCCGTAAGGGTAGGATGGAGTGCATACGAGAGGAGGTACAACGATGGTGTCCGACGTTGATGATGGGTATTTCTCCGCTCGTACGCTCGGTTGCGAGATCAGCGGCAATCCGCTCGATCCGCTCGAACCGATTATGAACGCCTGCAAGGCGCACCACCCGGACGAGGATATGGACATCCTCAACCGCGCCTACCGCCGGGCGGTGCGCCAGCATTCCCCCCAGCGCCGCAAGTCCGGCGAGCCGTACATCATCCATCCGCTGGCGGTGTCGCAGATCCTGGCGGACCTGGGCATGGGGCCCCTGGTGGTGGCGGCCGGCCTGCTGCACGACACGGTGGAGGACACCGACTACACGCTGGAGGAGTGCCGCGCCGAATTCGGCGACACCGTCACCGGTCTGGTGGACGGCGTGACCAAGCTCTCCAAGATGGAATACGGCGATTCGGCGCAGGCCGAGACGATCCGCAAGATGGTGGTGGCGATGAGCCGCGACGTGCGCGTGCTGGTCGTCAAGCTCGCCGACCGTGTGCACAACGCCCGCACCTGGCGGTACGTGAAAACCTCCAGCGCGCAGAAGAAGGCCCGCGAGACGCTGGACGTGTACGCCCCGTTGGCCAACCGGCTGGGCATGAACGCCATCAAGACGGAGCTCGAGGAACTGAGCTTCAAGGTGCTCTACCCGAAGATCTACAACGAGATCGTGGTGCTGGTGGCCCGCCGGGCCGGCCAGCGCGACGTGTACCTCAAGCAGATCCTGAGCGAGATCAACGAGGATCTCGAAGAACAGCACATCAAGGCCTACGTCACGGGCCGTCCGAAGGACTATTTCTCGATCTACCAGAAGATGATCGTGCGCGGGCACGATTTCGAGAACATCTACGACCTGGTGGGCGTGCGCATCATCGTCGATACGATCAGCGACTGCTATGCGGCGCTCGGCGCCGTGCACGCGCGGTGGAGCCCGGTGCCGGGCCGGTTCAAGGACTACATCGCCATGCCCAAGCTCAACATGTACCAGAGCCTGCACACCACGGTGGTGGGCCCGGGCGGCAAGCCGGTGGAGGTCCAGATCCGCACATGGGACATGCACCGGCGCGCCGAGTTCGGCATCGCCGCGCATTGGAAGTACAAGGCCAACGGGCAGGCCGGGCGTGCGCTGAGCTCGCCGGACGCCGACGACCGCAAGCGCGAGAACAGCGAGAACCAGGAGCTCAGCGAGGCCGACAACCTCAAGTGGATCCAGCAGCTTGCCGATTGGACGAGCGAGACCCCCGACTCGAACGAGTTCCTGGGTTCGTTGAAGGAGGATCTCGGCTCGGCCGAGGTCTACGTGTTCACGCCGAAGGGCAAGATCGTGTCCCTGCCCGCGCAGGCCACGCCGGTCGACTTCGCCTACGCCGTGCACACCGAGGTGGGCCATCGTACGATGGGCGCGCGCGTCAACGGCCGTCTGGTGCCGTTGGACACCAAACTGGAGAACGGCGACACCGTGGAGGTGCTCACCTCCAAGTCCGATACCGCCGGTCCGTCCCGCGACTGGCTGAGCTTCGTCAAGAGCCCGAAGGCCCGCAACAAGATCCGGCAGTGGTTCAGCAAGGAACGCCGCAGCGAGGCCATCGAGGAAGGCCGCGACGACCTGACCCGCGCCATGCGCAAGCGCAACCTGCCGATCTCCACGCTGATGTCGCCCGAGGCGTTGATCGGCGTGGCCGACGAGCTCAACTACCCGAACCCGGACAGTCTGTTCGCGGCCATCGGCGACGGCCAAGTCTCCACGCAGAACGTCATCGCCCATCTGGTCAAGGACGCCGGTTCCGACGAGGTGGACGAGGAGGCCGAGCAGGAGCTGCTGCCGCTGCGCCGCACGCCGGAACGCTCCAAGCCCACCAATGCGCTGGGCATCTCCGTCAAGGGCGTGGGCGATGTCTGGGTCAAGCTGGCACGCTGCTGCACGCCCGTCCCCGGCGATGACATCGTCGGTTTCATCACCCGCAACCAGGGCGTATCGGTGCACCGTACCGACTGCCAGAACATGATCGACCTGCAACGCCGGCAACCCGAACGCGTCATCCCCGTGCAATGGACGAGCACCAAGGGCCTGTTCATGGTCAAGATCCAGGTGGAGGCGCTGGACCGCCCGCATCTGCTGAGCGACGTGACGCGCGTGCTCTCGGACCACGGCGTGAACATCATGTCCGGCAATATCGCCACCGGCGCCGATCGCGTGGCCATCAGCCAGTTCTCGTTCGAGATGGCCGACCCGCAGCATCTGAACACGTTGTTGTCCGCCGTGCGCAAGATTGACGGCGTCTTCGACGTCTACCGCATCACCGGCGCCAAGGATTCCGCCGAGCCGCGCCTGCGCCGCATGCAATAGACCGGCTGTCGTGACTCTGACACAAAAAATGGTGGTGGCGGCTCGCTGCGGAGTCGCCACCACCGATATCGATGAATCGAACGGTGGAACCGTTACTTACTTACCTACTTGACCACTTCCACCGAGATGATGCCGGCGGGTTCCATCGGACGGTCGGAGCGATCGGTCGGTAGCGCTTCGAGCTTGTCCACCACGGCCTTGGACTCGTCATCGGCCACCTCGCCGAAGATCGTGTGATGGCCGTTGAGCCACGGTGTCGGCACGGTGGTGATGAAGAACTGCGAGCCGTTGGTGCCGTGGATCTTGCCGTCCATGCCGCGGCGCAGGCCGGCGTTCGCCATGGCCAGCAGATACGGGTGGTCGAAGGTCAGCGTCGGCACGATCTCGTCGTCGAAGTCGTAGCCGGGGCCGCCGGTGCCGGTGCCCAGCGGGCAACCGCCTTGGATCATGAAGTCCTTGATGATGCGGTGGAAGGTCAGACCGTCGTAGAACGGCTCGTTGCGTTCCTCGCCGGTCATCGGGTCGCGCCAGGTCTTCTCGCCGGTGGCCAGGCCCACGAAGTTGGCCACGGTTTCCGGAGCCAGGTCGTCGAACAGGTTGATGGTGATGTCACCCTCGGAGGTGCGCATGATAACTGTAGTGCTCATGCCTGCCAGTCTCCCATGCCGCCCCGACCGCGCGACGTTGTCTGGGTGTATCAGTCGGCGTAATGTTCGAGTCCGGATCATAGCTGATTTCTTTGGAACGTTTTGTAAAAGGATTTACGGAAGTTTCGGGCGTTACCGAATACGTATCGTTCGGAGTTTGTGGGCTGTCCGGCGTCGAAGTGTAGTTTGGTCAGCTCCAGACAGCAGGCAAGGTCGGCGACTTGGGCGAGTCGATATAAACGGTAGTCAGTAGGGTCAAGATGCCTGTGATCAATGTTGATGATGAGCTCATCGGTATCGGAGAGAATGCGCGCAAGCTGCTTCTGCCCGTCGTCATAGTAGAGAATTGTTTTATCGTATGAGGCGAATAGCTTGTGGTTCTCCCGGAAGAATGAGGTGATTTCACGCGAGACTCTTCTCTCCAGGTCGCTCGGTGCGCGGCAAATGCGTCGGTCAAAGGAAAAGACCTTATATTTAAGACCGCATTTCCGGGCAAACAGATACAGCCTGGAGAGAAGGTAACGCTGTTCTTGTAGGGTCAAATCGCGGTATTCATCTTCGTGGCGCAACAGGGGTCGAGTGTGGATGGAAGAAGTGCGTAGGTTGTTGTTGATCAGGTCGGAGTCGAGTGCGAGCATTTGCTCGGTGATGAGGTTGCTCTGGTCGTGGAGAACCATCGAAACAATGTAGAACGATGTGTCGGGTTTGTAAGGTCCGAAATCGCCGCTTTCGTCTATAAATAAGCTCAACTCCGACATATTATCCCCCAAGCAAATACAAGAATGGCGGGGATCTTCCCCGCCGATTTGTTGAACCCGAAAGCTCATAGTTCAGGATAACACGACGCATGGTGAACACGCCAAACCTTATGTGCATAAAAATATGCGTGCGTGCGAATGACTATACATTGATGTAGGATGGTCAGCCAGTAATCACATGGTGGGATCTGAAAGACCGAGAATATCCGGGCCCACCCGCTTGGAGAATAAGAGGAAAGACTGAAGACATGGAATACCTGGTGCTGTTGGGCATCGCCGTCGTCATCGTCGGCTTCGCCCTGCGGCTGGACTCGATCCTCATCGTGTTCCTGGCCGCCATCGTCACCGCGCTGCTGGGCAATCTCGGCATCGACGGCTTCCTGACCACGCTGGGCGAATCGTTCGTCTCGAACCGCAGCGTGGCGCTGTTCATCATCATCCTGCTGGTCACGGGCACGTTGGAACGCAACGGCCTGAAGCAGGCCGCCGCCGAGCTGATCGGCAAGGCCAAGGGTGCCACGCCCGGCATCATCATCGCGCTGTACGGCGTGATGCGTCTGGTGTTCGCCGCGTTCAACGTGAGCTTCGGCGGCGTGGCCGGATTCGTGCGTCCGATCATCATGCCGATGGCCGTCGGCGCCATCGAGGCCACCGGTCACAAGCCGGACGAGGACTACGTCGAACAGCTCAAGGGCATGGCCTCCGGCATGGAGAATGTCGCCTGGTTCTTCGGCCAGGTGCTCTTCGTCGGCACCTCCGGCGCGATCCTGGTCAAGACCACGTTGGCGCCGCTCGGCTATGACGTGGATCTGCTGCAGCTGGCCATCATCGAGATCCCGGTGGCGCTGATCGCCGTGGGCGTGACCGCCGCTTACTACATTATCAAGGACAACCACCTGCGCCGCAGGTACTGCGGCGGCGATACGTTCGCTGCGCCCGCACGGCCCGCTGCGCCCGAATCGTCCGTGCAGGCCGTGAAGGAAGGGGAGTGACGTCATGGCGTTCTTCATGGATTCCGAGATCCCGTCCGCCGACAAGATCATGGAGGTCTTCTACATCCTCATGGGTCTGATGAGCGTCTACGCGGGCGTGCACAACCTGCGTGACAGGTCCAACCCGTCACGTTACGGCACCTTCGTCTTCTGGACGCTGCTCGGCGTCGTCATCGCCTTCGGCCGCTGGATTCCGCCGATGATCGACGGCCTGCTCATCGTCATCATGGTCATCCCCGCCATCGCCCAGCGAGTCAAGCCGGGCAAGGCCGCCGAACCGACCGACGCCGAGGTGGAGGGCAACTTCCGGCGCATCGGGCAGAAGGTGTTCATCCCCGCGCTCGCCATCGGCGTCTTCGCCATCGCCGGCGCGTTGATTCCCGCCATCGGCGCGCTCGCCGGTTGCTGCATCGGCGTGTTCGCCTCCGCGATCATCCTGTGGGCGTTCAACCGCGCCAACACGCCGGCCGTGTTCCTGGGCGACTCCGAGCGGCTGCTGTCCGCGATGGGTCCGCTGTGCATGCTGCCGATGCTGCTGGCCAGTCTGGGCGCGATTTTCGACGCGGCCGGCGTGGGCGACGTCATCGCGCGGATTGTCGGCGGTGTGATCCCCGCGGGCAACCTGACCGTCGGCATCATCGTGTTCGCGCTCGGCATGATGCTGTTCACGATGATCATGGGCAACGCCTTCGCCGCCATCACCGTGATGACCGTGGGCATCGGCGCCCCGTTCGTGCTCTCCCTCGGCACCGACCCCGCCGTCGTCGGCATCCTGGCGCTGACCTGCGGCTACTGCGGCACGCTGCTGACGCCGATGGCCGCGAACTTCAACATCGTGCCCGTCGCGATGCTCCAGATGAAGGACCGCATGGGCGTGATCAAGAACCAGGTGCTGCCCGCGTTCGTCATGATCGTCGTGCAGATCATCTACATGCTCGTCGCATGCTGATGGTTTGCCGGGATGCGGGTATAAATGAATGAGGAATACCGGCGGGGCGGATCGGCGTCGGATTCGGATAACGGCAGTACTGCGAAGCCGCAGGAAAATACAGGAGGTTTGATGATGCTGAGCAAGATTCTGGTTACCGGATTCGACCCGTTCGGCGGCGAATCCGTCAACCCGGCATACGAGGCGGTCAAACTGCTGCCGGACACCATCGCGGGGGCGCAGGTCGTCAAACTGGAGATCCCCACCGTGTTCACGCGCAGCGCCGAGGTGCTGGAGCAGACCATCGCCGCCGAACGTCCCGACGCCGTCATCTGCGTCGGGCAGGCCGGCGGCCGCAGCTGCGTAACGGTCGAACAGGTGGCCATCAACCTGGCCGAGGCCCGCATCCCGGACAACGACGGCGAACAGCCGCTGGGTCAACCGCTGCGCGAGGATGGTCCCGCGGCCTACTTCGCCACCGTGCCGGTCAAGGCCATGGTCGCCGGCATCCGTGCGCATCATCTGCCGGCGTTCGTCTCCTACACGGCCGGCACCTTCGTATGCAACAGCATCATGTACCACGCGCTGTACCTGTGCGAGCGGCGGTTCCCCGGCACCATCGCCGGATTCATGCACGTGCCGTACGAACCCGGCCAGGTGGTGGACAAGCCCGAAGGCACCCCGTCGATGCCGCTGGACACCATCGCCGCATCGCTGGAGTACGCCATCGAAGCCGTGGTCCGCGGTGACGAGGCGGACGACGCGGTGGCCGGCGCCACGCACTGACGCGCATCGATCCCTGCCGCACCGCACAGACATCCAACGAGTCCCAGTGATGGAGAACGACACCCCATGACCCTGCCCATTCGACGTATCCTCGGGTTTCTGCGCCGTGAGACGGTGCTGTGCGTGGCCGTGGTGCTGGCTGTGGCCTCGGCGTTCGTCGTGCCGCCGTCCGCCGACTACCTCGGCTACATCGACTGGGATACGCTGGCGCTGCTGTTCTCGCTGATGGCGGTGATGAAGGGGTACCAGCAGATCGGCATCTTCGCGCGGCTGAGCGACGCACTGCTCCGGCGCATGGCGACCACCCGCGGCATGGTGATGGTCCTGGTGTTCCTGCCGTTCTTCCTGAGCATGGTGGTGACCAACGACGTCTCGCTGATCACCTTCGTGCCGTTCGCGCTGGTGGTGCTGCGCATGGCCGGGTGGGAGCGGCTGATCGTGCCGACCGTGATCCTGCAGACGATCGCCGCGAACCTCGGCAGCATGCTCACGCCGATGGGCAACCCGCAGAACCTGTATCTGTACGCGCGCTCGGGGATGGGCTTCGGCGAGCTGGTGGCGCTGACGATGCCGTACGTGGTGGTCTCCGGCATCGTGCTGGCGGCGGTGATCGGCGTGGGGCTGCGCCGCCCGAAACCCGTTCAGGGCGTTTCGGTGGACGTGCATGTATGTCGTCGTCGTTCGCTGGTGGGCTGCACCGGAGGATTCGTGCTCTGCCTGCTGGCCATCTTCGGTCTGGTGCCGCCATGGGCGATCGCCGCGCTGGCCGCCGTCACGCTGCTGGTGGTGAACCGGCGTGTGCTGGCCAGCGTCGACTACTCGCTGCTGGCCACGTTCGTCGCGTTCTTCATCTTCATCGGCAATATGGGCAACATCGGGCCGTTCCGCGACCTGCTGGCCGTCATGCTGGAAGGACGTGTGCAGATCGTGTCCGTGCTCGCCAGCCAAGTCGTCAGCAACGTGCCGGCCGCCCTGCTGCTGTCGGGGTTCACCGACGATTGGTCGGGGCTGATCGTCGGATGCAACCTGGGCGGTCTGGGCACGTTGATCGCCTCGATGGCCAGCCTGATCTCCTACAAGATGGTGGCGCGCGAATACCCGCAGCGCCGCGGTCGCTACCTGCTGTGGTTCACCATCGCCAATGTGGCGCTCTTGGCGCTGCTGCTGATGATCTCCGCCGTGCTGTGAAACGGCGTGGTCCCTATTGAAGTATGCCAAAGTGCAGCAGCGCGTTCATGACGCCATCGTGATCCACGTCATCGGTCACGTAGTCGGCCACCGCCTTGACCTCGTCGTTCGCATTGCCCATCGCCACGCCGACGCCGGCGAATTGCAGCATCGCCATGTCGTTGCCGCCGTCGCCGAACGCCATCGTCTGCTCCCGGGAGAACCCATGGTGCTCCATGAAGCAGCGGATGCCGCGCGGCTTGCCGCCGTCGGCGGGGATCATATCGGTGAAGTCGGGATGCCAGCGCACCCCGGTCACGTTCCGGCACAGGCCGACAAGCTCCGCCTCCTGCTCGGGGGTGATGAACGGGCTGATCTGGAACGTCTCATGCGTGAACGGACGGGTATGTGGGTCGTCAACGAACCGCGTCGGCGCGGTCTTGCCCAGCTGATTCCACGTCGCCTCCATCGCGGGGGTGATCCGGTTGAAATACACGTAGTCGCATTCGCTGAAGGTGGCGACCACGTCCGGATTGCGGTCCAGCCAATCGACGATCACGGCCACGTCATCGCCGTCGATCGGCCGGGTGTCGAGGAATCCTTGGGCGTCGAAGCAGTACTGGCCGTTGGCCGCCACAATGCCGTCGAACTCGACCGGCAGCATCCGCGCCACCACCTCGAACTGCGAGGGCGCGCGGCCCGTGCAGATGAACACCAGCACGCCGCATTCCCGCAGCCGCTGGAGCGCCGTGATAGTGGACGCCGGAACCTCATGGGTGGTGAAACTGGTGAGGGTGCCGTCCACGTCAAAGAACACGGCCCTGATATCATGCGACTTCATCCTCGTAACCTCCCGGGAACGGATACCTGACGTTCCCAAGTGTATCGGGCGTCGTTCCGATGGAAACCAGCTGCTTGTCCGCATGCGGTGCGATGGCAGACATCTGCGTCCCGTGGGCCTGCGGAATTGGCTCCTCCCTCACGCGATGCGTCGGTCGGCATCTACGCCACCTCCGAGGGCACGTGGACCGGCTCCTCCCGCGCACGATGCGTCGAGCCGCAGACGAGCCGGTGCGGGATGCGAATCCGCCGATGTCCGGTTGGGCGTATGGCGGCTAGACTGGGGGACATGACACAGATTCGCTTTGCCCTAGCCCAGATCGACACCTGCGTCGGCGACCTTGCCGGCAACGCCGCCAAGGTGCTCGACTACACCCGCCGCGCAGCCGGCGAGCACGCCCGCGTGGTCGTGTTCCCCGAGATGACCCTGACTGGTTACCCGATCGAGGACCTGGCGTTGCGCCGCACCTTCCGGCAGGCGGCATGGAACCAGGCGAACGAACTGGCCGCCGCGCTCGCCGCCGAAGGTCTGGGGGAGCTGTATGTGGCGGTCGGCACGGTCGGCACCGACCCCGAGACCTCCAAGCCGCGCAATCGCATGGTGGTCCTGCATGAGGGCGTGGTCTGGGCCGGCTATGACAAGCATTTCCTGCCGAACTACGGCGTGTTCGACGAGTTCCGCATCTTCTCCGCAGGGGACCGTTCGGTGGTCATCGACGTGGACGGCGCACGCATCGGCGTGGCGATCTGCGAGGACATCTGGCAGGACGGCGGCCCCGTGGCCGAGCTGGCGGAACGGGGCATCGACCTGCTGCTGACGATGAACGGCTCGCCATATGAGGAGGGCAAGACCCATACGCGCATGGAGCTGGCGGTCCGCCGCGCCCGCGAGGTCGGCGCGCCGCTGATCTACCTGAACCAGGTGGGCGGGCAGGACGACCTGATCTTCGACGGCGGCAGCTTTGTGGTCGACTCGGACGGCACGCTGCTGGAGCGTTCCCCGATGTTCATGGAGGACCTGAGCTACTTCACGCTCGACACCGACGCCGCGCGTCAGACGCCGACCAGCATCGCCGCCGATCTGGATCCGGACGAGGAGGTCTACACGGCCTGCGTGCTGGGACTGAAGGACTACATGCGCAAGAACGGGTTCAAGGGCGTCACGCTCGGCCTGTCCGGCGGCATCGATTCGGCGCTGGTGGCCGCCATGGCCGCGGACGCCTGCGGCGGCGGGAACGTCTGGGGCATCTCGATGCCCAGCATGTACTCCTCCGACGGCTCGAAGGACGACGCCGCCGACCTGGCCGCGAACCTCGGCGCCCACTATGACATCCAGCCGATCGAACCGTTGTTCGCCGCGTTCCAGAGCCAGCTGGCGCTGGAGGGCGTGGCCGCCGAGAACCTGCAGGCGCGCATCCGCGGCGTCATCGTGATGGCCTACTCGAACGCCAAGGGGCTGCTGGCCCTGGCCACCGGCAACAAATCCGAGCTCGCCTGCGGCTACTCTACCATCTACGGCGATGCCGTCGGCGGGTACGCGCCGATCAAGGACCTGCTCAAGACGCGCGTGTGGGAGCTGGCCCGTTGGCGCAACAAGGCCGCCGCGGCCGGCATGGGCATCGGCGGACTGGCCGTGGTCGGCAACGAGCGGCGTGACGCCGGCGTGCCGCTGCCGGACGGCGTGATGATCCCCGTCAACAGCATCGTCAAGGCGCCCAGCGCCGAACTGCGCCCCGGACAGAAGGACTCCGACAGCCTGCCCGAATACGGACTGCTGGACCGGGTGTTGTCCGCATACATCGAGCATGCGCACGGTCGGGCCGATCTGCTGGCCGACGGGTTCGACGAGGCCACCGTGGACACGGTGATGCGTCTGGTGGACCGCGCCGAGTGGAAGCGCCGGCAGTATCCGCTGGGACCGAAGGTCACGGCGCTCGCGTTCGGCCGGGACCGCAGGCTGCCGGTGACGACCGCGTTCCGTGAGTAGTGCGGCGACGGGTGACGGAGCGTGGTATGGCCCGCCGTGTCCTTGGTCGGGCACGGCGGCCCGCCGCGTTCCGACCGCGGTTATGTGAACGGTAACGAAAATGTGATGTAGCTCACGTCGCGTCCCAGCTTGTTTTCAGGCGGCTGCGGCTACAATGAGGAACCAACGACGGCGTAACGATGCGTCGCCGACGATCACCCAGAAGGAGTGGATATGACAGCAGTTGATGCAACCGCGGTCTCCCCGGAGGAGCTCAACGCCAAGGCGTGGGACGGCTTCGAAGGCGGCCATTGGCAGGACGATATCGACGTGCGTGACTTCATTCAGAAGAACTACACGCCGTACGAGGGCGATGAGTCCTTCCTTGCCGGTGCGACCGAAAAGACCAAGCATCTGTGGCAGTATCTCGACGACAACTACCTGGCCGTGGAGCGCAAGCAGCGCGTCTACGACGTGGATACCCACACCCCGGCCGACATTGATGCTTTCCCGGCCGGCTACATCGACAGCCCTGAGGTGGACAACGTGATCGTCGGCCTGCAGACCGACGTTCCCTGCAAGCGTGCGATGATGCCGAACGGCGGTTGGCGCATGGTCGAGCAGGCCATCAAGGAGGCCGGCAAGGAACCGGATCCGGAGATCAAGAAGATCTTCACCAAGTACCGCAAGACCCACAATGATGGCGTCTTCGGCGTGTACACCAAGCAGATCAAGGTCGCCCGCCACAACAAGATCCTCACCGGTCTGCCGGACGCCTACGGCCGTGGCCGCATCATCGGCGACTACCGCCGCGTGGCCCTGTACGGCGTGAACGCCCTGATCAAGTTCAAGCAGCGCGATAAGGACTCCGTGCCGTACCGCAACGACTTCACCGAGCCGGAGATCGAGCACTGGATCCGTTTCCGCGAGGAGCACGACGAGCAGATCAAGGCCCTGAAGAAGCTGATCAACCTCGGCAACGAGTACGGCTTGGATCTGTCCCGCCCGGCCCAGACCGCGCAGGAAGCCGTGCAGTGGACCTACATGGGCTACCTGGCCTCGGTCAAGAGCCAGGACGGCGCCGCCATGTCCTTCGGCCGCAACTCGACCTTCTTCGACATCTACATCGAGCGCGACCTGAAGAACGGCACGCTGGACGAGGCCGGTGCCCAGGAGCTCATCGACAATATCGTCATGAAGCTGCGCATCGTCCGCTTCCTGCGTACCAAGGACTATGACTCCATCTTCTCCGGCGATCCGTACTGGGCGACCTGGTCCGACGCCGGCTTCGGCGACGACGGCCGCACCATGGTCACCAAGACCTCGTTCCGTCTGCTCAACACGCTGACCCTCGAGCATCTGGGACCCGGCCCGGAGCCGAACATCACGATCTTCTGGGATCCGAAGCTGCCGGAGGGCTACAAGCGCTTCTGCGCCAAGATCTCCATCGACACCTCGGCCATCCAGTATGAGTCCGACAAGGAGATCCGCGGCCACTGGGGCGACGACGCGGCCATCGCCTGCTGCGTGTCCCCGATGCGCGTCGGCAAGCAGATGCAGTTCTTCGCCGCCCGCGTGAACTCCGCCAAGGCCTTGCTGTACGCGATCAACGGCGGCCGTGACGAGATGACCGGCATGCAGGTCATCGACAAGGGCGTGATCGATCCGATCCAGCCCGAGGCCGATGGCACGCTGGATTACGAGAAGGTCAAGAACAACTACGAGAAGGCCCTTGAGTGGCTGTCCGAGACCTACGTGATGGCGCTGAACATCATCCACTACATGCATGATAAGTACGCCTACGAGTCCATCGAGATGGCCCTGCACGACAAGGAGGTGTACCGCACCCTGGGTTGCGGCATGTCCGGTCTGTCCATCGCCGCCGACTCGCTGTCCGCCGTCAAGTACGCCAAGGTCTACCCGATCTACAACAAGGACGCCAAGGACATGCCCGGCCACGAGTACGAGTATGTCGAGGGCGCCGATGACGATCTGGTGGTCGGCTACCGCACCGAGGGCGAGTTCCCGGTCTACGGCAACGACGACGATCGCGCCGACGACATCGCCAAGTGGGTCGTCTCCACGGTCATGGGCCAGATCAAGCGCCTGCCGGTCTACCGCGGCGCCGTCCCGACCCAGTCCATCCTGACGATCACCTCGAACGTCGAGTACGGCAAGAACACCGGTTCCTTCCCGTCCGGCCACGCCAAGGGCACCCCGTACGCCCCGGGCGCGAACCCGGAGAACGGCATGGATTCCCACGGCATGCTGCCGTCGATGTTCTCGGTCGGCAAGATCGACTACAACGACGCGCTGGACGGCATCTCGCTGACCAACACGATTACCCCCGACGGCCTGGGCCGCGACGAGGACGAGCGCGTCACCAACCTGGTCGGCATCCTGGACGCGGGCAACGGCCACGGCCTGTACCACGCCAACATCAACGTGCTGCGCAAGGAGCAGCTCGAGGATGCCGTCGAGCACCCGGAGAAGTACCCGCACCTGACCGTGCGCGTCTCCGGCTACGCGGTGAACTTCGTCAAGCTCACCAAGGAGCAGCAGCTCGACGTGATCTCCCGTACGTTCCACCAGGGCGCCGTCGTCGACTGAGTCGATGACCCGCACCGTGTGAACGGCTGAACGGTCCGGCGGGGTCTTCTTCGGAAGGCCCCGCTTTTTCGTACCCTGTTCCGGATCCTCCCCGCTCCCGCCTATTTCCCTTCGATACGGAAACGGCGTGCGGCGCCGTGGGAAGTGACTCGAAGACACGTGACGCACCTCACAACGGAAAACCGCGTGTCCGTGGGGGCCAGGCCCTACGATGGCAATCAGTACAGTCGAATGCGTGCGCCACGCCACGCGGCAGAAGGAGGACGAGGATGTCTGAAACCACCGAGTTCCGCACCACCACCCGGCATATGCTGAAGCGTTCCAAGCAGTATGCCAGCCAGACGCTGATGGGCGGCCTGTCGGGCTTCGAATCGCCGATCGGCCTGGACCGCCGCGACCGCATCGAAGCGCTGCGCACCGGCGATATCGGCTTCGTGCACTCGTGGGACATCAACACCTCCGTGGATGGTCCCGGCACCCGCATGACCGTGTTCATGAGCGGATGCCCGCTGCGCTGCCAGTACTGCCAGAATCCCGACACCTGGAAGATGCGCGACGGCCAGCCCGTGTACCTGGAGGCCATGATCAAGAAGGTCGAACGCTACGCCGATTTGTTCAAGGCCACCGGCGGCGGCATCACGTTCTCCGGCGGCGAGTCGATGATGCAGCCGGCCTTCGTCTCCCGCGTGTTCCGTGCGGCCAAGGAGATGGGCGTGCACACCTGCCTGGACACCTCCGGCTTCCTCAACCGCAACTACACCGACGAGATGATCGAGGACATCGACCTGTGCCTGCTCGACGTCAAATCCGGCGACGAGGAGACCTACCACAAGGTCACCGGCGGCCTGCTCGCACCGACCATCGAGTTCGGACAGCGCCTGGCCAAGGCCGGCAAGAAGATCTGGGTGCGCTTCGTGCTGGTGCCCGGCCTGACCGACTCCGAGGAGAACGTGGAGAACGTAGCCAGGATCTGCGACACCTTCGGCGAGGCCATCGAGCATATCGACGTGCTCGGATTCCACCAGCTCGGCCGGCCCAAGTGGCATGAGCTGCGCATCCCGTACCCGCTGGAGGACGCCAAGGGCCCCTCGGCCAAGCTCAAGACGCGGGTCAAGGAGCAGTTCGAGTCCCACGGCTTCGTGGTGTACTGACCGAATCCAGCGAACCGCCGGCATCCGTGCGCGTGGTGATACCACGAATCCGGCGATGAGCCCGTAGCCTTGAATCATGGCGGACATTTATGCATTCCCGGCGTCGCCGTCCGAGGACGGACGTGGGGGAGTGCCGCGCCCCGAAGGCGTGCCCGACGTGGTGTGGCACGCCGTCCAGACCGTGCGTGCGATGCCCCATATGGCGGGCATGCGGTATCGGGAGATTCCGGTGCCGTCCACGTTGGCCGACTTCGGCATCGGCGTGGAACTGGAATACGATTCGTCCGACGAACCCCCATCCCGCACGGCGACCGGCTGGATCATGGTGCTGTATGCGGCGCAGGGCCGCCGCGGTTGGATCTCGCAATGGCGATGCGTGGCGTTCGCCCGGCTGCCGTTGGACGAGAACGAGCGCGACTGCCTGACGCCGTCGATGTATTGGGAGGATATGCTCGACGCGTTGGACGCCGTCGATCCGGAGGGCGTCCGAGGCACGGTGACGGTGACGCGGAACACGTCGTTCGGCGACATGGAGTCCGAACCACACGCCGGGTGCGAGATGCGCGTATCATGGACGCCGTCGGTGTCGCCGGAAGGCGCGGATGCCGGCGCACAGGTGTCGGTGTGGGCGCAGTTCCTGCGCGCATCGGTGGACGATGGCGAAAGGACCGTGATTGGATAGGGAACCGAGGTTGCAGGCCGAACCGCGAGACGGTGTTCCCGACATCATCGACACCCCGTCCGGATACCGTCGGTACTGCAGCCGGCTGCGTGAGGCCTCGGGGCCGTTGGCGGCCGACGCCGAACGCGCGTCGGGCTTCCGGTACGGGCATGAGGACTGGCTGATCCAGTTCAAGCGCGAGGGGGCCGGCATCGGTCTGCTGGATCCGGTGGCGCTGACGCAGGCGGGGGTCGATTGGAACGAGTTCAACGACGCCGTGGGGGAGGAGACCTGGATCATCCACGACGCCGTCCAGGATCTGCCGGGATTCGCGCAGATCGGTCTGAAGCCGCAGGCGTTGTTTGACACTGAGATCGCCGCGCGCCTGCTGGGACTGCACCGCTTCGGCCTGGCCGCGGTCACCGAGCATTACCTGGGCATCACGCTGGCCAAGGAGCATTCGGCGGCCGACTGGTCGTACCGGCCGCTGCCCCGCGACTGGCGCAATTACGCGGCGTTGGATGTGGAACTGCTCATCGAGCTCGAACGGCTGCTGCTTGAGGACCTGAAACGGCACGGCAAGGACGAATGGGCCCGTCAGGAGTTCGCGTACACGCTCCGTGAGGGGGTGCGGCCGCGTGCCGGGCATCCGGTGCCGTGGATGCGGATCTCGCGCATCACCACGTTGAGCCGCGACCGTCGGGGGTTGGCCGTGGCGAAGGCGTTGTGGGAGGAACGCGACCGTCTGGCGCGGCGGTACGACATCGCGCCGGGTCTGTTGCTGTCCGACGCGGCGATCATCGAGGCGGCGCAGAGGAAACCCCGCAATGCCAGGGAGTTCCGGCTGATCCGTTCCCTGAACGAGCGGGTGCGCATGCATACCGGCGGAGAGCAGGACAAGATGTTCGAACGCTACGCGCCGATCCAGCGGGCCGTCAAGCCGAATGTCTGGAAGACCGTGATCCAGCAGGCGCTGGCGCTGCCCGCCGACCAGTGGCCGTCCATGCCGCCGGCGCCCGCCGACTCCCAGGCCAACGCCCCCCGATCGATGAAGGTCTGGTCCGCCAGGCATCCCGAACGGTATGAGCGGTTGCAGGCCGTACGCCATGTGATCAACCAGATCGCCGAGGACACCAGGACCCCCGCGGAGATGATTGTCAAGCCGCAGATCATCCGCAACCTGTGCTGGACCGATGACCCCGGCGGCCGCGACGTCGCCGAATTCCTGACGCAGCAGGGCGCCCGCCCGTGGCAGGTGTCGCTGATCGCAGCGTCCGTGAGTCGCGCTATCATGTAACGGTTGCCTAACGGCAGGAATAACGAATACGAATATTTCACAGGAGCGCAAGCGTGAAAATCAGCGTCAGGAACCTCGAGCCCACCAAGGTGAAGCTCACCATCACCGTCGATCCCGAGGAGTTCAACCCGTATCTGGATGCCGCCCGCAAGGAGATCGCCAAGCAGGTCACCGTGCCCGGCTTCCGTAAGGGCCATGTCCCGGGCAAGATCATCGACCAGCGCATCGGTTTCGCCGCCGTTGCCGGCGAGGCCGTGAACAACGGTGTGCCGGAGCTGTATTCCAAGGCGCTCGAGGAGAAGAAGATCCGTCCGATGTCCCAGCCGGAGATCGACGTGCAGGAAGTCCCCACGTCGGCCAAGGACGAGACCAAGCTCAAATTCGTCGCCACCGTGGAGCGCCGTCCGGACATCGAGCTCCCGGAGCTCGACGGCATGGAGATCGACGTGCCGAAGGCCGAGATCACCGATGAGGACGTGAACCGCCGCCTGGAGAACCTGCGCCAGCGTTTCGGCACCCTGGTGGGTGTGGATCGTCCGGCCGCCAAGGGCGACTACGCGAACATCGACCTCGTGGCCGAGATCGACGGCGAGACCGTCGACTCCCAGGAGGGCGTGAGCTACGAGCTCGGCTCCAACACCATGCTCGACGGCCTGGATGAGGCCCTGGACGGCCTGTCCGCCGGCGAGGAGACCACCTTCGAGGGCACGCTGGAAGCCGGCGAGCACGAGGGTGAGAAGGCCCAGATCAAGGTCAAGGTCAACTCGGTCAAGGCCGAGGAGCTGCCGGAGCTGGACGACGACTTCGCCCAGGAGGCCTCCGAGTTCGACACCCTCGACGAGCTGAAGGCCGATATCCGCAAGGCCTGCGAGCGTGACGCCGAAGGCCGCCAGGCCACCGAAGCCCGCGACGCGTTCATCGCCAAGCTCAAGGAAGGCCTGGAGATCCCGGTGCCGAAGGGCGTCAAGGCCGAGGCCGCCGAGCAGCACCTGAAGGGCATGACCCCGGATCCGGAGCAGGCCACCAAGGAGCAGAAGGCCGAGGCCGAGGAAGCCGCCGAGAACGAGCTGCGCGACCAGATGGTGCTCGATGCCCTGGCCGAGAAGATGGACGTCAAGGTCTCCCAGATGGATGTGACCAACTTCCTGGCCTCCATCGCCCAGCAGTACGGCATGGATCCGTCGGCGTTCATCAACGCGATCATCCGCAACGGCCAGCTGGGTTCCGCCGTGGAGGAGGTCGGCCGTTCGAAGGGTCTGCTGGCCGGTATGCGTGCCGTGACCTTCAAGTGCGAGGGCGAGGTGCTCGATCTGAGCTCCTTCCTCGGTGACGTGGCTGAGGACGAGGAGGCCGAGTCCGTTGAGGCCGCCTCCGCCGCTGCCGCCGTGGCCGACGAGCTCGCCCAGGCCGAGGACGCCGAGTGAGTTGTGACCTTGCCGTGGCAAGGGTCTGAATAACGATATTGTGGGCTGGAACCGGTCGTCGGTTCCAGCCCACAATCGTTGAGGCGGAGGGAGTGTGCGATGAGTGAACGACGACGTGCGGTGGCAATGATCGCGGCGGTGCTGGGGCTGGGCGTGGTCATCGGCGTTGCGGCCGGTCTGCTGACGTTGATGCTGTACGGCATCGAACATGTGGCGCTGGGCTTCGTGGAGAGTCCCGAACAGCCCGGGCCGTTCGCCACGCCGTCGTGGCGCCGCGCGCTGTCAGTGATTGTCGGCGCGACCCTCGCCGCGGTGATCTGGTGGCTGCTGCGCACCCGCAGCGCCAAGGTGCCCTCGGTGACCAAGGCGGTGGCGGGTGAGCGGATGCCGTGGTGGCAGACCATCGTGCATGTGCTGCTGCAGATCCTGATTGTCGGCTGCGGCATGTCGATCGGCCGCGAGGTGGCGCCGCGCGAGTTCGGCGCGATGGCCGGCCAACGCGCCTCCGGTTGGCTGAAGCTGGACGCCGCCGACACCCGCACGATTGTGGCGGTCGCAGCTGGCGCGGGCCTGGCCGGCGTGTACAACGCGCCGTTGGCCGGTGCGTTCTTCGCCGTGGAGATCCTGCTGGCCGACGTGACGCTTCGGACCGTGGCCTATGCGTTCGCCTGCTCCACCGTGGCGGCATGGGTGGGCACGCTGATCAAGGGCACGCACACGTTCTATGACATGGGCGAGCCCAGCGGGCTGTTCACGCCCGACCTGATGGGGTTCGCGCTGGTCGCGGGCCTGGTGTGCGGCGTTGCGGGCGCGGTGTTCCGATTCGGCTCGTCCTGGGCTGAGCGGCACCACGCCACGGGCAATGCGATACTCTGGCAGCTGCCGCTGGCGGGTGTGATAACCGGCGTGGTGGCCATCTGGGTGCCGCAGGTGATGGGCAACGGCCGCGCCACGGCGCAGATGGGATTCGGCGGCGACTGCGATTGGGCGCTGATCGGCGTGCTGCTGGTATCTTGCGTGGTCAAGGGCGTCATGACGCTGCTGACGATCCGCTCGGGCGCCTCCGGAGGCGTGCTGACCCCGGGCATCGCGTTGGGCGCCACGTTGGGCGCGGTGCTGGGAATCCTCTGGATGCAGGGCTTCGGCACCAACTCGATCGGCGTCTACGCGCTGATCGGCGCCTGTGCGCTGCTGTCCGCCTCGCAGCAGGCGCCGTTGATGGCCATGTGCCTAGTCATGGAGCTGACCGATGCGCCGTTGAACCTGTTTGTGCCGGTGTGCCTGGCGGTGGCGGCCAGCACGGTATGCGCCCAATGGCTCGGCGCGCGGCTCGATCGCGCCGGTGCCGCCGGTTCGAAGTCGGCCGGGCACGCCTGACATCGCGTGCCGGTTACCGGGCGCCGCGGCGGCGCGCTATGCGTTCCGCGCAAAAGCCGCGGGCCGTCGATTCGAGGCGGTAGGCTGAAGAACATCACGACTAATTGTGAAGGAGACATGGTGAGCAATATGCTTGCAACATCGCCGGTCATGGCCGGCGAGGACGTGCCTGCCGGGCCCGTCGACCCGATCTTCAACCGTCTGCTCAAGGACCGCATCATCTGGATGGGTGAGGAGGTCAAGGACGACATGGCCAACCGCATCTGCGCCCAGATGCTGATGCTGGCCGCCGAGGATCCGAAGAAGGACATCTGGCTGTACATCAACTCGCCGGGCGGCTCGATCACCGCCGGCATGGCCATCTATGACACGATGCAGCTGATCGAGCCCGATGTGGCCACCGTGGGTCTGGGCATGTGCGCCTCGATGGGCCAGTTCCTGTTGAGCTCCGGCGCCAAGGGCAAGCGGTATCTGACCTCGCACGCCCGTGTGCTGATGCACCAGCCGTCCGGCGGCATCGGCGGCACCACCACCGACGTGCGCATCAACGCCGAACTGATCATGGATATGAAGCGCACGCTCGCCGAGCTGACCGCGGAACAGACCGGTCACACGGTGGAGGAGATCTACCGCGACAACGAGTACGACCACTGGTTCACCGCGCAGCAGGCGTTGGAATACGGTTTCGTCGACAAGATCGTGACCACGCCGGACACCATCAACGCCGACTGAGGAAGGGAAAAGACGAGCAATGGCAAGTGAAGAAGCGAAGTTCGCGGCCCGCGCCGACCGTCTCGCCGGGGCGAGGGGCGTGGTCGGATTCGTGCCGTCCTCCGTCCGCGACGCGCGTTTCGCGCCGCAGGACCGGTACATCCTGCCGCAGTTCGAGGAGAAGACCCCGTACGGCTACAAGCGTCAGGACCCGTACACCCGCCTGTTCGAGGACCGCATCATCTTCATGGGCGTGCAGGTGGATGACGCCGCCGCCGACGACATCATGGCCCAGCTGCTGGTGCTGGAAAGCCAGGACCCGAACCGTGACGTGATGATGTACATCAACTCCCCGGGCGGTTCGATGACCGCGATGACCGCCATCTATGACACGATGCAGTACATCAAGCCGGACGTGCAGACCGTCTGCCTCGGCCAGGCCGCCTCGGCCGCCGCCATCCTGCTGGCCGCCGGTGCCAAGGGCAAGCGCCTGATTCTGCCGAACGCGCGTGTGCTCATCCACCAGCCGGCCATCGACCAGGGCTTCGGCAAGGCCACGGAGATCGAGATCCAGGCCCGCGAGATGCTGCGCATGCGCGAATGGCTGGAGAACACACTGGCCAAGCACACCGGCCAGGACGTCGAACGCATCCGCAAGGACATCGAGGTCGACACCTTCCTGACCGCCCCCGAGGCCAAGGAATACGGCATTGTGGACGAGGTGCTCGAACACCGTTCGTGAATGTCCGCATGACCTTTACATGAGTGCGCCCCCGCCCGAGGAACCGGCAGGTATCCTCGGTAGGGGGCGCATCCGTTGTATGGTGCGTCGGAACGGAGGAACTGCATGGGACGCGTGGTGAGCTACAACGAGGATGTGCCGCGCTGCACATTCTGCGGCAAAACCGAGCATCAGGTGCGCAAGCTGGTCACCGGCCCCGGCGCCTCGATCTGCGACGAATGCATCGCGCTATGCGTGGACATCATCTCCGAGGAGCGGCATCACGACGCCGACGTCAACGCGCTGACGCTGCCGAAGCCGGTGGAGATCAACGCGTACCTGGACCGGTACGTGGTCGGCCAGGAGGACGCGAAGCGGACGCTGTCCGTGGCCGTCTACAACCATTACAAGCGCGTCAATATGGAGCTGCGCGAGGCCGCCGACGAGCTGGGGGCCGGCAAGGACAGCTCGCCGGTGCGGGCGCGTCGCGCCGCCGACCCGTTGGCTGACGTGCAGGTGGCCAAATCGAACATCCTGCTGATGGGGCCGACCGGCGTGGGCAAGACCTACCTGGCGCAGACGCTGGCCCGCGTGATGAACGTGCCGTTCGTCATCACCGACGCGACCACGCTGACCGAGGCCGGTTACGTGGGTGACGACGTGGAGACCGTGCTGCAGCGGCTGCTGCAGGCCGCGGACGGCGACGTGAGCCGCGCGCAGCACGGCATCGTGTACATCGACGAGATCGATAAGATCGCCCGCAAATCGGGGGAGAACACCTCCATCACCCGAGACGTGTCCGGCGAGGGCGTGCAGCAGGCGTTGTTGAAGATCCTGGAGGGCACCATCGCCTCCGTGCCGGTGGAGGGCACGCGCAAGCACCGCGAACAGGAGACCATCCAGTTGGATACGCGGGGCATCCTGTTCATCTGCGGCGGCGCGTTCGTCGGCCTGACCGACATCGTGGCGCGGCGTCTGGGCACGCGCGAGAGCGGGTTCGGCGCCTCCTGGCACGAGCACGAGGCCACACCCGACGAGCTGCTGGGGCAGGTCACGGCCGACGACCTGGCTGAGTTCGGGCTGTTGCCGGAATTCATCGGACGTCTGCCGGTGGTGAGCGTGCTGAAGGACCTGACCGAAACCGATCTGGCCGATGTGCTGACGCAACCCGCCAACGCCCTGACCAAGCAGTACCGCAAGCTGTTCGCCGTGGACGGCGTGGAGCTGGTGTTCAACCGGAAGGCCGTCGAACAGATCGCGGCGACGGCGATCCAGCGGGGAACCGGCGCGCGCGGGCTGCGTTCGATTATCGAGAAGACCTTGGAGCATACGATGTTCCTGCTGCCGAGCATGGAGGATGTGACCCAGGTGGTGGTGGACGCGGCGTCGGTGCGCGGCGAGAGCGAACCGAAGCTGGTGCGCGCCGCCACGCAGGAGATCCCGAAGCGGCGGGCGGCGTGACGACACGCCGATTTGCATATCGGAGTACATGGGTGTAATTTATTTCGAGTTGCCGCAAAGACAACATGCGCGAGTAGCCCAGCGGATTAGAGCAGCTGACTACGGATCAGCAGGTCGCAGGTTCGAATCCTGTCTCGCGCACTCGGCCGTCATGCAAGTGGCGGCATGCGCGAGTAGCCCAGCGGATTAGAGCAGCTGACTACGGATCAGCAGGTCGCAGGTTCGAATCCTGTCTCGCGCACCACAACGGCGGAGCGTCATCGCTCCGCTTTTTTGTTTTCTCCTGCCTCACACCCCAAATCGACGTGTTGTAATCACCGAATGACAACACACCTCTGGAACTGTGACGGAGGATGGGTTGTTTGGCCATGATGCGGCGGAGCCGTGGACGGGAACCGGACGCGCGGTATCATGGTGTCGTTTGTGACTTCCGCTATGAGCGAACGACAAGGAGCAGTGACGCATGTACGATTTCGAGACGCTGGTGGACCGCAGGGGCACGACCTCGTCCAAGTGGCACATGATCGAAACCGATATGGGGCCGGGCAATGAGGATGTCATCGCCCTGTCCGTGGCCGATATGGAGTTCAAGCCCGCCCCCGAAATCGTGGAGGCGCTGGTCCACGCCGCCCAGCATGACATCTTCGGCTACGACTATGCCACCGACCGGTATTTCGATGCCCTGGTCGGCTGGATGCGGCGCCGTCACGCGTTGGACATCAAGCCCGAATGGGTCACGCTCTCCGACGGCGTCATGCCGGCCGTCAACACGGCCCTGCGCGCCGTGACCCACCCCGGCGACAGCGTGATCGTGCAGAGCCCGTCCTACCCGCCGTTCGTGGCCGCCGCCCGCAACAACGGCCTGACCCTGCTGGACAACACGCTGAAGCTTGAGGACGGCCGCTACGTGATGGACTACGAGGACCTGGAGGCCAAGGCCTCCGACCCGCGCTGCACCGCCATCATGCTGTGCAACCCGCACAACCCGGTCGGCCGCGTCTGGAGCGCCGACGAACTGCGCCGCCTGGCGGACATCTGCATCGAGCACGGCGTGACGATCCTGTCCGACGAGATCCACGCCGACTTCGAACACCCCGGCCACAAGGTCACGATGTTCTCGAACCTGGGGGAGCGCTACGCCATGCACTGCATGGAATTCACCGCGCCCACCAAGACCTTCAACCTGGCCGGCCTGCTGTGCTCCAACGTCATCATCCCGAACCCGGAACTCAAGCGCGCCTTCGACGTGGCCGCCGAGAACATCGCCGGTCTGACCGTCAGCCACTTCGGCCTGGTGGCCTGCCAGGCGGCCTACAACCATGCCGAACCGTGGCTGGACGAGCTGATCGGCGTGCTGCAGGGCAATCTGGCGCTGCTGCGCGACTTCGCCCATGCCACCGGCACCACGCTGATCGAGCCGGAGGGCACCTACCTGGGATGGCTCGACTGCCGCAGCCTGGGCTTCGCCGACGCCGACGCGCTGTGCTCCTTCATGCGCGACAAGGCCCGCGTCTATCTGGATGAGGGTCAGATGTTCGGCACCGCCGGCGCCGGATTCGAACGCGTGAACCTGGCCTGCCCGAAGCACCTGCTGGAACGGGCGCTCGGCCGGATGGGCGACGCGCTGGCCGCCCGCTGACCCGGCGGCGACCATCTTCGGACGCCGTGGGCCGACGTGCACCCGGAGTCCGTATGCGGGACCGCCTCCCGACGATGAGGGGGGCGGTCCGCCCGTTGTCCCGGACGAACACCATCGAGGCCGGTAGAATGATACCGGCAACTGATTCGTATGGATGGAACGGAGCGCGGCATGACGGCACGTCGAAGGGCATGGGCGGCGATTCGCAGAATCGCGGCGTCGGATCGCATCAGCGGACTGATCATGCTCGGCTGCGCCATCCTCGGTCTGGTCCTGGCGAATCTGCCGGCCACGGCCCACCTGTTCGAGACCGTGGCGGAAACGCATCTGGGCATTCCCGGCACCGACATCGACCTGCCGCTGGGGCACTGGGCGCAGGATGGTCTGCTGACCATCTTCTTCCTGACCGTGGGGCTGGACCTCAAACAGGAGCTGACCACGGGCTCGCTCGCCAACCCGAAGGCCGCCGCCGTGCCGATGCTGTGCGCGGTGGGCGGCATGGTGATGCCGCCGATCCTGTTCCTGACCGTGGTGGAGCTCTACGCCCGGTTCGGCTCGCCCGCCGTCGGCGAGGCCACCGTGGCCTCCGGCGCGGTGTTCGGATTCGACGAACTGGCCCAGGGCTGGGCCATCCCCACCGCCACCGACATCGCGTTCTCCCTCGCCGTGCTCGCATTGTTCGCCAAGGCCCTGCCCGGGTCGATCCGAGCGTTCCTGATGACGCTGGCCACCGTGGACGACCTGCTGGCGATCATCCTGATCGCCGTGTTCTTCTCCTCGCTGGAGGCCTGGTACTGGTTCGTCGGCATCGGCGTGTGCGCCCTGGTCTGGTGGTATCTGGTGCGGCGCAAGCGCGTGCCGTGGCTGGTGGTGGCCGTGGTCGGCGTCCTGGTGTGGATCATGATGTTCGAGGCGGGGGTTCATCCCACGCTCGCCGGTGTGCTGGTCGGTCTGCTGACCCCGGCGCATCCGATTCACGGCGAGGCCTCGCCCCGTGCCGAACGCTACTGCGTCAAGCTCCAACCGCTTTCGTCGCTGGTGGCGCTACCGGTTTTCGCGCTGTTCGCCGCCGGCGTGCATTTCGAGACGCTCAGCCCCCCGCTGCTGACCTCGCCGGTGGTCATCGGCATCGTGGCGGCCCTGGTGGTGGGCAAGCCGTTGGGCATCATGGCCACCGCATGGCTGTCCACCCATCCCGGCGGACTGAGCATGCCCAAGGGGCTGCGCGTGCGCGACATGTTCCCTGCGGCCTGCGCGTGCGGCATCGGCTTCACGGTCTCGCTGCTCATCGCCTCGCTGGCCTATACGGATGCCGAGCTGTCGGCGGAAAGCCGGTTCGGCGTGCTGATGGCCTCCCTGGTGGCCGCGGCCATCTCCGGCGTGCTGCTCAGCCTGCAATCCAAACGGTACGAGCGCGAACGGTCCGCGGCGCACACCGCGGCCGGCGGCAACGTCGCCGCGCATGAGGAACCCCGGCCGGACGAATCCGAACTCGTCTGGCACGACCATATCGACGACGAGGGGAGTGAGGAGACCGAAGATGACTGACCCCACAACGCAGCCGGTGGACCCGGAGGACCTGATCCGCCGCCGGCGGGTCGACCCCGCCGCCGGCGACATCGACGTACCGCCGTTCAGCGAGACCTATCATCGTGGTCCCGTCATCCTGCGCGGACAGATGATCCCGCAGGACAGCACCACCGCCAACCTGCTGAAGACGGAGCAGTCCACCGACTGGCTGCATATGGATCCCTGGCGCGTGCTGCGCATCCAGGCCGAGTTCGTCGACGGATTCGGCGCGCTGGCCGAGCTGGGACCCGCGGTATCCGTGTTCGGTTCGGCGCGGACGCAACGCAGCGATCCGGCCTACCGTGCGGCGCAACGCATGGGCACCCTGATCGCCGAACGCGGCATCGCCGTCATCACCGGCGGGGGACCGGGCATCATGGAGGCCGCCAACCGCGGTGCGGCCGCGGCCGGCGGCAAATCCGTGGGACTGGGCATCGAGCTGCCGCATGAGCAGGGCATCAACGAATGGGTGAACCTGGGCATGAGCTTCCGGTACTTCTTCGTCCGCAAGACCATGTTCGTCAAGTACTCGTCCGGCGTGATCATCTGCCCGGGCGGGTTCGGCACGCTGGACGAGATGTTTGAGCTCCTGACGCTGGTGCAGACGCACAAGGTGGAGCCCACGCCCGTGGTGCTGTTCGATACGTCGTACTGGCAGGGCCTGTTCGATTGGATCACCGGCACGTTGGAGCCGCGCGGCATGATCTCGCCGCTGGACCCCGAACTGGTGACGCTGACCGATGATCCGGAACAGGCCGTGGCCGTGGCCACGAGCACCATACGCTGACCGTGGCCACGGCCACGGTCAGCCATCCGGCCAGACTCTGTCTTGCCGGAGCCGATCGGTCAGCGCTTGACGGCGATCAGCAGTCCGGTGCCGGACGGGGTGAGCGTGGAGCGGAAGCGTTCATCCGACTGCACGGCGTCGAGCAGTTCGCGCATGGCCACGGCCTTGTCGCCGCGGTCGGCGGGATTGGGCACGCCGCCATTGGCGTGGGGATCCTCCAAGGCCATGACGTCGGTGAACACGATGACGCCATGCTCACCCAGCACCCGTGAGGCGTGCTCGAAGGCGGGCGCGTAGTTCGACGCGTCCCCAGCGACCACGATCAGGTCGTAGTCCCCGGCGTTCAGCCTCGGCAGATAGGTGCCCACGGGGGCGCTGACGGCGCGCAGCGTGGTCTGGGTGCGGTCCGACAGCCCCGCGAACAGCTTGCGAATCAGCGCGATGCCCTCCGTGGAGGAATCCACCGCGGTCAGCTGGCCGCGCCCCTCCAAACCGTCGATGAGCTGGAGCGTTTCGACCACCGACGCGGTGCCGATGGCGATGATCGAGGAGGCGTCGAGCACATGCACCAGCAGCGAGAGCAGTTCGGCCTGCGCCGCCGACCCCTGGGGGATGCCCTCGCGCTCCACGGCCGTGCGCACCTCGTTGAGATCGGGGGACTGCCGGGAGAATGCGCGATCCTCGACGAACTGCCAGACCTTGGCCAGATTCGTGTATGACGTCTTGTTCATGGTTCCGCCTTTGAATGTCGATGGATGGGTCAGCGTTCCTTGACCTGCGCGATCAGCTGCCAGATCTCCTCGCCGACGTCGATGCCGCGCGGGCATTCACGGGTGCAGGCGCGCACCGACTGGCATGCCGCGATGCCGTCCGCCGTGTCGATGGCGTCCATGCGCTCCGCGGCCTGCGTATCGCGCGAATCGTTGATGAACCGGGACGCCGTGATCAGCGCGGCCGGCCCGATGAACGCCTCGCCGCCGGCGAACACCGGGCAGCTGCCCTCGCACACGCCGCAGGCGATGCAGTTGCTGAGCAGCTCGTACCTGGCCAGCTGGTCGGGGTGCTGCAGGTATTCGAAGACGTCCACCTTGCCCTCGTCGGTGGTGGCCAGCACGCCGTCGGCCTGCAGGTACGGCTTGAGCTTCTTGATCTGTTCGAGCATCGGGTCGATGTCCGCGATCAGGTCGCGCTGCACGGGGAACCCGGGAAGCGCCGCCAGTTCGATGACGCCGAGGGACCCGTCCGGCACGTCCCCGGACAGTGTGCCCGTATCATCCGCGTCGTCCACGCCACCGGTCCTGCGGAATCCCTCCTCGTCGGTGGCGGAGGCCTCCGGCTTGGCCCAGTCGGCCACCGTGGCGGTGCACAGCAGCGTGGGCGCGCCGTTGATCGCCACCGCGTCCGAACCGCACATGCCGTGGCCGCAGGAATAGCGGAACGCCAATGTAGGGTCGACCGTCCGCTTGATGGTCAGCAGGCAGTCCAGCACTGTATCCTCGGGGCGGGCCGCGATCGTGTACTCCTGCACCCACTGCTTGCCGCGTGGGCGTCGGCGGGCCGAATCGCCGCCGAACGGGGAGGACTTCCTGGCGAACGGACTGCCCGCGCGCGCACGGTCGCGCTCGCGCTCGGCGCGTGGCGTGAACCGGTGCACACGCAACGTCACCGTGGTCATGTCGTTCTCGAGTCCGCCGCTCATTGCTCCGCCTTTCCTGTCAAAAACCGTCATATAGTCTGCCATATCCCGTACCCGTCCGGCTCAGTACGAACGGGCCTGCGGCGGCATGTCCTCGATATGCACCGGCTGCCAGCCGATGCCGCCCTCGGCGTCGGTCATCGAATGGGCCAGGAAGCGTTCGTCGTCGCGTGCGGGGAAATCCATCCGGTACAGCGAGCCGCGCGATTCATGACGCGCGTCGGAGGCCTCAAGCATGGCCGACCCCAGGTCGATCAGATGGCGCACCTCCCAGATGGCGGTCAGCTCCTGGTTGAACGCGGGGGTGTCGCTATGCGGATGGGGGCTCGCGGCCTGCGGTGCGATCCGCTCGGCGATGGCCGTACGCGCGGCGGCGATGGTGTCCTCGCTGCAGTGGACCGCCAGCGCCGACTCCATGACGGCGCCGAGCTCGGCCATGAGCCGGTATGGGTTGCCGTCGGCCGTATCCCCACCGTCGGCGTCGATGTTGATGTCGGCATCGGCCTTGGCCGCGGCCAGCAGGTCGGCCACCTGGGTCCTGCGTGCGGCTGCGGCGTCATCCACCCGGTCCTGGACGGTTTCGTCGCCGGCATCCGGTGCGGCGGCACCCTCCAGACGCGCGGCCATCGAACGGCCGGCGCGGGTGCCGAACAGGCAGGCGTCGAGCAGCGAATTGCCTCCCAGTCGATTCGCGCCGTGCACGGACACGCACGAGCACTCGCCGGCGGCGAACAGTCCCTCGACCGTGGCGCGCCGCCCATCGGCCCAACGGTAGACCTCGCCGTCCACGGTCACCGGGATGCCGCCCATCGTATAGTGGGCGGTCGGCTTGACCGGGATCAGGTCAACGGCCGGATCAAGATTCGCGTACTTGCGGATGGTGGCCACCACCTCGGGCAGCACCTCGTTCATATGGTCGGCGTCGATGCCGCGCATATCCAGCCACACGCAGTCCCTGCGCCCCTCAGGATCCTTCGGATCGGCCACGCCGCGCCCGGCGTCGGTCTCCGATCGGATGGCGCGGCTGACCACGTCGCGCGCGGCCAGGTCGGCATGGCCCGGGGCGTAGCGCTGCATGAATGCCTCGCCCTCGGCGTTGCGCAGCACGCCGCCCTCGGCGCGCGCCGCCTCGGACAGGAGGATGCCGGTGTGCGCCAGCCCGGTGGGGTGGAACTGCATGAACTCCACATCCTCAAGCTGCAGGCCGGCGTTCAGGGCCAATGCCATGCCGTCGCCGGTCAGATCCCACGAGTTCGACGTGGTGTGGAACAGCCTGCCCGCGCCTCCCGTGGCCAGCATGACGTTCCTGGCGTGCACGGCGTGCACGGCGCCGGTATGCGTATCGAACGCCACCACGCCCTCGACCTTGGTGCGCGCCTCGTCCAGCACCAGGTCGGTCACATACCATTCCTCGGCGAATGCGATGCCGGCCGCCACGCACTGCTGCCACAGCGCGTGCAGGATCTGGTGACCGATGCGGTCGGCGGCGTAGGCGGCGCGCTTGACCGGCTGCTGGCCGAAGTCGGCGGTATGCCCGCCGAAGCGCCGCTGCGCGATATGTCCGTCCTCGGTGCGCGAGAAGGCCACCCCCATGCGTTCGAGGTTGATGACCGCGGCGGGGGCCTCCTGCGCGAGCAGCCTGGCCGCATCCTGATCGACGAGCCAGTCGCCGCCCTTGACCGTGTCATAGTAATGCCAATGCCAGTCGTCGTGCTCCACATTGCCCAGGCTGGCGGCGATGCCGCCCTCGGCCGAACCGGTATGGGAACGCAGCGGCTGGAGCTTGGAGATCACCAGCACGGAGGGCTCCTCGCCCAAGGCCCGGCGTTCGGCGAATTCGGGGGAGTGGACCATACCCAGCGCCGCCGACAGGCCGGCCGCGCCGGCGCCGACGATCACGACATCATACATTGCTTCGACATGCTTCGGACTCATAGTCTTGATTCTCGCACAACGGCGGTAATAATGGAGCCATGAGTGAGTCGTTGGTACCTGATAGCACCCAAGGCGGTGCATCGGCGTCCGAGGATGCGGGGCGGACGCAATCGTTCAACGCCGGCGTCTACGAGGTCGTCAGGCGCATACCGCGCGGATGCGTGGCGACCTACGGGCAGGTGGCGGCGCTCGCCGGACGCCCCCGTGCCGCGCGGTTCGTGGGGTTCGCGCTGCATGCCAACCCCGAGCCCGGGGTGATCCCCTGTCATCGCGTGGTGTTCCGCGACGGTTCGCTGGCGCCCGGATTCGCATTCGGCGGCGAGGAGCGCCAGCGTGAACTGCTGGAGGCCGAAGGCGTGGTGTTCGTGCCGCCGCCGGAGGGCGCGCCCAACGCCGGCGCCGAGGGCTGGCGGGTGGATATGGGGCGTTGCCAATGGCGGGCTTAGGCCGGTCTCAACCGTCGGCAACGGCATAGCCGGTTCGTTCGCGCACGATGACGCCCTCCAATTCGAGGCGCGCCAGCTCGGCCAGCACCTGTTCCACGCCGGGGCTCATGCCTGTGGTCTGCAGTTCGGCCAGGATGAGGTCGGCCGTGGCCGGGCTATGCCGCCGCCGGCATGCGGCTATGGCGTCGAGGATAGGTTGGGTGGATGGGGTCCCGCCGTCCGGGGCCGCATCCTGCGAGGCGATGCCGTCCGCGGTGCGGTCGATGGGCGGGTGCGCGGTGTGACAGATCTCGTCGATGCAGCACATCGAGGAGATGATCATGGCCATGCCTATATGGATCAGCGAATTGCAGCCGGCGTTGCGCGGTGAGGTGATCGAGCCCGGGACCGCGTACAGCTGGCGGTTCAGGTCGGACGCCCATCTCGCCGTGTTCAACGCGCCGGACCGGGGGCGGGCCTGCGCCACCACCACGGAGGAGGCCAACGCCGCGATGAGCCGGTTGCGCAGCAGGAACCGGTGGGATTCCGGAATGACGTCCGGGCACAGCTCGCTGATCAGCGCCCCGCCCTGCCGCCGCATCCTCTCGAAGAGGCGACGGTTGCGTTGCGGCCCGATGTGATGCAGCCCACCGGCGAATACCGCGACCGTACGTCCCGGGGGAATCGTGGCGCCGGAACCCGGTGGTACGGCGGCCAGGGCACCCAGATGCGCCGCGGCGTCGATGCCCATGGCGCCGCCGGAAACCACCAGATGACCGTCCGCCGCGGCCTGCGCGGCCAACTCCTGCGCCACGGTGCACCCGTAGTCGTCGGCCGCCCGTGACCCCACAATCGCCAACGGACTGTCGCAACAGATCAGCGATTCGGGGTCTCCCAGGCCCCACAGGCACAGGGGCGGCGCCCAATCCTTGCGGGTGACGAGGTCGTCCAGCTGATGGGGCCAGTACGGGCTGTGCGGGGCGATGATCCACATCCCGCCGCCGTCCGTCATCCGCTCGGCCAGCTCGTCCATGGAGGAGCCGGGGAGTGTGCGCAGCCGGCGGATCCATCCGTTCAACGCCGCATGGAACGCCCGCATGGCCTTGGGCTGCACCTTGCGGCCCAATCGGCTCAGACCGGTGGCGAAGCAGCCGTCCAGCGCTTTGCGGGTGGCCGCGGGCATGGTCTCGTGCCGCGCCGCCGACATCAGCGTGGCCGCCAGGGCCTCGGCGCTGTCGGAGCCCTTGAGCGTGGCGAACATCAACGCGTCCGCGCCGTTGATGGCGGCGGTGAGCACGGCCCGGGACACGGTTTCGGCGTCCGGGGCGGGCATGGGAGGCGACTGTTCGGCGTTCATGGGCGGTCCTCGGTACGCAGGCCGATGGCCGTGAACATATGGTCCGGCGTGGGGGAGTTGGCGCCCGAGAGGTCGGCCAGCGTCCACGCCAGGCGCATCGACCGGTCCGCGCCCCGCAGGCTGAGCCGCTCGCGGTTCATCGCCCGGTCGATGACCTGCAGCGCCGCGCGTGAGGTATGGTCACGCAGCCATGAGCCGGAGGCCTGCGCGTTGCAGCTCCATCCATGCCGGGCGAAGCGTTCCTGCGCCGTATGGCGGGCCTGGATGACGCGCTCGCGGATCCGGGCGCTGGGCTCCGCGGGAACGGTGTCGGCGGCCAGCAGCGTGGTGACCGGCGGCACCGTGATCTGGATGTCGATGCGGTCGAGGATTGGGCCGGAGAGTCGGGAGAAATACCGCATCCGGTCCCGCTCCCGGCATGTGCACCGCTCTCCGGTGCCGTAGTCGAACCCGCACGGGCAGGGGTTGGCCGCCATGACGAGTTGGAAGTCGGCCGGGTAATACGTGGTGCCGCCCGAACGGGTGAGCACCACATGCCCGGATTCCAACGGCTCGCGCAGGGTCTGCAATGCGCGGGTGGAGAACTCCGGTGCCTCGTCCATGAACAGGATGCCGCAGTGGGCGCGGGAGATCGCCCCCGGCTGGGCCAGTCCGCTGCCACCGCCGACCAGCGAGGGACAGGAGGCCGTATGATGCGGCGCCTCGAACGGAGGGACGTCAGAGATGCCGTAGTGCTGCAGCGTGCCGCACAGGGAGCGGATCGAGGCCACCTCCAGCTGCTCGCGTTCGTTCAACGGGCTCATGATGCCGGGCAGGCGTGAGGCCAGCATGGTCTTGCCGGAACCGGGAGGCCCCACCATGAGCAGATGATGGCCGCCGGCGGCCGCCACCTCAAGCGCCTTCTTGGCTTCGGCCTGGCCGATGACTTCGGCCATGTCTCCGGGGTGGGACGCGTCGAACACCGGTTGCCGGGGCTGCTCGCCGACGGGCAGGTCGTGCGGCATCTGATAGCGGGCGTTGCCGCCCATCATCTCGATGAGTTCGCCGACGTGCCTGACCCCGATGACCTGCGGGCCCTCCACCAGCGAGGCCTCGTCAAGGTTGGCGTACGGCACCACCATGCGGTGCAGCCCGCGTTCCCTGGCGTGCAGCATGATGGGCAACAGCCCGTTGACGGGCAGGACCGTGCCATCCAGATTGACCTCGCCGATCACCACGACCTCGTTCAGGCAGTCCGGCGGGATCGCCCCGGCGGCGCTCAGCACGCTGGCCGCGATCGCCAGGTCATGCGAGGAACCGCGTTTGGGCATGGAGGCGGGGGAGAGGTTCACGGTGACCCGCGTCTCCGGCCAACGCAGGCCGCAGGCATGGCAGGCCGATTTGACGCGTTCGCGGGCCTCGGACAGCGAGGCGTCGGGCAGGCCGATGATGCTGAAGTACGGCAGGCCGGGGGAGATGAAGGCCTGCACCTGGATGATGAAGGCCTTGATGCCGATCAATCCGATGGACAACGCTCCGCCGATGGCCATCAGAACGCCCCCGGTATGTGGTGCAGCAGCGGTCGGCCGCCGCGCACGATGATCGAGACGACATCGAAGCGCACGCCGCGGTGCGCGATCCTATGCCCCGGATTCAGCAGCCATTGCACGCCCGCCCGGCGCAGATTCGCCTGCTTCCTCATATCGACGGCCTCCTGGGGGAAGCCGCAGCGCAGCGAACGCCTGGTCTTGACCTCCACGAAGGCGATCAGGTCCTCCGGGGTCAACGCCACGATGTCGAGCTCGCCGTACCGTGTGCGCCAATTGCGCGAGAGGACGCGCCAGCCATGGTGCTCCAGCCAGCCGGCGGCATAGGCCTCCCCGGCGGCCCCCAACTGCTTGGCGTCCAATGTGCCGTCCTGCAGGCCATGCGCGAGCCGGGCCAGGGGCCGGGCATGCTCCGCGGCCGATTCCGCCGATGGCTGCGCCGTTGTGATCTGTGCTGTGGTCATGGTTTCAGTGCACCAGACTTCCGTCTGCGGGGAAAGCGGTGCAGGGCGATGTGACCGCAGCGGGCGGTTTCGGGCGTGTTGTGGATAAGTCGATGCGATAAATGCGGCGTCCCTGCGCGGAATGTCGCATATTCCGCGCAGGGACGCCGCGTATCGGCTACAGGCCGCCGAAGGCCGCCGCTCAGTGCAGCAGCGCCGTCATCGCGCCGAGGTTGAGCTCGAAGCTGACGCCGCGCTCCTCGAAGTCGGGCTGGTTGCGGGTGCTGACCATCGCGTCGCGCACGAATTCGCCGGCGATGGCCGCGGCCTCGGACAGACCCTTGCCCGCCATCACCGCGCCGCACAGCGCGGAGGCGAACGCGTCGCCGGTGCCGTGGATCATGTACGGCAGCTTCTCATGCGCATGCTCCTGCTTGCGCTCGGCGCCGGTTTCTGCGCTGGCCACGTAGTTGCGCAGGAATCCGTCCCCGCGGTCGATGCCCTTGAGCACCACGTTCTTGGCGCCCAGCTTGAGCAGCGCATCCAGCCAGTCGGTGACCTCGGCGTCATCCAGGTTCTGCCCCGGATAGTCGCGGCCGGTCAGGATGCTCGCCTCGGTCAGGTTCGGCATCAGCACATCCGCGCCATCGGCCAGGGCGCCCATCGCCTCGCACAGCTCGGCGGTGTACGTCGGATACATCTGGCCGCCGTCGCCCATCACCGGATCGACCAGCCGCAGGGCGTCCGGATACTCGCGGTACAGGCGCTGGATGACCGCCACCTGGTCGGCCGAGCCGAGGAAGCCGCTATACACGCCGTCGAGCCCCACGCCGATCTTGCCCCATGCGTCCAGGTACTCGTTGAGGATCTCCGTGGTGTCGTGGAACGTGAACACCGGATACTTGGTATGCGATGAGAACAGTCCGGTCGGCACCGGGCATACGTCGCAGCCGGCGGCGGACAGGATCGGAATGGCCGCGGTCAGCGAGCACTTGCCGTAGCCGCACATGTCATGCACGGCGGCCACGCGCGGGATATACGCCGGATTGCGGTCATACAGCTTCACGTCACTCATAACCCCTCGATTCATTAGGGACTGTTGGTTTACGCTCCCGACATTACCCATTCGCGCGACATTCCGGGCCTTGGGGGCCGCGGGACATCCCATCCTGTCCGAAATGTGGACGCAGAACCGAGAGAATCACGGCGTGTCGCCCCGAACCTCAACGGATCCGCCGGGGTGCGGCACTGCGTCAGACCACCAATGACGGCGAATGATAAACGGCCATAACCAACGTCGATAGCCGCGAACCTTGCCGCGCCGCCGCCTCGTGGCCTACAGTCGCCTCCAACGCCGCGGTGCCCATGCATCGCCCCGCCAACCCAGCAACCCACACCAACGAACCAGGAGCGACCATGACCACCGCACAACACCACTTCGAAACCCTGCAGCTGCACGCCGGCCAGGAACAGCCTGACCCCGCCACCGACGCCCGCGCCGTGCCGATCTACGCCACGACCAGCTACGTGTTCCGCGACTTTGACCAGGCCGCGGCCCGGTTCGCGCTCGCCGATGCGGGCAACATCTACGGGCGGCTGACCAACACGACGCAGGAGGTGCTCGAACAGCGCGTCGCCGCGCTCGAAGGCGGCACCGCGGCGCTCGCCGTCGCCTCGGGCGCGGCCGCCGTCGAATACGCGCTGCGCAACATCACCCAATCCGGCGACCACATCGTCGCCTCCCGCACCATCTACGGCGGCACCTACAACCTGCTGCGCCACACGCTGCCGCGCGACGGGATCGCCACCACGTTCGTCGACATCGCCGACCACGCCGCCCTGGAGGCGGCGATCACCGATCGCACCCGGCTCGTCTACTTCGAGACCTTCGGCAACCCCAACGCCGACCTGCCCGACTTCGAGGCAATCGCGGCGATCGCCCACCGCCACGGGCTGCCGGTGATCGTCGACAACACCTTCGCCACGCCGTACCTGTTCCGGCCGCTCGAACACGGCGCCGACATCGTCGTCGAATCGGCGACCAAGTTCCTCGGCGGACACGGCACCACGCTCGGCGGCGTGATCGTGGAGGGTGGACGGTTCGACTGGGCGGCCGGCGCCGGCGGATTCCCCACGCTGACCGAACCGGACCCCTCGTATCACGGGCTGCGGTTCTTCGAGGCGCTCGGACCGACCGCGTTCGTCACCCGCGTCCGCGCCGTGCTGCTGCGCGACACCGGCGCGACAATCTCGCCGTTCGCCGCGTTCCTGCTGCTGCAGGGCATCGAGACGCTGAGCCTGCGCGTGGAGCGGCACGTCGCCAACGCCCTGCGCGTCATCGAATATCTGCGCACCGTCCCCGAGGTCGCCTCGATCTCGCACCCCTCGATCGAGGGGCGCGAGGACCACGAACGCTACCTGCGCTACTTCCCGAACGGCGCCTGCCCGATCTTCACGTTCGACATCCGCGGAGGCCTGGACGCGGCCCGCGCGTTCATCGACGGGCTGAGCCTGTTCAGCCTGCTGGCCAACGTGGCCGACGCCAAGAGCCTGGTCATCCACCCCGCCTCGACGACCCACTCGCAGGAGAGCGAGGAGGAGCTGGCGGCGCAGGGCATCGGCCCCGGCACCATCCGCCTGTCGATCGGCCTGGAGCATATCGACGACATCCTCGCCGACCTCGAGCGCGGGTTCGCCGCCGTGCGGGACCTGCGCTGAACGCCGGCCCATATCCGCACCGCCGGTCCGCACACGGGTCCGGAGCATCCTAGGCGTCGCCCGAAAAACCCCGGGTTGACGCGGCCCCCCGGGTAACCCCCCCGCCCCCTTTTTGCCCGCGGCGGGCCGGGGTTTCGTTGGGGGCACCCCCCGGGT
>ERZ1090865.25-NODE-25-length-115401-cov-68.479418_pt1 | contig 115401 bp, 74 predicted proteins | sample MGYA00478478_ERZ1090865 | MGnify/ENA primary metagenome ERZ1090865 (study PRJEB33644, sample SAMEA5815715) | chicken gut metagenome | biome: Chicken; feature: Gastrointestinal Tract; material: Caecum | place: Ireland | collected 2019-01-01 | study: A study of the... | reverse complement strand
TGTCAGCCTTGTGGTGCAATGTAGAACACCTTTTACAAAGAGGGTAACAAAAAAAAGGTACTTTCCCTTTCCGACGGCTGTTTACGGTGCAACAGGAATGTTCACAGTTACTTTTGACGAAACTTTGTTGTCCATTGAAAGATTGTACAGTACCTTGTTTGAACGGGCGAAATACTACTTCAAAAAAAAAGCAGACTGCGTAAGTCTGCTTTTTGTTTTGCTTAATTTCAATTAGACGTAGAGGCTTTTCAGTCGTCAATGTCGTCATCTTCCACCTTGATGCGGATTTTTTTGCGTTTAACAAACAGCACCACAAACACAACGGTGAGAATCAATGCAACGCCCAGAATGGAAAGACCCACAATGGCATTGGTGGTTATTTGGTGCAGTCCAATCAGGTTGTCGGTGGGAATCCAGCCGTAGGAAGTGGAACCGTCGTTTTTGCGAATTTCCACAAATGTGGCGTTGTTTTCTTCCTTTACGGCAACTACCTGCGAGCCGGAATACAACTTTATGACATCGCCGTACTCGTCGCAAATTGCTTCGCTTTCTTCCATGTCGCTTGTAAGATAGATTTTGACCGCTTCGAAAAGAGATGAGTTTATCTTTTTGTATCCGATGACTTCTTCGGCGGAAGTGGGGGCGCCTGTAGCATGAAATTGTCCCACGTTACCTGCCGAAACAAAACCTGTTTTGCCTTCGCCGTATTCCACACGGTACCATTCCGTAACGGTGCCGTCGGCGTGATTTTCCGTAAACTTCTGCAAAAGTTTTGCTTCCTGCGGATTGGCTATTGACTGTTGGAAAGTGTCGCCAGGCTCTATGTCAGAAAGGGGCAACGGGTAGATGAACACCGTGTTGAGCGACGTAAATTTCGCCTTGTAGGTTACATCCTGGCTTATTTGCGTGTTTACAATTGTAAGGCGACTGTCGTTTTGCGGTAGCGTTACGCCGTCGCTCTTTTGCACCCAGCCGAACTTGTCGCCAATCAAAACGTAGTAGAAGGGCAAGCCTTCCGCACCTTCAAAATCCAAAATGATAAATTGACCCGTGTAGTCGGTTTTAATTTCCGAAATGCTGGTGGATGCGTCGGTGGTTTTGTACACAATATTTGTGGGGTAGCCCTTTGACGACGCAAGCGTGAAACCCGTAAACTGTGCGGGAGTGGGAAGTTGTCCGTCTATCGTAATTGTATCGGTGCCGATGGTGGCGGGTTGACGTTCAAATTGTTGTTTTTCCGTGTTGTAGGAATAAATTTCCACTTCGTTGGCGCTGTTGAGCAGGAAAATTTTGCCTGCGCCGTAACACATGTCTTTTACAGTTACGTTGGTAGTGTTGATAAGTGTTCTTTCTGCCGAATATCTTCCGCCGGAAACTTGTTCCAACGTGAATGCTCCGTTTTCACCGAACAGTGCAAGTTGCGTTGCGCCGTTGACTTGGTAGGAGAATATTCCCAGTATTTCCGTCATTGCAAGGGAAACGCCGTTTTTGTTGAGGGGGTCGTTGGAGTCGAAACTGGGGATTATACCTTCTCCTACATTGAGGTTAAGACGTTTCAGGGCGTTGCCGTCTTTTACAAAGTACAGTTGTCCGTCAACTACTGCGCAAGCGGTGGCGTTTTCCGTCGCACTGTCCATAGGGAGGCTACTTGTGTCGTTCAAAGCGTAAACTCTGTCGGCGGCGTAATAGGGTAGAGCGTCGTCACCGTTGTGGCCTCCGTAGTAGCCGAAGGTGAAATCCACGACGTTTTCCAATTCCAACGTTTTTGTTTTTGTAAGTTGCGTTGCGCCAACTTCAAAAACTTCCACACTGTCGGCGTACATTACGTAAAGTTGCCCGTCCACTTCGGCAAGATTGACAATTTTTTGAGTAGTGGTGTAGGTGTAGCAGTAGGAAGGTTGACTTGTGGTAACGTCAAAGCACAAAACGGCGCTTTGATTGTTTGTTTCGTCAACGTTGTCCGCCACAAAAATGTAGTTGTCGACAGTAACTATCGCCGCAGGATTGATAAGACTGCGGTTGGCGTCGGCTGTACTTTGCGCAAAAGCGGCAGCAGGTACAACCGCCAACAACACAAGCACTGTCAATACAAATAAAATTGTTGAAATTCGCTTCATTTTAACCTCAAAGTACAACATACTGCAAAGTCGGACATGTCGGCAACTTTCACGGCGCAACAATTGTTTTTACGAAAATGTCACAGCGCCACATTACAACGAGTTACCAAATGGCTTTGCAAAACTTTTGGTGTATCAAGTTTTTATATTATAGCAAATATTACTTGTTTTTTCAACAGTTTAAGACATAAATAAACATTTTTTGCACTTTTGATTTTTTCTCGATAATTTCTCGATAAAAAATTTTGTTCCAAGCATTTTTACTGTGTGTATTTTACGGAAAAATATCTTTTTGTAAAGTTCCGACGGTTAAAAGCAACAAAGCGTCTGCGTGTGGCGTTTCAACCTTTCACAACACGTTGCCTAATGCTAAACTTACTAAATTGCTGTTATAAATGCGGACAAAATCACATTTCAAACACCTTTGTCGGACGGCGAAGGAAAACTTCTTTGAAATGTAGCAAACTTTATCTTTGAAATTTTCCGAAAACAAAAAAGTTGCAAAAATAAGCATCATTTTGAAACGTTGCGATTTTTTTCGCTTAGGCACGGTAAAAATATGTCAAGTCTTTTTCAATGCAATTTTACTGTATAAAAGTTTTTTTTGAAAAATTACTCATTATGCCGTAAAAGACAGATTCGACAAAAAAATGATGCGTTGTTTTCCCACGGACACAATAAAAATTCGCAAGCCTCTTTGGTAATCTTTCAGACAATTTTTTTGTTGAAATAAACACGCTTATATGCCGTAAAAGACATATTCGACAAAACACAATGCTTTGTTTTCCATTGGACACAATAAAAATTCGCAAGCCTCTTTCAATGCAATTTTCTTATGAAATGTTGTTTGTCGAGAAATCACGCTTAAATGTCACAAAAGACATATTCGACAAAAAATGATAAAAAAATTGTTGGATTTTGTGAGAAAAAATATTAAAACTGCCAGACTGTTGTCATATTTTCTTTGTTATTATAGCCGTGAAAATAGAACAAATGTTCGTTAACGATGAAAGGAGGTGTTAAAATGAATTACGAATTGGTAATGTTGAGGGGCATTCCCTATTGTAAAAAAACGGCGCAGCGTTTGCAAAAGCAATGCCTGTCGACGGCGTTGCGTTCTTTTTCTTCCTCGCAGGCAAAAGGCGGCACATTGGGTCAGATGACGGAAGTTGCCGAACTTGCCCGCATGAGAGATGATTTTTTGTATTTTCTTTCCTGCGTCAAAAGTGCGCTTACCGCATTGCCCGACTCTTTCCGAGCGTTGCTGGTGGAAATTTACATAAAAAACACAAGCAAAGAACACATTTGCCAAACCTACGGCGTGTCCATGTCCACCCTGTACCGAAAACTCGCCCGAGCAAGACAGTGTTTCAAAGGCAAGTTGGAATTTTTGGGTTGCGACGAGCAGTGGTTTGAAAACACCTACGGCGACACCGATTGGGTGCGAAAGTTGCTGGACAAGCAACACAACGGCTCTCGCATTGCATTGTGATTGCGCAATGCCGTCGTTGTGATTGTGTGCAACCTGAGGTTACGCTTTCGGTACTGTCTTGCGTGAACATATGCGCACATGTGCATTTGAAAGTTGCCCAAGACCGTTACTTTTAATCACAAACTTTCTGCGGCATTAAACGCCGTTTTGACAGGTAACAAAAGGCAATTTGGAGGGATGTCTTTCGGGACGTCTTTATTTTTGCGAAAATTGTCGCAAATCAACATTCAAATTGACGGCTATTTTGATGTTTGGCATGTTCAGTCACTTTCACAAGCGTTTCAGGCAGTGTGTAACTTTATTTGCAACGAGTTCAATTTTTGTACGGTCAACAAGTACTTTTTTGCCTTAAAGTTGCGCCTCAGCCCAAAGGCAAGTTTACTGTAACGTTTCGGGGTTTCAAAGGGCAGTACCTTTTTGTTGTTACACGTCAGCATTAAGCACATTGTTCAGATGCCTGCAAGTTGCCTGAAACGAACCACGGCATTTATCGCACAGCCCGACGGCAATTTTGCCGTAACGTTTCGGGGTTTCAAAGGACAGTACGTTTTTGTTGTTACACATCAGCATTAAGCACATTGTTCAGATGCCTGCAAGTTGCCTGAAACGAACCACGGCATTTATCGCACAGCCCGACGGCAATTTTGCTGTAACGTTTAGAGGTTGCAAAGGGCATTGAACTTTCTGCTGTTATCGTACAAGCATAGTTTACATTTGTTGCAAATGTCGCAAGTTGCCTGCAACACGTTGTTGCATCGGCTGTCTATCGCCTGTAAGTTGCAAAATTTTGTTGCCCTAGCCCTGTTGGTGTCATTGCACAGTACAAAAAACGTATTTTTAAGGGCGGGTGAAAGTCGAGACAATTTTTGTCGGTGGTTACCGTCAGAGGTCTTTGTCGAAGACGTCTTTCTTTTTGAGGTTTCCCGGCAAAAACAATGCCAGACAAACGCTTACGGCTAGTATTGCCACAAACACGATGAGGAAAATTTCCGTTGTAATGCCCGTTTTGCCGTCAGGTTCCTCTTCCAAGGGAATGTCGGGAATTTCATCCGTTGGCGGAACAACGACGTCCTGTGGCAAAGGGGTGGGGTGCATGGCAATTATCGGTTTTGTTACGCAATCGGAGGTTACGTAACCGAATTTGCCGGCAAAGTACACGTAGTACCACGTTTCTCCGTAGGATTTTGTTTCACCGTAGTAACTCATGGTTTGAGTGTTGGTAACGGTAATGAGCGTTTCGGCAGAAGGCACGGGAGAAAGTTTCAGTTGTGCCGAATCGGTGTTGACTGTTATTTTTTCCGTCGGATAGTAGGGCGGTTGGGGCGGTTCGTCGCAGTCTTCCACCTCGATTTTCCACACGTACCCCGTTATTTGCGGAAAATCCTCTTCGTTTTGCATTATCGCAACGTTGTACATGCCGTTTTTCTCTCCCAAAACCTGCAAGTAGTAACTTTTGGGAAGTTCAAACATAACTTTGGAATTTTCGCAGGTGGCGTAGAGATTCACGTCATCTTCCGTAATTCTTACCCATTGCACGTCCTGCGCAACTGCCTTTTGGGGAAAGACGGCACACAGGAAAAACAACAGTAATATTGCAACACAAAACCTTTTCACAAATTTTACCTCCATGCAAATTGTAACGTAAACTTCACATCGGTTTTTGCCGAATATTGATTTTTGCGGGCGAGTATTGACTATTTGAAAACTGTAACAGACGGTGGTGATATGAAAGAAATCGTTGAGCGTCTTTTGGACATCCAAAAGGAGGAAAACAGGCGCAAACACACCCCTTTGTCGGGGTACAACAAAGTAAAAATACACAAAAAACAAATGGCTTTTCACAAATGTCAAAAGCGCAACAGGTGGGTTTTTGGCGGAAACAGAAGCGGCAAGACGGAGTGCGGCGCAGTGGAAACGGTGTGGCTCGCACGGGGAATTCACCCCTACCGTCCCAACAGAAAAGAAATAAGTTGCTGGGTCGTATCCCTTTCTCAACAGGTGCAGAGGGACGTGGCGCAGCAAAAAATACTGTACTATCTCGATAAACGCTGGATAAGGCAGATATCCATGCTGTCCGGTTCAAAATCCAGCCCCGAATACGGCGTGATAGATTACATCGTGATAGAAAACGTGTTTGGAGGCACATCGAAAATCGCCTTCAAAAGTTGCGAAGCGGGAAGGGAAAAGTTTCAGGGAACGTCGTTGGACTTCGTGTGGTTTGACGAAGAACCCCCAAAGGAAATTTACGAGGAATGCCGAATGAGAATTCTGGACAGGGAGGGGGATATTTTTGGAACGATGACGCCTCTCAAAGGGCTGACGTGGGTGTACGACGAAATTTACCTCAACAGCAAAAACAGCAGCGAGGTGTGGTGCGAGTTTATGGAATGGGCGGACAACCCCTATCTTTCGCAAAAGGAAATCGTCGCCATGTCGGAGACGCTTTCGGCGGACAGCCTGGAATCTCGCCGCTACGGAAGATTTCAGTCGCTGGGAGGAATGGTGTACAGCGAATTTTCCGAGCAAAACGTCATTCAACCCTTTGACGTGCCTGCGGAATGGCAGGACAAACTTTCCATCGACCCCGGTCTGAACAATCCGCTTTCCTGTCATTGGTACGCCAGGGATTTCGACGGCAACGTGTACGTTGTGGCGGAACATTACGAGGCAAAAAAGGACGTGGCTTACCACGCACAAAGAATACGGGAAATAAGCCGTCAACTCAATTGGCACAAGGACAAGTTCGGCAATTACACTGCGCTTATGGACAGTGCGGCAAACCAACGCACGCTGAACGGTCAAAAAAGCGTGGCGGAACTGTTTTGCCATGAAGGCATAGACGTGGACACCTGCGTCAACAAGGATTTGTACACAGGCATAAACAAGGTGAAGTACATGCTTAAACCTCTTAACGGTGCGCCCAAACTTTTTGTATTTTCCTGTTGCGTCAACATGATAAGGGAATTCAAGGGGTATTTTTGGGGCGAAGGCGACAGACCCGTCAAAAAGGACGACCACGCAATGGACGAACTGCGATACTACATCTCGTCCCTTTCCGAACGCAAAAAACCGCAGGAGCAAAAGAGCGCAATAGCGTTGGACAAGGAAAAACTTGCAAGAAAACTGCGTCAAAGGTAGTGCAGCACAACGTGCTTTGAAAGTCCATTGAAACATGTTGAAAATTTTTTGAAAACCTTTTGAAGTTCCGAAAAGGCTGTCGCCTTGCCTTGGCAAACGGTGCAGTTTTTGCGCATTGATGACGGACAACGGTTTGAAAGGTTTTTCCCAAGACGCACAAAAACCTGAAATTTTTGTTTTGACAGGTGCGTGAAAAAAGCGGCACGGGTAACGGTGCAAGAAACTTTCGGCATTTGCAACTACGGCACGCAACAAAGGGCGTCAAATGCCCTTTGTGCACAAAATGTGCAACCGTATGTAAAAAGTTGGTACAAAATGCTTGTGCAAACAACTTTGCACGGGAGGGAAAACAATGTTGGAATACAAAAAACTGCTGACGGAAATATTGCTCAAAAAAGCCAAAGGATACAGTTTCCGTGAAAAAACGGAGGAGTACAACGTCAGCGACGGAAAGGCGCAACTGGTCAAAAGAAAGGTGGTAACAAAACGGGTGCATCCCGATGTTTCCGCCGTCAAATCCCTGTTGCAACTTTCCGCCGAGCAAAATGAAATTTCCCAGATGACGGACGAGCAGTTGCAGGTGGAAAAACTGCGTTTGTTGCAGTTGCTTAACATTTGCGACGAGCAGACATCGGCGCAGTGCGTCATCGAGGAAGAACAGTAACGCCCGACGGCGAAAGGAGGAAAAATGATTACCGCAACAACAGACAAAACAAAGTGCGACGTAAGGGATTGTCGCAACATGGCGCAATACGCTTTGCCATGCAAGGGAAGAGGAGGCAAATTCTTTTTGTGTAAACAGTGCGCAGAAAAAATTGCCGACGCCATAAACGCAGAAAGAACGCCCAAAAGTCCCAAAAACGCCATCAAAAAAATGATAGACAAAAAGATGGAGGAAATGTATGAGTAAAAACAAGAAAAGGGAGGAAGTGCTGTTTGCCGAAGACGTGGTGGCGGATGTCAGGAAGGATTTTTCGGAAAGGCAAAACATGCGCCGTCCCTACGAACTTTCCTGGCAGTTGAACATGAACTTTATGATGGGCAATCAGTACTGTCAGATTACCCCACGTGGGAGCATCGAACAGGAGGAAAAATTTTACTTCTGGCAGGAAAAGCAGGTGTACAACCACATTGCGCCCATTGTGGAAACACGTCTTTCCAGGCTGAACCATGTTCGTCCACGTCCTATTGCCCGTCCCTTCTCAAACAGCGACAGCGACATCAGTTCCGCCAAAGTTTCCACAAAAATTTTGGACAGCGCACGGGAAAAAACGCACCTGGAAGAGGCTGTTACCCGTGCCACGCTGTGGAGCGAAGTGTGCGGAACGTCTTTTTACAAAATTACGTGGGACGCACAAAAGGGCGGCGACGTGGCAATATCCGTGTGTTCCCCCTTTGAAATCTACCCCGATTCCAACGTGGCGCAGGGGTTGGAGGAATGCACGTCCGTCATTCACGCCAAAGTCTTTCCACGAAAGGAAATCGAAGAAAAATGGAAGGTTAGTCTGAAAGGGGAAAACATCAAGGTGTTTGCACTTTCTTCAACGGTGGGGATAGGCGGTTTGGGATACAATTCCGCAGTGCCGTCCATCACGCAGGAAAGCAAAAGCGACCAAGTGTTGGTTTTGGAAAGGTACACCGCACCCGACGAAGCGCACCCCAACGGCAAACTGGAAATTGTAGCGGGGGACGTTTTGCTGTACACCGGCGACCTTCCCTACGCTTTGGGAGAGGACGGAAAACGCATTTTTCCCTTTGTGAGGCAAATTTCCTCCGAACAGGCAGGTTGCTTTTGGGGGGCAAGCATTGTGGAAAGGGTAATTCCCGTGCAGAGGGCGTACAATGCCGTCAAAAACCGCAAACACGAATTTATGAACAGGCTGGCAATGGGCGTGCTTACCGTCGAGGACGGTTCGGTGGACACCGACAATCTGGAAGAGGAAGGGCTTTCACCAGGGAAAATTCTGGTGTACAGGCAGGGCGCCGTCAAACCGCAACTTATGGACAGCGGTGCGGTGCCGTCGGATTTTTCCGACGAGGAAGACAGACTGTTGCAGGAATTCGTTACCGTTTCCGGCGTGTCGGAATTTGCCCGCAACAGTACCACGCCCACAACGGTTACCAGCGGACTTGCATTGCAACTTATTGCCGAGCAGGACGACATACGTCTTGCAAGTTCCATCGACAGCGTCAAACTTGCCATCAAAAAACTTGCCAAATACATTTTGCGTATGTACAAGCAGTTTGTAACGGCAAGCAGGCTGGCACGTCTTGCGGACGGTCAGGGGGGAGCGGAACTGTTTTACTTTTCCGCCAGCGACATAGGCAGCGACGATGTGGTTTTCGAAACGGAAAACGACCTTACGGACACCCCGACAACAAGGCGCACCATGGTGATGGATTTGCTCAACGCAGGCATCATGAACGACGCCAACGGAAAACTTCCCGAAAGCACCAAGGCTAAAATTCTTACGCTGATGGGCTTCGGAAATTGGGAAAACGCACAGGACATAACGCAAATGCACTTGCAAAGGGCGGCAAAGGAAAACGTGGACATAGACAGTGCGGAAATTTTGCCCGTGGACGACCACGCTCTGCACATAGAGGAACACACCCGTTTTGTGATATCGGGCCTTACGGACGGCAACAAAGACTACCGCCAAAAGGTGCTGGACCACATTGCCATGCACCGCAAAATTTCGGCGCAGAAACAAGGAGAATAACACATGGATTTCGGCAAATTCGCTTCGGCGGAAGAATTACTTAAAAGTTACAATCAACTGGAAAAAAGTTTCACGCAAAAGTGTCAGCAACTTTCCGCTTTGGAAAGGGAAAAGACCTTGCTGGAAGAAAAATTGAAGGGCGGTACAAGCGAGAATACGCCACCGCAAGAGAGGGTGCAGTCAACGACGGTTGACAGTGCCGATACAGTCCCGCAAGACGCCTTTGACGCAAAGGCGGTTTTGAACGGTCAGGCACCCGTATCGACGGCTGTTTCGGCGGACGGTTTGCAACAATTACCTTCTGACGGCGTCAGCGGTGAGGGGCACACGCCTCAAACCTTGCAAGATACGCCGTCGCAACTGCAAAACGTCGCCGCAGTGGCCGCTCCTTCCGTTATGTCGGGAGGGGGAAACGTGTCTATGGCGTTGCCGTCACGCCCCAAGACACTGAAAGAAGCGTCATTGATGGCAAAAGAACTATTCAAATAAAGGAGAAAAAATATGGTAACTCTCACAAGTGCGGAAAATGCGCTGAAAACATTGTATCTCGGCGTTGTGGCAGACCAACTCAACACCAACGTCAACCCCCTGCTTGCCAAAATATCTCAAACCACAAGCGATGTGTGGGGAAAAGAAATAAGAAAACTTGCGCCCTTCGGCATTAACGGCGGTATCGGCGCAGGCACGGAAGACGGCACATTGCCCGGTGCTGCGTCCAACAATTACGCACAGTTCGTGCTTACGCTCAAAAACCTGTACGGCACCATCGAAATTTCCGACAAGGCAATCAGGGCAAGTCAAAACAACAGCGGCGCTTTCGTCAATTTGCTGGAAGCGGAAATGGAAGGACTGATTAAGGCATCCAAATTCAACTTCGGCAGAATGTTGTTCGGCGACGGCTCGGGCGTGCTGTGCAAGGCGTCGGCACAAAGCGGCAACGTCATCACCGTCGATTCCGTCAAAAACGTCATCGAAGGCATGGTGGTGGACGTTGTAGACGCTTCCACGAAAGGCGTGGTTGTTTCGGCAAGACGCATCACCGACGTGGACCGCAGCGCAAAAACAATAACTTTGGCGGGCGCATCCATTGCGGCGTCCACCGTTTCCGCAGGCGACTGTGTAACGGTGCAGGGCAGTTACGGCAACGAACTTACGGGGCTGGGAGCAATTTTCGGCAATTCCGAAACGTTGTACGGACTTACCCGTTCGGCTAACAAGTGGCTTGCGCCCTACAAGGCAACGTCTACGGAAATAAACGACGTGGTAATTCAGAAGGCAATAGACACCCTGGACGAAGTGGCAGGTTCCGTAGCCGACTTCATCGTGTGTTCGGCAGGGGTGAAGCGTGCCTATCAGGACTACCTCATCACCAACAGAAGCAACATCGACGTGATGAACCTGCAAGGAGGCTACAAAGCCATTTCCTACAACGGCATTCCCGTCGTGTCCGACAGATTTGCCCCCGAAGGCACAATGTACATTCTCAACACGTCGGATTTCCACCTTCACCAACTTTGCGATTGGCGTTGGCTGGAGGGCGACGACGGCAGAGTAATCAAACAGGTGGCAAACAAGCCTGTGTACACGGCAACTCTTGTCAAGTACGCCGACATGATTTGCGACAGACCCATCGGACAGGCTGTTATCAGCGGTATCACCGAAAAGTAACAAATTACAAGGCGTTTGCGGACTTTTCCGCAAACGCCCTCTTAACAAGGAGGGATTTTTCCGTGAAAAATTTGATTGCAATTACCGACGATTTGTTTGATATTGCCAACAGGCTGAAAGCAATCGACCAAAACTATCGGGTGTTTTTCAACGTGGAAACGCAAAAATTCGAGGTGCACAACATGGCTCAACGTTTCGGCACTCTGGCATTTGTGGTGCCTTTCGACGAGTTGGACGCCCGCACGGTGCAGTACGCACGTTTTACCCGTGTGGAAAACGCCCAAAAACTGTTTGACGAGGTGGACAAACACAATCAGTCGCTGGAAAAGTCTTGCTTGGACATTGTGTAAAGAGGAGGTACAATGAAAGTTCTGGAAATATTGAAACTGTGCAACGGAATGGCGGATTTGCAACTGCCCGAAAGGTACTTTGCCGAGCAAAGCGATGCGCTTGCCGACGAAAGAATTACAAAACTTGTGTATTGTTGCAACAGCCTTTTGGAACAACTGTACTGCGATTACGCAACGGCTTTGAAAAAATGCACGCTGGTGGCAACGGACGGATTTGCCGACACTTCCGGTCTCCATTTCAACCGAGTGGTTTCCCTTGTGGATTCAAACGGCAACAACGTGCGTTACCGCTACACCAAAGGCGGTTTGAGCGTTGCCGACGGCACCTACACCCTTACCTACGCTTCGTTGCCTCAACGTGTCGGGTGGACGGAGGAAGTGGAAATGCCTTCGCCACGCATTACGCCTCGCATTTTTGCCTACGGTTGCCTTGCGGAGTACTTTTTTTCCGTCGGAGACGTGGGGCAGTCGTCGTTGTGGAATGACAAATTCCTCAATGCGCTGAAAACGGCAAACGTGAAAAAATCCACAATGACCATGCCCCCTGTGGGGAGGTGGTTGTGATGTTTTCGGCTACTCGGACAAACGTTTCTGCCGAAAAAATTTTGGTAAACACAAGTTTTGACGGTGAAAAAGGCGGTTTTACCCCTAAAAAACAGCAAAACGTAGTTGTAAAAAGGGGAAGCCTGCATCCCGCATGCAAGTCGCAGCAGGTGTTTTCCACCGACAAAGAGGTGTATTCCGCATTCGAGTTGCCCAACCAAATTGTGTTTTTTGCATGGAACGGCTTTTCCCGAATAACGGACGGCAAAGAGGAAAAAATCGGAAGCATGCAATTCACCCGCCCCGTCTATCTGCACTGTCAGAAGCAAAATGCGTTGATTTTGTCGCAGAAGGGGGAATACACGTCAATGTACACGGAAGAGGGCGTTTCCACAATCTGCAACGTCGGCATGGAAAGCCTTGCGCTTTGCAAGGAGAGAGTAGTAGGCGTTGCGGACAACAAGGTGTATTTTTCCGATGTGGACGATTTTTCCCGTTGGAATGAGATAACGTTGCCGGAAAAGGTGTGCGCCGTAACACAACTGCAGGAGGATGTTCTGCTTTTCGGAAAAGACGTTTTAAGGCTCAATTTCGGCAAAGACGTTGCCGACACTACCGTGGAAACGGTGTGCCGTAACGTAGGAATACCCTTTGCGCAAACTCTTTGCGCAGTTGGCAACAGCGTTGTGTATCTCACGGCAAACGGACTGATGAAGTTTAAAAATTCTTCCGTTACGAAGTTGGCGGAGGCATTCGCCGACAATGCCGAAGCGCAGGCAACGGTTTTGGGCGGAAAGTACGTTGTTTGTTGCAACACCGAGGAACAAAAGAGCGTTTTGCTGGAAACGGACTGCGAAACGGGGCAAAGCGTCGTTATCGGCAAAGCCCGTTTCGTTACCGCAAACGGCGACAGACTGCTGTTTGGCATGGACGGAAAGGTTTGCACCTTCGGCGAGGAAAAAGCCGACGCTTTCTGGCAAAGTTATCCGCAAAGTTTCGGTAACGCCGCAGCAAAAAAACATTTGCGCAAACTGACGGTGGACGCAGTGGGAAGCGTGGAAGTGCGCCTCATCGGTGAAATTGACAAAAAAGTTTTCCGAATGCAGTGCAAAAATCCGCAAACGGTGCATTTGCAGGGAACGTTTCACAAACTGACTTTGGAAATTCTGACGTTTGGCAACGCCGTGGTTCATTCCGTCGGCGTTCTGGCGGAGATTTTCCGTTTGGGGGAGGTGTAGAGTATGGCAGAGATTTCCGCCGACAGGCAACAGAAACTGCTGGAAGAATACGAGCAACTGAAAGAAAAAATACTGGAAATCGACCACAAATACAGCCTTTCATACCACGAGGTTAAGTTGGACATGCCGGAATCGTTGGGGTTGCAGAAACTGACGTTTACTCCCCACACCGAGGAAGAATTGCAACAACTGGCATTGCAGGAAGTAAAACCCAAGTACGACGAAAAATTGCGTGTGCTGCAAAAAAGCACGGACACATCCAAAAACACCGTTTTGTACAACATAAGCGTTCAGGAAGAGAAAAACCGACAGCAACTGTCGCAACTGGAGGAACAACTTTCCGACGACAAAAAATCGCTGTCAGACAAACTTGCGTACAACGGATTGTGGTACTCTACCGTCAAACAGCAGGCGGAAAACAGTTTGCAACAGGACTACCTTGCGTCGGTGGAGGAGCAAAACACACGCCACGAAGCGCAGATTGCCGCCCTTGAAGAGAAAATCACCCAACTTGACAGCGTGTACAGAGAAGGTGCGGCAAGCATCCAAGAGCAACTGCAAACGGCATTGGCTGCGGAAATAGAGGTTTTCAGGGAAAAGGACGAAAAACAACGCATCGCCGTGGAAAAGTACAACAACACGGTGGACGAAAAGGAAAACAAATACAAGGCAAGTTGCGCACGTGCGTTGCAGTACGCCATTCAGGCAGAGTACGAGCGTGCTTTCGAAGCGGCGAAAATCTATGCCGAACTTGGCGAAGCAGGCGTGCAGCAACAAATGATGTCGGAAAAACTGAGTTGTTGCAAAATACAGTTCACCGCCTACAACAGGACGGAAGCGTTGTTTGTAATGAGTATCGATTCTTTTTTGCAAACTAACCTTGGCGACTACTATTCCGCTTTGGAAGATTGGGTAAACACAATTTTGCGTCCGTAAAAATAACAACTAACCTTACGCACACAACGGACGTAAAAATGTTTGCCACAGTCACAAGCGGTGAAGTGCAAAATACGGCGTTTTGCAACTTGTTGCAACTTGTCGCAGGTTTATTGCAAAAGCAACTTTGTTTTGCAATTGGTAGTAACGAAAAAAACGTTTCTTTGCACACAGCCACAAGCGTGAAGTGCAAAAATACAGTGCTTTGCAACTTGTCGCATGTTCTTACAAAAAGTAACTTTGTTTTGCAACGGGTAGTAGCGGAAAAAAGCGTTGTTTTTGTTTGCCCTGCCCGAAATTTTGTTTTTTGAATTTGCACCCTTTGTTTTTCCTTGCAACGTGTTTTTCACGGCATTGCGACGAGGTTTCGGGGAAAAATTTTTGCAATGCCTGTTGTGGCGAGGGCAAGTGCCAACTTCGCCACGTGTTTTGTGCAACAAGCGCAAAGGGGCAAAAGCAATAGTTTCAACTTGTAAATTTTTTCAGGGGGCGGTTTCCGCTCCCTTTTGTTTTGCAAAAAATTGCCTTCTGTTTTGCAAAATTTACCGTTGTGTTTCAAACAACGAAATTGACGGCAAATGAAAGGCAGTACCTTGCAAAAATTCGGGCAGAAAAATTATTTCGGGGTAGGTTTTGGGCAATAAAATAACTGTTGTTTCAAAGACTTGCTTAAAAAATATAATTGTTGTATAATATCTGCAAAAGGACGGCGTGAAACGCTGTGCGTGAGCGTTGTCCAAAACTTTTACGGAGAAATTGCTGTGAGATATCAAAGTAAATCGGCAATTGCATATTTTTTCCGCAACTTCTGGCATCTTGTTCCGTGGAGCGTGGTGTCGGCTGTTTTGCTGGGAATGTTTTGCAACAACAATACGGTAATTGTGGTGTATCACGATTTTATTGCGGGAAACATTACCGCCGAAAACGTCGCCACTACGGTTTTGAACTACGCCGGCGTTTTGCGTTTCGGGCAGTATTGGTGGGGGGTGCTTGTGGCATTGGTGGTGTTTTCCTTCACGGAAAGCCTGCTGATGGTAAAGGTGGAACGCCACATGCGTGTAGGGGGAATGAAAGCCTTTCCCTTCCGCCGTGCTTTGTCCCTTATGCCCACGGTGTTTGTGTTTGTGCTGTGCGTAACTGCGGTGCTGGAATGTCTCAACCTTATTGTGGTGGGAATTGCCTTTCTTTTGCAATCGTTTGGGGTAACAGCGGTGCTGTGGACAAGTGCGGCTTTGCTTGTATTGGTAAAGGTGCTGTTGATGCTTCTCATCGGAACTTTGCTTGTGGCGTTTCCCATAATGATTTTGGAAAATTACAGTTTCAATCAGGCGTTGTCCTACTCGGTGAGATTGATGAGCGAAAAACGCAGGTTTTTGTGGTTGCTTGCAACGCTGTATCCCCTCACGGAAATAGTGCTGACGGTAATTTCCGCTTTGATTGACGTTTATGCCGTTACCGTTACTTTATTTGCGCTGATGTACCTTGTCGGCATTGCTCTTATGCCCAGCGTAACTTTCAAATTGTACTACGACAGCGTCGGCGGCGAGCGCAGAGATATTTCCTGCGTTATGTTCGGCTGACAACGGGGGCGTTATGTTACTTAACAAAGCATTGATTCTTTCTGCAAACAACTGGAAAGTAATGGTGAAAGCGCTGATTTTTCAGGTGCTTATTCTTGCATTGCTTGTCGCCCTGTGCTTTTTGATTTTCGGCGGAATAGTAAACGACATCATCAGCGTTTCCACGGCAGGCGGTTGGGATGATTTTTTCCGTGATACCGTTCAATCAATTGCCGACGGTACTTTTGACGGCACAACGTTTGCACAGCAGTTGGCGCAAAGCATAGACAAAACGCAGGCGGCAATAGAGGCAATCCCCAACATGTGGAACAGGGTGGAATTTTCCTACATCACCTGCATAATACTTGTAATTTTGTACCGCATGCTCATTTCCTTTTCCGACGTTGCGGTATGTTTTCAGATTGCGGAATTCATGACGTCCAACACGGAACGTCCCTTCACATGGTTTGTGGTGAAAAAATTCGGCGAAAGTTGCAGTTTCATTTTCCGTCAGATGCTGTTGGCTTTGCCGTTGGATTTGCTGGTACTTATCGGCAGTACGGGGCTCAGCCTCATCTTTGTGCTGACTCTCAGATGGTGGTCCATCATTCCCGCAGCGATAATTGCGTTGTTTATGTATTCGGCAAGGCACGCCTATCTTGCTTTTTGGCTTCCTTCGCTTGTTACCGAGGGCAAAAACGTACGTCAAAGTTGCATAAACGGGCTTACCGTCATTCCCCGCCGTTTCTGGCACGTTTTCTGGAAAACTTTTGTGGTAATTTTGCTTATGGCGTGCATTTCGTTGGTGTCGTTGCTGTACATCGACAACGCGTTGCTGAAACTTGCCGTAGGCACGGTACCCAACCTTTGCCTGTTTTTCATTTTGAAATGTATCAACCTTGTGGAATACTTTCAGGCAACCAACAAACCTTACTTCTACAAAAAGGTGTACGTCGAAGGTACCGACCAGTTCAACAAAAAAATGGCAAGAGAAAAACGCTCTTCCAAATCGGCAAAGACAACAAAAAACAAGTGAGGAATTTTTGCTGTAAATTTTGCCGACACTCAAAATGATACTTCGTTTGCCATGGAGTGGCAAACTGCCGTTGCCTTTTCAAAGGCAACACAGTCAGGTTGCATCTGACAAAAAATTTGACAAAAAGACAAAATATTGGCAAACAATCTTCGAGGAGATTGTCTTTTTGTGTTGTTAACAAGAGGAATTTTATGAATAGAAACAAAACAAGAGGCGCAGCGACAAAACCTGCGTCAAACGGGAGGTTTGCCAAAGCCTCAAAGACGGCAGGCAGGCAAACTACCGATATCGGACGGTACAGGCGAGCCAAAGGCAGTGCCAAAACCGCCGATAACAGACAAAAAAAGGAAAACATGAAAAACAGTCAACAAAAATCGCTTTCCCAACAAAATGCGGAACGCAACGGCGTTTTTCGTTACGGACACCCCAAAGGCAAACTTAAAGTAATGTTTTTGGGCGGAGTGGGCGAGATAGGCAAAAATATGACGGTTTTCGAGTACGGCGACAGCATTGTCGTTATTGATGCGGGAATGTCTTTCCCGGGAAACGACATGCCCGGCGTGGACGTAGTCATTCCCGATTTTTCCTACCTTGTGCAAAACCGCAACAAGATAAAAGCGGTGCTTCTCACCCACGGGCACGAAGACCACATCGGCGCCATTGCTTTTTTGGTGGAAAGATTGGGCGGTAAGTTGGATTTGTACGGAACCAAACTCACTTTGGCTTTGGTGGAAAACAAACTTGCCGAACACAGCCTTACGGACAAAGTCAACCTTGTTACTATTTCCGACAAAAGCGTGGTGTCTTTGGGAGATTTCACGGCGGAATTTATACACGTTTCCCACTCCGTTGCCGGAAGCGTGGCAATTTGTCTGCGTACGCCTGTGGGCGTGGTGCTTCACACGGGCGATTTCAAAATCGACTACACGCCGCTGGGAAACGAAATAATGAACCTCAACCGTATTGCCGAAGTGGGAAAGCAGGGTGTGCTGCTGTTGATGAGCGAATCCACCAACGTGGAAAAGGCAGGCTACACCATGAGCGAATCGGTTGTGGAAGACACAATGAAAAAGGTGTTTCACGAGGCTAAGGGCAGAAGAATCATCGTTGCCACCTTTGCATCCAACGTCGACCGCATCGGCATGATTATTCACCTTGCCAAATTGTACAAACGCAAAATTGCCGTTTCCGGCAGAAGCATGATAAAGTACATCGAAACAGCCTGCCGTGTCGGGCAGATGTCGGTGGACAACGACATTTTTGTGGACATTGACAAAATAAACAACGTGGAAGACGGCAAATTGCTTATTCTTTCCACGGGAAGTCAGGGCGAGCCTATGTCGGCGCTCACCCGCATGGCAAGCGGCGAATTCAACAAAGTGCACATCGGAAGCAACGACACGATTGTAATTTCCGCCACGCCCATTCCCGGTAACGAGAGGGACATTTACAACGTAATAAACAAACTGTACCGTTTGGGCGCAATGGTGGTGTACTCCGCCTTGGAAGCGGTGCACGTTTCCGGACACGCCTGCCAGGAAGAACTTAAACTCATCTACACGTTGGTCAAGCCCAAGTACTTCATTCCCATTCACGGCGAGTACCGACATCTCAAACAGCACGCCATGCTGGTGGAAAAGTTGGGACACAAGCGTTCCAACATAATTATTCCCGACATAGGCGACTGTGTGGAATTGGACAACAGCGTCTTTAAGGTGTGCGGCACCGTTACCAGCGGCAGCGTGATGGTGGACGGTCTTGGCGTTGGGGACGTTGGCAACATCGTGCTTAAAGACAGGCTTTCCCTTGCCGAAGAGGGCATCTTGGTGTGCAGCGTTGCAGTCAACGAAAAGGGACGTGTGGTGTCTTCCGTCGAGGTGGCAAGCCGAGGCTGTTTCTTTGTGGGGGACGACCACAACGACGCAATGGTGGACGAACTCAAACGTCTGTTGACGGAGGAAATTTATTCGGCGCTAAGAAACGGCAAAAACGTGCCTGCGGTTAAATCGGCAATTCAACGCACGGCAAGAAGTTACTTCCGCAGTAAGTACAAGCGCAATCCCGTTGTGTTGCCTTTGGTGCTGGAAGTGTAGCATGAGCGTGGATTTGCAGGAACTTTTGCGTTACGCACGGCAAAGATACATTCCCGTTATGCTGGACGACACCCGTCAACTTTTGTTTGACGTTGTCAGCCGTTGCCGTCCCAAACGTATTTTGGAAATCGGCACTGCAATAGGGTACAGCGGAATAATTATGCTTACGGCAAGCCCTCTTGCCACCCTCAACACCATCGAACTGGACGAACAGGTGGCAAACATTGCCAGGCAAAACTTTCAAAAGGCGGAAATGTCCGACAGGGTTAACCTGTTTGTAGGGGACGCAAGGGAAATTGTAACTTTGCTCACGGGCAGTTACGATTTTATATTTATGGACGGTCCAAAGGGACAGTACGAGGTGTTTTTGCCCTATCTGACGGAAGTGCTGGAAGTGGGGGGAACGCTTGTGTGCGACAACGTGCTGTACAAGGGACTTGCGGAAAACGTCCCCGAAAACAAACGGCACAAACACATCACAGTGGCACGCAACATGCACGCTTTTTTGCAGGACATAACCACAAACCAACGTTACCGCACGCAACTGTACCGAACAGGCGACGGAGTCAGCGTGTCGGTAAAATTGAAGTGAAACGTTTGCCGTGAAAATCAGTGCGACAAAAGTTTGTACAAAATACGTTTCGCACTTTCCAACTGCGGAACAATCGTTTTCATGTTTTGCAAGCGTTGTCCGTTCAACGTGGCTTGCTGAAATGTTTGCACGAAACGCTGTGCGTACTGTTTGCCCGTGAAAAGCAGTGCGACAAAAGTTTGTGCAAAATACGTTTCGCACTTTCCAACTGCGGACAATCGTTTTCATGTTTACGAGCGTTGTCCGTTCAACGTGGCTTGCTGAAATGATTGCACGAAACGCTGTACTGTACTGTTTGCCCGTGAGAAGCAGCAGCGACACAGTTTGTACAAAGGTCGTTTCGGATTTTCCAACTGCGGAACAAGCGTTTTCATGTTTTGCAAGCGTTGTTCTTTTAACGTTGCTACCGCTGAATAAGTTACAAAAAGCAGTAGGCTGTCTGACGGGCGTACAGGTAGTAATTTGCCTGCCTGTAATAAAGTGGATAAAACGCAACTGTCGGGCAGTCGGTTTCAAATAGAGTAGTGTATTTCTCCGCAGAACGGGAGTTTTGTTGCCCTTTTTGCGGAGTTTTCGCTGTAATTGCATTGCGAGCGTGCGTGTAACGCTCAATGCACAGCAAAGTGAAGGTTACGCCGCATTTTGCCGTCAAAAAGCGTTTATGTTGCGAAAAAATGGATTTTTTCGCAACATAACTTAAAAAACAAAGGAATTGAAGAATACTATGACAAACATAATATCCCAAAAAATGGAATTACTTGCACCGGCAGGCAACATGGAAAAACTGAAAACCGCCTTTCACTTCGGGGCAGACGCCGTGTACCTTGCAGGTAAGCGTTACGGCTTGCGGGCATTTGCCGATAATTTCAGCGACGAGGAAATAGTCGAGGCTGTGCAATACGCCCATTCTTTGGGAAAAAAGGTGTACGTAACGTTGAACATTTTTGCCAAGAATTCCGACTTCGACACGCTTGCCGACTATCTTTCTTTGCTGGAAAAAGCGCAGGTGGACGCAGTGCTTGTAAGCGATGTCGGGGTGTTGGACTTTGTGCGCAGTCACAGTAAGTTGCGTGTACATGTTTCCACTCAGGCAAACACAACAAATGCCTACGCCGTGGGTTTTTGGAGCAAAATGGGCGCCGAAAGAGTGGTGCTTGCAAGGGAAATGTCCATGCAGGACATAGCCGAAACTCACCGCCGTTACCCCGACGTGCAGTTGGAGTGTTTTGTTCACGGCGCAATGTGCATCAGTTATTCAGGGCGTTGTCTTTTGTCCAACTATCTCACTTCACGGGACAGCAACAGGGGCGAATGTGTTCAGGCGTGCCGTTGGAAGTGGACTGTGCGGGAAGTTTCCCGAGAGGACAGCCTTCCTGTGGAAGAGGATAGCCGTGGCACCTACATTTTCAATTCCAAGGATATGAACATGCTTGCCCATTTGCAGGATTTTGCAAATGCCGGCGTGGTAAGTTTGAAAATAGAAGGAAGAATGAAATCGCCTTTCTACGTTGCAACGGTAGTCAATGCCTACCGAAGGGCGTTGGATGCTTTGTACAACGGCACACTTACCCAAAACCTTGTGCAAACGCTCAACTCGGAACTTGACAAGGCTTCGCACCGAGAGTACACAACGGGTTTCTACTACCACGAGGAAGAAAGCCGTCAGTACTACAACGACAGCAAGGCGGTGGAAGAGTACAAGTTCATTGCCGTCGTCAGACAGGTTTTGGATGGCAAAATTGTAGTGGAACAACGCAACAGATTTGTTGTGGGCGACTGTCTGGAAACGCTTTCCAACACGGAATTTTCCTCCAAAAACTTTGTTATCAGGGAGATTTCCGACGAAACGGGCAACACCGTGCAGGTGGCAAACAGGGTACAGCAAATTTTGACGATAAACTGTCCCTACAAACTTTCCGTCGGCGACATTCTGCGCAGAAAAAACTGACCTTGCCCATTTGACGGGAAAAGTCAGTTTGCGTGAAAAACATTTTTGCGTCCAAAAACCGCCCTGTTGCTACGTGGAAGTTTTGTGTTTCAAGTAACTTTTCAACCGTTAATTACTCTGTCCGTCAGCATTGCGGGCAGAGTTTTTTATGCAAAAAAAGTAGTGCTTTTTTCGTAAATTCGGTGTCTTGCGTTTGTTTGGCGTTTTAATTCATTTTTCAAGTGCTAATTACTCTATCCGTCAGCATTGCGGGCAGAGTTCTTTTATTCAGAAATGTCGTTTTTTTGAATTCGGCGTCTTGCGTTTTAACTTATATTTCAAGTGTTAATTACTCTGTCTGTCAGCATTGCGAGCAGAGTTCTTTTATTCAGAAATGTCGTTTTTTTGAATTCGGCGTCTAGCGTTTTAACTTATATTTCAACCGTTAATTACTCTGTCCGTCAGCATTGCGGGCAGAGTTTTTTATGCAAAAAAAGTAGTGCTTTTTTCATAAATTCGGTGTCTTGCGTTTGTTTGGCGTTTCAAGTTACTTTTCAACAGTAAATTACTCTGTCCGTCAGCATTGCGAGCAGAGTTTTTTTATGCAAAAAAAGTAGTGCTTTTTTCATAAATTCGGTGTCTTGCGTTTGTTTGGCGTTTCAATTTTCAATTTGTTTTGTTTTGTAGCATTTCTTCCGCCTTGTGTACTGCGCCCAAAGCGAAAATTTCCACGTTTTCCGCCTGATGAGTAACGGTTATGCTTTCGCCGTCGGTGGCAAAAACAACTTGGTGCTTGCCGAAATTGCTTCCGCAACGCAAAGAATGTACACGTACAATGCGTGTGCCGTTTTGCATAATGTCGCAGGCAAGCAGTTTAGCCGTACCGCTGGGGCAATCGGCTTTTTGCTTGCGGTGCGTTTCCACAATTTCGCAGTCCCAGCCCAAACGGGCAAGCACCTTGCACACCTGTCTCATGGCGTCTATGCCTATGCTGAAATTTGCGCTTTCGCACACTTCAACGCTCTTTTTCAACTCATCCAACAAACGTTGCTGATTTTCGTTTCTGCCTGTTACGCCCGTTACGAGGGGGCAACGCATTTTTCTGCAAAAGTCGCACACCTGTCGTGTGGCTTCCGCCGTAGAAAAATCCACAACGATGTCCATCTGCTCCGTTGCGCAAAGGTCGTCGCCCTTTTCAATGGGAACAACCGTGTGTTTTCTCTCTTTGGCTATTTTGCAAACGCTTTTGCCCACTCTGCCTTTTGCCCCGAAAACTGCCAGTTTCATTTTGCCTCCTTTATTTGTGCATTCAATTTTTTCAACAGTGCGGTAGTTGTCACCGTAAAAAGGGTAAAAATTGCCGCAAAAATTCGTCTGCGTCCTTTTGCAGATTTTGGCTTGCTTTTGTAAGAGGTAAGCGCATTTCAAAGTTGTCAAACACGCCCGTTTTGTACAGCAGATATTTTATCGGCAGAGGGTTTATTTCCCTGAAACACAGCGATGCAACCGTAGCAAAAACTTCTTGCTCTCGGCAACTTTCCGACGTAGGGCAAAGGCTGTGCAGGGACTTTTCAAGGCACGTTTCTTTTTTGCAAGTGTATTCCGCATTGCTGTTGCAACGGCACGGTTCGTCCTCGGTTTTTGCGGTAAATTCGCCATTGTTTACGGCATTTTCACCGTTGCAGTGTAACGAGTGCAAAACACTGGCAGTAAGATGCGGTGCTACGTTGCTTACCACCGACACAACGCCGTACATGTCCGTTTTGCAAAATTCCGACAGTTTTTCTTCGTTTCCGCACAGCAATTTGATGTGCTTTTCGCAGTTTTCGGCGTACCCGATGTCGCTTCCTGCGTCTTTGAGGTATTCTGTGCCCTCTTGCGCAAGTTGTTTTACGGCGTCTTCCCACAAAACATATCCGCAACGGGAAGGCGCATTGTACAGCATTATCGGCAAATCGCAAGCCTCTTTTATCAGTTGCACGTGTCGCACAAACCCTTCCTTTGTACATTTGGAAAAGGACGGCGGAGTAACAAGCACCCCGTAAACGCCGTTTTTTGCGGCAAATTCCGCCTCAACCTGTGCAACGGCGGTAACGGAAGAGGAAACTCCCAACCATATTTGCTTGTCGGGCAACACGGCTTTGCAGGCGTTAAGCAACAATTTTTTTTCACAAGTGCACAGTGCCGCCCCTTCGCCCGTAGTGCCTGCGCACAGCACGCCGTCGGCACAAATCTGGCTTTCCAGCAGTTTAACAAAACTTTCCAAATGTATTTTGCCATGCAAAAAGGGTGTGGCAAGCGCAGTAATTAGTTTCATTGCAAATCTCCGTTGTTTTTCATACATTGAATCAGTATTTGATAGGCGTTGTAGGCTGCGCCACGCAAAAGATTGTCCGCCACGACAAACATATTGACCCCTTTGCCCGTGTCGTCTCGGAAAATTCTCCCCACCCCCACAAAGTGAGTGTGGCGCAACACGGCAGGCATCGGAAACAGTTGTTGTTGAGCGTCGTCAAACAAAAGTACGTCTTTGGTGTTTTTAAGCAATGACCGTATCTGTTCTATTTCAAACGATTGTTGCAGGCGGACGTTGACAAAAGCGCAATGTCCCACCGTTACAGGTACACGCACGCAAAAAGCGTTTACTGCAAGTGAGGATTGGTGCAAAATCTTTCCCGTTTCAAAACGCAACTTGTTTTCCTCGGTGGTGTTGCCGCTTGGCAACACATTGCCTATTTGTGCAATGACGTTGTCGAACAGCGGATGCGGAAAACTTTTCAGTTTGCCGTAGGTTCGTTTTTCCGTAAGGTCCGTCAGCCCCTCTTTGCCTGCGCCGCTTGCCGCCTGGTAGGTTACCACGGTGAGATGTTCCATTCCCAACTTTTGCAAAGGCGCAAGGGCTATTGCAACCTGAATTGTGGTGCAGTTTGGATTGGCAACAAGTTTGCATCTGCCAATATCCTGCGCATTTATTTGCGGAACAACCAACGGCACGTCTTTTTTCAGGCGAAACGCCGAACTGTTGTCGATGCACACAACCTTTTTCTCTACAAGTTGCGGTATGTACTTTGCGGAAACTTCTTCCTTTGTCATAAACAGTGCGTAGTCCACATCGTCATCTTTAAGACTGTCTATGTGTTTTACCGTGTAAGTTTTACCGAAATAGCACAGTTTCTGCCCCACGCTGGCATTGCCGTACATTACAATTTTTTCACCGTCAAGTTTGTCCGTAAGGATTTCACACAGTTTGCTTCCCGTAAGACCGCTTGCTCCCACAATAGCAATAGTCGACATCAATTTCTCCGTATTACTACAATATTACTTTTCACCTCAAAAATTACCAATGCAAGCACCCTGCACAAGACCACACTTGTACACAATTTGCATTTGTGGTGTTTGTCGTGGAAAAATGCCGAAAATACAAGGGGCGAATTGCGGTTGGGGTATGGTGCAGAACGAAGTTGCACACATGCCGTGAAGAACACAATGCCGTTGTAGTCGTCGAAACAGTCAACGCCGTGGAAAGGGTGTAGTAGCAAAATATTTCCCAAAATGCAACTGCGGTAAGCATTTTCAAACAAATTTCAGGTGTTTGACGGAAAGTAACATTGTGCGTACTTTGCATTGCAGAAATTTCCTAAAAGGCAAGGTGCAAATTGTCTTTGCACATGGTGCAGAACGAAGTTGCACACATGCCGTTTAAGCACTCAACGCCGTTGTAGCACAGATAAAATTCGATAATAAAAAAGTTCCCCAAAAAGTATCTGCAACAAGTTTATTGTAGTCGTCGAAACATTCAGCATCGTTTATGCACACACGCCGTTGTAATCGTTGAAACGGTCAACGCCGTTGAAAAAGTGTAGTTGCAAAAGATTTCCCAAAACACAACTGCGGTAAGCATTTTCAAACAAATTTCAGGTGTTTGGCGGATAATAAGGGTGCAATAAAATTTAATTAAAAAACCAAACAATATAATTGAAAAAATAAATATTTTTTGATATAATAACTAAATGTAGTGGCTTTTTGTGCATTTACTTGCAAAAAGCCGTAGCAACAATAAACATTTAGGGGTTGTTTGCAACTCCGAAGGAATTTTTATGGATTTCAGCAAAATCAGGCTCAACAATGAGCGCAACTCTCACGTTGTCAAAAGACTCAACCGTCTCAGCACCACGAAGTTTTTCGGCGTGCTGTACCGTGAAAACATGTTTCGTCTTTTCGGTTTCAGTCTGCTGATGATAATTTGCATGGCTCCCATTTTCGGCATGCAATTTTTTGCCACCATGCAGTTGACGGAATTGAAACAGACCTTGCCCACATTGAACGGTTTCGGATTTTCCACCGGCGTGTGGATGGGCGTTGATGGATACTACGCACAGCAAGTGGCGTCCAAAAACGTCTACTACGGTTTGCTCACAGTGGCGTCTTCCCTTTTTGTGTCGGTGGTGTTCAGCGGCGGCTTTGCCGTAATTCGTGACTCTTTCTGGACGGGTAAACTTTCCAAAGTGGGCGTTTTCAGAAGTATCGGCAAGGGAATTGCCGCAAACTTTTTGTACGCTGTGGCTTCGGTGGTAATAATTGCCTTCGGCGTGTTTGGAATTTTTATGTTCTATCCTTGGGCTGCTACGGTAATGCCCGTTTGGCTGGCAATCGTTCTCACCGTCGTGTTGAGTTTGGTTTTGTTTTTGATTACATGCTACCTCATGATTTTGTGTTCGGTGGCGGTAACCTACAAACAAACTTTGTACGAAAACCTCGATGACAGTTGGCGTCTGCTGTGGCTCAACTTCCTGCCCAACATTCTCCACCTGATAATGGCTTTGTTGCCCATTCCCCTTTACTTCGCATTCTCCGGCGGTTCGCTGCAAATTTTGTACATCACGGTGTTGCTTTTTGTTGGCGGAATGTACTTCCCCCTTGTTTGGCACACCCACATGATGAGAACGTTTGCATTGTTCCATCCCGTGGCAAGCAAAAAGAAAAAGGAAGTGCGCAAGGAATTGGAAGCAATGGAACAGGCTCAGGCTCAGGCAAAGGAACAGAAAAAACAGCGTGCTTTGGAAAAGAAACAATCCAACAAAAAGGCAAAAGTCGTTGTTAAACCTGCTCAACCCACAGTCAAACCCTCCGTTAAGCCCTCTGTCGTAACAGAAATTGTAACGGAAGAAACATTAGTGGAAGACCCATTAGCGGAAGAAACCCTAGTGGAGGTAACGGAAGAAACTTCCGTAACTTCCGAAGCGGAACCTCAAAGCGACAACAACAAATAACAAATGAAAAACTACTCGATACTTGCAAAGTACTACGACAGATTTTCTCACAACGATTGCGACTACGAAAGTTGGTCGCAATATTTGTTGAATGAGGCAAAAAAACGCCACGTCAAAACGGTGGCGGATATTGCATGTGGCACAGGCAAAATGTCGGTGTTGTTGTGGCGTTCGGGGCTTTCCGTAACGGGTGTGGATAGCAGTGAAGAAATGCTTTGTCAGGCAGCCGACAAATGCCGTGGCGTGTTTGTTTTGCAGGATATGCGCCGTTTGCAACTGACGCAACCGTTGGACATGGCGGTGTGTGTAAACGACGGTGTCAACTACCTCAAACCCAACGAGGTGCAGCCCTTTTTTTGCCGAGTTGCGGAAAACATCAAGCAAGGTGCACCTTTCGTGTTTGATGTGTCTTCGCCCTACAAGTTGCAAAATGCGTTGGGAAACAATGTCTTTTTTGTCGATGACGACGACGCAACTTTACTTTGGACAAATGCTTTCCGTTCGGGGAAAGCAACTCTTTCGCTTACATTGTTTGAAAGGCAAAGTAACGGCAGTTACCTGCGTTTTGACGAAAAACACATTCAGTATGCGCACAGCGTGGAATTTTTGACGCAGTGTCTGAAAGAAGCGGGATTTGTCGTTGCGGAAATAACTTCCGACTACGGCAAAAAACTTTCTGCCGAGAGTTTGCGTATTACGTTTTTGACGAGAAAAGAGGTGTAACAATGGCTAGTGTGCTTGTAAAGGCTTTGGTGGAAAATTCTCTTATCATTTCCGTCGTGGAAAGCCGTGATTTGGTGAACAAAGTAATAAAAATTCACAATCTGTCGCCTATGGGGGCGGCAGCGTTGGGAAGAGCGTTGACAATGGCAAGTCTTATGGGTGCGGAACTTAAAAATGCCGACGACTACCTCACGGCAATTATCAAAGGCAACGGTCCGTTGGGTACAATCACCGTGTGCGCCGACGGCAAAGGACACGTCAAAGGCACTGTTCAAAACCCCGTAGTGGAAACGGTAGTGCGTGAGGACGGACATCTGGACGTTGGCGCCGCCGTGGGAAAGCAGGGACAACTCACCGTAATAAAGGACATCGGGCTGAAACAGCCGTACGTAGGCACGTCTCAACTTGTAAACGGCGAAATTGCCGCCGACTTTGCCTACTATTTTGCCACAAGCGAACAGCAACCCTGCGGAGTAACGTTGGGCGTGGGATTGCAAAACGGAAAGTGCAAATCGGCAGGGGGCGTCTTTGTGCAGGTGTTGCCCAACTGTGACGGCAAGTTGCTGGAACAGGTGGAAACGGTAATGTACGCCATGGACGAAATGAGTTACCAGTTTGAAAACAACACCGCAAGACAGGTAATTGAAAAGTTTTTCGGCAGTTTTTCCCCCGTGTTCACGTCGGAACGCCCCGTTACCTACAAGTGTAATTGCAGTAAAAGAAAAATTGACGGAATTGTGCGCGGTCTGGGCAAAGAGGAAGCGCAATCGATAATTGACGATGTCGGTAAAATTGAGGTTTGTTGCCATTTTTGTGGCAAAAAGTACGTCTACACCCAATCCGACGCCGACAAACTGTTTGAAAAATGAAAATAGAGTTGACAGATAAAACCAAAATGCACACGGCGCTGTCCCTTGCCGACAAGGGGCAGTTTTATGACGCTTTGTGCATTTTTTCACAAGTGGACAGTTACGAAAGCATGATAAACCGCATCATGTGTCTGTGCCAGACGGAGGACAGTGCCTATGCCGTTGACGTGTACCGCCTTGCAAAACAAAAGTACGGTCTTACGCACGCCCTCTACACCGATTGCATGAAGTTGGCGGAAAATTTTTCCGCTTTGAAAAGCGTAGTGCAGTTTTGTGAACCGGACAGAACGGTAACTTTGAAGTACGAAGGTACAATTCACGCCGACAAATCGCTGCTTGTCAACTTCTACGACGAGTTTGACGACAACTATCCATCGCCCGACCTCAACTATGCAGGCGACACGGCAATGTTTGACGATCCGCAGTACGCATCCAACAATTTTTACGACGTAAAGTCGGTAAAGTATTTGGAAAGTTTGCGTGTCAACATGGAAAGATGCTACATGGAGGGCGACGACGAAGGCGCCGAGAAATATGCCCGTCGTCTGTTGGATGCCGACACCGACCACATTCCCACCTTGGAAGCGCAAATATCTTTGGCTTTGTACAGGGAAGACTACAAAAAAGGCGTTCGGTTTGCCAAGCGGCTGGCAAACACCGACGGCGGTTCATATGCCTCGATAGGCGGTGCGATAGAAATACTTTTCAAAGTAAACGACAAGCGTCTGCGTTCCACTCTGAAAAAACTGATGACCAAGGCGCTGGCTGTAAAAGAGGAAGCGACGCTGTACGATTTGGAAGACTTTGTGCATATTGCCACCGTACACCTCAACGATGTGGAAATGGCGGTGCAATTTGCACAGCAACTGTACGCCAATTTCAAAAACACCAGTTTGGAAGCGTTGAAACTGTGTTCTATGGCGTTTTACAACGTCGGAAATTTGGCAATGGCGCAGGAGGCGGCATTCAATCTGTTGCGAGCCGTGCCTGAAGATTGTTACGCCAAGGTGCTGTGCGACTACTTGAAACAAAACAGACCCGAAGAGGAACTGACGCATTTCGATTCTTCCGCAAGGGTTTTCCGCCACTTTTTCGTGCCTTACAAGTTGTTGTATTTTGCAGGAACGCAGTGCTACAAGTATCTGCAAATGCCTGCCGACTCACAAACGTCGGAAAAACTCATGTTTTACATCGAGCCGATAATTTACAACAGCAAAGCAATGTTTCTGGCAGGAAAAAGTGAGGAATACTACGAAAATCTTCCTTTTGTGGCGCAGGTGCTGGGTGCATTTCCCTTTCTGGACAGTCACTATCTGGCTTTTGCTTCCCGACAGTTGTTTTCAACATTGTGCGACCAGGGCGTGGCACAGGTGCTTGTGGAAAACTTGGTGCGACTGCATTACGACGGAAAACTGTTTGTTTGCGTAACAAACGCCTACAATCTGGTGGATTTTTCCGTTTTGGGTGAATTTGCCGAAAACGAGGCGTTTATTCGGGCGTTTGCAACATGCGTAACAATTGCACGCAGGGTGGAAACACAGGCATTGGTGGACGCCTACAACACGGTGAAACAATTTTTGTCGGAAAAGCCGAAGGAAAACGTAAGCAATATGCTTGCCTACGCCATGCTGAAAGTGTGCGACATCAGTTTTGACGACAACTACCTTGACGAATACTTTTTGCACGGTGATGAAAAACTGTACGCAAAATACATTGCCGAAAGCGAAAAACAAACACGCTGACTTGGCCTTTCTACATGAAAAAAGGAACTTTGCAAATCGGTAAAGTTCCTTTTTTTGTGTTTTGAAACGACGTCTTCAACACATTTTGCCTCAGGCGTCATTGATATATTGGTGAAATTGTAACAAATTTTCACAACCGTACTAACGTTTTGTGTACAAACCGTGTTTGGTATTACAATTTTTGCACATGGATTTTTTGTGTGAGAGATGTCCGCATTTTTTGCCGAGTTTCACAGTTGCAGTCAAAAGCAACACCAATCCGACGGCGGAAACAAACACATATCCGTACTTCAATGCAAAGTCAAACCCGAAAAGCGAAAACGCCAACGCAGGGCAAAACAACGTGAAAAGCGTCAATGTCTTGTCGGGAATTACCGTTTCCAAGAAATCCGTCAACGGCAGGGCATTTGCCACAACGCCGATAACGGTAGTAAGTACTATTGCGGCACATCCCAAAATGTTCACGGCAACGTTGTCCGTCTTTGCAAAAAGAGGCAGACTCAGCGAAAAGTCGGAAATGTACAGCACGGCAAGCATGGATATCGTCAGCAGTGCGGTGGCTACCAAAGTTGCTTGGGTGTTACGTTTGCTTTGTGACAACGGTACAATCACGCCAAGCGACATCGTTGTGGAAAACAGCGCATATTGTATCGGCATGAAAAGAGGCGTTTCTGCCCTTTGAAACGTGTTGTTTGTGGTGAAAGCCAATGCAACAAGGTAGGCTACTGCAAGCAACAGCGACAGCGCATTGAGTACTTTCAATGCCGTCAATCCCTTTTTCAGAAGTAGTGCGGAAATGACCGCCACAGTCACGGAAAACAGCGGCAACGGTGTGGGGAAAAAAGAGGCTGCGCAGTCCTGCACACCTGCAAGCATGGTTACTATGCACACAAAACTGCAAGTCAGAAACAGCGTGAGAAACACACCCGCCGTTTTTGGAAAACAGGCGTGCAAAAGGTCGGCAACGTTTTTGCAGTTTTTTTGGTAGCAAAAGCGTCTTAGAACGGTGTTCGCCACAAAAAAACACAGGGCAAAAATGCATATGCCGGCAAAATTTCCCCAAAATAATTGCGCTTCCTTGCCACTCAAAAAGCCTACGCCTATGCAACAGCCTGCAACCGTTGCGCCGTCGGACAAAACATCTTTCATCTTCATGCTTTACAAATATTTTTCTGTTTGTAAATTTATTCCTGTAACTGCAAAGTCGAAATAATTTGAAACTCTTAGTAAAGCGTTGTCAACTTCGTTAGTAAGGCGAGCGGAAACTTGGCAGGTAAAAATGTTTTCAAAACTTGTATAAACACAAATTCACTTGTTTTTTACCGTACTGCAACAGGCTTTTAGTAACAAAAACAAGCACACGGTACAAAGTTTTGCGTACCGTGTGCCATTGTGGCTCTATGTGCGTCGTGGCAGAATTGCCTTGTGCCGCTTTCAACTTTTTCAATTTGTTTACCTTTCTGCTTACAAAGTTTCAAAAAATGATTGACTTATTATTCTTCCTTGACAGGCTGTCTGAATACATCTTCTGATTACCGCCTGTTTCGTTTGCCTTGTCAAAACACGGCATGCCGTTGTTGTGTTGCAACCTGCAAGTTTTGTACAAAGTTGTTTTGAACTTTGTTTGCGTCTTTTGCTTTGCAAGAATTTATACGGCTTAGTATTCTTCCCTGACAGGCTGTGTAAATACATTTTTCGTATACCGCCTGATTCGTATGCCTTGTAAAAATACGGCACGCCGTTGTTGTGTTTCAATCTGCAAGTTTTGTACAAAGTTGTTTTGAACTTTGTTTGCGTCTTTTACTTTGGCTGAATTTTTACGCCTAAATCATTGTACTTGACAGCCGTGTTACAGGCATTTTGGCGTTTTGTGCAATTTCAATTGACCTTTTCAAAAAGGTCAACAACTTTAAGTTTTTTTCCGTATTTTCTTTGAACAACGCTTTGCTGTGTAAAATGTCAAAGGCTTGTTTAATTTCACGGTTTGGACGTTTCACCTTGCAAAACAAACGTCGGTTTGTATAAGTTTCCTTTTCAAGGTTTGTGTTTTGCAAACACTCGTTTACACACTGCTGTCAACGGTAGTTTTTGACTACTATTTTTTCCAGCAAAGCCACAAGCGCATACATCACGCCCGCTAAGGCGCACAGCACAATGGTGCATGTCATCACCAAATCCAGGCGGAAAACCTGCGACCCGTACACGAGCAAATATCCAAGGCCTTCTTTGGACACAAGGTATTCGCCCATGATTGAGCCTATCCACGCCATACCGACGTTTATTTTGAGCGTCGCCATAAGCGTTGGAACATTTGCAGGTGCAACCAGTTTGGTAAAAATTTGCCATCTGTTGGCACGCATGGAGCGCAACAGCAAAATTTTTCCGCTGTCCGTTTCCAAAAAGCCGTTTAGCATGGTGATGGTGGTGATAACTACGGAAATCAGCACAGCCATGGTGATTATTGCCGTTTTTCCCGTGCCTGCCCAAATTATTATTACAGGTCCCAGCGCAATTTTGGGCAAACTGTTAAGTACAACGACGTAAGGCTCGAAAACTTCCTTCAAAAAGTTGTTCCACCACAAAACGACGGCAACAACGTACCCCAAAATTGTGCCGATGGCAAATCCTGCCAACGTTTCCACCGTGGAAACCCACGCATGACGGAATATTGTTCCGTCGGCGACAAGTTCTTTAAACGTTGCCCAAATGCGTGACGGACTGCTGGTGATGAAACTGTCTATCCAGCCCAGTTGCGCCGCAAGTTCCCACACGGCAAGCATAATAAACAGCACAACTACCTGCGTTACGTGCACGGTGATTTTGTGTATCTTTTGTTTTCTCAAAAATTGCAGATGTTCCGCAGTAAATTGCCTATTCATTGGCGTTCTCCGTCAGGTATTTGTGAAGTTTTTCAAACTGTTTGGCAAAATCGGGGCTTTCCCTGCGTTTTAAGGGCGTCGCTATGTGTTGAAGATTGGTGTTGTGCACCGTAAGCACCGTTGCGGGGCGTTTTGTAAGCACGACGATTGTGTCTGCCATGGAAATGGCTTCGGAAATATCGTGCGTAACAAGCACCGCCGTTTTGTTTTCCTTTTTGATGATGGAATACACGTCGTCGCACACTTCCAGACGTGTCTGAAAGTCCAATGCGGAAAACGGTTCGTCCAAAAGCAACAGGCCGGGGCTTGTTGCAAGCGTGCGTATCAACGCTGCCCTTTGGCGCATACCGCCGGAAAGTTCCGTCGGGTAGTGATTGCGAAATTCCCACAAACCGTATTTTTTAAGCAACTGTTCCACAACGGGTTTTCTTTGGGCAACGTTGCCCTTAATCTCGGGGCCGAGAAGCACGTTTTTCCAAATGGTGCGCCATTCGAAAAGTTGATCACGCTGCAACATGTACCCTACGGAATTTTCCTGCGAAAACACAACTTTTCCGCTTGTCGGTTGAATCAAACCGCACACCAGCGACAAAATTGTGGTTTTTCCGCAACCGGAAGGTCCGATAATCGCCACAAACTGTCCTTCCTCTACGGAAAAAGATACGTCGTGCAGCGCCGTTGTCTGTTGCGTCTTGGTGTAAAACACCTTGCTTACTTTGTCAAATTGCAAAATTTTCATTTGCTCCTCCTCGCTGGTAAGCCTTCTCGGGCTTTACTTGACGGGGGAAATTTTGTTGGCACAGGTATTGTCCACAATTTTTTCGTAATCCACCCTTTGCGACAGTTCTCCCGCATTTTCCATGATGTCCTGAATACGGCTGAAAGCCTCTCTGTCGGTAACGGGGGTTACCGTCCACACGTCAAAGTCCTGGTAGTTTTGAATGGCAGTTGTCAGCAACTCCAACGTCGTTCCTTCAAAGTAGGGGGCAACAAGTCTTGCGCAATCTTCCGCCGAGTGGGACAGGGCATATTCCGTACCACGCCAAACGGCACGCAAAAATTTTTCCACCTTTTCCGAGTTGTCTTTCAGAAATTCCGCCGTTGCGGTGTAGCAGGTGTAGGGGATTTCTCCGCTGTCCATTCCGATAGCCGAAACAATGTATCCCTTGCCTTCCTGCACAAGTTGACTTGCCGCCGGTTCAAACAACGGCACGAAATCGCCCGTACCGCCGGTAAAAGCAGGTCCCAATGCGCCAAACTGAATGGAATAGTCCATTGTGATGTTGACGCCGTCGGTGTAGCCTTTGTTGTTTAGTACGTATTGCAAAATCATTGCCGGCATACCGCCCTTTCTGCCCATAAGCACGGTGCTTCCCTCTATGTTTGAGTAGTCGAAGTTTTCCGTGTCCGTGCGAGCCACCAAAAAACTGCCGTCACGTTTGGTCAGTTGTCCGATAACTTTCGGGTAGTCCTTTTTCCCTTGCAAATACACGTAGATGTTGGCTTCGCAACCCATAAGTCCGATGTCCGCTTCCCCCGTGAGCAATGCCGTCATCACGTTGTCTGCGCCGTTGCCGTTGGTAACTTCCACTTCAAGTCCTTCTTCTTCAAAATATCCCAACGCCATTGCCAGGTATTGGGGCATGTAAAACAAACTGTGCGTAACTTCGTTTACACGCACGACGTTGTCCTTTTTGTCGCATGCCGTTGCAACAACTGCAACGCACACAAGCAGTGCTACAAGTAAGATTGCTATGGTTTTTTTCAAGTTGTACCTCCCGTTTGCATATTGCATACTACTGTTTTTACAAAAAAAATGTGCCGATGTTAGGCGGTAAAAAAGGAATTTTACCCTAAACTTTTTTACACGTGCCGTTTCAGTACTGCAAATGCGGTGTAAAATCGGGTTGTTTTCGCCAAAAATCACAACCGACGCAAAACTTCTTGTGCCGTTTTGGTTATCGGTGTTGTTTTGCAGACAATTTTGCAACCCAATTGCCCACAGGGCGGAGGGGGGATTGAAAAGTGTTGTCGGCAACCTTTTTGTTTGTCTTGGAAGGTTTTCAAGGTCTTTGAGTTTTGCAACGAAGTTCAATGTAAAAGCAATTTGCATTGCAAGTGCCGTTGTCGTTTGCCGAAAACCGTCATTAAATGCGTTGTGTCTGTTGAAATTTCATAAAAATAGTGGTACAATTTTCCCATGAATTACAGTTACATGTTGAACGGACGTACGGCAGACGGTACGCTTCTGAAAAATCACGGCTTCGTGCAAGAGGGAAACTGCTTTTCGTTGAGAGTGGAATTGCAAAACGGTTTGTACACGGTAATTAAAATTTACAACAACAAACTTGACGTTGACGTTTTCGACGAAATTTTTCACAAAAAGTACACGGCATTTTCTTCCGGCCACAGTGGCAGTGCCATTCGCACTCAGGTGAGGGAAATAGTGGAAAAAATTCTGAACGATTGCTGTGTGTGACGTTGGCAAAGGGGCAAATTGCATTTGCAACATTGGCAATGAGGGCTTTTGAAAAAAAGTCGTCAATTTCCCCCCGCCTTTCGTTGTTGCCCTGCAAAAGGCACAAAAACAGGCGCAAAACACTTGCCAAAATCGCCTGCAATGTGGTACACTTGCAATTAGAAAGACTGCGGACAAAAGGTTTTTCGTTAGCGTCGATTTCAGAGAGCGGACTGCGGTGAAAATTCCGTACCGATGTGCGAAAAATGTAGTTTGTTCTGTCGACGGGGAGAAACGGCGCAATTTGCGAAAGTATCTTCGTACGGGTGGCTCCGTTAGAGGCATCGAGGACGGTTTTCCGTTGAAAAAAGGTGGTACAGCGACGTAGTTCGCCCTTTATTGGGCGTACTGCGTTTTTTTGTTTTCAAAATGCCTTTTTGTGCATGTAACGGCGCACAGGAAAAGCCCTTTGGGTACAGCGAACGTCCGAAACGTGCATGCACGTTAATTTGCTGAACTGTCTGAACAAAGTCAAAAAATTTTCGGGAGAAAAGTTATGATAGAAAAAACTTATCAGCCAAATTTGTTTGAAAAGCAACTGTATTTGCGTTGGCTCAAAAACGGTTACTTCACCCCAAAAGCGGAAATAGGCAAACCCTATTTTTCCATGGTTACGCCTCCGCCCAACATCACGGGGCAACTGCACTTGGGACACGCTCTTGACAACGCCATTCAGGACAGCCTCATTCGTTTCAAACGTATGCAGGGTTTCAACACCTTGTGGTTGCCGGGCACCGATCACGCCAGCATTGCCACGGAAGTGAAAATCATCGAAGCGTTGAAAAAACAAGGCATAGACAAGCACGACCTTGGAAGAGAAGGTTTTTTGAAACGTGCTTGGGAATGGAAAAAGCAGTACGGCGGACGCATTGTGGAACAACTCAAATACTTGGGAAGCAGTTGCGACTGGACACGTCTTGCCTTCACCATGGACGAAAATTGCAGTAAAGCGGTGCGTCAGGCGTTTGTCAGAATGTACAAAGAGGGGCTTATCTACCGTGGCGACAGAATAATCAACTGGTGTCCTCACTGTCAGACGGCACTGTCCGACGCCGAGGTGGAATACGCCGAACAGGACGGATTTTTCTGGCATTACGGATACACCACAAAGGACGGCAAAACTACCGTAACGTTTGCCACAACACGTCCCGAAACAATGCTGGGCGACACGGCTGTGGCGGTAAACCCCAACGACGAGCGTTACAAACACCTTGTCGGCAAAACCGTCATCGTGCCTTTTGTCAACAGGGAAATTCCCGTAATTGCCGACGAGTACGTGGACATGTCTTTCGGTACGGGCGTTGTTAAAATCACGCCTGCGCACGACCCCAACGACTTTGAAGTGGGCGTAAGGCACAATTTGCCGATAATCCGTGTTATGAACGACGACGGCACAATGAACGAAAATGCAGGCGAATTTGCCGGTTTGGACAGATACGAAGCACGCAAGCGCATTGTTGCCAGATTGAAAGAAATGGGAATTTTGCAAAAAGTGGAACCTCACAAGCACAATGTGGGCAGTTGCTACCGTTGCCACACAACGGTGGAGCCCATCGTTTCCAAGCAGTGGTTTGTCAAAATGGCGCCCCTTGCAAAACCTGCCATCGACGCAGTCAGAAATGGCGAAATAAAGTTTCACCCCGAACGTTTTGAAAAGACCTACTTCAACTGGATGGAAAATGTGCGGGATTGGTGCATATCCCGTCAACTGTGGTGGGGACACCGCATACCGGTGTGGTACTGCGACGATTGCGGAGCGGAAATTTGCGAAGAAACAGACCCCAAAGTGTGTCCTCATTGCGGAAGCGCACACATTCACCAAGACGCAGACGTGTTGGATACATGGTTTTCCAGTGCTTTGTGGCCCTTCTCGACATTGGGATTCTGTTCCGACAGCGACGATTTCAAAGCATTTTTCCCGACCAGCGTGCTTTCTTGTGGCTACGACATAATTTTCTTCTGGGTGGCAAGGATGATTTTCAGTTCGCTGTACGCCACAGGCAAAGTACCCTTCAAAGATGTACTTATGCACGGCATTGTGCGTGACGAACAGGGCAGAAAAATGAGTAAATCCTTGGGCAACGGCATCGACCCTGTGGAATTTATCGACAAGTACGGCGCAGACACGTTGCGTTTCGCATTGCTCAACGGCGTTGCAAACGGTTCGGACATTCGTTTCTCTTCCGACAAAATCGAAGGCACCCGCAACTTTATGAACAAAATCTGGAATGCAAGCCGTTTTGTTCTGATGAATTGCGAAGGCAAAACGCTGGTAGATTTGTCGCAATGCAAACTGACGCTTGCCGATAAGTGGATTTTAACACGCCTAAACGACATTACACGTCAGGCAACGGACCTCATTGAAAAGTTTGAACTCGGACTTGCCTGCCAGACGCTGTTCGACTTTGTTTGGAGCGAATTTTGCGATTGGTACATCGAACTCACCAAGCCGGTACTGTACGGCACCGACGACGTTGCACGCAGGGACACTCTTTCGGTGTTGGTGTACGTTTTGGACAAAATTCTCAAACTGTTGCATCCCTTTGTGCCTTTCATCACAGAGGAAATCTATCAGGCTTTGCCACAACACGGCGAAAGCATAATGATAGAAAGGTACCCCGTCTATGACGAAAAACTCAACTTTGCCTCCGATTGCCAACTTGTGGAAGAATTGAAAGACCTTGTTGCAAAGATAAGAAACATTCGTTCGCAGTACGGCGTGGCGCCTTCCAAACGTATCCGCCTGTACATCAAGGCGGGGGACGACAGGCTCAATTGTTGCGATATGTACCTTTCCAAACTGTGCGGACTGGAAGAGGTCATTTGCAGTTGCGCTCCCGCTGGCGAAAAATGCGTAAAAGCGGTGAGCAGCGCCGCCACATGCGAAGTGCCTTTGGGCGATTTGGTGGACAGGGACAAGGAAATTGCCCGTCTTACCAAGGAATTGGAAAATGCCGAAAGCGAAATTGCCCGTGCAAAGGGCAAGTTGAACAATCAGGGCTTTTTGTCCAAGGCACCGCAAAACTTGGTGGAAAACGAAAAAGCAAAACTCGCCAAATTCACCGATTTGCGCAAGGAACTGCTTGACCGTCTGGAAGAATTGAAGTAGAAGAGAAAATTCTAGTTTATTTTTGTCGAAGAAATTTAATTTTAGGAGATAAGTCTAATGGAAGAAAAACGTATTTGGGGCATACATACGCGCGACGATAGATTGTTTTTAGAAGAGCACATAATTGCGATAGGCTGGAAAAGCATGGGGGACTTGTCTCTTATTGGAAATAGTAGGGAAGAATTCAAAAAGGAATATGCTAAAACTTATCCAAGTAGCACAAAACAGTCGGTTGCAAATGCTGCTGGAATGCTTTATCGTTTTTGTCACGAAGTGCAAATTGGCGATTACATAGTTTATCCGTCAAAATCTGATCGGATGATTAATCTTGGGGTTGTAATGAGCAACTACATGTACAATCCATCTCATAACGAGTATGTCCAACAGCGCAAGGTTAAGTGGCTTAAGTCTCTTCCTAGAACTGCATTTTCTCAAGGGGCTCTTTATGAAGTTGGGTCTGCTATGTCTTTTTTTGCAATAAAAAATTATGCTAATGACTTTCTGGAGGCACTAGCCGCGAAGAATATTAAACCTGTTTTTGCTGACAGTGAAGAGGAAAACGAGACCGTTGCTGCCACTGCCGAGGACATTATAGAAAATACAAGAGACTATGTCCTTAAAGAATTAAGCAAAAATCTCAAGGGATATAATCTAGAAGACTTTGTAGCGAATTTATTGAGTGCGATGGGATATCATCCTAAACAGTCTCCACATGGCGGGGACAGTGGCATTGATATTATTGCTTATAAAGATGAATTGCCACCTCGGATTGTTGTACAAGTGAAAAGCCAAGACGGAGATATAAAAGAAACAACATTACAGTCGCTTAAAGGTGCAATGCGAGAAGGTGACTATGGTCTTTTTGTTACATTATCAAATTATACCAAAAATGCACAAAAATTTTTGGAAAATACTCCAATAATAAGAGGAATCAATGGAGCGGAATTGGTAGAGTTAATCTTGAAGTATTATGATAAATTAAGCGATAAATATCGTACCATGATTCCATTAAAAATGGTGTATATTCCCGTTGCAAAGTCTAATAAAGAGATATAAAAATTTGTATGATAATTCAGCAAAAGAGGTGGCATTTACATGTTGCCTCTTTTTTGTAGTTCATTCAATACTTTGCAAATTATTAAAGAGTTATTTGATTGTTTAGGTCAGAGAAATAAAGCTAGAGCAAAAAAGCCTCGGATTTTCAAAATCCAAGGCTCAAAAGCAAAGCGTCGTTTATTTGTTGCATAACTTCCGGAGGCAATTCGCCGATTTTTTCCTTTATTCTGCTTTTGTCTATTGTTCGTATTTGCTCCAACAGCACAACGGAATCCTTAGGCAACGGCGAAAGTTCCTTCGCCAGAGGAATGTGCGTCGGTAATTTGGCTTTTGTAAGTTTGGAAGTGGTGGCGGCGGCAATCACCGTCGGACTGTACTTGTTCCCCACGTTGTTTTGCAACACCACAACGGGGCGTATTCCTCCCTGTTCGCTTCCCACAACGGGGTTGAGATCGGCGTAGTAAACTTCTCCACGTTTGATGGTCATTTGCAGGTTCTCCTTGCAGTTTTTTGCGGCGAACACTGTTCGGACGTATCAACAAAAACACAAATGCTCCGTTGTATTGTTATGTAAATTGGCGTAAAACTGTGTCCGTAGCATTAGTTAGTTTTGCCACGTTTTAAGGTATCTATACCTGTGTGTTCTTACTTAACAGCGGTGCAACGTACAAGCACACAACATGACGTTTTTTATTTTCAGAAATTACAAGGTCGTTGTTTCAAAGTGTTTTTCTTAGATAGTTTTGAAGGTGTCGTTTTGTGAAAGTCTGTAACTTTTAAGTTTTTCCTGCAATGAAAAAAGTGCTTTGCTTGCGCTGAAATTCAAGGGGAATTTTAACTTGCAAATACTGATTTAACGGTCAAAGCACGTCGTTATTTATGGCAAGTGTGCCTTTGTTTAACCTCATCACAACACTTTTGAACAGCAGCATTCATTGATTTTCCTCCTATATCTCAATTAGAACAGACTTTTTGCAGGCGCACCCCTCTTTTAGCGCAATGTTAGGCTGTTTTAAGCAAATCGTCCTAAACTGACAAAAATGTCCTGCGGTTTTACTTGTGGCGACGGGCGCATTTTGCAGCCGTCGGCAATACAAAAACGCCCTAATGCACATACTAACGGCAGAATTATGCAAAACTATGACGAAAAAGAAGGAAAAATCACGCAAAATGTTATTCAATCTCGCCAAGTCGTTTGACAGCGCATTGCCGTTATAGTAAAATAGGTAAAAGCAAATATTTCTGTTAATTATATATATTAGATATTAGAAAATGACACACCCGATAATCTGCAAAACGTCGCGCCGTCCGACGGTGAAAGGCTTTGACACAAGGTCGTACAGGCTCCGAAAGTTTCGCCTGCGGCGGGCGGTGTGCCGACAGCCGTGGCAGACAGAGAAACAGGCAGGCGCGGCGTCACTCGGCACAAGGCAGGCGTTGCCGGCGGCAGTAGGGCGGTCTGGTCGTAACAATGCGGCAGGACAATCTTCAAAGAAGGGCAAATTGCCTGTTCGGTCGCACACGGGACGTCACACGCGGCGCATATTCGCTGCGTTTAACATATACAACTACAAAAACGACATTCCTATCGATGAGGACGATAAAATGAAAACGAACAAAATTCTGATAATACTTTTGCTGACTGCGGCAATGGCGTTCTGCGGAGCGCTGGCGGCATGTCAGCCGCAGGAAGAGCAGTTTACCGTCACCTTCATTTCGGAGGGAGAGCAATTCTACTCCTACACGGCGGAAAAAGGCTCCGAGGTGCAGTTCCCCGAAAGTCAGCCGCAAAAGGCGGAAGACGAGCAGTACACCTATCAGTTTGTGGGCTGGTCACTTTTGGAAGGTGGAGTCACGGTGCAGTCGCACACGGTAACGCAAAACGTTACGTTCTATGCCGTGTTCGAAGCACACGAAAAACAGCCTCCCGCTCCCGTGGAATACACCGTCACCTTTATCGACGGCGTAACGCAGCAGGTGCTCAAAACGGAAAAGGTGCCCGCAGGGGGCAACGCTACTGCGCCGCAGGCTCCGCAGCACGTCGGCTACGAGTTCTCTCATTGGCAGGGCAATTATCAAAACGTCACCGCCCGCACCGACGTGACGGCGGTATACGTGCAGAAGCAATACACCCTCGTGCGCCACTATCTGGGCAAACAGGTAACGCAGACGTTGCACTACGGCGACGCCATTCCTGCCGAATCGTTGGAAAGCCCCGTCGGGCTCAACTTCTTGGGCTGGTTTGCCGACAGCGACTGCACGCAGCCCGTCAGCGAGGTTTATCCCGACGGTATGCCCGACGCCGAAAGAGCGGTGGAAGTGTACGCAGGCTACGAGGTGGATCTTTCCTCCGCAGTCATCAACCTGCCCGCAAACCCCGTCTACGGCGACAGCGTAACGCTTTCCCTGCCCAATACGGAAAACGTGGCGTTTTCCTACAAATTGCAGACTGCGGCGGGCGCAATGGAGGGCGCAAGCTTTTCGTTTGAGGGCGCCGGCAGTCAGACCGTCACGGCGGTGGTCACGGCAAACTATATGGACGGCTTGGTGATAACGCAAAAAACCCTTTCGGCAACTGCGAAAGTGGCAAAGCGTCCGTTGCAGATAACGCTGGACGTGGAAAAGGAAATAATCTACGGTCAGACGGCGCAGCCCGTGGTGACGGTGACGGGGCTTCTCGAACGCGACTCCGAGCTTAAAAACAACGTCACGGCGGACATAGTCTGCGACGGCGACAAACTTGCCGTAGGGCAGTATTCCGTCACCGTCACGGCGCATGGGCTGGACAACTACTCCTACACTTTGCCCTCCGCCTCTCTTACGGTAAAACGCGCCCCCTTAAAGGTGACCGTTTCCGCCAATAACGTCACCTACGGCGAAGAGGCAGACGTAAATTACAGCGTTACGGGCTTTGTGTATGGCGAGGACGAAAGCGTGCTGGGCGGCAGCATTGTCTACACCTACCAAAAGGATAGTGAAAACTATACTCAAAGCGTGTTTACCGTGGGAAACTACACCGTCACGGCAAGCGGTCTTTCGGCAGACAACTACGACTTCAAGTATACGCAAGCCTCCTTCGAGGTGACAAAGCGCACCGCATACGTCACCCTTTCCGCCAATGACGTCATCTACGGCGAAAAGCCCCAAGTCACCTTTTCTCACAGCGGCTTCATCGCAGAGGACGCAGACAAAATAAGCCTCGACTTTACCTTCAACGGCAAGCTTACCGTGGGCGATCACACCGTCACGGCAACAATTACCGACGAATATATCAACAAAAACTACAACACGCAGGTGACGGGCGCACAGTTTTCCGTAGCCAAAGCGACGCTCCAAGTCACCGTCACGGCGCAAGACGTAACCTACGGGCAAAATCCCGCCGTCAGCTACGACGTGACGGGCTTTGCCGACGGCGAAGACGACGGCGTGCTGGACGGCAGCATTGTCTACACCTACCAAAAGGATAGTGAAAACTATACTCAAAGCGTGTTTACCGTGGGAAACTACACCGTCACGGCAAGCGGTCTTTCGGCAGACAACTACGACTTCAAGTATACGCAAGCCTCCTTCGAGGTAAGCAAAAAGCAAGTCACGGTAACGGTTTCGGCTCAGGACGTCACCTTCGGGCAAAGCGCCGACGTCAGCTTTACGGTTAGCGAACTTGCCTTCGAGGACACGCAGCAGGCGCTGGGAAACCTTGCCGTGCAGATATTGAAGGACGGCGAGCCCTACTACGGCTACGAGCAAAGTAAGCTGCTTGCGGCGGGGCGCTATACCGCCACCGTCACGGGCTTTAACAACGACAACTACGACGTGCAGGTGCAGCAGGACGAGTTTACCGTGCAAAAAGCCACCTTCACCGTCACCGCCATTATGCAGGGTGCGGCGGACGCAAGCCTTTCCTACACCGTGCCCGAACAATTCGGCATTTTCACCTTCAAAGGCACCTTCTATCTTACCAATACCGACGAAGGCGTGTACAAGGCGACGGACGAAACTTCCTTCAACAACTATTTCGCGTGGCAAAACGGCTACGCCATTACCGTCACCGAAACGGGCGAGGACGTGACGGCAAACTTCCGGCTTGCCTACGACGTCACCTTCACGCTGACTGCGTCGGACTTTGTCATAACGCTACCCTCGCAGCTTACGGTGGTGTACACCGGCAAACCCAATTCTTACGGCATAACGGTGCAGGACGCCGACCAAATTGAGGAGCTTTCCGTAACCTACGCCGTCAAAAAGGACGGAACCCTTTCCCAATTTACCGAAACGGTGCCCGAGCTTATTTACGCAGGACAATACACGGTGTACTATCGCGTGTCGGCACCCGGCTACAAAACGCAAGAAGACAGCTTCACAGTTACGGTGCAAAAGGCAACGCCTGAAATTCACGTGCCCCAACAGGCAACGGAGTTCACCTACACCGGCGAAAGGCAGTATTTCAACGCTGACGGCGTCACGTGGAGCAGCCGCGAAGATGGCGCAGAGCTGGCGATAGAGTCCTTTTCCTTCGTCACCGTGGCGGAAGGCAACGGCAAACAGATAAAGATAACCAGCACGGAAACGGCAAACTACCTGTCGGCGGAAATAACGGTAACGCTCACCGTCCGCAAGGCGCAGTTCACCCTGCCGCAGCCGGAAACGCAACGTTACACCTACACGGGCAGTGCGCAGGGCGCGCCCATTACGGTAACGGCACTGGGCGACGACCAATTCACCGTTTGGTATAACGGCGGCACAACCGTGGCGCAGTTTACCGACGCGGGCAGCTACGAAGTGACCGTTCAGGTGGGCGGCAACGACAACTACGAGGTCGCAAGCACGGTGTACCGCGTGGAAATTGCCAAGGCAACTCACAACGAAATAAACGTTACAGGCGTCAACACGCAATACGTCTGGGACGGGCAGTCCATCACCGTCAGCGGCGCAACGGCGCTGTTCGGCACGGTGCAGTACAAAAACGGCGTGCTTACCTCCGCCGGTCAATGGCAGGTAACGGCGTACGTCGAGGGAACGACCAACTACGTCGGTGCGGAAAAACAATTTACCGTTTACGTAGACAAAGGCACCTACACCGACGAACAGCTGCAACAGGCATTGCAAAACGCCGTGACGGGCGAAGTGGTGTTCGGCTTGGGCAAAACGCTTGCCGACGTCCCCCTTGCCGAAGGGTTTGCGTTCAGCAATCCGAGTGCGGCGCTTTCCGCTAAAAACTTCACCTTGTCCGACGGTGCGTACGTGGGCAGCTTTGGCGGCACCTATTGCGGCGACGCCGATAACTACAACCCCGCCGAGGTCACCATCACCTTTACCGCCCGCAAGCAACTGGTAACGGTAGCCGTGGAGGGCGTTTCCCGCATAATCGGCGAGGTGAAAAGCGACGAAGGGCTGTTTGCCGTAACGGCGCAGGGCGAAAACGGCGCGCTTTCGGCAGAGGAGATAGAGGTACTTTCCGTCAGCGTCAGCCACGGCATAAACTTTGACGTGGGCAGCACCTACGACGTGACGTACAACCTCGGGCAAAACGACTACTACGACGCCACTTTTGAAAACGGCGAAAAGGAAATCGGTTCGTGGTTCAAGCTTTGCTCCGTGCTGTACGACAACACTTGGTACACCTTGCAGGACGCGCTAAAGAATGCCACAAGCGGCACGGTCATAGTTGCCGAAAACACCGTGGCTTCCAACAGTTCGGCATATGACGGCGCCGACTATTACACCGTCAAAAATGGCGTAACGTTGCTTGTGCCCTACGACGAAGATCATAGCACAAACACCAAGGATACCAAAAATTGTTATAGTGGTGGCGCTCCCGCTGTGGGCACGGCGTATCGTACGCTTACTCTGGCGGCAGGCGTAACTCTGACGGTGGAAAATGGCGCAAAGCTTATCGTCAACGCCAAGGTGGTGACGGCAAGTGCGCCCGTCACCGGCATAGTGTACGGCAGTAACTTTGGTCAACTGGAAGTGCAGAAAGACGCCCAAGTTGTCGTCAACGGTACCTTCGAGTGTATCGGCTTCACCTACGGCGAGGGCAGCGTCACCGTCAACAGCGGCGCATATCTGTACGAGCTGTTCAACATGATAGCATACAAGGGCGGCACGGCGACTTCGGGGCTTAAAGACAGTCTGTTTCCACTGAACCAATACACGCTTACAAGCCTTTCCTGCCAAACCACCTTTATGAGCGGCAGCAACTACTACGCCAAGGCTTTTGTGACGGCATTTTATGTTGTTTCCGTGAACGCCGACGTACAATTCGTGTCCAACGACAGCGGCGCCTTCATTCAGATGAACAGCGAATACTCAAGCGTGGTCAAGCGTATCGACGAAAAGACCGGCAGGACGTACTTCGACTGCTACGGCGACGTGATCCTCAACAATATTTCGTTGTCGCTGGGGAGCCAAGGCTTTGACACCGCCGGCTTGCCGGTGCCCGTTCCGGGGCATTTTTCCATCACCGTGCACGGCAATGCTTCAATGGCAAAGGAAACGCAGATAAAGCTGCTGCCCGGGGCACAGCTCACGGTGGAAAAGGGCGCGACTCTCACCGTCGAAGGTTCTGACAGCTCCGTCAAGGGCGGTCTGTCCTCCTACGACGGCAACGCCACGTTCGGTAGCGACGTAACGCAATGGAAGGACGGCACTAATGCCTATCCCATAGCGCAGTTCAAAACGGTGTACCGCACCGCTCCCACACCCGACTACTCTGTGGCAACTCCCGCCGAGATATTGGTAAAGGGCACTCTGAAAGTCAGCTCCACGGCGTACTTTGCCGGCGTGGTCACAGGCGAGGAGGGCGGTATCGTCGAGCTTGCAGAGGGAGCGGCGACAACCGTTACCTTAAATGAAATTCTCAGCGGTTCAGACACCTACACGGCAACGCTCAACGCCATTCTCAAGGGCGCAAACACCATAAACCAAGTCACTGCGGGAACCTATACGTACACCGACGGCAGTTGGGTGCTTAAACCCGCTGCGTAAATGACGGCGAGCCCTCTTCCCATCGGGAAGGGGCCCTCTGTCTGTACGGACATTTTTTGCGGCGGTTGCCGCACACTAATACAGGAGAAGCCTCTGTTTGGGGGCAAAGGATATGCAACAGACTATTCTTCAGGTAAAGGATCTTTGCAAAAAATATTCCGCCAAGGCGGACTACGCCGTGCAAAACGTCACCTTCGACTGCGCCGCAGGCGAGGTGGTGGGCATTCTGGGGCACAACGGCGCCGGCAAAAGCACCACGTTGAAGTGCCTCGAGGGCATGATCCCCTTCGACAAGGGGGAAATTTCCGTGTGCGGCTTCGACGTAAAAACGCAGGCTGTGCAGGCAAAAAGCAATATGGGCTTTGTCACCGACGACCACGCCGTGTTCGTCAACATGACGGGCTTGCAGTATCTGGAATTTATGTGCGACGTCTACAAGGTGCCCGCAGGCGAAAGGCAAAACCGTCTGGAGCAGCTTCAGCAGATATTGGATCTGGGCGACAGCGTCTACGACGTCATTTCTTCCTATTCCCACGGCATGAAGCAAAAAATCTGCATGATGGGTTCCCTTATGCACCGCCCCAAGCTGTGGATACTTGACGAACCTATGACGGGGCTGGATCCCGTCACCATGCGTTCGGTGCTACAATTTATGCGCAGCTACGTTTCGCACGGTAACGCCATACTGTTTTCCTCTCACGACCTCAACGTGGTGGCGAAGGTGTGCGACAGAGTGGTTATGCTGCGCAAGGGCAAACAGCTGTTGAACCTCGACGTGGCGGTGCAAAAGGCGCAGGATCCCAATTTCGATTTCGAGGAGTACTTTTTGGCACATGAAGCAAAAAATTGATTTCACGCTTTTGCGCGCGCTGTTCCGCAAACAGCATCAGGAGCGGCTTTCCGCCTTCAAAAAGAACTTCGATTTCGTGGGATTTGTCATGCGCATAGTGCTGTACGGCGCATTGATAGCGGTGCTTTCGGTGTTTCTGGCGCGGTTTGCCGATATGTATCTGGACGTAATGGTAAACTACGAAATCAACCCCGCCGAGCGCGCCTACGAGGTGCTGACCTTGTGCTATTCGGCGGTGCTGGCGCTGATGGTGCTTTCCGCCGTGGCGCAGATAAACCGCGAGCTGTTTTTCGGCGACGACGTCAGGATACTTTCCGCCCTGCCCGTAAACGCCAAAACGCTGTACGTTTCCAAGCTTGCCTCCATCTATCTGGGGCAGGCGGTGTTTTCCGCAGTGACCGTCACGCCCATCAGCATTGCGCTGGGCAGCGTGCTGCCGCAGGGCGCGTGGTTTTGGTGTATGACGGCGGTGGCGGTGTTCACCTTGCCGCTGGTATCGCTGGGCATTGCCTCGCTGCTTGCCCTTCCCTACTACTATCTGCGGCTTATTCTGCGCCGCAGGTATGTTTTGAATTTCGTGGTTGTCACGCTGATAACGGCGGCGCTGATAGCGGTGTATTGGGCGTTGCTGGAAGGCATAAAACAACTGCTTTTGGGGGACGACCTCAAATACTTTTTCAACGAAAAGGTAATGAGCGGCATAGCGGCTACGGTGCACGCGCTGTTCCCCGCCAACTGCATAGCCTCCTTCGTGCTGGGCAGGTACGCCCTGTCCTCGGCGGGTTGGGTGGCGCTGCTGCTGGCAATATGCACGGCGGTGGGGCTGGTGTTCACCCGCCTGCTGCTGGTGCGCTCCATGCAGCAGTGCATAGGCGGCGTTCCCCGCTACCGTGGCAGACGGCGCCCCTTCGGCAAAGCAAAAAAGCCCTTTGCGGCGTTGGTAAAAAAGGAATTTCTTGCCATTTTCCGCACGCCTAACTACTCCTTTTCCTACTTTTCGATGGCGCTGGTACAGCCTCTCATGGTGTATCTGTGCATGTCCGTAGGTTCCTCGCTGGTGGTGCAGCTGCTGGGCATAGCCTGCAACTGGGAAATAGCGGTGTTTCTCACCCTGCTGTTCGGGTGTCTGGCAAATATGTTCTGCACCACAAACGTCAGCCGCGACGGGGCGATGTTTTTCTCCGTCAAGGCAATGCCGCTGAGCGGCAAAGCCGTCATGTACTCCAAGGTGGCTTTGTGCATGGTGGTCACCGCCGCTTCGCAGCTGTTTTCCGCCCTGCTTTTGGGCGTTACGGGCAGCCTTGCGTGGTACTACGCGGCGTATCTGTTCGCGCTGGGCACCGCCTTCGGCTTTGCGCAGGTGTGTCTGGCAACGGCTATCGACTTCCGCCGTCCGCATTTTGCCGTGGCAAAAGGCAATGCGGAGGAGGGCAACACCGTCAGCACCGTCGCGCTTTTGGGCATAGCCATAGCCTTCGTGGTGGGCATCTGCCTGCTGGTGCTGCGCATGGCAATTTCCCTTCGCAACCTCAAAAATCTGGAATTTTTGTCCTACGCCATTTGCGCCGTGGCGGCGGTGGCGGCTGCGACTGTGGGGGCTGTGTGCCTCACGCACAGGCTGGAAGACAAATACTACAACTTCGAGGGCAGCGCGCACTGACGGGCAAATTGCACGGAGGCTGCGTTGTGAGCGGCTTCGGCAATAGCGTTCGACGCCCTTTCAACCCGACCGACGTGCGGCAGCCCCGCAACAACGGCGGTGCGCTTTGAATATACACAAACGACTATGACAATGACAACAAAAATTTTATGCAAAACGCAGCGCAATGCGCTTTTTTACAATGGCAAGGGAGGTAACGAATGAAAAAGAACGTAATAGCGTTGATGCTGGTTCTGCCTTTGCTGTTCGTGTTCACGGTGTTTTCCTCCGGCAACGTGGCAAGCCTCGGCGTGTCCGTTTCTGTAAACGGCGTGGAAATTCTCAACTCGCCGCAAAACGACACTTTGCACGTCGATCTGGCAAGCTATAACGGCGATTTTACGCTGGACGTCAAGGTCACTCCGGAAAACGCCTCCGACAAAAAGGTGTCCTTCGTGGTGGAGGAGGTGCCCGGCTCCGCCTTTGCCGACGTTTCCGTAAGCGAAGCGGGCGTCGTCACGGCAAAAAGCACGGGCATTGCCCGCATAAGCGCAGTCACTAACGACGGCGGCTACCGCGACAGCATAACCGTCAACGTCACTTCCTCCAAGCCCTACGGCATGAACGTTTCTCTCTACGGCTTAAACGGCGACGAAAATCTGCTTACGCCCACGGCGAACGGCTACACCGCGCAGGTAACTACCGGCACCTACCGTTACGAAACCTCGCTGTATCCCGAAGGCTACGGCGTAAAGGCGGAGGTGCAAAGCGGCTTCGCCGTGATAGACGGCAACGCCGGCACGTTGCTTTTGCCCTTCGACGGCGAAACGGTGGTGGATTTTTACTACGACAACGGCGCCTTCGGCGTCATACGCAAGCGGGTGACGCTTTCGGTGCGGCAGTCGTCGGAAAGCGGGCTGACCGTAAACGGCGAGGAAAGCTGCACCTTGGCATTGGAGCAGGGCAGCACGTCCTGTGCCTTCTACGTGCAGGCGCAGCAATCTCCCGTGGTCAAAGAAAACGCATACGTACAGGGTTTTTCCGTACAGCAGTTGCAGCAAAACTGCTACAAAGTGGCCGTAGAGCTTTCTCCCGACGCCACCGACACCGTTTTGGAAGTGGCTGTGGGCGACAAGACGGCTTTTGTAAACGTGGTATATGCCGAATTTGCCTTTTCCGTGCGCGGCGACGTGGCGGTAACGGATGACAGCGCGGTGGTGCTGGCAGGCTCTCCCGTCACCTTCTATGCCGTGGCAGAGGTTGCGGCGGAAAACGTCACTTATCAGTGGAACGGCGACGGGTTGCAGCTGGACGTGTCGCAGGACGGCGCTTCCTGCACGGTTACTGCGGCGCAGGCGGGCAGCTATTCCCTTACCGTCACCGCATTGAAAAACGGCGTGGCAATGGATATCTACCCCGTTACGTTGTCCGTTCAGGCGGTGGTGCCCGTGTCCTCCGTGCAGTTTAAGAGCGTAGCCTCGGGGCTGGCAATGCAGCGCGCCGTGGCAGGCTACAAGTACAGCGACAGCGTCAGCAGCCTTGTGCGCAACAGCTTCACGGTAGATTTCTTTGCCTACTACAACGGTCAGACGGTGCAAAACGCCTTGCAATATATGGACGTAGAGTACGACGAAAAAATTGCCGACGTGGAAATTTCCCAAAGCGGCATAATCGTCACTCCCAAAGCCAAAGGGGGGGTTACCGTTTCCGTCAGGTGGAAGGGCAACGCCTCCTTCGGCACCGACGTGGGAGCGCAGGTGACGTTATTGTGTCTTCCCGACGCGGTGGCCGTTTCCACAAGCGATCAGGCGTTTGCCGCTTCCAAGGCGGGGCTTGCCATGGTGCTGGAAAATGACGTCGTGCTGGGCACGGCGGAGGACGGCAGCGTGTATCCGGTGGAGGAGCGCAAAGACATGATGGGCACAATGCAGTCCACCTACAATACTCAGTACTACCACAACGTCGGTCAGGCGGAGCAGGCAAAGGTAAACTACGTGCTGGAATTCCGCAACGACGTGTACGGTAACGGCTATTCCATAAACGCCATGCACTTCACCGCCGTCAAGGATTCCTCCGGCGTAAGCCAGATTTTCCGCGGGCCGCTGCACTTTGTCAGCTACGGTCAGGTGGCTTCGGTGGCGGGGCAGGATAACTCGGCGTATCTGGTGCGCACCGACGGCATTACGCTGTGCAACGTAACGCTGCTGGGCTGTTCGGACGAAACGCTGTCCGACGGCAAAGGGGGCTACGACCTCTCCGCCCTCAACGAAACGGGCACCGTGCTGGAAGTCAACGCCGATTGCAGCATTATCAACTGCCGCATACGCAACGGCAGAAACGGCGTAAGAATTTACGGCGGCAACAGGCAGGGCAACGGCTACTTTATTCAAAGTCTGGCGCAAAACGACGGCGCATCGCGTCACCGTGCCGACGTCACCATTGAAGGGTGCATAATTTCACAGGCGAGGGAGTTTTTGGTAAAGATAGGCTCCAACCGCGCGCTGCAGGCAAACAGCGGACTTTCCTCCAACGTCAACGCCTGTGTGGAACCGAGTCTGCTGGACGAAAGTGGAAACCCCTACGACGTGCAGACAAACGTCTACCTCAACGACAAATATTTCTACGACACCTACGTCATGACGGACGTCACGCTTAAAGACAGCGTGCTGGAAACAAGCGGCTTGTTTTCCGTGGGCATAGAAACCAACTTTGCGGGAACGCTGCTTTACGCCCAGCAGGACAGCATAATCTTCGAAGGCTGGCCGGGAACGGGCGGCACCTCCTTCCCGTCGGTGCTGCGGCTGGAGGGGGATGTCAGAATGTACGACTGGAAAGACCTTTCGCTGGTGGACAGCAGCACTCTGATAGATTCCGAGCAATCTCGCTTCAAGCTTAATATTTCCGCCATGCTGGACTACGTCTGCACCAACCATTCCGGCACGCAGTACGGTTACGAATACATCATCGACCGCAAGCAAAACGTAAACTACGTTCACGGCGGTATAGCCTTCTACGGCGGCGGCAAAAACTATTCGCAGCTGGACATAAGCGGGCTGGACAAAAGCCTTGCCGATTTGTCGGTGTACCCCGTAAACCTCAATATGCTAAGCGGTGCCGATGGCGAAACGGGCGAACAGGCGGATTTCCTTCCCGTGGCTGCGGGCACGCAGGATTTCCGTTTCTATATGTACGGCAGCCGCAGCGACAACAACGTGGACAAACAGCTGGCGGATCAGGCTTCGGGGCAAAAATACAGCGGCGTAAAGCCCGTCCCCTTCCGTTAGTTCGGCGTAAGAAACCCGCACAAATTTGCCCCTGCACGCTTTGAGGCTTGCATCGCGCACTTTGAAATTTACAAAAATCGGAGCGTTGCTTCACGGCAACGCTTCTTTTTTACCCTTTTGAAATTTGCATTGCACACTTTGAAATTTACGCTTGTGCGCTTTAAGTTTTGTGCTTGTATGTTACAAAATTTGTGCTTGCCTTTACACACGTTAAGAAATAAAACGTTATCGTTTATTTGATTGGGAAATAAAACGGCGTGAAAGAGCGACGGGATAAAACTTCAAAAGACGAAAACTTTCGGACTTGGTGCAAAGCGGTGGGGCTTGTAAAAAAACAGAAACGTGCCGAATTTTTGAAATATCGAAGAGTCAGACACCTTGTTGCAGTGCATGAAAGACTTTATACTCATTGCAATGAAATGTGAAAACGCTTGCGACCGCACGAAAAAATGCATAAAAAGGCAGGGCGTCAAGTTCCCTGCCAAGTGTGTCAAAATGTTTGTCCGAAACGTTTTTTGTACACAATTTCTACATACGGTATTAAAATATTTGTACAAAATAGATTTTCTGAATTTGAAAACAAACTCAATTACAAGTTGAAGTTTCTTTCCATTTCGTCTTTCAAAGCCCTGTTGCACACCAAAAACACAATTATGTTGTTGAGTATCGCAGCGAAGAAAATGACGAAGTTTATTATTGTTTTGGGGCGATAAATTCCCAGATATGAGGTTATCCACAGCGTTATTTGCGGCAGAATGTCAAACACGGTGCAAAACACCAAAGTGGAAAACAGTTGTTTGTTGGTGTTGCGTTGCACGCCGATAAGCACTACGGTGATAATTGTCGCTGCGACATAAATCCACGGCAACACAAATTCCACCGTAAACCAGCAAAATTTTCCGTTGCACAGTGCAAATTCCATTGCTATGGCAAGAATCGTCAGGACAATCAAATCTATCCGAATTTGTTTGACAAGTTTGTATTTTGCATTTATGGGCGTCATCACGCAAAACACTGCGAACACAACGCCTATTGCAACGTAGGCACTCCAATGATACTCAGGCGTAACAATTATGTTGAGAACGACGCAAAACGCCAACAGCACAAGCAAAATTCTGTTGAATTTGAATCGGAAAAAGTTGACGCTTTTTATTTCGTGCAGTACGGGGTATTCTATTTTTCCGTCAATGTCACGGTACACCTCGCATTTGTCGTTGTCGTCTTTTTCGTCCAGATAACTACCGCAAAGGGGACAGTTCGTAAGTTGGTGGTGCACATTGGCTTTGCACTTTGTACAGTATTTCATTCTTCCTCCCAGATGTCGCTTTCAAGTGCGATGTCAATGCCCATTTCCGCAAGTTTGTTGAAGAAAAATCTTTCGCAATCTCTTTCCCAAAAGATGTTTGTCACGGCAATTACGCACACGTCGTTGTAGGTAGCCACGGTAAAATTGTTGGTGCCTTTTGCGGGACGTCCCAACATAAATTCGTAGCGTATTACTTTGTCGGCAAATTCTTTCGGGGCGTCCACCTTGCCCAGGTTGGACAGCGTGGAACAGTTGACGATGCCGTCCCCCCTGCCATGCACGATGGTTTTAAGCACCAGTTTCTTTACGGCAAGAGGCACTATTTTCAAAACGGGATTGTTTCCGCTGTTGTAGTTGTAACTCACCATTCCACGGAAGTAGTCGTCGGTGAGTTGTTCGTCACGCTGTTTCTGAATGTCCCTGATTACGTCGTCCAAATCTTTTTGTCCGTTGTATTGGTAAAAAATGTAACTGGAAAAGTTGCGTATCGTTTCCACGTTGTAACGGCGACGAAGGTTGACGGGAATGAGTATTCTTATGGGGCGTGGGTCTTTGTTGTTGGTGCTTTGGCAAAAGTGGTCCAATGCCAGAAGTTGCACTGCGCTCAAAAAATCCGTTATTGTGGCATTGTGACTTTTGGCAAGTTGATGAAGTTGCGTTGCGGAACAAATTCCTTTAACCGTTACATACTTTTTGTTACGAAAGTACGTTCCAACCAGACGTTTGCTTTTGATTATCGGCGGTAACGGCGGAGGATTTTTTGCAACTGCAATGTTGGCGAAGTTGTCACGCAGTTCCGTGAGGGTAGGGGTATCTCGGTAGTCCAGACAGTTGCGTTTTTCCACCTCAAAACCCTTTCTCAAAAAGTAGCAGCGAAGCAACGAATTCAAAAACACAAGTCCGCCCGTTCCGTCCGTTGCCGAATGAAAAAATTCCACTGCAATTTGATTGTGGAAGTAGTTTACACGAATCTGACTGCGTCTTGCGTCCACGGGCATCGGGCGCCCGGGAACCTTAGTTTGTTCTTTTACCACAAGAGGCACTGTCGGTCTGTCGATGTAGGGCCAGAAAAAGCCGTTTTTTACGCTGCCGCAAATGGAAGGGAAGCGGTAGAAAACGTCGTTTACAGCCAGTTGCAAAGTTATCGGGTCAACCTTTTCCTGCAACTGCACGGCAAGACGAAACACGGAAATGCTTTCGCCCCTTGCTACCAGCGGATACATGAGAGCGGCATTGTCCAGCTTGTACCATTTTTTGCTTTCCTTTTGTCTGCGTGCAATAACGAAAAGTTTTTGTTGCAGCAGATGTTTTTCGTCCACCTGTGCGTGGCGTTTGGTTTTGTTTACGGTCTTTTTTGCTTTGCGTACAAGTCTTGCCCGCCCGCGACGTTGTCTGCGTGTGGGTGTCGGCGTTTTTGCCGAATTTTCTTCGTTGAGAGCGTTTGTCGCCGCAGTTTCCTCTTGAAAATCCGTCGGCAGGGCGTTTTCCGCAATCAAAACCTCTTTGTCATCTTTTTTTGCCATTTTTTCACCTGCAAGTCGGCTTTGCCGACCTTTTCTGTTATTTTACCACATTTGCCGCTTTGCCACAACAGAAAAGTGAAAAAGAATGAGAATTTTCCGCTCATTTCGTGCAGAATTTGTTCTTTTAAGGCAGTTTTGCGCTTGGCAACCTCTTTGCATTTGCATAAAACACAAAAAATTTTGTTTCTGTTCGTTTTCCGACAGCGTATTCCGTTGTTTGCACCGTGTTGTGTTTTTTTGTCGGTACAGCAGTGTCATGATACCTTGTTTTGTGCAGATTTTTTATCTTTGACAGATATTGTTGTGCATATTGCTTTGAAACTGTAAATCAAAGTTTTTTTGCGTTCGTTTCCCGACAGCGTATTCCGTTGTTTGCACCGTGTTGTGTTTTTTTGTCGGTACAGCAGTGTCATGATACCTTGTTTTGTGCAGATTTTTTTATCTTTGACAGATATTGTTGTGCATATTGGTTTGAAACTGTAAATCAATTATTTTGTGTTCGTTTCCAGAGTGTATGCGATTGTTTGCACCGTATTGTGATTTTTGCGAATGTGAGATTTTTTCCGATACTTTTTTAATGGTTAATCTTTTGCATTGATATATGTTTTCTATTTATATGTGCAGATATTTTGTTTTGTCCGTGCGAATTTTGCGACATATTTATTTTTTACGACGCAGTTTATAATGGAAAATATTTACAAAATTTGTTTCCCGTTCCTGAAATTTTACATTTCAAACAAAAAAAGTGCAGGAAAATGTGTAATAATGTTATTTTTTAGACGTATTTCATTATTTATTTATAAAAAACATATTGAAACGCAAATTTATTTGTTTTATAATTAAAAGCGATAGAGTGGCGTCGTATAAGTACGTCATCCAATCATAAACAAATACACAAAAAGGAGAACAGGCATATGAGCAAAATCAGAAAGTTGTCTATGACATTTTTCGCGATAGTTGCCTCGCTGTTGTTGGCGTTCAGTCTTGTGGGCGTCGGCAACCTTGCGTTTGCCGCCCAAGTGGGAGAGGACGTTGCAGTTTCTTCCGTTACGGACGGCGAAAATGTTACCTATCACGACTCTTTGCAGTCGGCGATAGAGGCAGCGACGGACGGCGCAACGGTAACATTGCTTAATAGCACAACGGAAAATGTTTCTGTTTCTAAATCCCTTACGTTGGACTTGGGCAAACACACCCTTAGTGCCACTACGGGAAGTGCAGTTACTGTTTCAACCGTTTCCGAAGACAGCGAAACAGCGGTGGTAATTACCAACGGTGCCATTGTTGCTGAAGGCGAGACAGACACTGACGTTAACGGCATCACGGTTTACGCAGTGGAATACCAATCCACATGCACGGTAACGCTCACCGACAGTCTCACGGTTACTGCAAGTGAAAACTGCGTGTACGCCTACGGCAAAGCCGTTGTCAACACATCGGCAGCGCTGACGTCCGACGGGTTGTTCCCCGCAATCCAAACGGACGAAACAAGCGGAATGCGTGGCGGAACAACAGTCAACGTTGTAGGCGGCAGTGTAACGCATGCAAACGGTACGGCAATCTACTTCCCTTCGGAAAAGGGTACGCTGAACATTTCTGGCGGTGTTGTTAGCGGAAAAGTCGCCGTAGAAGTTCGTGGCGGAACGGTAAACGTAAGCGGCGGCAAACTTGTCGCTTCTGGCGAATACAAGGCATCCGAAACCACGGCGGAAGGTCGCATTTATGAAAGCGGTGTGGCTCTCGGCATTGCTAAAATGCAAGACCGTGAAGTTTCGGCAAGCGTTTCCAACGGCAGTATTTCTGCGGAAAAGGGTGGCAAGGCGTTGCAAGTAGACGCAGAAATTTCTTCCTTCGTTTCCGGCGGAACATTCAGCCAAAGCATCGACGCTTCCTACATTGCGGAAGGCAGCGTTGTAACGGATGAAGGTGGCACAACTACGGTAGTTGTGGGCGAACAATCCGATTACGTTGCAAGAATAGGCACAACAGGTTACGACAGTCTGCAAAGTGCAGTTTCTGCCGCTAAAAGCGGGGAAACAGTGGTTGTTCTTAAAGATACGGAATTGACCTCTTCCATTTTATTTACTCAAAACATCACTTTAGATTTGAACGGCAAGACAATCACTTCCGCTAAAATCGTGTTTACGTTGAGCGATGCACATGGTGTCGAAGTGACTATACAAAACGGCACAATCGATGCTACCGCAAGTGTTATTTATGCGCAAAACGTTGTTGAAAACTGTAAAGTTACCTTTGAAAAAGTCAACATGACAGTTAACACAAACAGTTACGACGCAATTTGGTTTTCCTACAACACAGGCGCCGGTAATGTGATTGAGTTTGTAGGCAGTTCTTTGCAAACAAAGGCTCTTGCTTACGGAATCAACGTTAAGAATACGGAAATTGTTTTGACGGATTCCGAAGTTCACAGCGAAACGCACGCAATTGCTCTTTTCAGCGGTGCGAGACTTTCTGTAAACGGCACAAGCAGCGTCGTTTCCGATAACGCAAATGCCATTGCCAACAACGGAAGCGAAGGTAACAGTGATACTGAAATTATTATCAACGGCGGAACCATCAGCGGTGTCGTAGGTATTTATCATCCCGGCGCTGGCACACTTACTATCAAAGGTGGAACAATCAGCGGAAAGGGAAGTGCTGTAGAAATGCGTAACGGCACATTGATTGTTACCGGTGGCGCATTGACTGCAAGTTCGGAATTTGCAACCAAAGCAGAAGGGAGCGGTTCATCCGTTTCCGGGGCAGTCATTGCAATCAGCCCCTACAAAAATCGTGAAATTTCCGTTACCGTCAGTGGCGGAGAAATCCAGTACGTTGGCAACGACGTAAACGGTAAGGCATTTTACGAGGCATTTATTCCTGTCGAAGCTAATGAAACGGCACCCGTTCCTACCATTTCAATTTCGGGTGGTAAATTTGCAGGCGGCGTTGTCTCCACCCGTGCTGACAACTACATAAGCGGTGGAAATTTCACAGTTGCCCCCGGCTACTCGGAATTTGTCGACGGCTATTCTGTTAAAGTCGGCGAAGACGGAGTTTTGGAAGTTGTTCAACAATCCTTTGTAGCGGTTGTGGACAACGTTGGCTATCATTCTTTGCAGGAAGCCATTGGTGCTGCGGGTTCCGATGCAACCGTTACATTGCTTAAAGACACTTCCGAAACGGTAAATATTGCCGAAGGCAAAGACATAGTGTTGGATCTCAACGGCAAAACATTGACGTCGGACAAGGCAAGCACTGCAACGGTGTCCAACGACGGAACGGTACGCATTACCTCTTCCGTTGAAGGAGGAAAGATTACCCGTGGAACAACGAAATACTATGTAATTCTGAACCACGGCACAATGACCATTGACGGCGCAATAACCGTGGAAAACACCAACGGTAGTGACACGTCATCTTTGATAGACAACGGCTGGTACTATCCCGACGAAAGACCCGACGGAAAGTACGCCGTACTTACCATTGACGGTGGCGAATTTGTTACGGCTACTCCCATTGCCATAAAGAACGACGAATTCGGCAGACTGACGGTAAACGGCGGAACGTTCACGGCAACCAACCAGTCGGTGCAAAACTGGGGTTATGCCGAACTTCACGGCGGACACTTCACCAGTCAGGTAATCGGTTGGTCGTACGACAACATGCCCGATGACAAAATCGGAACGGTAATTGACGGCGGTAAGTACGACAGCGGTGTAGGCTCCATCTACAGTGGCGCAACAGGCGATGTGATGGGCTATTTGGTTCCCGACAAGGCATCTCCTCTCGACATCAGTGGCGGTAGTTTCAAATCTGCGGTACATTACAGTTACTTTGCCGAAGGCTTTGTGGCTGACGTAACAAAAGTGGACGAAGAAGGCTACGTTACCGTAGAAGCAAACGAAACAGGTTACGTTGCTGCAGTTGGCGGAATAGGTTACGTTTCCTTGCAGACAGCAATAAATGCTGCGGGTTCCGGTGAAACCGTTACATTGCTTAAAGACACTTCCGAAACGGTAAATATTGCCGAAGGCAAAGACATAGTGTTGGATCTCAACGGCAAAACATTGACGTCGGACAAGGCAAGCACTGCAACGGTGTCCAACGACGGAACGGTACGCATTACCTCTTCCGTTGAAGGAGGAAAGATTACCCGTGGAACAACGAAATACTATGTAATTCTGAACCACGGCACAATGACCATTGACGGCGCAATAACCGTGGAAAACACCAACGGTAGTGACACGTCATCTTTGATAGACAACGGCTGGTACTATCCCGACGAAAGACCCGACGGAAAGTACGCCGTACTTACCATTGACGGTGGCGAATTTGTTACGGCTACTCCCATTGCCATAAAGAACGACGAATTCGGCAGACTGACGGTAAACGGCGGAACGTTCACGGCAACCAACCAGTCGGTGCAAAACTGGGGTTATGCCGAACTTCACGGCGGACACTTCACCAGTCAGGTAATCGGTTGGTCGTACGACAACATGCCCGATGACAAAATCGGAACGGTAATTGACGGCGGTAAGTACGACAGCGGTGTAGGCTCCATCTACAGTGGCGCAACAGGCGATGTGATGGGCTATTTGGTTCCCGACAAGGCATCTCCTCTCGACATCAGTGGCGGTAGTTTCAAATCTGCGGTACATTACAGTTACTTTGCCGAAGGCTTTGTGGCTGACGTAACAAAAGTGGACGAAGAAGGCTACGTTACCGTAGAAGCAAACGAAACAGGTTACGTTGCTGCAGTTGGCGGAATAGGTTACGTTTCCTTGCAGACAGCAATAAATGCTGCGGGTTCCGGTGAAACCGTTACATTGCTTAAAGACACTTCCGAAACGGTAAATATTGCCGAAGGCAAAGACATAGTGTTGGATCTCAACGGCAAAACATTGACGTCGGACAAGGCAAGCACTGCAACGGTGTCCAACGACGGAACGGTACGCATTACCTCTTCCGTTGAAGGAGGAAAGATTACCCGTGGAACAACGAAATACTATGTAATTCTGAACCACGGCACAATGACCATTGACGGCGCAATAACCGTGGAAAACACCAACGGTAGTGACACGTCATCTTTGATAGACAACGGCTGGTACTATCCCGACGAAAGACCCGACGGAAAGTACGCCGTACTTACCATTGACGGTGGCGAATTTGTTACGGCTACTCCCATTGCCATAAAGAACGACGAATTCGGCAGACTGACGGTAAACGGCGGAACGTTCACGGCAACCAACCAGTCGGTGCAAAACTGGGGTTATGCCGAACTTCACGGCGGACACTTCACCAGTCAGGTAATCGGTTGGTCGTACGACAACATGCCCGATGACAAAATCGGAACGGTAATTGACGGCGGTAAGTACGACAGCGGTGTAGGCTCCATCTACAGTGGCGCAACAGGCGATGTGATGGGCTATTTGGTTCCCGACAAGGCATCTCCTCTCGACATCAGTGGCGGTAGTTTCAAATCTGCGGTACATTACAGTTACTTTGCCGAAGGCTTTGTGGCTGACGTAACAAAAGTGGACGAAGAAGGCTACGCAACGGTTGTTGAAGGCGAGTACGTTGCTTTGAACAACGGAATAGGCTATGTTTCCTTGCAGTCTGCTATTGACGCAGTACCCACAGGCGAAACAATCACGTTGCTTTGCGACGTTACCGAAAGCGTTGTTATTCCCGAAGGAAAGGAAGTAACAATCGACCTCAACGGAAAGACAATCATCAACATTGACGGACAGCACACAATCACCAACAACGGCACTCTCACGATAGAGGGCGTAGGCACCGTGGACAACGTTTCTCACGGAAAAGCCGCTTTGTACAACAACGGCGTTGCAGTGTTGAACGGCGGTGTGTACAGCAGAAGTCTGGAAGCAGGCACTGCAACGGGTGCAAACGGTAATTCCTGGTACACAATCTTCAACGACGGCGACCTTACGGTAAATGCAGGCGTGGAAGTTTGCCAACGCAAGGAAAGCACCAACAATTTCAGTTCGCTTGTGGAAAACGGCTACAACAAGCCTGCAACCCTCACAATCAACGGCGGTACATTCACCGCAGGACTCAACGCAGTCAAGAACGACAGCGGCACAGTTACAATCAAAGACGGTACATTCCTTGGCGGTGGCGACGACGCCGAACAGAAATCCGTTCTCAACTGGGATACATTGGAAATCCACGGCGGAACATTCGAAAACGTCGTGCAGACATGGACGTGGACGGACAGCACCACGGGTGAAGGTTCGCACGCTACTACAAACATCCACAACGGCACATTTAACGGCGGAGTTGTCGCCGAAACCTATCACGGAGAAGAAGCCCCCGCACCGGTAGTTAACATTACAGGCGGAACATTCACCGGTACGGTAAGCGGCAACAAGGCGGAAATCAACGTGTCCGCAGGAACGTTCTCTTCGGCTATTTCGGCAACGGAAAGCAAAGTAACGGTAAGCGGTTCGTTTGACGGCGAAGTTTCCACCGACGGCAACAGCACGATAAAGGTGGAAATCGACAAAATGGCAATGGAAACCGTTGTGTACTACATCGGCGCAAAGGAAAACTTTGTGGTTGCAACTTTGGAGGAAGTTCCCGAAGGAGCGGTGCTTATCGCAGGCAGATCGGAAGTTTCCAACTTCGACGGCTACACCGTGGACGAAGACTACATCGTTTTGCAAGAACCGGACACCGGCTATTGGAAGATAATGGACGTTCAGGACTTTGCCGCTTATGCAGCCGATTACATTGCAGGTTACGCAACTAAACTTGCCGAAAGCGGAAGATACTCCGCAGGCGGAATTTACGACCTCAACGTTTTGGCAGAGATGGCTGCATCCGAAATGGAAAAGGTGGACATCACCGCCGACTTTGACCTTGTCAAACAAATCACCGAACTGTACACGGCAAGCATGGACGCAGTAACAACACGTATCGACTACGAAGTTGCTCTCAAAGAGGCAAAAGCGCAGGCTTTGGCAGACGTCAGACTGTACGCATCGCTTCAAGGCGTTGCCCTTACCGATGAAATTACGGCTTTGGTAAACGGCGAATCGGTTGTTGCAATCAGTCAGGTTTCCGAAGGCAAACTTGCCGCATACGACGCAATCGACGCTTTGGCTCAGGAAGGCGCAACATCCCTTGACGAAGCAAAGGAAAACGCTGTTGCGGAAATTATCGCAGCGGCAAATGCCGAAGGCGAAACGGCAGTTGTTGTTCCCACCGCTACGTTGCACGCAATCTACGACGCAAGAACGGTTGAAGAAGTGGAAATCTACCGCACAAACGCTTTGGCGGAAATTGCCGACATACGCACCTATCGTCAGCAAATTGACGACCTTGTAAACGACACAACCGTTACCGACGCCATTGCCGCGCTACAATCGGCACTGTTGGGCGACGGCGAACAACAGGGTAAACTTGCGGAAATGCAGGCTGCATTTGAAGCAAAGATTGCCGAAGTGCAAACAACGCTTGCAACGCTTGCAACCTCGGAGGAAGTTGCTCAGTTGAAGTCGGATTTGCAAAGTTACATTGACGGTGCGGTGGAAGAATTCACAACGGCTATCAGCGGTCTGTTCGAACACATCACGGCAATGGAAACTTCGTTGACGACTTTGGGCGAAAGCGTAACGGCAGTAAGCGGCAAGGTGGACGAATCCAACCAGGCACTTACTGCATTGCAAAATGCAATCACAACGTTGCAAGGCACCGTTGACGGACTCAACAACGTCAGCATGGAAGAAATTCAGGCTGCTATCGACGGCGCAACGCAACAGTTCAGTCAGGCAATGCAAGACATGTCTGCGGACATCGGCGAATTGAAGACAACACTTACCGCCCTTGGCGAAAGCGTAACGGCAGTAAGCGGCAAGGTGGACGAATCCAACCAGGCACTTACTGCATTGCAAAATGCAATCACAACGTTGCAAGGCACCGTTGACGGACTCAACAACGTCAGCATGGAAGAAATTCAGGCTGCTATCGACGGCGCAACGCAACAGTTCAGTCAGGCAATGCAAGACATGTCTGCGGACATCGGCGAATTGAAGACAACACTTACCGCCCTTGGCGAAAGCGTAACGGCAGTAAGCGGCAAGGTGGACGAATCCAACCAGGCACTTACTGCATTGCAAAATGCAATCACAACGTTGCAAGGCACCGTTGACGGACTCAACAACGTCAGCATGGAAGAAATTCAGACGGCAATAACATCCGCCACAGGCGAATTGCAGTCGGCTATTTCGGGAATTGCAACGGATCTTGACGGTTTGAATCAATCGTTGACGACTTTGAGTTCCGATTTGGCGACAGTTGGCGGAAACGTAACGGCACTGAACGGAACGGTTGCGACAATTCAAAGCGCAGTTACTACTTTGCAGTCTACCGTTGACGGACTAAACAACGTAAGTCTTGCCGAAATTCAAACGGCAATCGACGCTTTGGAAACTTCCGTAACACAGGCAATTGATGCTGCGGAAACGGCTGTTACAGAGCAACTTACTGCAATCAGCGGAAAGGTTGACACATTGACGGGTGCGCTTGCGACAACAAGCAGTTCGCTCACAACGCAAATTGGCGAAATAAAGGAAGCCATTGCCGCAATCGAGGCAACAAGCCCCGAGGCTATTGCACAACTCAACGCTACGCTTGCGGACATCGGCACCAAACTTACTGCGCTTGACCAAAAGGTAACTGCGCTCACCGCCGTGGAAGAATCCAAGACGGAAGGCAAGCAGGAAATTGACAACTGGCTCAACAGTTACGTTGAAACCATGCTTGCATCGGTAAGTGTAGGAAAGCAAAAGAGCGGTTTGTTTACAACGGCTACCGCTGCGGAACTTTCCACAACGTTGAAGGACAAACTGGTAACGTTGTTCGGCACGGAAAACGCACAACTTGTTGAAAAGTATTACAACGACGCAATGGAAGCCATTGACAGGGCGGAATCGGTAAGCGACGTAAACATCGCAGTATCGGCATTCCAAACCAAAGTTGCAATGGTGGAAGTTGTCAGCGGTATCACATCCACAACGGCAACGCAACCCACAAGCGACGTGGAAATCTTCGTTTTGTTGGCTGTGGCAGTCGTGTTCGGTTTGGTAACGGTAGTACTTGCAATGGTAGTGCTTTCCAAAAGAAACAAGTAACAGTCATTTGACCTGACACAAAATTACGGGCTTTGCCGAAAGGCGAAGCCCGTTTTTTTGCTTTGGTGAATGTGCTTTCAAGTGCAACACTCGAGTAAAAAAGAAGTTCAAAAAATCTGCGGTATAATAGAGTTAAAAAAACTATGCAGTTGTAAAACGTGGATTTTTGTTGGCAAATGTCCTTTGTGTTCATTTGTGCAACTGTACACGTCAACCTTTGCGACACTTTCGGCTGTAAACTTTTCAAAACACAGTTTTTGCGTTCTTATTGCGTAACGCCGCTGTTTTGTCTGCGATTGCGTGCAGAAAAACCGTCCAAATTTGCCGTAGCATATTACTTTCGAAACGTCCGTCAGGCACGGCAAATTTTCACCGACAAAATGTGCAGTGTTGTGTTGTTGCAACGGAATTTCGTCGTTGTGTTTGTTCGGGATATCAAAAGGTGAAACTTTGTCGAAAAGGGGCGATATCGGCTACGGGCGTCGTCAAAGGGTTGCAAAAAGTGTTTCCAATAATTGATGCGGTTTCTCAATTTCGTCGTTGTGTTTGTTCGGGATATCAAAAGGTAAAACTTTGTCGAAAAGGAGCGATATCGGCTACGGGCGTTGTCAAAGGGTTACAAAAAGTGTTTCCGACAATTGACACAGTTTAATAAAGATAGTAAAATAAAGTAATCTATTACATAAAGAAGGAACTCATTTGTTAAATTTACTCGCAGAAATAACCACAACCATGCAGTTGGAATGGGGCAACGCCTATTTCGGCGTAGGTACCAGCGGAGGCAGACCTGCGCTGTGCATTTTCGGTTTTCCCATCTATTTTTACGCCCTGTTCATAGTAACGGGTATGGCGTTGGCAATTCTTATCGGCGGTTTGTACTTCAAAAAACGTGGTTACGATCCCTACGACATTACAATCTATGCCTTGGTGATAATCCCCATAGGCGTTTTGGGTGCGAGAATGTACGTGTACATTTTCCCATGGGACGAAACGCACATGATGTCGGGGTGGTCCACCTTTTTCGATTTCCGAAGCGGCGGATTGGGCATTTACGGCGGCGTTATTTTGGGTTATCTTGCGGCATTTGTGTGTTGCAAGGTGCGCAAGCAGGATTTCCGAATAATTGCCGACAGCATAATGCCGGGGCTGTTTTTGGCGCAAAGTATCGGACGGTGGGGCAACTTTGCCAATCAGGAAGCGTTCGGCAACCTCATCACCACCGACTACGACGCCATGGTCAACCTCTTTTCCTTTTTGGGACGTGGACGGGACCACGGTTTCAACGGCATTGCCGTGTGGATAGACGCCAGCAACGCAGGCGGTGTAGCGGGATGGTACCAGGCGACATTTTTCTACGAAAGTCTTTGTACATTTATCGGCTTTTTAGTGTGTGTGTTGGTGCTTTTGCGTAGCAAACGTTACAAATTGGGCTGGTGCGCCGCTTTTTACGGCATCTACTACGGCATTGTGCGTTTGGTAGTGGAAGGCTTGCGCACGGACAGTTTGTACCTGTTCATAGGGGCGCACAAAACGGACATTAAAATTTCGCAACTTGTTTCCGTTTTCACCATAACTTTGGGCATATTGCTGTTGAGTCAAATTTACCGCAAGCAACTGCACTCACTGTACGCCAAACTGTTCAAATCGGAAAGGGAACAACTTGCAAAATCCCGTTGGATACTCATTCCCGTAACTGTTTTGTCGTTGGCGCTTGCCGTAACGATGTTTGCTTTGGGAGGAGAATCCCGTTTCATTGTGGGATTTTTCGCAACGCTTTTGTGTCTGTACTCATTTTTGGGAATTTTCGCCTTGCAGGACAGGCTCAAACTGTATTGCGCAAATTGCGGAAAACGCAACCTTCCGCAGGGCGGTTGGCAAAGCGACAGGGACAAGTACCGTGTTCAGACGGCGGTGTATGCCGTTGTGAGTGCGGCGTTGGTGGCGGTAGCGTTGTTTTCCCTCATCAAATGGGGCATTGCCGACGGTCTGGACAACGGCTATGTTTTGGCTGTTGCTGCGCTTTTGTGCTGTGTCTATTTCGTTGTTGTCAAACTTGTTCCCGCCGTGAAAAACTACATTTCTGCGGAAAACAAGCCCTTTGAAAGCAACATTCATTGCGAGTGCGGCAACGTCTACGACGTGAAACTCAACGCATTTCTGCTGTTTTTTTTCCCGCCCAAGGTGTACCCCGACTACGGCGTGGAAAATCTCAAACCGTGGGTTGACCCCGAACCCAAAAAGGGCAAAAAACACAAGGAGAAAACATGAGAAATCTCACTTTACTTACGGATTTTTACGAACTTACAATGATGTACGGCTACTTTTTGCAGGGCAAAACGGAGGAGGAAGCCACTTTCGATTTGTTCTTCCGTCCCTACGAAGAAAGTAACTTTTGCATTGCGGCAGGTTTGGAACAGGCGGTGGAATACCTTGAAAATCTGCATTTCGGCGACGAAGAAATACAGTATCTGCGTTCCACCAATTCCTTTTCCGAGGAATTTTTGGCGTGGCTCAAAGATTTCCGCTTTACAGGTTCGGTAAAAGCCGTTCCCGAAGGGACGGTGGTGTTCCCCTACGAACCGTTAATGGTGATAACGGCGCCCATTTGTCAGGCACAACTGGTGGAAGCGGCATTGTTGAACATTGTAAACTTTCAAACGCTTATTGCCACCAAGGCTCGCCGTATCTGCCATGCGGCAAGCCCCGCATCCGTGCTGGAATTCGGTTTGCGCAGGGCGCAGGCACCCGACGCATCGCTGTACGGCGCAAGAGCGGCTGTCATCGGCGGATGTTCTTCCACAAGCAACGTGCTGTGTGCCAAAATGTTCGGTCTTCCTCCCAAGGGAACGCACGCTCACAGTTGGGTAATGTCCTTCCCTACGGAGTTGGACGCCTTCATGGCGTATGCCGACACCTATCCTGCCAACTGTCTGCTTTTGGTGGACACCTACGACACGCTGAAAAGCGGAGTGCCAAACGCCATCAAAGTGTTTGACTATCTTAAAAGCAAAGGCTATCAACCTTTGGGCATACGTCTTGACAGCGGCGACCTTGCCTACCTTTCCAAAGAGGCACGCAAAATGCTGGACGAGGCGGGACATGCCGATTGCAAAATTTTTGCAAGTTCCGACATCGACGAATATGTGCTGAATGCTCTCAAACAGCAAAATGCCGCAATCGACATTTACGGCGTCGGCACAAAACTCATCACCAGCCACACGACGCCAAGTCTGGGCGGTGTGTACAAATTGAGCAATCTGCGTGTAAACGGCGTGGATTACCCCAAAATGAAAATAAGCGACAACCCCATGAAGATGACCAATCCCGGCAAAAAGGTGTTGTACCGCTTGTTTGACAAAAACAGCAACAAGGCGCTTGCCGACCTTATTTGTCTGGAAGGGGAGGTAATCGACGAAACCAAGCCTCTCACCATCACCCACCCCGTGGACAGATGGAAGACAAAGGTTATCACCGATTTTTACGCACAACCGCTGTACGTTGACGTTTTTGAAAAGGGCAAATGCGTGTGGAAGCATCAGGATGTTTACGCATTGCAAGAGCAGTGCAGGCGCAGCGTGGACGGTTTTTGGGAGGAGTACACACGTCTTTTCCAACCTCACGACTACAAGGTGGATTTGTCCGACGAGTTGTACTGTCTGAAACAGTCCCTCATTCTGGACGAACGCAAATTGGTGAAATAAAATGAAATTCCGTCGTGTTTTCAGGGGCTATTCTCCCCGTCAGGTGGACGACTTTGTCGAGGAATTACAAAAGAAGGAAAGCGCTTTGCGTGCCACTCAAAAACAGCGCATAGACGAACTTTCCGACGAAAACTACACGCTTCGCAAACAGTTGGAAAAGTACCGCACCGATTCCGACGCCATTGCCACGGCAATGATACAATCGCAAAAAACGGCAAAAGAAACGTTGTCGGAAGCGGAAAAATTTTCTCAACTGACGCTTTTGCGCGCCAAAACGTTCTATTGCGCATGGCACGCCTTTGCGCAGACTTTTGTTGCGTCTTTAAGCGACGAAGAGGTAAAGCGTTTCAACAGCCTTAAACGTCGTCTGGAACAGACGATAAACGCCTACGACGGCGAGAACGTCGCTTTATTTTCCGATGAAGTGAAAAAAAATGTCGGCAATCAGTCTTGCAACCGTCAAAATGCCGAGCAATCCGATGGCGACGTAAAAAAGGAGGCTGTGGGAAATTTGCAAAATCCGCTGCAAAAACTGAAAAGTTTTGTTGACGGCGTGGAAAGCCAACAGCCAAAACAGGTAATAGATTTGCAGGAACTCACCAAAACGGAGGAATCGCTTGCCGATCTTTGTCAATCGTTGGGGCTTAATGCGAAAAACGGTAACGTGCAAAAGTGATTGACGCAAACGTCCCTTTGCACAATGTGTTTGTACTACGTGAAAATATGTGGGAAGTAATACTTGATTCTTTGAAGGACAGCGCAATTGCGCTTCCCTTTCTGCTTGTAATCTATCTTCTTATAGAGTTTCTGGAAAGCAACGAAAGGGCTAAAAACAAAACGGTAAAGTTGCTCAACGGCAAATTTGCTCCTTTGGTGGCAAGCGGCGTCGGGCTTATCCCTCAATGCGGATTTTCCGTTATGGCTACGGACTTGTATTGTCAAAACTACCTGAAAACGGGTACATTGATAGCATTTTTTGTGGCAACCAGCGACGAGGCGCTTCCCATATTGCTGACAAACGCCAAAACGGTGAAAATCGTGTGGGTGGTGGTGCTGATAAAAGCCGTCTACGCAATTTTGTTGGGATTTGTAATCAACCTTTTTGACAAGCGCAAACTCGATACGCAATGCAACATTGTGTCCAAGGGCTGTTGCCATCATCCCCTTTCTGCCGAGCAGGAAGAACATCACCAACATGACGAGCAGACAAAGAGGCAAAAGTTTTGGAATTTTGTCAAACATCCGCTGTTGCACACTTTCAAAATTTTCCTGTACATATTTGTGATAAACACGATATTTGCCTTTTTGCTTTACTACTCAGAGCAGCCCATTTTGCAATTTACGGCAAAAATAGGGTTCTGGCAAAATCTGATACTGCCCCTCATCGGTTTGATACCAAATTGCGCCAGCAGCGTGATTATCACGGGGATGTATACCGAAGGCATAATTTCCCTTTCGGCAATGCTGGCAGGACTAGTTGCCAACAGCGGTATTGCATTGGTAATTTTGTTCCGACAGAAAAAATGGCGCAACTTTGCCATTTTGGACGGTTTGTACCTTGCAGGCGCCGTGTTGGGAGTGGTGTGTTACTTCCTGTTTCCCGCCGTCGGTTTGGCGTAAAATTGACACCGTACGGCGTAGAGCCACACCTGATAAATAAACAAATTTGGAAGAATCAATCCAACAACTTGTAAATACGAACAAAATTTTGTACCACCAAACAATTTGTGAAAAATGAAAAGCAGTTTGTTTACAAACAAACAACTTGCGGTTTAAGGCAATTGTGTGCCAAGATACAACTTGTGAAATTTGAGGCAATTGCGTGTCGACAAACGGCTTATAAAAATAAAAGCAGTTGTGAATCACCAAACAACTTGTGAAAAATTAAAAGCAGTTTGTTTACAAACAAACAACTTGCAGATTAAGGCAATTGTGCCACTAACAAATTTTGAAAAATTGAAGCAATTATTTGCGCCGACAAACGGCTTGTAAAGTTAGAGCAATTGCTTGAAAACAAACAACTTGTAAATAAAAGCAATTGTGTATCACTAAACAATTTGCAAAAATTGAAACAATTGTGTGCCTGCAAACGGCTTGAAAAATTAAAGTAATCGTTTGAAAACAAACAACTTGCAAATTAAAGAAATTGTGTATCACTAAACAATTTGCAAAAATTGAAACAATTTTGTGCCTGCAAACGGCTTGTAAAGTTAGAAACAATTTGTGTGTCGCCAAATAACTTGTGAAAATTAAACACAATTTGTGTACCAACAAACAACTTGCGAAAAAATCTTCCCCCTGTGAGGAAGATTTTTTTTGTGAATTTCCTTGTCTTTGCATTCTTTCTGCGCAAAACTTTTTGCTTGTAAGGCTGTTGTGCAAGTGCGCTGAAAGTTGTCGTTTCAGCATTTATCCAAAGCCTGTCGGCAATACGCATACATTCTGAATTTGCCGAATTGGCAGACGTCGGCAGGCAAATGCCTGTTGTTCAGGGAGCAACGCTAACGTTTGGCAACGTGTCTGCAGTAGTGGTAATGGTAAAAGAGAGAAACTTTCCGTTGTTGTCAAACAGGGCAATTTGTCTTTTGGGGTATCTGTCTTGCCGATTTTCCCCCGATTCCGTTGTCTGCAAGTGCCGAAAGAAACAGCAACGTAAAACAAACGTATTTTTGCCTTTTGCTTGCAATGGGGCGGATGATTTAAGCCTTTACGCAGTATTTTGACGATTTTATGACGAAAAACGCCCTTTTGTAAACTACTATGTTTGACATAGCAGATAAATTTTACCATCATTTGCGTGATTTCCGTGGGATACGACTTTTTGCAGTCAAAATTTTGTGGTCTTCGTGCAACGTTTTTTGTTTTGTACAGCGACTTACCCACTTTGCCTTGATGGGAAAATTTTGTAAAAGCAATTTGAAAAAATGCACAAAAAAAGGAAGCGGTGTACGCTTCCTTTTTTTGTCTGTCATCAATACATATCGGGGTTAGGTGCAGGTGCCGGTGTCGGCGGTTCGGGGATGTCGCACACAATGGATTCCGTAGTGAGCAATGTTCCCGCAACGCTTGCGGCGTTTTGTAAGGCCGAACGGGTAACCTTTGTGGGGTCGAGTATTCCCTTTGCAATCATGTCGCCGTAGGTGCCCGTCAAAGCGTCGTAGCCGTAGTTTGTCTTTTTGCTTGCAAGAACCTGCGCCACGATGACTCCGCCGTTTACGCCTGCGTTTTCGGCAATTTGTCTGATGGGTGCTTCCAACGCCTTGCGCACAATTTCCGCACCTGTCTTTTCGTCGCCCGAAAGCGTCTTTACAAGTTTTTCAACGTCGGTAATTGCCGAAAGCAATGCAACGCCGCCTCCTGCCACGATACCTTCTTCAACGGCGGCACGGGTAGCGTTAAGTGCGTCTTCAATACGCAGTTTGCGTTCCTTCATTTCCACTTCGGTGGCTGCGCCCACGTTGATTTGAGCAACGCCTCCTGCAAGTTTTGCCAAACGTTCCTGATATTTTTCTCTGTCGTAGTCGCTGGTGCAATCTGCCATTTGGTTGCGGATTTGCGAAACACGCTGAGCAATTTGCTCGCTGCTTCCTGCACCCTCAACGATAATGGTGTTTTCCTTGTCCACTTTGACTTGTTTTGCACGTCCCAACATATCGATTGTGGCGGATTTCAAATCCAAACCGAGGTCGTCGGTAATCACCGTGCCACCCGTCAAAATTGCGATGTCTTCCAACATTGCCTTTCTTCTGTCGCCAAATCCCGGAGCTTTAACCGCCACGCAGATGAAACTGCCACGCAGTTTGTTGAGGATAAGAGTGGTGAGGGCTTCGCCTTCCACGTCCTCGGCAATAATCAGCAATTTTGCGCCCATCTTGACAACCTGTTCCAACAGGGGCAAAAGGTCCTGAATGGAAGAAATCTTTTTGTCGGTGATGAGAATGTACGGATTGTCCAGGTCGGCAACCATTTTGTCCAGGTCCGTTGCCATGTAGGGCGAGCAGTAACCTCTGTCAAACTGCATGCCTTCCACGATGTTCAGTTCGGTGCGCATGGTTTTGCTTTCCTCAACGGTAATCACGCCGTCGTTGCCCACCTTTTCCATAGCGTCGGAAATAAGTTTGCCGATGGTTTCGTCCGCCGCCGAAATGGAAGCGACCTGCGCAATGGACTGTTTTCCTTCCACGGGGGTGGAAATTGCTTTAAGTTTGTTGACGCAAACTTCCACGGCCTTGTCGATGCCTTTACGCAAAATGATGGGATTTGCGCCTGCGGCAACGTTTTTGTTGCCCTCACGGATTATTGCCTGAGCAAGCACTGCCGCCGTGGTGGTGCCGTCGCCTACAACGTCGTTTGTTTTTGTGGATGCCTCTTTGATAATCTGTGCGCCCATGTTTTCAAACGGGTCTTTAAGTTCTATTTCCTTTGCAATGGTAACGCCGTCGTTAATTACCAGCGGTGTGCCGTACTTCTTTTCCAAAATAACGTTTCTGCCTTTGGGTCCCAACGTAATTTTAACGGTATCTGCAAGTTGATTTACGCCGTTTTCCAAAAGTTTTCTGGCTTCGTCGCCGTATTTAATTTGTTTAGCCATGTTATCACCTCTTATTCCACAATAGCGAGAATGTCGCTTTGCTTAATTATCGTCAATTCTTCGCCGTCAATTTTGAACTGACTTCCTGCGTACTTGCTGTACAGCACTCTGTCGCCCGGTTTGACGACCATTTTCACTTCTTTTCCGTCTACCAATCCGCCCTCGCCAACGGCTACAACGGTGGCAATTTCCTGCTTTTCTTTTGCGGCAGTGGGAAGGAAAATTCCTCCGACAGACTGCTCCTTTTCTTCAACTTGTTTTACGACAACTCTGTCGAACAGTGGTTTTACTGACATTTTTTCGTATGCCTCCAATGATTGATTTGCAAATTAGCAGTCGTCGTCTTCGACTGCTAACTATATTATACACCATAATTACCAAAAGTCAACCTATACGCCTGTTTTTTTGTCAAATTTGTACAATTTTTTTTGTAAAAAAATGTTGATTTTCATCGGCACATTTTTCTGCATGGAAAAAGCGGTGGTTACCTTTCCCACAAAAAACACGCCATGACGGCAAATTTACAAGTCGGGCAGGTGTGAACTGCTGTAATAAACATGTTTTTTCAAAATTTTCACGCAAAAAACTTTTTATTTTTTCAAAAGATATTGTCGAACAAAACCGAAAATGATATAATATACTAAATAACACGCTTACTGGTTTGCGAGCGGTCTTTCCGTTTGTGCTTTTGTGTGTTGAAATTTTCAAATGGAGGAAAATCAGATGTTTGAACCTGTGTTTAACATTGGCGACTTTACGGTAGTTGTGTGGCACATTGTGGCTGCCGTGGCGGTTGTGCTTGTATTGGTAGTAATCATTGCCGTGTCGTGCGCCGCAAAAAAGCGCAAAAAAGCGCAGAAGGCTGCGCAAAAAGAGGCTTCCGCTTCACCCAAAGACCAATCCGCAACACCCAAAGAGCAACCCGAGGCTGTAGTGCAACTTGCTCCCGTCAAAGAGGACGTTGCAACAGAACCTGTAAAAGAGGAAGAGGTTACTTCCGAGGCGTCGGAAGAACCTGTAAAAGAGGCTGAACCTGCAAAAGCAACACCCGTCAAAGAGGAACCTGTCGCAAAAGAGGTCAAAAAGCAGCAACCCGAACAGAAAAAAACCCTTTCCGACACCAAGAAGACTGCGCCCAAAAAGACGGAACAGCCCAAAAAAGAGGAAGAGGACGTAAAGGTGCGTGTTGTGGACGACAGCAACCCCGAAGACGTCGCCGCCGAGGAAGCGGAAGAAAAGGCAGTGGCTGCGCAACGCCCCAAAAACTATCATGTGTCTTTGCGTGAAGACGGCAAATGGCAGGTTAAACTGAGCAAGGGCGGAAAGGCAATAAAACTGTTCTCAACGCAACTTGAAGCAATCGCTTTTGCCAAGGAAAGGGCAAAGAGTCAGGACGGTTACATAACCATTCACAAGGTGGACGGAAAAATTCGCAAGCAACGGTATTGATAGGCAAGTATGAACAAGTGGGATAAAAGATTTATGGAACTGACGGAGCAGGTGGCAACCTGGTCCAGTTGTTTCAAGGAAAACAGACAAGTCGGCGCCGTAATAGTAAAAAACAAAAGGATTCTCACCACGGGATACAACGGCGCTCCGCAGGGAGTAAAAAGTTGTAAGGAACGTGGCGAGTGTTTGCGTGTGAAGTTGGGAATAGAAAGTGGCACAAGGCACGAACTGTGCTACGCCGTGCATGCCGAACAAAACGCAATAATTCAAGCCGCCCGTTTGGGCATTGTGCTGGACGGCGCAACGCTGTACTGCACGCATCAGCCTTGCGTCATCTGCGCCAAAATGATTATCAATGCAGGCATACGGCGCATCGTCTACAAGGAGGGCTACCCCGACGAATTTGCCGCACACCTCATCAACGAGGCAGGTGTAGAGTTGGTGCAGTACAAAGACTTGTAAACAAAAACAAAAGCAACCTTTTCGGGTTGCTTTTTTGTTGAAAAATTTTGATAATACTTTGCATGCCGTTGTTAGTTTCGGCACAGTTGCTAAAAATCATGCCGTTATTTTTTGCCACGACTTGATACGCACTAACGGCAACAAAATTGCCGTGGACGTGGCGACAATTGCAGTGTGTGCCAATTGCGTTGAGCGTTTGATGCCGTTGATTTTTGCAACAAGGCAAACAAAACGCAACGTTCCTCACACCGGATTTCACCTGCCAATGTACTTTCGTGGCAAATGAAAAACCCGAACACGGCGAGCAACTTGCCTTAAAACTTTTCCCGTCAGTTTTCACCAAGGCAAATAAACGCAACGTCCGCAGAAATTACACCTGCCAAAGGTGCTTTTGTGGCAAATGTAAAACCTGAACACGGCGAGCAACGTGCCTTAAAAACTTTTTCCGTCAGGTTGCAACAAATACCAATGCTACGACGCTACAATGCAAAACTGCGCTGTAGGGTGAAACTTTTGCCTTTTCACGTAGTTGCAATTTTTTGTTGCCAACGTGTGTGCCGTAACCAAACGTGTGTGCGTTGCCGTCAGATGAGGCTTTTTGGTGCAAGGTACTTCATCGGAATGTCGAAAGAGTCCAGTGCGCCGACAAAACCGTCCTTTTTCATTTGAGGAATGGCTTTGGTGTAGCAAAGCATGATTTTTGCCGTGTAGTAGGCATTGTCCCGCACCTGCAAATGCACAAGACTTTCAAAAGCGTCGCTTCTTGCCACAACCTCTCCGCAATGAGATTTTTGCTCTTTTATTTTTTCCACTTCCTCTTTGGAACAGAACATAATTTCCGTTTTTTGTCCTGCAAAGTAGTTGGGAAGTTGTCTTACCGTTTCGGATATTCTTTCTTTGTCCTGCGGCTGGCAGGCAATGTAGCACAGCCTTGTGTGCATGTCGTTGGCGTTTGGCGTTTCGCCCTGCAAAAATTCCGACTTTGCAACGGGGTTAGGCACGGTAATTTCCACGGCGTCAATTACTCCCGACACGCTTCTGATGGCGTTGGAATGTCCCTGTGAAATTCCTTTCCCCCAAAAGGTGGTGGTAGTGCCGCCGCCTACGGAAAACAATCCACGGCACAAACTCAACACGCCCGGGTCCCATCCGACGCCGAACACCGACAGGGTGTTTCCTTTCACTTCCTGCAAAAGATTGCGGTACTTGCACATGTCTGCGTGGGTGTCGAAACTGTCCACAGTGTTGAATTTGGCAAACCTGACAATGTTTTGCGTAATGTCGGAGTAACTGCCCAATGCCAGCAACACAACGTCCACATCGTCAAGAGAGGACGCATTTTCAAAGGGTATGTAGTAGGGCGAAGCAATTTTTCTGCGTGAAAGCACACCTTTAAGGCAAACGCCGTCATCGGCAAGTGCAACTTTTTCCAGACACTTGCCCAAATTTCCGTATCCTGCAACGGCAACGTTAATTTTCATGAAATCCTCCTTCAATTCAAATTGACACAATATATGCGGTAAAATGGGCAAAAAGCGGTAAAAATGCAAAAAAAATTGAAGATAATTATTTTTTCGCTTTATTTTTTTTGTAAAGTATAGTATTATATAAATACAAAAAGATTTTTCGGGTGATTTTATGCCTAAGATATTGAAATTCATACAGGACTTTTTCACAAACGGCGAAACGACGGACATAATTGCACGCTGTCTGCTGATAGCAGTGATGACAGTTGTGTATTTTGTCGTGTTCTACTATGCCAAAAAACGCAATCTCAACATGCTAATCTGGATTGTGTGCGTTTCTCTGGCAATAATGTTTGTGTTTGCCTTTTTCGATATTCCCAGGTATCAAATCTATGTGCTTGTGTTGCTTATGCTCATTTTCATTGCAAGTCTGTTGCTGTTTGCGCAGGACTTCCGCAGGGACCTTTTCCGCAAATCACGCAAACGTTGGCTGAGCGATTGGCACGGCGAAACGCTGGGGCGTGAGGATTTGCAATCTTCCGTGGAAGAGATAATCAAAGCCTGCCAAAAAATGAGCAAGACGGACACAGGTGCGCTGATACTGATTGCCGACAACGTTGCCGACAGCATTTTGGACAGCGGAACACCCGTCAATGCCAAAATTTCCGCCGACCTGCTACGCACGCTGTTCTTTCCCAAAACGCCCCTTCACGACGGCGCCGTGGTGATAATGAACAATGAAGTTGTTTCGGCAGGTTGCTACCTTCCGATAACTCAGGAAAACATCTATCCGAGGGAATTCGGCACAAGGCATCGTGCCGCAATAGGCGTTACCGAAGCCTATCCCGACATTACCGCCCTTGTAGTAAGCGAAGAAACGGGTATCATTTCCGCCATGCACGACGGAAAGGTCAAACGTTATCTCGACGCCGAACAACTGCGGGAAATTTTGTACTGTGCAATGGGCTTGTCCGACGAGGGCGAAGAAGAAAAAATTTGGGGGTGGATAGCCAATGAAAAGGAATAACAAGGACGTAAGTTTCAGCAAACGCCTCCTGCATTTTATGAAGCATTATTCCGGTTACATTTTGCTTGCGCTTTTCTGTGCTACCGTTACCGTTTTCATCGTGGGTTTCGGAGGCTGAACCTTGGTGCTTGAAAAGGCTTAAAGCATCGCCGTGTATGCAAAAATGAAGTAAACAAAAAAGTTTGAAATTACCGCACCTTTCGGGGTGCGGTTTTTTTTGTAAAATTTTTTCGTGTAATCAAATCGGTGGCAGATATTGTAGAAAAAACAATATATTATTTGTATGATTACTGCAAAATTCGGCGGTACGGCGGTTGCGTCACTCTTAGTGCGCTTTTTTGTATAATTCTTCTTGAAGTTAAATCGGTGGCAGATATTGTAGAAAAAACAATATATTATTTGTATGATTACTGCAAAATTCGGCGGTACGGCGGTTACGCCACGCAATTTACACTGTTTGAAAGAAATTATCGGACAAAAACACGGATGCGTGGTGGTAAGCGCAATCGGAAAGGAAAGTGCCGACGACGTAAAGGTTACCGACCTGCTCAAAGCCTATTACCGTGGCGACGAAAAGGCGTGGCAGGCGGTGGAATGCAAGTACAAGCGTCTTGCACTTGTAAACGGAATAGACGAGGATGTGGAAAAGTTACTTTTCGATGCCAAAAAACGCAGTCTTTGCAACGGTGCCGACTACTGCCTTTCGTTGGGGGAGGAACTTGCGGCAAAACTGGTGGCAAGTTTTCTCAAAGTACCCTACATCGAGGCGGAAAAGTGCATTGTGTTCGGAAAAAACAGCCTTGATGTCAAACGCACTTTTTGCAATTTGCAAAACAGTTTCGGCGGTGTGCCGATGGCGGTTATGGGTGGTTTCTACGGCGGATGCGAAGGGGGCAGGAAGGTCTTTTCCCGAGGCGGAGGGGACGTTACGGGAAGCATTTGCGCCGTGGCATTGCACAGCACGCTGTACGAAAACTGGACGGACGTCAACGGCGTGTGCGTGGCAAATCCTCATCTTGTGCAAATGCCAAAAACGATAAGCAGTTTGAGTTACCGTGAAATGTATCTGCTTGCCAAAAACGGCGCTCAGGTTTTGCATCCCACGGCGGTGAGAATTGCTCAACGCTGTGCAATTTCCATAAGAGTCGCCAACTACCTAAACCCCTGCGCAAGGGACACTTTGGTGTCCAACTGCCCCTCCAAAGAGGCGTTTCTTGCCGTTACGGAAAAACCCAACGGCAAAGGTTTTTTGACTACCCTTTTGCACCGCATGCCGTTAGGCAAGGTGTTTGACATTTTGCATCGTGCCTTGGACAACAACCGTTTCAACGGCGTCGACGAGGGCATTACTTCCGTTTTGACAGACAAAAACGTGGTGCAGGTTCAGTCGCAACAAAGTCTTTTACGCACCCTCTACGACGCCTTTTGCACCCTCTGACGTTCAACTGTTGACTTATTGTTCCGTGTGGGCTACAATATAAAAAAGGAAGGTGCGCAGTGAAAACACTTGTTATCGGCGGAGGCATGTCGGGGCTGACCTACGGCATTTTGTCGGCGCAAAAGGGCAACGACACGGTTATTTTTGAAAGAAATTCACGGGTAGGCAAGAAAATTGCCATGACGGGCAACGGCAAATGCAACATAGGCAACGTCAACAGCAACGAAAGTTGTTTCAATACCTGCAAAACCGTTTCTTCGGTACTTAAAGCCGTGCCTGTGGAAAGGTACGTGCAATTTTTGCAGAGTTGCGGAATTTTCACCTTTGCCGATTCCGAAGGAAGAATGTATCCGCTGTGCGAAAGCGCATCAAACGTGGTGGACTGCCTTCGCAAGAGGTATGCCGATGTAGGGGGCAAAACGGTGTGCGACGCCGACGTTCAGAGTGTGCGCAGGTTGAAAAATGGCTTTGAAGTAACGTGCAACGGCAGTCAGCACCTTTTCGATAAGGTTGTTGTGGCTTGCGGCAGCGGCAGCGGTTGTGCCGACGTGCATCTGGCGCAACTTGTGGGACAGCAGTATCTGACACCACTCTTTCCGTCCCTTGTGCCTTTGCGCACCGTCAAAATGGACAAGTCCCTTTCGGGATTGCGTGTCAAAGCAAATGTGCGTCTTTTGTCCGACGGCGAGTGTCTGGCGCAACAAAGCGGCGAGGTGCAGTTCAAGGAATACGGTTTGTCGGGAATTTGCATTTTCAATCTTTCGTCAACGGTTGCACGCCGTAAATGCAAAGGCAATTTTGTCATCTGTCTGGACGTGGTTCCGCATCTTTCTCTGCAACAGTTGCAAAAAGTACTTGCTTCCCGCATAGGCTGGCAGGAAAAAAGTTTCTACGGAATTTTGCACAACAAGTTGGGCGAATACGTTGTAAAACACAGCGACGGTACTCCGCAGGGAATGGCGCAAACCGCCAAAAATCTGTCCTTTGCAGTGGAAAGACCGTTGGATTTTTCTATGAGTCAGGTCACTTCGGGCGGCGTTTCGGAAAAGTTTTTGGATGAAAACCTCACTTTGCCCAACGGACTTACGGTAATAGGCGAGGCATTGGACGTTGACGGCATTTGCGGGGGTAACAATCTGTATTTTGCCGCCGCTTCGGCGTTGTATCTTTTTAGGTGATATGAAAAATTGTTTTGTAACTGCGCCTGTCAAGGTGCCTGTAGGCGCAAACGTGTTGGACGTAAAGGACAGGCTTGCCAAACTGTTGGGCATTTTGCCTTGTCAGATTGCCGACATACAACTGAAAAAACAAAGCGTCGACGCGCGCAAAAAAGAGGACGTGCATTTTGTGTGTTCCTATCTTGTGCAATGCACAAAAACGCCCAAAAGAAATGCACAACGCTACACTCCGCCCGTAAATTTGCTGGAACACCCCCAAATGGTGAATGTCGGCAGTTGCATAGTGGTGGGTAGCGGCCCGTCTGGATTGTTTCTTGCAAGATACCTGTGCAACTGCGGAGTGCGTGTAACCGTTGTGGAGCGAGGAAGCGACATCGCCGAACGGTGCCAAAAGGTGCAGCGCTTTTTTGACGGAGGAGAGTTCGACAGCGAATGTAACGTGCAGTTCGGTCTGGGTGGCGCAGGAACATTTTCCGACGGCAAACTGACAACGGGTATTTCGTCCCCTCTCACTCACACGGTGTTTGAAGAGATTGTTCGAGCAGGCGCACCCAAAGAGATTTTGACCTCTTCTTTGCCTCACATAGGTACCGACAAACTTGTGGGCGTTGTGGAAAACATGCGCAACGAAATTGTGCGAAGCGGAGGAGAATTCATTTTTGACGCTTTCGTGGATGATTTGTTGGAAGAAAATGGCACGGTAAGGGGCGTAAGTTACGTCAAAGAGGGCGAAAGGCAAACGCTTTTTGCCGATTGCGTTGCACTTTGTTGCGGACACAGCGCAAGGGAAATGTTTGTAACGCTTCAAAAACACGGAGCAGAGATGCAGTTCAAACCTTTTGCCGTCGGTTTGCGAGTGGAACACCCCAGAGAATTTATCAACAAAGCGCAGTACGGTGAAATTTTTGCCACACACAGGGATTTGGGCGCGGCAAGTTACAAACTTGTCAACAACATGAGGGAACGCAGTTGCTATTCCTTTTGTATGTGTCCCGGAGGAACGGTAGTGTGCGCAAATTCCACACCAAACACCGTGGTGGTAAACGGAATGAGCAATTTTGCCCGAGCAGAATCCAACAGCAACAGCGCTTTGGTGGTAACGGTAACGGCTAACGACGTTGCCGATTGGGGTTTCGGCGACGATTGTCTTGCAGGCATTCGCTTTCAGGAAAAGTTGGAAAAGGGCGCATATCTTTGCGGTAAGGGCAATTACGTTGCCCCCTGCCAAAACGTAACGGATTTCGTTGCCGACACAAAAACGGCAGTTTTTGACGTTGCGCCAAGTTATCCCCGTGGTGTGGTGTCGGCGGATTTGCGTCGGCTGTTGCCTCGGAAAATTTCCGACGCCATTGTGCAATCGCTGCATGTTTTCGGGCAGAAAATGAAAGGCTTTGACGCTTGCGGAGTGCTGACGGGGGTGGAAACACGCACTTCCTCGCCCGTAAAGGTGGTGCGTGACGAAACTTTTCAAAGCAACCTCAAAGCGCTTTTCCCCGTGGGTGAAGGGTGCGGACATTCGGGCGGTATTGTCAGTTCCGCCGTGGACGGCTTGAAAGCGGCGCAGGCGATAGCGCAGTTTCTTTTGCAACACAGCAACGCACGGTAGACTACTGAACCTCTCTTTTTCTTTCGGTTATCAAAACAAATTTGCAAACTTTTCTTAAATGGTCAGTTTTGCATGTCAACGAAACCTCTTTCGAGGTGTAGGCGCAGTAAAAACAACGGCAATAAAAAAACAACGGCGTAGATGGGTGTCTTTAATAGGGAATTTTAAGAATAAGCGGTTTGGCGGTTTGCCGATCCGCTTATTCTATGTTCCTGTTTCCTCTACGGAAGATCGTTTTTACTCGTCAAGGTGACCTTCTATGCTGCGGTGTCGCTTTCTGTAAGAGTTGGAATGACTCCCACGCAGTTGTAGATGATCTCCACGGCTTGTACTCTCTTGCCGTCGATCTTCTGCCTTTCATGCACGATGACCTTTTCGATGAACTCCCGCACGATCTCGGGTGTCAGCGTTTCGATCTCCGTGTACTTACGGATCAATCGCATGAAGCGCGACACGTTGTCGGACTGTTCCTTCGCCTTCGATAAGACTTCCTGCAACTTGCGGATGCGCTCGGTGAGTGCCGCCTGCTCTTGCTCGTATTCTATCGAGAGCTTGCGGAACCGCTCATCCGAAAGCGTGCCGTTCACCTTATCCTCGTAGAGGTTGCGGATGATGTTATCGAGTGCCTGTACCCGCCGCTCGGCGGTCTCTTTCTCCAGCTTTTGCGCCGCAAGCTGTTTTCTGCTCTCCTTTTCGGCATTGCTTTGAAGAAGGGATAGGAGCTCTTTTTCCCGCTCCTTCGCCATTGCAAATACCCGCCGCAAGTCAGAAAGCACGATCTTCTCCACGGCTTCCACCGTGATCTGATGCGAAGAACACAGATGCTTGGTCTTCTTCCTGTAAGTAGAGCAGTTGAAGTACGGCTTTTGCTTGCTCGTCGTGCAGCGGCACAGATACATTTTCTTCCCGCATTCGGCGCAGTAGACGAGCCCCGAAAACACGCTCATCTCGCCCATGCGCGTCGGTCTGCGCTTCGCCGAACGGATGCGCTGCACCGTCTCATATGTCTCTTCATCGACGATCGCCTCATGCGTATCGCGGAAAATGAGCCAATCCTCGCGCGGCAGCCGCACCTTCTTCTTGCTTTTATACGATTTCTTTTTCGTCGTGAAGTTGACCGTATGCCCGCAGTATTGCAGGTTTTCAAGAATGCGCTTGACCGTCTCGGTATCCCATATCTCGGGCGCTTGCAGTTTCAGCGAAGTGGCGGGCAGCCCGCATTTGCGGTTATGTACGGTGGGTGTGTCGATGCCGCGTTCCGTGAGGATCCTTGCGATCTGCGTCGGACCGAAGCCCTTGATACAGAGGGAGAAGATCTCTCGTACCGTTTCTGCGGCTTCCTCGTCTATGAGCCATTTCTGCCTGTCCTTCTCATCCTTCTTGTACCCGTAGGGCGGGCAGGTGGAGAGGTGTTTCCCCGCATTGCCTTTGGCTTTGAACACGGCGCGGATCTTCTTGCTCGTATCCTTTGCATACCACTCGTTGATGATATTGCGGAATGGCGTGAAGTCGTTGTCCGTGCCGCTCTCGCTGTCTACGCCGTCGTTGATGGCGATAAACCGCACGCCCGCATCGGGAAAGGCGATCTCCGTATAGAAACCGACTTTGAGATAATCTCTCCCCAATCGGCTCATGTCTTTGACGATGACCGCTCCGACAAGTCCCGCGTTTACGTCGTCCATCATTCTCTGAAAGGCGGGGCGCTCGAAGTTGGTGCCCGAATACCCGTCGTCCACATAAAACTGCGGAGAAGGGAAGCCCTTGTCGCTTGCATACTTACTTAGAATTGCCTTTTGATTTACGATACTGTTGCTGTCGCCCTCGTTGTCGTCGTCCCGTGACAGACGGCAGTAGAGGGCAGTCATCTTTTCACCTCCGATATTTGTTTTGTTATATGTTTGCGCATTAGAATATGTTTTCATAGAGTATCTCCTTTGAACGCACATTCCTGGCGCGAGTCTCTGAGCATCGCTCTTTCGAGCATTCTGAAAACCGTCTCTCTCGCGGTTTCGCCTTCTCGGATCATGACGGTATAGACCGTATTCCCGATTTCTGTTTGATAACTAAATTTTCCCTGTCTCAATTCTCCTTATTTTTGTTTGTGCGGATATCGTGTTCCCTCTCCCGATATGGCTACAATGTTCTCTCACCATTCCACAAAGCCCCTCTCCTTTATGAAATAATAAGTCCGCCGGGCCGTGCGGAGGCCTTGTTCAGGCTCACCCGCTTTGCCCCGACGGACGGTTCACGGTATTCAGTTGTCCGTTTTCGCCCTTGACTTTTTCTTGCAGAGCCTGATATCCTTCTTCGATCAGCTTTACCTTTGTAAAGCCGTGCGCCTTCAGAAAAGCGTTGATCTCGTCAAACAATTCCCGCGGGATCATCGTCCCGAAGTTCCCGCTTGTCTGCTTTCTCTTTTCTTTATTGCGTTCTTCGTACCGCCTGCGGCTCTCTCTGCCCGGTGTATTTTCTTTCCTTTGCATAACGCCTCCGAAGATCGTTTCTCGTATTAACACTAATTCTATCATACTCTGTCCGATAAGTCAAGTGCCTGTATCTGTTTTTATTCCTTGCCGTATTGATAGCGGCTTACCTTATTTTCCCGTTCCTCGCGCTGCTTGCGCTCTTGTTCCATCTCGTCCTCGATCTCTTTCAGACGGTTGGTGCAGTCGCGGCTTAGATATTCGCTTTCTTCCCCGAACGAGGAGAGAAAGCCGCCGATGAGCTTGCCCACTTTGTAATGCGAAATGGCAAGCCTGCGCTTTAATCCGTTGTCGTTGACCTTGTGCCGAAATTTGCTCTCGTAGATCGCGGGCTTGATACTCTTGACGGCGCGTAAGACAATATTCGCCTGCCGGCGCTTGTAGTCCGCGCGGAGCTCGTCGATGACGGTGATGTTTTGCGGTTCGACCTTGTAATGGTCGATAAACTCCTTCTTGAAGAGATCGGTCTTTATGATGTCTTTGGCGAACGGTGCGAAGATGTCGGTCTCATACTTTGCAAGCCGTTCATGAAAGGCTCTGTCCGCCTTGCGCGCCCGCCTGTCATAGAGCAATATCTTTTTCACCGTTTCGTCCACTTGTTTGCGGTATGGCTCCATATCCCGCTTACCGTAGAAAAAGCTCGCGTCCTTCGGAATTTTCTTGGCAAGGTCGATAAGCGCTTTGCGCACTTCGTTTTCGCTGACGATGCTTTTCGGGAATATTATTTTCTTCAACTCTCGCAGTGCTTCGTCCCGCGTCATGTAAAGCCGCTCCTCGTGTCCGCAGACATAGCTGTTTAAGCGAACGTGCATACGGTCGAGGACGGGTTTGGAGATCTTTCCCTTATGACGGTATTCAAGCTCTCTTTTCCTGTACTTGCACTTGGGTGCCTTTTCGGCAAACCAAAAGTGAATGTGCAGGTGGTGCGGCTTGTCCTTGTGCAACGAACAGATGAGGTCTATGTTCTTGGGATCGAGCCCCATATCGCGGAAGAATTCGCCGAAGGTGCGCTTTACAAGCCGCATACACTTTTCGGGCGTGTCGATCTTGCTGCTCATTTCCTCGTTGAGAGAGACGAACCCGTGCCACAGCATTTTGTTTGCCTTCGCGCGCTCCTGTATTGCTTTGAGTTCCTGTTGCGGGATGAAGCCGTCGCCGTTGAACACGCCCGTGCTTTTTTCAAAGTACGCTATCATGTCGCGCATCTCCGACTTGGAATTTTCTCCGTTCAGCTTTCTGTCCGAAGTCATGTATTTGTAGATATTGTTTCCGCCGTCCGACATTTCGTAGTACGGCCGCTCGCGCTCGAACTTCTTTCGCTCCTCCGCCGTGGCGTTGCTTTTCAACTTCCACGGCGTATAAGTAATGTTGAAGATAATTGGTTGATTGCTGATAACTTGTTCTCCTTTAAGTTTACTGCCTGCCAATATAACCGTCGCAATAGTTCGTCGGCTTTACGTTTTCGCTTGGTCATTTACGATTAAGTAAACTCCCTGCGCAAAAGCCGCAGCCTCCTGCTCTTGCTCGGTTCTATTGACAGTTTAATTTCCTTTGACGATGGCGGGTTTCCCGCATCGGGAAGCAAAAACGCAGCGTGGTACACGCAACTGCGTTTTTCTTATCCTGCTACAGGTTGTCCTTCAAATCGTCCCACTTTGCCACATGGTTTGCTTGACTTGCTTGCCCGTATTTCTGTTCGTACTTCTTTGCCAAGTAATAGATATTCCGCTCTTTCCGAAGCTCCTCGTCCGTCTCAAACTTAGCTGCAACGTCGCTCCAATCGAGAGCGGTCTCGTATGCCTGTCCCGAACCAAACAAATTGCCCTGTATCTCGGGATATGCCGCGCGGAAGTCCTCATACGGCAGCATTCCCTGCGATTTGGGTGCGGATTGCTTCGTCATAGGCGGTACCATTTGCAATTTCTTTTCCCGCGTTCCTCCCGTGCGGCCGCTCGACTTACGCTTCTTCGATACATCCATCTTTCGCTTGCAAAGGTTGAAGTATCCCTGCATGGTCTTGTCCTCGAAGGCGGGCGGCTTGTCCTCGAACATATACGCGCAGACCGTCTTTACAAAGATACCGCGCTTGCGCACATTCAGCAGCTTCATTGCATTGTAGTAGGTCGCGTAAAAGGTGAAGTGCCGCGATTGCAAGTTATACTTCTTCGGTTTCTTCCCCGCACATTCCGTTTCCTTCACCTCGTGCAAAATGTCCGCAATGTTGCTCCAATAGAAGTGTTCCTTGTCCGTCATCTCGCCGTCGGGCTCTCTGTCCTCGAACTCGTACGCGCAGATATTGCTTGCAAGTTTGCCCGCGCACACGTCGTCCATGCCTTGCAGAATATCTGCATACAGCTCGTAAAATGTAAATTGTTCCAATTCGTTCCCTCCCTGTTTTGTATAGAATAAGCCCGGCCGCTGTTTGCGGCCGGGCTGCTTCCTATTACGTTGATTAGAGACGTGCAACAGTTGGGATACTATGGTACCACAATTGCGGCATTTGAGGCTGACTTTAAGCCGTTTTCTGCCTGTTATGACGGTTCTTTCGGAAATCGTGTGGCACTTTCATACCACTTGCGCGTTACGCCATTCTCATTTTTCGGTAGATTTTTGTAAATTTTCTGCCGTATAACGTGTATTCTCCGCTCTCGTCTTCCACGACTTGCAGAGCCGTGCCGTCGTACAGCTCCCATAAGAGTTCCGAGAAGATGGGATGGTTGATGAGCGCCGCATAGATGCGCCAGTCCGCCGCGCTGTTTTTCTCGTAGTGGCGCAAGACGAGGATGAGCACGTTTTCGTTCGTAAGCCATTTGGCGACTTGCTTATCGCGCGCTGCCTTGATATCCGCGATCTGCGCATACAGCACTTCGCGCTCCTGTTCGTCCGCCGTCCGTATCGTCTGATATAGACGGTTGACCGCGGCTTTGCTCTCGTCGATGATCTGCACGATCTTATCCTTGTGCCTGTATTCCGTGGCGTTACCCGAGCTGATATCATACGCCAGATTCGACGAGATCGGGCGGTAGACCTCATATTGCTCCCGACCTTTTCGGAAATGGAGCTTCTTCACCTGCGCATAGAGGTAATCCATCGCCGTGTGGTAAAAGGCGTATTGCTTTGTCTTGCGCTCGTCGATCTCTGTAAAGAACTGCGGCGAAGGACGGGCGTACTTCTTGCGGAGCGCCGTCAGCTCCTTGCTCACACGGATGTTTTCAAAGGTGTGCTTCGCCTTGTCGATCTCCAACCCCGAAAGCACCGCAAGCTTGCAGATGTCCGAATAAATCGCATGTATGTTTTCTTCATCCGCGCCGTGATACAGTTCGTCCCACAAAATACTGTTGAGCTTTTGCGAGAGGTTGACGATCTCGCCGATCTTGTTGACGCTCGTATCATGGTCGAGCTCTGCAAGCGTCTGCACCGTCTTTGCCTCGGCTTTGATATTGCACACGGGAACGCGGAAAAAATCCTTATATCGTTCGGCGGCATTTACCAAGAGCGCGTCGTCCGTTATAAGCATGGTATCCGAATCGTAGTCGCAGCCGTTCAATCGCTGTTGGATATTTTCGCCGATGGCATTGACGCAGACGATGTTTTCGCCCAAGTCAAAGTAGTTCCATACTTCGCCGCCGAGGGCGTTTTCCGCGCAGTACAAGTTGCCCATCGTGATATGCGGCGAGCGCGCACAGAGCAGTTTCGCGCCGTCTGCAAAGCGTTCGCAGCGAACTTGCCCGGGCTGTAATTCGCTTACAATATCCTCGCCCGCAAGGTACTTCAATAGCTCGGGGCCGTTGCCGAAGAGGGTAGCGTTGGTGCCGTTCAGAAGGATATGTCCGCACTTCAACCGCTCTTTCAAACTGCGCACGACGTCAGAGCGGAAGTTGGCATAGAGCGCTGTTTCATCAAAATACGGGTAATTATGCAGAAGCGTGAAGATGACGTCTGCGCGCTCCGCAAGCCCGTCCTGTTGCTCTTCTTCGCCGTCTTTCTCGCGGGCGAATGCGTCCGTAAAGTGATAGCGCATGAAGTCGGTATCCTTCCGCAAAAGGGCGATATAGTCGATGCTCGGCTGCAAAAGACTACGCACTTCTTCTTCCGTGAGCGGGAGCGTATTCAGAAGTTGGTAGCTCGACTGCACCATCTTCCCGTGGAAAAAGCGCGTAGGTTGATCCCACTTGACGACGCCGAACGTGCCGTCCGTATGCGCCGCCCATTGTTTTATGTTTTTCTCCGAAAGCCCGCCCGCGAATTTGAGATATTTCAGGCTGTCGGGCGTCGTAACCATCACGATTTGGACCATATCTTCCGCAAGCGTGACAAACCCGCGCGCTTTCAGGTCGCCCAAAGTGATTTTCTTATCCGCAAACCATTTCTGTAATTTTGTGCGAAAGCCGCACGACTTGAAGAACTTGTTGCGGAGCAAAAGCATATGCTTATCCGCATAGTCTCCCTCAAACAGGCTATCGTCCAAAAGACTTTCTCCGTCCCAAATGTCGTTGGCGATCTGCGCTTTCTTTTGCTCGGCGCAGAGGGCGCCGTCTTTGATTTCCACGGAGACGACCTCTTCCGTAAACGTGCTTTTTAAGTCCGGCACAAAGAGGATGCCTTCAAGTGTGATATCTATTGTGCCTTTGACGGAGGAAAGAGAAAGCGCTTTATACGATTCCCACGAGGCAAGGTCTTTTTGCGGTTTCAGTCCGCAGTCGCTCCACTTGCCCATGGCACGGAAGAGGCGTTCGTCGATAAACAGGCATTTGCCCTCCCGCGAGCTGCCCGCGCTGCGCTTGTATCTTACATAATGCACGCCGTCCACGCAAAAGCCGTTCGTGTAAAAGTGTTCGCGCAGAGCTTTGAGGTTGACGGGCTTGCCGCCTTCGGGCTTATACACATAATTGAACTTGACATTGACGACGGCAAGCGTGTAGGCGTTCCCGTACTTATCCGCAAAGGAGAGCTTCTTGCGGCAGACGCTCGTATAGGTTTTTTCCAGCGCCGCGCTGTCCAAAGAGTTGTCCAAAAACACCTTGAACAACCGAAAACAGGCGTCACTGTTTCTTTCGGGCAGTTGAACCCCGACCGCGACGCCGTTTTCCTGTTCGGCTCTATAAATATCCGCCCCCTCGACGGATAAAATCCGATATCCCTTGTGCATAATATTATTTTAACATTTAGCGATAAATTTTTCAAGAGCAAACTCAACATAAAGCGCAATTCCTATAGGGAATAAAATCAAAATTAAAATCTAATAAGAATTGCACTTTCAAGCGAGCGATTGTAAAGTAAAAGCCATCCGATGGCTTTTATGATGTGTTTTTGGGACAACTTGTCTTTCAAGGGGGGGGAAACTCATTCGCTGTATCGGCTTTTCATTATAAAAATGCACCGTTGCAAACCTGAATGACCTGCCCACGCACGGCTCTGCCCATTTTGCTCGCAAGAAACAGGCAGGCGTATGCCTGATCGATAGGGTCGCATTCCGGTCCGGGGAAATAGACGAAGTGACCGCTGTATTTGAGCATCTCGGCACCCCCGGGCGGTTCTCCCGCTTTATTGGCAAGGTGTGCGGGTGTGACCGTAGCGCCCGGGGCCACAGCGTTGCAGCGAATATTGGTATCCACGAGCCGCATGGCAACATTCTTTGTCGTAGGAATAATTTTATGGACATATTGTTTGAAAAATTTTACGCATGTCCGCTCAATGATCATAAAAAGACTATCCGCTCTATAACACATAATGCGAAAATTCTCAACATTATCGGCTTACAACCAACAAATCATCAAAAATTAGTTGATGGCACATATTATTCAATCTGACTTTTTCGATACTCCATAGCCGTCTGCCGATAATATTTACGGAATGTACGGCAAAAATATCCTACATCCGAAAAACCCGTCTCATAAGCAACATTAGTAACGGTTTTATTTGTATTGGCAAGAAGGTCGGCAGAACGCTTCAATCGATAGTGGATGAGGTACGCGACAGGCGATAGATGAATGCCTTGGCGGAAAAGTTGCAAAGCACTACTTTCACTGATATGAACGCAGTCCGCGATTTCCTTCAATGTAATCTGTCTGTTAAAATTTGCGTGAATAAACTGCATCATCACCTGTAATTGCGCCCTGCGGCCCTTATCGCCCGTCATATGCTCGCGATGAGTTTCCGAGCATATAAATAATTGCTGCCATAATTTGAGAAGATGAGAAACAATCTTCATTTCAGTGTTTTCCTTTTCCGTCAAACGGAAAATATGCAAAAGAAGCTGCAAAATCTCCTGTTCACACTCGACAGATGGAGAAAACCTGATGCATGAGATAGCACTCTCTATGACGGGCACAATATATTTTTGATAGATCCTACCAGTCTTTGTGCCAAGCAATTCGGGTGAAAATACGATGTTCGGAACAGAGACGCTCTCCTCCGCCTGATAACGGTGCAGGATGCCGCTATTTACAAACAGACCGCAGCCCTGCGGCAGGATGAACTGTTCTGTCCCGACAAAGCAAGTGATGCTTCCTCTTTCGGCATAAAGGAACTCGACCTCCGGGTGCCAATGCCAATCGATGCAGTGAAAGTCAAATTCCCACACGTCTTCACTGTCACATATTTTTATGGACACTTTTATAAATGCTGATGTTTTTGGGTTGAGCGTGTAATTTAAAATAAGTCATGAAAAATATAACTTTATTATTACTTTAATTTTTACGCTCTTGCCATTTTGGACAAGCCGAAGTCATAGCGGGGTTAATATTGTCTTTCCCTCGAGCCCCGATTTTACAAATGTGATTTGTATTATCATATTCAACAATGCTCCCTTTCAAGGTAGCCTTTCCGCCGAAATATTGGCATGTGCAGCAATATTTGCTTGTTTTTGAAATTGAACTCATATTATTCCTCACTTCAATTAGCTTTTAATGAATATTTCAAATAGCATTTTATTTAAATTTTGTCTCTAGTACTTGCGGTTTCGGTTACAGTTTGATATAATATAAAACAAGAATGTACATTGAATAAAATAATCGATGAACAAAATCCATTGCGGTATGTTCATTGATTGAAAGGAGCGTGTCGAGAGTTATGAAACGTAACTTTATATCCCTGTTGGTCGCATTGACTGCGTTGTTCATGCTGTTTGCGTTCAGTGCTTGTGCGCCGGAGGAACCGAGTGTTGATGAACCGGTAAAGATTACAGGTATCAGCCTGTCGGAAGACGGTGTTCTTACATGGAACGCTGTGCCCGGCGCTACGACATATCGTTTGGTTGTGGGAATGTCAAGCGATACGACGACGGAAACGACCTTTGCTTTACAGCAATTCAATCTCAGCGATGGGATGCATACCGTCGGGGTTTTTGCATCCAAAGATGCGTCCGAAATGGAAATCGGATTTGGCGAGCTGAAGTTTACCTTGCAGAAAGGCGTCTATACTTCAGGCACGGCGGAAATTCCCGTCGAGCCCGATCCGGGTGAAGTTTTGGAAAGCCCCGAATTGGCTTTGGAACGGGATTCGCTGGTTTGGGATAGTGTGTCCGGCGCGATCGGGTATCGTCTCACGGTCGGCGGGCAGAAGATTGAACTGGACAAAGATAAAACAAGTTATACGATCGAGAATATCGCGGTGGGCAGTTTCAGCGCGAGTATTGTGGCGCTTGCGGAAGACGAGCGGTTCAATTCAGAGCCTTATACGTCGACGCTGACGTTCGAGATGTTTTCCGCGGGGAACGGGACGGCGGAAACGCCTTACATAATCACCACGGCGGAACATTTCTCCAATATACAGTATTTTTCGGATAAAAACTTCCGGGTTTCGGGCGACCATCAATTGAACGGGGCGCAGTCGGCGCAGATCGACAGTTTCTCCGGAACTTTGGACGGGAACAACGCGATGGTTCGCGATCTGACGGCCATGGATTCTTCGGAAGGCGGGAAGCGGGTTGCATGGTTCAAAACGGTTGAAGCGGATGCGAAAATCCGCAATCTGAACTTGCAGATTACGGAAGTTGCAAGCAACGTGTTTGCCGAGTCCAATTACGGAACGATGACCGGACTTTCGGTACAAATCGATGGCGTAAATGCGAACGGGTACAGTCTCTTGGTCGCGTCCAATTACGGAACGGTTTCGGACTGCAAGGTTTCGGGCGGTGCAACGAAACCGGTTTATGCGGTCGGCGGGAACCAGGAAAAGACGCTGGAGAACAATGAGAAAATCGAAGGAGTGATCCGCAATGTAACCGCCTCGCTGAATATTCGCGTTGAAGCGGACAGTATGTCGGTGTACGGATATAGCGGAATGCTTTGTCGTGATAACTACGGCAGTATCGAGAGCAGCCGCGTGAATGGTACATTGGAAATCATCTGCTCTGATGAGGGGAATATATTAGGCAAAGGTCCGGTGTTTATCGGCGGATTCGTAGGCGATAACAGAGGCAGCATTGTACAGAGCGAAAGCAATGTGCAAATGACATTGAACTTCGGGCAGTTGAAGTATTACAAACTCGCAATAGGCGAATTTGCAGGAAGAAACGGTACTGGCGGAGAAATCACGGAAAGTCGTACCGCAGGCGGCATCAAAGTGACCTTGATGCGCAAAAACAATCAAATCGAATTGGGCGGCTTTGTCGGCGTCAATGAAGGAACTCTTTCGTCCTGCTCTGCCGAAGGAAACGTATCTCTTACAATGGAAAATACGTCAAGCCCGATCGGATGGTCGGTAAGCAGTGCTTCCGCAGGTGGATTGGTCGGTTCAAACACAAGTATTGGCGCATCGGAAACGTCTGGTTCGATTTCGGACAGTTTTGTAAGAAATGTCTTATCTTTGGAAAATTTCGGAAACAAAGATGAAAAGTCCGGAGACGTCTTCGGCAAGGCGGTCAACGATGCAACGTGTGAAAATTGTTATGCAGTGAGCTATGATAATATTGAGCTGAGCGAAAAATGGCTTATATTTGTAAACAGTGCGCCTATTCTTAAAGTATTTGCGGAAGATACCCCGGTGATTACTGATAAAGTGGCGCCCGTACTTGATAAAGGCGTGGTGTCATGGGAGGCGCAGCCGCAGGCGGAATATTACCTTGTTCGTATAGACGACGGTGAACCGTTCCGTGTGGAAACATGTTCCGTGGATCTGAAAAATCGGTCATGGAGTGCAAGCGGACAACATACGCTCTATATTATGGTATGCAACGACGACTACGCGAAAGGCGAATGGGCGGAGTTGAAATTCAATGTGTACTCCTTCTCTGTTTGGAGCAATGATACGAAAAAGACATGTCTTTATCAGGTAGAAGGCGCAGAAATTTCGCTTTCTGACTTTCTGTACCCAATGGAAGGTCATACGCCGACTGGCTTTACGGACGAACAGAATAATAGCTATAAAACGGATGCCATTTACGTTCTAAACGGAGATGTCAAACTTACAGTACAATATGCGATCAATTCGTACACCATACAATACTTCACGATAACGCCGGACGGTAGTTGGGTAAAAATCGAATCCAAAACATTAAATTTCGGTGCGGCGATGACTTATCCGACGGCAACCGTGGACGGTTGGGAGCCTGCAGGCTATGCTTTTGCGGGCTGGTATTTAGATGACGCCCTTGTAACGAAAAATCCTTATGTGACGGTTCCTGCAGAAGATTTGAGCCTGTATGCGAAATTTACAAGAAATGAATTTGAATTGGTCGTTAACACCAACAACGAAGAAAATGCAGCTCACATTTCCGTCCCCTACGATACATTGGTAACGGAAGAATATATAAGACAAAACCTCGGCGGAGTGTCTTATTTCGGATACACTTTCAAGGGCTGGTACTCGGATGAAAAGCTGAATACGCCGTTTGAAGAGTTCCGCATGGGAACGCAGTCCGTTCAAATCTATGCGCAGTGGGAGATAAATTCTTATACCATCACAGTAGACGAACAAGGCGGCTCTTATGAGGGAGAAATTCCCGAAACCTTTACGGTAGAGGAAGATGTTCTCTATCTGCCGACCGCCGAAAAATACGGATATACTTTCCAAGGCTGGTCAATCAACGGCAGCGACTATGGCGTGAACATGTTTGACCGGAGTATGTATGCCGAAGAAATAACCTTGACCGCGTTATTTACGCCAAATACATACCGTATTGAGTACAATTATGGGGATGGTACAGTTTCCGGCGAAAAGAGTTATACCGTATCGCTTTACCCTAACGGGACGGATTTCCAACTGAATCCGAATTTATCATGGAACATTAAGGTGGATAAAGATCATCCTCTGACGGTTCCGTCTTATTACGGTGCAATAGAAGGCGTATATTATACTTGGCATACCGACAAAAACTGTGAAAGCGATCCCTATGATTTTTCCGCGCCCGTAACCGAGAATTTGCATCTGTATTGCAAACGGCATACGAGCAGCTATTCCCAGGCGATGCCCGATGGTTCGACTTTCGCCTATTACGCAACTGCTGGAACTTTCACCGCAACGGAATACTTTGTCGTAGATGGTTCGAATCGAGAATATGAGGTCAGCAGTAAACTGAGTTTCCGTACAGGTTCGCAGGTGCCTTATCTGTTGAAATCGGTCGAGACGACTGTATGGGCTTACGGAAAAACGGGCAGTAGCATAGTATTCAGCGGTGAGGGCGTATATACGGATAGCAACGGTAGAGCTCAATATCTTGCGGAGGTCAATAAGATTTTCGAAGTCGGTACAGTACTTATGGTCGAAACTACATTTACTGTTCAAAAACGTTCCGGAAACGGTATAACGGACTTTAATATTTTCATGTCAGATATAAACCGTCAGGTAAGACTGGAAATCGGCGGCGAAAACGGCGTTACGCAAGGAAAAGCCGAATGGCGGTATGATAATATCGTGTTCGGAGAAACGTTTGGACAGTTGCCTGTTTCGGAACGGTTCGGTTACGAGTTTGTCGGATGGTTCTATGACGGTAAATTGTACACTGCGGATTCTGTACTGGATATCGCGTCCGATTTGACACTGGTTGCGCAGTTTGAGCCGATTTATAAAGACGTAAAATACGAATTGAACGGCGGAACCAATCATTCGGACAATCCCGCGCAGTATTCCATTGAAGACGGCGATATCATGCTGTCTCCCGCAGAGAAAGAAGGGTATCGGTTCATAGGCTGGTATTTGGACGCGGAATACAAGCAATCGATCAGTTCGTTCGATTACGAAACCTATCAAAACGGTATTATGCTTTACGCGCGATTTGAAAAACTTTATACCGTGTCCTATGTTCTGCCCGAGTATGCAGGCACAATGGATTCGGATACCCGAATCGCTTCGGAGTATTTCACGCCGAAACCCCTCGGTGACATTGCCAATGGCGACGCGGAATACCGCTTCGCGGGTTGGTATGCCGATGCGAGCTACACGGAACAGGTGACGAGTATTTCGGACAGGGCGGAGGATGTTGTCCTGTATGCGAAATTCGTTCCGCTCTACCGTGTGACGGCGCACTTAGACGGCGGCATTCTGACAGTAGAAATTCCTGAGTACACTGCCGAAGACGAGATAGATCTCAGTTCCATAACTGCGGAAAAGGCAAATCATCTCTTTTTAGGTTGGTATCTGGATGCGGATTTCCAAGAGGCGATTCAGTCAATCCCTGCGGGAACGGAGCAGAATATTGAAATCTATGCGAAATACGTGCGCTGCACAGACGGGCTTGAGTTTACGCTGAACAACGACGGTACAGGGTACATTGTTTCCGCCAGCAGTGCGGGGCTTGGGGAAACTGATATTGTAATTCCCGAAGAATACAGAGGTTTGCCTGTCCAGACAATCGGTTCCTTTGCGAATCAGTCGGCGATGACTTCCGTGTCCATTCCGAAGAATGCGAGAGAAATTCTTACTGGCGCTTTCAAAAATTGTACGGGCTTGCAGTCTTTCGAAGTCCCGGCATGGATTGTGTCAATCGGCGAGGGTGCTTTCAGCGGCTGTAAAAATCTGCAGATGTTGACGATTCCCTTTATTGGACAAACGAAACAGGATGTTCTCCCGTTCGGCGTCATTTTCGGGAAAGATGCATATAGCGGCGCTACGCGGACTGAACAACCCTATAAGATCGATAACAGTATCTATAATATGGTCTTCTACATTCCCGATGCGCTGAAGAGCGTGACGGTCAACGGAGGAACACTTACAGACGGAGCATTTCGGAATTGCGTCAACATCGAAACAATTGCGTGCGGCGGAACGGTCACATCCGTAGGAGAGGAAGCATTCTTGAATGCTATTTCGTTGAAAACGGTGGATATGGACGGCGTCATATCGATCGGCGAAAAAGCGTTCTTTGGCTGTACGTCGCTGACAGAATTTATTGCGCCGGAGGCGTTGGTATCGCTTGGTGTAAGCGTTTTCGAAGATTGTACCAAGTTGCAGAATGTCGATCTGGGAAGTGTGCAGGTTTTGGGTGAAAGAGCTTTTGCAGGCTGTACGTCGCTGAAATCTGTTACTGTTCCCGCTACGGTATTAGAACTTCCTGCAGAGGTTTTCCCGGTACTGGACGAGATTACGTTTGAGAGCGGACTTGAAATTCAGCAAGCCGCCTTTGAAGATGCAAGCACATTGACCGTTCGCGTGGCTACGCTCAACATTTGGTGTGCCATGAATTTCGCTGAAATGGCAGCAAATCCGCTCAGCGAGGGCGCAGAACTCTTGATCGGCGGTCAGGCTTTGCCGCAGCAATTGATTATTCCGGATACTATTACGGAGATAGGATCATATGTCTTCTGCGGGTTAGACTTTACCGAGATCACGGTACCTGCATCAGTAAACAAAATCGGAGACGGCGCATTCGCAAACAACTCCGCGCTTATTTTGGCGCGTATTGAAGCAAGCGATATAGGGGGCGGCATTTTCGAAGGTTGCAGCGCTATGCAGGAACTCACGTTGAATAGCGACAAAGTAGGTTACGTGTTCGGCGCGGCGGATATGGAAAACGAATACGAAAAAGTTCCGCGTTCGCTTGTTTCCTTTACGATGCTGAGCGGCACGAAGATCTCCGACTACGCGTTTTACGCTACCGAAATCGAGGAATTTAATTTGCCGGACACGATAGAGACTATCGGCGCATATGCGTTTTTTGAAACGCCCGTTTTGAACTGGAGTTTCCCCGAAAACGTGAAAAGCATCGGCACGGGAGCGTTGGGCGGAGTATCTCCATTCCCGAAAACGGTCGATCTGCGGCACATGACGAATATCGGAAAAGGTGTAGTCCTGCGTGCGAATGTGGAAACGTTGATCGTGCCTTTTATCGGGCAGACTCTCACGAACGCACAGAATAATGTGCGGCACCTTGGTTTCTTCTTTGCATCGGGTACGGACGACGGACGTAACGACGTTCCGACCGTTCTGAAAACAGTTACGGTGCTGGGAGGCGGAGAGATAGGCAGCGATACCTTCGCGGGATGCTCGCACATTGAAAATCTGATTCTGCAAAATGTTTTGGTGGAACCCGGTGCGCTTTCAGGACTTTCGCAGTTGAGAAAGCTTGAAGTGCCTCATGCGGGAGATCATGTCACGACGACAAACGGTTCAGGCGGCGTTACTTACGAAAGATATGATCCGTTCGGAATTTTATTCGGAACGAATTCCTTTGCAAACAGTGTTTCGATTACGCAAAAAACAAGAATATATCAATATTCGACATGGCATGAAAGCGATGCCACCTACTACGTTCCCGCCTATTTAGAAGAGATCACGATTGGAAAACAGTTGTTCCCGTATTCGTTCTATAACTATACGAGCAGCGGAATGCTTTATTCCATCCACTTGATTCTCGGCGACGGCGTGACGGATATTCCCGAAAACGCTTTTGCGGGCTGCACAAAGTTGAAAACCGTCACAATCGGCGAGAATGTATCGGCGGTGGAACAGTTTGCGTTCTCCGGCTGTAGCAGTCTGTCGGAAATTCAGTATGCAGGAACCATGGAGCAGCTTTTCGGCATCACGTTCGGAGAATCGTGGAATCCGGGCGGCGAGTATAACGCACAAAATTATACGCTCACGGTAGACGGCGAAGAAGTGGAAAGCCGCCTCGAAGTGCCGGATTCCGTCACAGAACTGCACTTAGATGCCTTTATCGGCGTGAAAACAATCACGGAACTCGTGTTGCCTGTTGGAATTACGAAAGTATGGAGCGGCTTGAACGCAGAAAATGTCGACGTTTATTATGCGGGAAGCGAAGCACAGTGGCTGAATATCGAATTTGCCGCACCTATAGCAAAATCTTTTGCGCTGTATTGTCAGGGAGATCTTGTTGAAGCGATAGACGTTCCGTCCGAGCTTACGGTGATTTCGGACTATGCGTTTTCCGGTTGCAACAGCTTGAAATCGATAAGTTTTTCTGAACGTTCACAATTACAGATCATCGGGAAATCCGCTTTTGAAAATTGTATCAACTTGTCAACGGCTCTCATTCCCATTGGCGTCGGACAGTTGACTGAAATCGGAAATAATGCATTCAAGAGCTGCTCCGCTCTTACGGGTTTCCAAATCCCGGCATCGGTATCGGTACTTGGCGATTCCGCTTTTGAAGGTTGCACAGCTTTGAAAACAGTCGATTTTGGTACAGGAAGTTTACTGACTGTTATTCCGAATCGCGCGTTCAATCTCTGTTCAAGTCTTACTGCGATTCGCATTCCCTTTGGAGTTACTCGGATTGGTGAAAATGCTTTCTATGGGGCAACGGCGTTGAAAGAGGTCACATTCGAGGGCACAGAGGGAGCAAACGCTCTGACTACAATCGACAAATACGCGTTTACGAATTGCAGCAAACTGGCATCATTCATTGTTTCAAAGAATATGCAAACATTCGGAACGCAGGCATTCAAAGGTTGCACTTCACTGGTGTCCGTATATAACTATTCATCGCTGCCGCTTGTTCAAGGTAGCAGTGCGTATGGTTACGTTGCATTTTACGCAACGGAAGTTATCGCAAAAACCGTCGGAGAATAATTTTCCTTTAAAATCAATAAAACACCTTCGCCCACACGAAGGTGTTTTATTTGTTGCAAATCACCCTTATCTCACTTAAATGAAACTAACTACCGGTAAATACTAATTTATGTCGATTTAGGAAAATCCCGCTGACCCGCTTTGGGGATCGGCTGCCGCTTTTTCCGCCGCGCAGGGCTTTCTAATCATTGGTTTTCAGCGTTCATTGTACATCTTGAATTTGCTTTTTCGGTCGGCTATGGTAGCATAGGACTTCGCAGAAGTCAACGGCCGCAAAATCGTCGCTTAAAACACCTATATAAAAGACTTTGAGAGCTGAGTAAGGATGTTTCCTTGCTCGGCTCTTTTTTGCTTATAAGCCATTTTACGCACCCATAACGCAACGATTTTTCTTTGTCCCGTTGACTTCCGCATACCGACAGGGAATTAACATTCATTTCACCGTCCTATGCACCTCCGCCTGTTGCCCGAAAAAGGCAAATACAAATTCAGAGGTGTTAAAATGGAAATGTTAGTAACCAAGTTCTCAAAAGGTAAGTATCGTAACGAAGGCGATTTGTTCGCCGAGCCTATCTCTTCCCAAAACGTCAAGCTCATGGGCGAAATGATAGCTTTGCAGGCATTACGCACCGTAAAGAAATTTGATATGAAAGTAGCGGACAGGCTGTATATCGGTCTTATCAAAGACCTGCATCATATGGGAGAGATAGACTATACCATCCTATAAGCCGCAGACATGATAACGGATAAATTGTCAAACTAGTGCAACACTTAGAAAGAAACACAGCGAGGAATAATTCCTCGCTGTGTTTTGACTCGCCCCAAAATGTGTTTCGCTAAAAATTTATTTTTTCTGCAATTCCCTATGAAACGCACCCCGAACCGTTGTTTTTTTTTGTTTTATTTGCATCGTACTTGTTGCAACTACTGCGCAAGAACATGTTTCGTGCTTTCACCATGGAAAGGCTTGCTACAATTTTTGTTTGTGCTTGCAGTAAGTTGTTTGCTCTTTTGCCGTTTTTCGTAAGTTGAAACGACTTTCGTGCCTGATTTACAAAACAATTTTACTTGCGTAATTTCTTCCACTTGTGGAAATTGCTCCGTCAGGTCGTTCGACTTGAAAACGGCAAGCACTGTTTTGATGGGGGCAAAGGTTTATCTGAGTTTCAAGCAAAACGATTTTTCGCACAGCAACTTCCGTTAAAACGCATTAAGCAGCGAATCGACAAACTCCGTCAGACGCATATTCTGCCATTGTGCGGCACACTCGCTGTCGTGGGTGAACTTGTAGTAAAATGCCTCTGCAGTGGCGTTCTCGTGTCCGTTGTTCTGATAGGTGATGAAGTCCACAATGTTGCAGTAGTAGGTGTAGGGAACAAGCCCGTTGCTTTCCGTGAAGGATTGTTCGTTGTCGTTGCAGAAAATGATGTTGAGTTTGTATTCTTTGTCTTTGTCCAACACAATCATTCCGCTGTCCATCAAATCGCCTATGGTGAGGGTATTTGTTATTTCCGTAATACCGTTGCCGGAACCGAAATCCTGGATACTCATTTCGGCAATTTTGGCGTTGATTCCCTTGACGGGATTGCCTTCTCCGTCCACCCACACGTTTTCGTTGTTGAGGGTGTAGCCCAACGCCACGCCCAACTTCATAGTGTTGAGTTGAGTGTCTATTTCCGAAAGGGGAACGTCCTGCAAATAGGCAAGAATGTTGTTGTCGCCGCCTATTCCCAACTTGGCAAGGGTGAAGTTTTCCAACTGCAATTTGTCGCCTATGTTGTTGAGGGTGGAGTTGGCAAATATTCCTTCAAGTCCGGAAACGGCTTGCGTGTGCGTTTCGTCGGTGTACCACACAAAGCCGTAACAATCGGAGTTGTGGACGTGACTTTCGGTGCAATCGAGTTTCGCCTCGTACCATACGTCGCCGTCTTTCCTGACAAATTCGCCGTTGTTTTGCAAAACGTCGGCAACGTCGTCAACCGCCGTGTAACCGCTGATATCGGCGACTTGCTTTCGGGTGTATTCCAGCACCGTTCCGATGTAGATGTTGTCAATTTCCGCACTGATTTGGCCGATAGGCACATTTGCAAGTTGACGGAAAATGCCTGTGAGGTTTTCCTCGCCCAAAACTTCGGCAAGAGTCAGTTGTTGCAACATATCTGACATATCGCCCAAAGAATTTACCTTTTTGTCGGAAAATTTTGCCATCAGACCTTCCACGGCGGCGCTGCCGTCAGTCCAGACGTAGCGGTAGCAGTCCCTTGTGTGGTCGGCGTGCTGTTCGCATGTCTGTTGTGCAAGGTACCACGTTTTTCCGTCGTCGGACATTACCGTGTTGCCGTTGCAAACGCCCACTTTGGTGCCGTCGGGAAGTGTTGTTACGCCTGTTACTGCGGAGGAATCCGCCTGCGTGCGGGCATATCCCAGGAAACTTCCCAAGTACATGTCTTCCAAACCGCCGTCCAGCAGTTCGCCCACAGTCATGTCGGCAAAGTTTGCCAAAATGCCGCTGACTTCACCGTTGACAATTTCACCGATAGTGAGGTCCTTTACTTTGTCAAGTATGGCATCGAAGGAACCTCCCGTAATGTCTGCAATGCGCAGGTTTACAAATGCGCCGTACAACGAGGACACTTTGGAGTGGTGCAAACCGTCTTTTATAAGTTCTTCATCGGGTGTGCAGGGGTGGTCGCTTTGCAAAACGGAAGAGTTGTACCAAACAAAACCGTAGCAGTCGTAGCCGTGCACGTCGTGTTGTTCCGTGCAGGTAAGTTCCGCCTCGTAGTATTTGCCGTCTTCTTCCTTGACCAGACTGTCTTTGCCGTCAATTATGCCGTACAAAACGTCGCCGTTTGGCGAGGAAGCCAAAACGTGATACCCGCTGACGTCGGTAATTTCGTTGCGGATACAGCCCAGCAGACTTCCCACATAGGTGTAGTTGATAATGTCGTCTACGTTTATTTCGCCGTTTTCGCCCACAAGGTCGACAACCAACGTGTCGCCAAACAGCGAGGAAAGCGTGCCTGCCTCACTGCCCAACAAATCCGTTACTTCCATCTGTCCCAAGGTTTCCAACGCTCCGCCGTCCTTCAACTGCAAAAACAAACTGTCGTTACTGCCAAGCGCGGTGTACAGTTTGCCCACGCTGGACTGTCCCACAGCCCACATAAGGGCGTTGTCGCCGTTGGGGTCGGAGGGGAAGTTTTCCGGCAACAGTTGCGAGAAGGTGATGTTTTCGAAAACGTAGGCGATACCTTGTTCCTTTGTCATCAGTTCCACAATGTTGTAGTTGGAAAGCTCTTCCATCACGTTGTCGTTGACTATTGCCGAGCCGTCCTCGTTTTTCACAAAGAGGTTCAGCAGGGAAGGAATTGCGCTGACCTTGATTTGTTTCAATGCACGTTGCACTCCGTTGTTACCCTGACTGTCGGTGGAAGTGCTGAAAAATTCAAAAACAGGCACTTCCAACAGGTCGTCGGACAAACTCACGCCAAACAGGTTTTGAGAATCGATATTGTACTGCGTACATAAATCTCCCAAACTGTAGTACTTGCCGTTTTGGTCGGCGACGCCTATTTTTTGCGAATACAGCGTAGAAAGATTTTTGTAGATGTCCAGAAGGGACATGTTTGCCAAATCGCCCAAAACCGCCGTTTCCTGCGATATGTCGGCAGGCGTAACTTTTGTTACGGCAAGGTAAACGCCAAGCCCCAGACTGCCCAGCAAAAACACTATGCCGAAAATCATTCCCAGAAAAAATGCCAGAACTCTGCTCATAATAATCACCTTTAGTTAACTAACTTTGTTTGAAATTTCCTGTTTTAATGTTTGCCTCTTTGCAACTGCGGTAAACGCAAAAGACGTTACCCGTTACTTTCCAAGCGCCTGCAAGTCTTTGCGTTGCGGAACGAAACTGTCAAAAATCATGTTGTCGAAGCAGTCGCAAAGTTGGTCGTGCTGACGTTGACTTTTAACCGTCCAACAGATAATTGGAATTTTCTTTGCGAACTTTTCCACGTATCTGTTGCCACGCAGATATTCTGCGTCAAAAGCGATAAACTGACTGCCGTTCCATTTGCACAAACTCAGGTGGGAAAGCAACCTGCGTTTAAGAGGTGCAAGCGTATTTCCGTAGTTTGCCGTGGCAAGTTGACCTCGCACGATGTGCGGCGCATGTACTTTGAACCAGCGCACTATGAAGGGATTGAAAGATTCGATACAGTAGTTTCCGCTGTAATTTTTCAACGCTTCAACCACTTTTTTTTCCGTATCGCCTATGTTTTTGTGCGTTTTGATTTCCACAACCAGATTGACGCCCTTTGCCGCCTGCAAAAATTCTTGGAAAGTAGGAATTTTGCACTCGGTGTTGCCCAGTTTCAAACGGCGCAGTTCTTCAAAGGAAAAGTCGCACAGTTTGCCGTGAACGCCCGTCATTCTGTCCAGAGTGTCGTCGTGAAATATCATCAGAACGCCGTCCTTGCTTGCCTGGACGTCCGTTTCTATGCCGAAACCCATTGCCGCAGCCTTTTCAAAAGCGGGCAGGGAATTTTCCGGCACGGCGTCGTTGTCAAAAAGCCCACGGTGTGCGACGTAAATTTCCGTAAGCCAACGGTAGTTTTCACAAATCATGTTTGTACCTCGCAGTTGCGTATTTATTTTAAAATATCAACTATTTAATAATTATAAACTTATTATATGCAAATTGGCAAGCGATAAACAAAAATAATATTTACTTTGTGGACAAATGCGCCGTTGTCGGGTATAATTAAAGAAAAACTTTGGAAGTGTTTATGGCTAAAAATATACGCAATTTTTGCATAATAGCGCACATCGACCACGGCAAAAGCACCCTTGCCGACAGGTTGATGGAATTTACGGGTCAGGTTGCCAAAAGAGACATGGAAGATCAGATGCTGGACAGTATGGACATCGAACGTGAGCGTGGGATAACCATCAAACTCACCCCCGTATCCATGAAGTACACCAAGGACGGCGTAGAGTATCTGCTCAACCTCATCGACACCCCGGGACACGTGGACTTCAACTACGAAGTTTCACGTTCTCTTGCCGCCTGCGAAGGGGCGTTGCTTGTTGTGGACGCATCGCAGGGCGTGGAAGCGCAAACGCTGGCAAATTGCTACCTTGCTTTGGAAAACAATCTGGAAATAATTCCCGTCATCAACAAGATAGACCTTCCCTCGGCAGACGTGGAGGAATGCAAGAGGGAAATTGAAGACGCAATAGGGCTTGACGCATCCGACGCCCCTCTCGTTTCCGCCAAGGAGGGAATAAACATAGTGGACGTGTTGGATGCCGTCGTGGACAAAATTCCCGAACCGAAGGGGGAGGAAAACGCCCCGTTGAAGGCGCTTATTTTCGACTGTCAGTACGACAACTACAAAGGTGTGATAATTTTTGTGCGCATTGTGGACGGCAGTGTGGCGGTGGGAAGCAAAGTAAAAATGTTCGAAACGCCCGGCAAGGTGTTCGACGTAACGGAAGTGGGGATTTTTGCCCCCTCCATGAAAAGCGTGCCGTGCCTTACGGCAGGGGACGTCGGTTACGTTTGCGCAAGCATAAAAACCGTCAGCGACACCAAAGTGGGGGACACGATGACGGATGCGGAAAAACCCTGTTTGCAACCGCTGAAAGGCTACAAAGAGGTTAAACCCATGGTGTTTTGCGGTATTTTCCCCGCAGACGGCAGTAAATACAACGATTTGAAGGACGCTTTGGAAAAACTCAAACTCAACGACGCTTCCCTTGTGTACGAACCGGACACTTCCGTGGCGTTGGGCTTCGGCTTCCGTTGCGGTTTTTTGGGACTTCTGCACATGGAAATTATTCAGGAGCGTTTGGAAAGAGAATTCGATTTGGATTTGGTAACAACCGCCCCCAGCGTCAGTTACAAGGTGTTTACGACGTCGGGGGAAGTGTTGCTGATAGACAACCCCACCAAATTGCCTCCCGCAACTTCCATCGACCACATGGAGGAACCTATCGTTTCGGCAGAAGTGTATTGCCCTCCCGAATACGTCGGGGACGTGATGGGACTGTGTCAGGAAAAGAGAGGCGTTTTCAAGGATATGACCTATCTAGACAAACGACGTGTAAAACTTTCCTACGACATTCCGCTAAACGAAATCATCTACAATTTCTTCGATACGCTCAAATCACGCACCAGGGGATACGCCAGCCTTGACTACGAACTGAAAGGCTACAAAACGGGAAAACTCGTGCGGTTGGACATGTTGCTCAACGGAGAAATGTGCGACGCATTGTCCATAATAGTCAACGAAGAACGTGCCTACGCACGTGGCAGACAGATTGCCGAAAAACTCAAAGACGCAATTCCTCGTCAGATGTTTGAAATTCCCGTGCAGGCGGCGATTGGCAACAAAATTATAGCCCGAGAAACGGTAAAGGCGCTTCGCAAAGACGTGTTGGCAAAGTGCTACGGGGGAGATATTTCACGCAAAAAGAAACTGCTGGAAAAACAGCGTGAGGGCAAAAAACGTATGCGTCAGGTAGGTTCGGTAAGCGTGCCGAGCGAAGCATTCATGTCAATTTTGAAAATTGACGACTGAGTTTTTCTTCGCAGAAACATAGTAACACTAGACTCACAACAATGTAACACTAGGCTCACAACAATACAAAAAGCAGTGCTCACGGGGCAGGTTGTTTCAACTTGCCTTTTACACTGCAACACGGCAAAGTGGTGGCAATACGCAAAAAAGTGCGTGTCGGCAAGCGTTTTGGCAGCACAATATCGGCAAACAGGGCGGGAATACTTGATGGAAAACTTCACCTGTTTGCAAGGCAATTCGGGACGAAATTTTCTTTTTTCGTTAAAATAATATTGAAAAACACGGATTTGTAGAATATTATTACAGACATAGTTTGTCGATTTTCGCATAATTGACAACCACGACAGTAAAATATGGCAAGAGATTACGCAATTTACGTTCACATACCTTTTTGTAAATCACGGTGTTACTACTGTGCTTTTTCCTCCTGCGTGGATTTCTCCCGTCAATCGGCTTACTTTGACAAACTATGCAACGAAGTGGCGCAGGCAAATGTTTCCGACGTAAAGCAAATTTCCACAATGTTTTGGGGAGGAGGAACGCCAAGCAGCGTTGAAACGCCTTTTTTGCAAAAGTTGTACAATGCCTTGTCCATTAAATTTTCATTAAAAAATTTGCAGGAATTCACCGTGGAATGCAATCCCGAAAGTGTTACCGATGAAAAACTGCAATTTTTCAAAGAAATAGGAGTCAACCGCTTAAGTTTCGGCTTGCAAAGCGTCAATGACGACACGTTGAAAAAGATTGGAAGGTTGCACACCTACGGGCAGTTTTTGTCTGCGTTGGACAGGGCTCAACGTGCAGGTTTTTCCGACATAAACGCTGACTTGATTTTAGGATTGCCGGAAAGCAGGGAAAGTTTCCTTCACACCGTGCAAACAGTGGCGCAGTTACCATTGCAGCATGTCAGTTTGTACGCTTTGGAAATTCACGACGAAAAATCCGACTTTGCAAAGTTGTGCCAAAGTTACGGACACACCGAAGACGACCTTGCCGACATGTACGACGCAGGCAGAGCCATTTTGCGGGAAAAAGGCTTCGAGCGTTACGAAGTTTCCAACTTTGCAAAAAGAGGTTTCCGTTGCAAACACAATCTTGTGTATTGGAGGGAAAACCGTTACTTCGGCTTTGGCGCATCGGCAGCAGGGTTTGTAAAGAACACCAGGTACGTCAACAATTTTTCCGTTGCCGATTACACGCACAATATCGATACTGTGTCGTGTGCGGAAAACATTTCCGTTGAGGAGGAAATGCGGGAGTTTGCAATGCTGGGGTTGCGTCTGCAAGAGGGAATTTCTCTCGACGAATTTTCCGCCCGTTACGGCAAAAACTTTTTTGAGGTGTTTCCTGTCGGATACAAACTTATCGGCAAAGGCTTTTTGCAAAGCGAAAAAGGGCGTGTGTTTGTTCCTGACGACAAATTTTATGTGTTGAACGGCATTTTGGTGGAACTTTTCGGGTAATATGTTGCAATTTATCTGATAAATTTTTCATTTCAAAATATTTTCTGTCCATCCGAGGCGATTGGATTACTCAAAGTTTAAGTTTTGCAGTTTGATTTTGTTCAACACACAAAAAGCATTGTGCCGTTGTTTCTTTCCGCCGAAACACTGTTCAGGCTGTGTCGGCTTGGAAACAACTTTTTTCATTACAATCCAAAGTCTGTGTATATTCGTTATTGCCCAAAATCGGTGTATATTCGTTACTGCGTAACAGCAGAAGCAGCAGGTAAGTTTTTGGGGCGGTGCAACAAGTTGGCGGTTGAATTTTATGTCTTGTGATTTTTTTATTCCACAATTTTACATATTTTTATGGACACTATTTTAATGAGTGAAATTAAGCGAACAAAAAATCCAGTATACAATTTGTATTGGAAAAGTTTTTACTTATCAAAAAATTTGAAACAGTTCAAGTTAAACCCTGGGAACGCCAAAAGTATCGATATAAATATGTTTTCAGTTGAAATAAATAGTTTGATATGCTATAATAAAATAAAATTAATAAGATAGAGGTACACAATGTCAGTATCTTATAAAAGACTTTGGAAGTTGCTTATTGATAGGGATTTGAAAAAAAAAGACCTGATTGAGCTATGCGACATCAGTGGTTATACCGTTACAAGGTTAACTCGCGGAGAAAATATTAGCGCAGAAACATTGGCTAAAATATGTAAAGCGCTGAATGTCGGCTTCGATGATATTATGGAAATTACGGATACAATAGAGGTAAAGTAAATGACGGACAAGGAATTGAAAAAGCTGAAAGATAATTTATGGCATGCTGCCGACGTTCTGCGAGCAGGAGCGCATCTTGCCGCTAACAAGTACGGACAGCCTATTTTGGGACTAATATTTTTAAGATATGCGGATATATTGTTCAAACGACATACGGCGGAAATAAATGCCGAGTTTGAGAAATATAAGGGCACGAGAATAGAGAAATCCTTGAAAGAGATTGCCATTGAAAAGTGCGGATTTTTCCTGCCCGAATGCGCATATTACGATTTTATAAACAATGCCCCCGACGATGCTAAAAAAGCCGTCCTCGTAAAAAAGGCTATGGAGGCCATTGAAAAGGAAAACCCTAAACTTGAAGGAGTGCTGCCTAAGGAAGTTTACGGTGGACTTGTACCGGAAGAAGAGCCTGAACTTTTGTCTAAAATCGTCCGCATTTTCAAGGACATCCCCGAAAACAGCACACTCGATATTTTCGGAGAGATTTACGAATATTTCCTCGGCAACTTTGCTTTGGCAGAGGGGAAAGACGGCGGAACATTTTACACTCCTGCAACGGTCGTCAGATATATGGTGGAAGTGCTCAATCCCGAACCGGGCGATAAAAAGTTTTTGGACCCTGCTTGCGGCAGCGGAGGCATGTTTGTACAAGCGGCAAGGTATATGCACGCGCATAATGCAAGTAAGGCAGAGCAGATGAAATTCCGCTGCTACGGCGTGGAAAAAGAACCCGATACTGTGAAACTGGCAAAAATGAATTTGCTTCTCAACAATGTGCGCGGTGAAATTACGGAGGCAAACTCATTTTATTCCGACCCATATAATGCCGTCGGGCAGTTTGACTATGTAATGGCAAATCCGCCCTTTAACGTGGATGAGGTGGTGTTTGACAAGGTCAAGGACGATGCTCGCTTTAATACATACGGTGTGCCGAGGAATAAGTCTAAATCTACAAAGAAAGATTCGGACAAAAAAGAAACCGTACCCAACGCAAACTATTTGTGGATAGGTTATTTTGCCACAGCCTTGAAAGAAACAGGCAAAGCCGCTCTCGTTATGGCGAATTCCGCTTCCGATGCCGGTGGCAGTGAATATGAGATACGAAAAAAGCTGATAGAGGAAGGTGTCATTTCTCAGATGGTAACGCTTCCTTCAAATATGTTTTCGTCTGTGACACTTCCCGCAACACTTTGGTTTTTCGATAAGCAAAAGTGCCATACCGACAAGAAAGACAAGATATTGTTCATCGACGCGCGCAACGTGTTTACGCAGGTTGATCGCGCGCACAGGAAGTTTTCCGACGAGCAGATAAAAAATCTAGGTATTATCACAAGGTTGTACAACGGCGATGAACAGGCATTTGTAAATTTGATTGAAGAGTATAAAGCCAACCTTGAAAAAGCGCCCGAGGTTTCCGACGATAAGGACGTTATGCCAAAATCCTATTGGCAGACGCAAATCGATTGGCTCAATGAACGCTTCCCCGAAGGGAAATATCACGATGTCATCGGTCTTTGCAAAGCGGCAAAACTTGACGGAGAGGATGGGATTATCGATCAGGACTATTCCTTGAATGCGGGGCGATATGTTGGCGTAGTCATCGAAGACGACGGCATGACGGCGGAAGAATTCAAAGCGGAAATGCTTTCTTTAAATAATGAATTCGTAAAACTGAACGATGAAGCTCATTCGCTTGAATGTGTTATAGCCGAAAATTTGAAAGAATTGTTTGGTGAATGATATGAAGTATAAGAGATTAAGTGATTTTGCTGATTTCAGAACAGAAAGAACAGCAAACATAACTTTTGAAAATTATATATCGACGGAAAATATGATTAGAGATAAAGGTGGAATTATGACTGTCAGTTCTTTGCCGGATGCAAAAACCACATCGGCTTACAAAACTGGCGACATTTTGCTATCTAATATTCGCCCATATTTTAAAAAAATATGGTTTGCGACTCAAAGTGGCAGTTGCTCCAACGATGTGCTGGTTTTGAAAACAAAGAAAAATATTCTACCTTTGTTTCTTTATTATGTTTTGTCAGATGACAATTTTTTTAATTACGATACGATAACTTCTAAAGGTACTAAAATGCCACGTGGCACCCCTAATGCCATTATGAAATATCTGGTTCCGAATATACAAGTGGATAAACAAACAAAAATCGCCTCAATTCTTTCTGCATACGACGATTTGATTGAAAACAACAACAAGCGAATCAAAATTTTAGAGCAAATGGCGGAGAATCTTTACAAAGAATGGTTCGTTCGTTTCCGTTTCCCTGGATATGAAACCGCTGAATTCGAAAACGGCATTCCAAAAGGGTGGGAAATTTTAAGAATGGAAAATTTTTGCTATGTAACAGATGGCACACACGATACTCCCAAAGAAACTAATTTGGGTGTTCCTTTGGTTACTGGAAGGTGTATCAGGAACGGGTTTGTTGATTATGATGAGGCATATCTCATAAGTGAAGATGACCATAATAGAATTAAAAAAAGAAGCGGGTTAAAGAGTGGAGATATTCTTTTTAGTAACATTGGAACAGTGGGGAATACCTGTTTAGTTGATTACGAACGAGAGTTTAGCGTTAAAAATGTTATTATTTTTAAGCCCCCAATAAGGGCAATTTCGGCATATCTTTATTACTGGCTAATTAGTCCCTCGATGCAGGCGATTTTTTCAACGCAAACCAATGGCGCTTCACAGCAATTTGTAGGATTGACTTTTATGAGAAGAATTAAAATTTTAGTACCTAACAAATACATTATGACTTCTTTTGAAAAAAATGTTGCTCCAATTATTGATGCTATGATGATGCTTCATAAAGAAAACCAGAATCTTATCAAACAACGCGATTTGCTTTTACCACGTCTTATGAGCGGCAAATTGGAGGTGTAGGGTGGAGGACAAAATAACTATTCAATTTGTAGACGCTGATGGAAAAGTGTGCAACAGCCTAGAAATTCCTGTTGCAACCGATAAGCCTCAATCAAAAAAGGAACCCAAAACTTATCTCGATGAAGCGCTTATTTGGGATTTGCATAATGTTATTGAATCCTCCGATATATTTATGAGCGAGGAACCATTGAAGCATAAGTACAATCTTTTTTGTGCGTTTAAGGACAGAATGTTTAGTGCGGTTAAATATCTCAATAAGCATAGCAAGCCTCCGAAAACCGAAGAAGAATTTATAAATTTTCTCGTCTACGCCGCCATCGTCCGCGACGGGATTATGAAGTTATATGAAAATTTGTACGGAGAAAATCCGCCTTTTATCGGAGAAAAGAAATATTTTCTTAATGTGAGAACATATTCTGCAAAGTATTTTTCGGAGAAAACGCAGCCAACGGACGATGATTTTTTTGAATATCTTCGCGCTATGGCATTTGCCCACCCTTATGAAACGAGCAAAAGAGGGCGTCCTTTTATGGAAGACGGAGAAATTCAGATGTGCCCTTGGGTGATTATAGGTAGGTCCCTATTTTCGCAAGGAATAAAAAATCCGGTGGGAATTCGAATTTACTCTAATAAATTTGAAGATGATTTGCTGGACATTTTGTTTTCCTTTGACGATGTTAAGGCTTATATTAAATCAAGGTTTAAGTGCCTGAAAGAAATAACAAAATGGGCAAAAGAAGAGCTTACTAAACATATTGAAGAGTGGAAGAAGAGAAAAATAAACAGAAATCAAGATCCCGTTGATATCCTTACGGAAATCAAATCGGTTTTGACTGATCGCTTTCAGGATGCAAGCAGTTTGGAAAATCTTGTGGTATATCTTACGTGTCCGATTAGTGTTGAGGCAAACAGGGAAAATGTTCTTAAATTCCGCCAAGCCATTATCAATGCCATACCAGGTATTTGCGACAGCTTAGATAACCTTGATTGCGAATCAATGGAACAAAAAATTGGCGAGTTGTTCGCTTATCCGAGGAAGATGCATCAAATGGCGCATTACCAACTTGAGAAAATTTTTTCCTATCTAAATGAGAGGAATGAAACCATTGATCCGTACTCCAATGAAGCATGGGGGCTTAAGCAAGCACAGGATTTTGCAAACGGATTTGCAAAAAAATGGGTTAAGTTAGACATCAAAACAATGCAGTATGACGAAATAAAACTTTTGGTATGTACAGCCTGTTACTTAGAACGGAAAGAACAAGAATCGGGGGAATAATATGCGTAACTTTATATCCGAAGACGACATAGAAAGAGCAATACTCGACAAATTGGGGAAGACTCCGTTTCATTACGATATTTTGCGGTGCAATCCGGATCCGTCCAAAAGGGAAGATTTAAACGACGGTACAATGCGTGCTACCAAGCGTGAATGCGTTTTGCCGGCTGTTTTGTTGCGATCTCTCAAAAAATTAAACCCCGATATCGGCGAAGAGTATATTCTCGAAACCGTTAAAGAATTGCGCAAGGATTTTTCTGTAACGGACATTGTGGACACAAACTATAATTTTTATAACCGTATCCGAAACGGAATTCAAATAACCGTGCGTAAAAACGGTAAAGAGGACTTTGTGCAGTTAAAACTCATTGACTTTGATGAGCCTACCAACAACAATTTTACTGCGGTTTCGCAAATGTGGATTCAGGGCAAAATATATTTTCGTCGTCCTGACATTTTGATTTTTGTCAACGGGCTTCCGCTTGTATTTATCGAACTGAAAAACAGTATCGTAAAAGTGGAAGAAGCTTACAATAAAAACCTGAAGGACTATATAAAAGATACCCCCAACCTCTTTGCCTTCAACCAGCTTTGCGTTTTGTCAAACGGGTTGGAAACGAGGATAGGAGCATTCAACGCCACGTATAATTTTTTCTTTGAGTGGCTTAAAATTGAGTCAGAGAAAGAAAACCCCGACCGAAAAGCATTATCAGAACCGAAAACCTTTGGGGAAAGTTCGTCAAGATATTTTGTAGATGGTCTTTTAGATAAAAATCGACTTATCGACTATGTAGAAAACTTTATTTTGTTCGAAAACGGAAAAACAAAGATTTTAGCAAAAAATCATCAGTATCTTGGAGTTAACAATCTTATTGAGTCTGTGAAAAACCATAAAGAGCTTAAAGGAAAGCTCGGTGTTTTCTGGCATACGCAGGGTAGCGGGAAGAGCTATTCCATGGTAATGTTTGCGCGCAAAGTTATGCGTAAAATCCCGGGTAATTTTTCCTTTTTGGTAATTACTGACCGTGAAGATCTTGATACGCAAATTTATAAAAACTTTTTGCGCACGGAAGTAATAGGTAAAAAAGAGGAGTGTCGACCCAAAAACGGCGAACAGTTAAGACAGTATTTGCAAACTAATAAACAGTTTATTTTCACCCTGATACATAAATTCAGATACGATAAGGGGAAAAAGTATCCTGTTCTTTCTACGCGCGACGATATTATTGTCCTCGTTGACGAGGCTCACCGCACGCAATACAAAGATCTTGCTGAGAATATGCGCACGGCTTTGCCCAACGCTAATTTTGTGGCGTTTACCGGAACACCTTTGCTTGGAGCAAAGCGACTGACAAATCAATGGTTCGGCAATTACGTGTCGGAATATAATTTTGCGCAGTCTGTCGAAGACGGCTCAACGGTGCCGCTCTTCTATTCACGCAGAGTACCTGAAGTCGGTTTGCAAAATGATTTCCTTGATGATGATGTGCTTGATATTATCGAAGATGAAAATCTGAACGAAAACGAGACTCGGTTACTGGAAAATTCTTCGTCACGCATTTTGGAAGTGATTAAGCGCGACGATAGATTGGATAAGATCGCGCAGGATATCGCCTATCATTTTCCTCGGCGCGGTTTCTTGGGTAAGGGCATGGTGGTATCTGTAGATAAATATACTGCCGTTAAAATGTTCGATAAAGTTCAACATTACTGGGGAATCGAAAGACAGAATATTATCAAAGAGCGTAATGCTGCCAAAACCGATGAAGATAGAGAAAGGCTGACAGAAATTCTGAATTATATGAACAACGTTGAAATGGCTGTCGTCGTTTCAGAAGAGGCGGACGAAGATGTAAAGTTTGCAAAATTAGGGTTGGATATTGCGAAACACCGCAAAAAAATGACGGAAATTACACCAGACGGAAAAGATATCGAAGACAGATTCAAAGACGTTGACGATAATTTAAAGCTTGTTTTTGTGTGTGCTATGTGGTTGACGGGCTTTGATGTGCCGAATCTCTCGACATTATATCTGGACAAGCCGATGAAAGGCCATACGCTTATGCAGGCCATTGCGCGTACAAACAGGGTTTACCCTGGAAAAGCCTGTGGCATTATCGTAGACTATGTCAATGTTTTCAAATATATGCAAAAGGCATTGACGGAATATGCAATTGGATCCGACGGAGAAGTATTTCCCGCTAAAGATATAGAAAAACTCATTGGATATATCGACGCTACTATTGAAGAAGCAGAGTTATGCTTATCCGGACTTGGTATTAACATTGAAAGCATTATAAATGAATCAGATACTTTTAATAGATTAGACAGATTAAGAGAGGCTTATAATACTATTGTCGCCAAGGACGAAGCCAAAGAGAAAATCAAAGTCATTTTAAATACGCTTATCAATTTATATGATGCAGCAAAGCCCGAAGTCTTTGAAAAAAACTGGTCTAATCCTAGTTTCTCGGCTTTGGTATATTTGCACGGATTGTTTTTTAATTTGATTAACGATGAAAAAATCATGCGTGCAAAACTGCGTATGGCAAAACTTTTGGATGATAGCGTGGCTGCCAATGCAGATTTTATTGGTAACATACGAAAAAACGATGGTGGGTACATTATCCACAACTCTAAGGTTATTGACCTTTCAAGAATAGATATAGACGAACTGAAAAAAGAAATTAAAATAGCCCAATATAAGGCGGTTGAAATAGACGACTTAAGAGCCTTTATAGAAAAGGCTCTTGAACAAATGCTAAAGCGAAATTGTACGCGTTCAAAATTTGCCGATAGATTTAAACGTATAATAGATGCATACAATGCCGGCGGAACCGAAAACGAGGACTATTTTGAACAACTTACAAAGCTGGTCGCGGAGCTAAAAGAAGAAGAGAACAGAGCAAATGTAGAAGGCTTAACCGAAGAAGAACTTGAAATTTTTGATTTGCTCATTGCAGATAAGAAACTTACTAAGTCCGATGAACAAAAAGTCAAGCTCTCGGCAAAAAATTTATACAAGAAATTATGCGAGCAGAAGGATTCTTTACTAGTTGTGGACTGGTATAAAGACGAACAACCTAAAGCTAAGCTGAAGTCTGCTATCGAAGTATCTTTGAATGCCGATTTGCCCGATAGTTATGATGCCTCGTCTTTTAAATTAAAAACAGAGATGCTGCTGAATCATTTCATTGACATGGCAGTACAAGGCTATGGTTGGATAGGCAATGTCGCCTAATGCGCAGTATTAATGCAGATGTATTAATTTAGCAGGGGAATTTTATTTGCGCATAAACTTATTTTAACTTTGGCCCTGATATGTATTGGTATAAATAAACAAGTATGATACGGAGTCATCTCAGCTAAAGTGCTTTGTGATTTGTTTTGTTTCGTCTTTACGCACCACTTTCTGCCGATTGCTTTTTGCTTGGTGATTGTGGCAAAAGCTATAAGTAACCTGTTGGCAGTTAGGCGTGAGCTTGTCATAGATGAGCTTGTCATAGACGAGTGCGGCGGCGCTTCGCGCCGCCGCAGACAAGCTCACGCCTAAAATCAACCGAAATGCAACCGCTCAAACGCACAATAAAGCCGCTGTACCAAACGGGCGGAACAATAAAACACGCAGCGACAGAAAGGCCCGCCGCAAAAAGGCGTCCGCGCTGACCCGCTTGCGGATCGCCTTTTTCCTCGCGGCGGGCGG